>PVBE012797239.1_pt1 | contig 15809 bp, 13 predicted proteins | sample 1631181 | NCBI WGS metagenome assembly PVBE01 (sample SAMN08397723, study PRJNA350692) | Marine metagenome, whole genome shotgun sequencing project. | isolation source: water | place: Pacific Ocean | collected 2012-04
CGATGTCGATCATCACCACCGTCGAGTCCTTGACCCGGTAGGTCCACTTCGGATTCACGCCTCACTCCCGCGCTCGGTTTCCGCAAACTGAGAAAGCACCCGACCCGCAACCAGTCAACGGAATCCCGCGCGCGGTCCCCGTACTGCTCGACCATGCAAGTTCCTGCCTCGAGCTGGGCACGTGGCCAGCCAAGTCAGCCTAGGTGTCCAACTCATCCAGGAAGTCCATGAATTCGCTGACCTGGTCATCCCCAATTCCCGCAACGGGTGGCCCCGGGACGTCAGAGTCATCGTCGATGAGATCAGAGCCATCTTCCGCGAAGTAGTCGTCGTCGAACTCACCGGAGTCGTCGCTGACGCCTTCTTGCGAAGCCTCTGCGTCGTCGTCCTCCCCGAACTCCTCGGCATACTCCCAGAACTCAGCCCGAAGGTCCTTGGCCCCCTCGGACCCACCTTGGAGCAGGTCATCCAGGTGCCCAGCCCACTCCAGGGACCCATCGCCCCCGATGCAGCGGCCCTCGAACGCCGCTACGGTGCTTCGCTCGACGCCGCCTTCGACCAACCGGTCCAACTCCCAGATAGCCTCCTGGAGCTCGTCTGCCTCCCACTCACGCAGGTAGATGAGCGGAGCCAGCAGCAACGCAAAGGCCAGAAGTTCTTCAGCGGTTGCGAACCAGTAGAGCGCTCTCACGCCGCCAGGAGGATCCTGGAGCAGGAAACCCCACGGGTGCGTCTGGGGATCTCGCCGCTGTGGCAACGTGACGCTGCTTACGTCGTCAATCGACCACTTGAACTTCTTCAGTTTCAGCTTCGGAGGCTTGACCGAGGCCCGCTTTGCCGCCCTCTCCCGCGCGGCCTTGGCTGCGATTCGCTCCGCATCTTTCTTGGTCTTGGCGGTAGCGATGAGCTCACCTCGAGTGTTGACGACGCCAAACATCTTCTTCACGGGGGCCCCCTTTTTCGACCGATAATCGCCCGAAGGACACGCGGTGCACACCAGCCCAGCAGTGTAGAAGCCATTTCAGCTCCGTCAGGTAGCCGCAACCTTGGCGCCAGCCCCCCCACGAAAGGGCTCAACGCCCTCCAGTGACAGGTCCGGCCGGCCCCCATGTCAGGGCCGTGCGATGGAGGTGACTCGTTGCCGATATCCATCAGCATATGAACGGCCTATCCTCTCGCCCTGAGATGTTCGTCGAGGAGGTGGAGGGAAAGCAGATGAGCATGGAGCTGCAGCCGCGCGAAGGCATGATGGCTATCGTCCGAAAACGCCGCGCCATGATCACCGGCGTCCAGCCCTACGATGCCGGCGAGCACGGCCGCTTCCATCTGGTCGAGGTCGACTACGCGTCTTTCGGGCCCTTTTACACCGGGCGCGGGCGCAGAGCACGCGTCGATGCCGGTCGTCGACCCCGCGGGCCGTTCGAAGTGGGCGAAGCCTGCTCTCGCGCCCGGCCCGGGAGGCCGTGCTCGCGTCGGAGACCCCCCGACTACCAGAGCAGCAGGCTGAGGACGAGCAGGCTGAGGACGACGGCGAGCGTCGACAGCAGCACGACCACGGTGCGCGGGCCGACCACCTCCAACAGGCCCGCCGCGCGACTCGACGCCCTGGGCGCGGGGTGAGCCAGGCTCGCCGCCTCCTCCCGCGCCCGCGCCTGCTCGGACGCCTCCGCCTCCCGGAGCAGCTCCTCGTGCAGCTGAGCGAGCTCCTCGGCGGGGGTGCGGGCCATTGCCTCGGCGGCGGCGACGACCTGGTCGGAGGTCAGCGCCACCGACCCGCCCCCGCCCCCGCCCCCGAAGGTGGGCATCTCGCGCTGGGCCTGCCGGGCCCGGCGGACCACCAGGTCCAGCACGTGCGTCAACCCCCGGGTCGCCTCGACCAGCTTCGGCAGCCCCGCCTCGGGATCCACCTGCCCCGCGTCGCGGAGGTCGGAGAAGAACGCCCAGCGCGCCTCGAGGTCCGCGAGCCGGGCGCGGTCGGTGTCGTCGAGGAGCGCGTCGGCCGGCTGGCCGAGGAGCGCCCCGCGCGCCACCTCGGGGCGCAGCCAGGGCCGCTCCGGATCCGGCGCCGCCGGTGCCCCGTCGTCCGTGGGCAGCGGCCCGTAGAAGCCGCTCGCCGCCACCGCCACCGGCGCCTTCGGCTCGTCGTCGGGGAGGGTGAGCGCGCCCAGGTAGCGGCCGCTCGGCACCGCCCAGAGCGCCACGCACCGCCTGCCCCGCTCCATGAAGCGGTTGTAGTGGACGTCGCAGGCCACGAGGAGCCGCGCGCCGTCGGCGGAGAAGGCGATGCCCTCGACGCTGGAGATCTTGCCGCCGGGGCGGCCGGGGTCGGCGAGCCGCAGCACCACCTCGCCCGCCTCGGCGTCGAGCACCCACACCTGGTCGTCGGAGAGGAGCGCCAGCCAGCGGCCGTCCGGGCTGAAGCGCAGGTGCGTCCAGGTCCGGGGGAGGGGGCGTCGGGTCAGGCCCCCGTATGTGTGGGGGAGGGGGACACGGACCACCCCCGCGGCGGCAAGATCTCCAGCGTCAGGGGCCTTCTCCCCCGCGACCACGGCCTCCACCGGGCCGATGTGGACGGCTCTCTCGCGGTAGTTCCGCGAGCCGCTGAGACGCCGTTCCTTCCGCACCACCGCCGCGCGCTGGCCGTCAGGCGCGAAGGCCAGCGCCACGCACCCGTCGACCACGGTCTCGCCGCCTCCGCTGTCGAGCAGGTGCGCCCGATCCCAGGCGCTGCACGCCAGCACCCGGCCGTCGGCGCTGTAGACCACCGCATTGTAACTGGGGTCCCCGGCCTTGATCCGCTGGGCGAGGCGCCTGGCCCGCAGGTCGAAGAGGAGGACGTCCCCTCCCTGGTCGACCACCGCCAGCGAGCGGCCGTCGGGGCTCATGCACGAGGCGTCCTTGCCGCCGGCGTTCGCCAGGGCGGCGCCCGCCGCCTCCAGGGAGCCGACCCGGGCATACCCGGCGTCGCGCCGCTCGAGGACCACACCGCTGCTGCCCACCAGCACCTCCCCCGCAGGGGAGGCGACCTCCGCCTGGAAGCCGGGCAGATGCGCGCTACAGGTCATGCGGCCCAGGTCGACCACGTGGCCCTCGAGCACCACCACCGTGCCGTCCGGGCTGAGCGCCGCGGAGCTGGTGTAGCCCAGCTCCGCCTCCAGGGGCGGGATCCCCAGCGCGCTCCCGGCGAGCCGGGCGATGCGCGCCCCCGCCTCGCGGATGCGCTCCGAGGGCAGCAGGTCGTCGGCGGCGATCCCGGCGCGGGCGGTGGGGGCCCGCTCGTCCCGGTGCCGTTCGGCCACCCGCTGCATCGCCGCCGCCGTCACCCCCCGCCCCGCCGCGTAGCGCGCCAGCAGGGGGCGCAGCTGCTCCAGGGCCACCCGGGCGTCGCCGAGCCGGCGCTCGGGATCCGGCTCGGTCATCCGCTCGAGGAGCAGCGTCAGCCGGGCGTCGAGGGCGGTCATCCCGCGCACGTCCACCCGGATCCCGTCGAAGGGCATGTCCGACGGCTCGCGGCCGGAGGCCACCGCCAGGCAGGTCATGCCCAGGCCGTAGAGGTCGCTGGCGGGGAAGGCGCGGCTGACGAACTGCTCCATCGGCGCGTAGCCGAAGGTCCCCGCGCTGGTCGAGGCCAGCGTGCCCGGCAGCCCCACCGTCACCGTGCCGAAGTCGACCACGTAGGCCGTCGCGTCGGGGCGCAGCAGGATGTTCTTCGGGGAGATGTCGCGGTGCACCACCGGGGGCGTCAGGTGGTGCAGGTAGTCGAGCACCTCCAGGACCTGGGCCATCCAGGAGACGAGCCCGCCCTCGTCCATCTCGACCTCGCCTTGGACCACCCGGGAGAGGTCGTGGCCCTCCACGTACTCCTGCACCAGCACCAGGCCCTCGGCCACGAAGTCGTCGACGTAGTCGGGGATGCGCGGGTGGGAGAGCCGCCGCAGCACGGCGATCTCGCGCTGGAAGAGCTCGAGGCTCTTGTGCTCCTCGAGCCGGCTGACGTGGAGCTGCTTGAGCGCCACCTGCAGCCCGTCGCCCTCGCGCCGCGCCAGGTAGGTGACGCCGAAGCCCCCGCGCCCGAGCACGCCCTCGATCCGGTAGGCGTGCTCCGGCCCCGAGAGCACCGCGGCGGCCTGCAGATCGGCCACCTCACCTCCCGACGGCCCGGTCGCCGGACAGGATGTACCCTAGGTATAGGAACTTCAAGCCTCGTTCGCTAAGTAGTGGGGAGTTTTACATAATCTCGGTTGTACGAGTACGCATTCGGTCCAGCCGGCAGCCGGGCAACCACGCGGCGCGGGGCCTTGTGAGCTGCGCGGCGAGGGGCTGCAGTGTCGACGTCTCAGGGTGACAGAGCCCACGTTTGCGCTCTCGCAGAACTGGTTGGAATATGATGTGGGGATATGTGCGTCGACGTCGTGCAACGTACGTATGCAACTTGGGCTGAGAGGCTTTGAAGGCCCTATCCCCTCGAATTCTTCCAATCGCCCATGGCCTCTTCTACGCACCAAAAACACTGAACAAAAACAACATTTGCATGAGTGTGGCCCGTCACTAAATCCCGTGGTCCCACGCACCTCCCCAATCTTCGGCCACCCCCTCTACTCTCGCCGCGAAAAGCTCATCAGCCCCGCTGCTCTCGCCAGGGTGGTATCGGCCTCGAGCACCGCGTCGACCGCCTGACGAAACACCCGCGCGTTCAACTGCGCGTCGATGTGTTCCTGGTAGCCGGCGTCGTGGCTCAAGGTCTGGTGAAGTGCTTCGAGCTGGTCGATGACCACCAGCATTTGCCTGCACGACTTGCAGTGCCCGCTTCGGCCTTCCAGCTCAGGGCGAATGGCATTGAGTGCCTTAAACGCCGGTTTGTTTTCTTCGTCTGTCATAGTCCCCTCCAATGGGTCAGAAATCTCAGTCGATGACCGGGCCTCTGGACCCGAGAAGAGCCGCACCCATTCGATATGAAGTCTCTGATGGGCCTCGTCACAAGTATTCCTGAAAATCGGGTGGGGCCGTTTCTGGCACCTCTATCGCACCTAAATCGGCACCTGTTTGGCTCATGCTATTACCGCGTCCACCAGTTCGGCGGGCGCAAAATCGGAGGTGATAGAACAAGGCACTCCGGCCCTGCGAGCCATTGCAAGCAAACCCAATCCGATGGGGGAGAGAATCCCTTCGCCCTCGATGAACGTCTTCTTGACGTAACGCTTCTTGTGACCTTTAAAGAAATCGAGGCAGGCATGGTCAAAGGACCCGGCATCGCGGTTATCCAGAGCCTCGATGGCACGGAGCAGTGGACCATCTTTCCGTTCAAATGTTCTACGTCGACTTCGGCTCGTTGGTCTTTTGGCGTCGGGTTCGTCGATCCACTGATTTGCTGCTGCGATAGCCTCTGCGTGATAAGAATTCCAATCTCGGTTGGCGACAAAACGGACCCAGCATTCCGCCAGTGGAACGCAATAAGGCCAGTGGGTGAAGCCGGCGGCGCTTCCCGGCCCGGATGAGCCGATGTCTGCGAGGGTATCTGCTGCCTTCTGATCGCCAAGAAATGCGACCAGCCCCGTTAATTGGTTCCACTGGTGAACGGTCGCCAGACTGAATGGCTCCAAGGGGGCAATGATCGTCGGCTCTGATCCCCAGATGCAGGCAGATGTTGGTTCATCGGAGGCAATGGCTCGGAACAGAGCAAGCTCTGCAGTCATCCCTTGCCGGAGGATCCCGAGCCGCTTCTCTACGGGAACTTCGCGATGGGTATAGATGCCTGCCAGGTGAAGCGCGCTGACCCATACATGGTTGAGTTTTCCTTGGCTGAAATCCTCAAAGGGGCTTTCTGTACTGTCTGGACCATATCGATTGCCTGGGGGATTGCTCAGCGTTCTCAGGTTTGATTTCACAAACCTGTCGTTCAGCGATTCAATAAAGCGTCCTGGGTGCCATGCGATATGCATCTATTGTTCGTCCAAAGATGAGTTCCAAAGGTGAAATGCCATCGCCAAAGGTGAAATGCCATCGCCAAAGGTGAAATGCCATCGCGATGTATCCTCAGATTCGTGTGGCACCTTTCGCGCCTTTGTGCACTTCAAAATGAGACCAGTTCAAGGTTAACGAAACGACTCAAGAGGATAGATACCGCGCTCGGCGAACTGCGCTCGCGGCAGCGCGTCGTACTTGTCGACCCCGATGACCAGCGCCGCGTCGTTCGGCGCCGTGCGCCCCGTGGCCGGCGGCGCGAGCTTCGGGACCGCCCCCAGCGCGACGACGGGCGCTAGCAGGCTCGCGGCTAGAATCGTTTGCAGCAATCTCACCGTCCAGGTCGCCCCACCCAATCGTGCGCCGTGCGCGGCTGAGATGCCGCTGATTCCCTTATTAATGAAATCAGCCGCGTAAACCGCTGTCGAGCAGGTCGCGTCACCAGACCGACGCTGGACGGTGTACTGCGGATTGACATCGGGAAGGACGTCTCGTACGTCCCAGGCGGGCTACCGAACCGGAGGGCTCCGTGACCGGGAGCGCGCACGTCGAGGAGCACGGGCGCCTTCGTAAGAAGCCGAGAGAACCACGAGCGATTCGCCGCCGGCCGTTCCGGTCCTTCGAGGACCGATCATCAGGACCATGAACCCGGCTGACCAATCCGAACGGAAGCGGCGTGCTCTGCGCGCCCTCGAAGGGTTGAGTGTCGGGGACGCGTTCGGAGAGCTGTTCTTCCGTCCGGACAAGGCGGCGGGGTGGCTGTTCGCGCGGCAGGTCGACGCCGCCGCGCCGTGGTGCTGGACCGACGACACCGCGATGGCCATTGCGGTGGTCGAGACGCTCGTTGCTCGGGGTCGTGTCGACTCGGCGGACTTCGCAGACCGTCTCCTGAAACAGTATCTTCCCGCTTGCTGAAGCCGTCTCCAAACTCAGTCGCGACAGCCAGCTGATGCTCCGGAACCGCCGCACCGATGCTCTCAGGGCCGCGCGTGGTGGACCGGCGTTCCCCGCGGCTGCCGCCCCGGTCTCGATGTTGTCAGCGCGCGGGCTTCTTGCCGGGGTGGCGGGCCCATGCTTGGAAGGCATCCTCGTCGATGAGGACGCGGCGCCCGACGCGGTGGACGACCTTGTCGAAGCCGTTTCGGTGCGCGTTGAAGACGTACGAGCGCAGGGCCGCGACGGTGGGCCAGTCGTAATGGTCGGCCCACCGAGCCACCGGGATGAGGCGTGCGCGTCCGGGCCCGGGTTCGTCCATGCGGGGCGGTTCGGAGCCGGGGGAGGGGGGCGCGCCCGGCGTTGGTGGCTTGAGCGCGGTGGCCCGCCTCAGCCGTCGCGGCTTGAACCCGACGCCGGCGTCGAGCGCGACCTGGTGGCCCGGGCAGTCGGGGCGGGTGGCGAGCCATCGTGAGAAGAGGTCGACCGGAAAGGCCTTGCCGGGGTGGATGCCCTGGCACGTCAGGAAGCGCTCGATCGAGATGCGGTAGCGGTCGAGGGCGGGCAGCTCGGCGGTGGTGTAGGGGCCCGAGGAGGTGGCCTCGGCGAGGTCGTCCTCGTGGAACTTCGCGTCGTCGGTCGCGCTGCCGCCGATGGCGAGCAGCGCGGCCTCCGCGGCGGTCAGGTAGCCGAGGTCCCAGAAGCGCCGGCACTCCTCGGCAGGGTCCATGCTCACGAGCCTGCTCGGGTCGAGTCGGTGTTCAGAACGGACTCGCCGTCGCCGAAGATCTTGGCGTTCATGGAGGCGACCACGGCATGGGTGTGCGCGTCGGAGAGGTGGCTGTATCGGCGGACCATCTGCAGGGTCTTGTGGCCGAGCACATCCGCGATCTCCATCAATGTGGCGCCGTTCATCGCGAGGTACGACGCCGCGGAGTGGCGAAGGTCGTGGAAGCGGAAGTCCTCGACCTCCGCCTTGCGAAGCGCCGCGAGCCAGTGGTTGCGGGCGAAGTTGATGGGGGCGTCGCCGTCCGATGCGGGGAACACGTACGGGGAGTCGATGCGGCGGACCTTGCCGTGGTCTCCGAGCAGGGTCAGTGCTGGCCCGGCGATGGGCACCGTCCGGCGCTCGCCGTTCTTGGTGTGGTGGAGCACGGCCTGGCCGCGGTTCAGGTCGATGTCGACCCAGCGCAGGCCCAGGATCTCGCCCTGGCGCATGCCGGTCGAGATGGCGAGCATGACCAGCAGGTGCAGCTGCGGGTCGGGGCTCTCGGCGGTGGCGGCGAGCAGCCGACCGCGCTCGTCATCCGAGAGGAAGCGCACGCGGCCTCGGGGCTCCGGCAGACGCTTGACGTTCTTGACCGGGTTGCTGTCGAGCCAGCCCCACTCGCGGACCGCGACCGTGAAGGCGTGCGAGAGCGCGGCGAGGTAGCGGTTGACGGTGCCCGCGGCGCGGCCCTCGCGCTTGAGGTCGCCACGGATCTGGGCGATCGCCGCAGGCGTCGTCTGCACCACGTAGCGGGTTCCGAGGCGGTCGCGCCAGAGCGCCAACTGCTGGCGACGACGTCGGCTGTCGCCCTCGCGCTGGTCGAGGATCTCGGTTTCGTATCGTTCGATCAGGTCGGCGAGGGTCCGCTGTTCGGCCTCGCGGCTGACGAGCCGCCCGAGCCGGTGGTCGCGCTCGACCTCGGCCGCCCACGTCTGAGCGTCGGCCTTGCGCCGGAACGACTTGGTGATGGCCGGCCGACCGGTGCGGCGGACCTTCGCTTGCCAGCTGACACCACGCGCTCCAGACCGCTTGATGATCGTCGCCACCGGGACACCTTGGGACAATTCACTGTCCCAAATTGTACCCAAATGGCGATCGGGGTGCAGGTTTTCTGAACTTGAATTCCTGGTGGTTATTCAGGAATAACAGTGACTTGCCCGGACCAGGACTCGAACCTGGAAGCCTTGCGGCGGGTGATTTTAAGTCACCTGCGTATGCCAGTTCCGCCACCCGGGCATTGGGTGATTTGGCACCGTTGTGCGGCTCTAGTGAGGTGTGGAGTACCTCACATTTTCCACACGAGGGTCCAAACGCCCGCATTCTGTCATGCAGGACGGCATGCAGGGTAGGGGACGCAGGAGACGTCGTCGACGTGATCAGCAACTACTGGTCCCCGTTCAACTTCGCTGCCGCGCGCGCCATGTGTCGCCGTGGTGCGCACGGGCTTCGGCCTACATGACCGCTTCGTCGCTCACCGCAGCGCAGGTCGAGTGCGTGGTGCGTGCGGTGTCCGTGAGCGCGCTCCCCGGATGCGCGATGCGCTGGCTCGCGAACGCAGGCCACAACCGCGCGGCGGCGCGGGTCCACGCTGTGGTAGGTGAGGGGCATGTTGAAGAAGCTGACGAATGTCGTTGAAGGCGCGGAGCGGGTGGCCGTGGTGGGGGGGGGAGGGGCTGGACGCGGATGCGGTGGGGGCGGCGGTGGCGCTGGCGCGGGTGATCGGTGTGCGGTGGCCCGGGAAGTCGGTGGTGGTGGTGTTTGGGGAGGACGTGCCGGGGGTCTGCGAGTTCCTGTTGGAGGGCGTGGAGGTTGTTTCGGTGCGTGGGGCGGGGGCGGTGGACCTGGCGATCATCCTCGATGGAGGCGTGGAGCGGGCGGGGGCGGCGCGGGCGGTGCTGGACGGGGCGGCTGTGCGGGCGCAGGTGGACCATCACCGGAGCGCGCGGGGCGGCGGGGTTGACGTGGCACTGATTGACCCGGACGCGGCGAGCACGACGCAGATCGTGGCGCGGCTGGCGGATGCGTGGGGCGTGGAGTTCGACCTGCTACTGGCGCAGGCGGTGTACGCGGGGCTCGTCTTCGATACGGGGGGCTTTCGGTACGCGATGACGTCGCCGGAGACGTTGCGGCTGGCGGGGCGGTGTCTGGAGGCGGGCATCGACCACGCGCGCATCGTGGAGCGGGTGCTGCTGGAGCAGCCGGTGGAGCGGCTTCGGTTGAAGGGGGTGGTGGCGTCGCGGGTGCAGCTGGAGGGGCCGGTGGCCTGGTCGTGGGTGGGGTACGAAGAGCGCCAGGGCGTGCAACTCGGTGGGCTCGTGGATGAGCTCGTGTTTCTGGAAGGCGTGGAGGTGGGCGTGCTGGTGGCGGGGAAGTCGGGGGGGCGGGCGAAGGTGAGCATGCGCAGCCGAGGCGGCGTGGACGTGGCGGCGGTGGCGGCGGCGCTGAGCAGCACCGGAGGCGGGCACTTGCGGGCCGCCGGGGCGACGGTGGAAGGCGAGCCGGAGGGGGTCGCGCGCCGCGTGGCCGCGCTGGTTCAGACGCAGGCGGTCTCGCCGAGGTAGTGCCGGGCGAAGTCGCTCAATGTGCGCGGCGTGGCGCGCAGCCCGTCGACCGCGTACCGCAGGAAGTCCTCGACCTCCCCGAAGAGATGATCGACGTCCGCGGCGGCCGGGCAGGCGGCGGACTCGCCGGCCCACAACTCGTGGGAGCGAATCCACACGTGCAGCACGGGCAGGCCGCGCTCGACCGCCAGGCTCGCGAGGCGGCGCATGTCGGCGGCGGAGGAGCGGCGGGGGTCGAGCCAATGGACCCCGGCGACGCTGGAGACCGCTCGCTGCGCGCTCGGGTATCGGACCGCGGCGCGGGCGAGGAACTCGGGCACCTCGCGGTCCCAGCCCACGGAGACGGGGACCTGCAGGACCGGGCTGCTGCCGCGCTGGCACGGCTGCTGGCGGTCCGGGAAGTACGGCGCCTCGGGCGCCTCTCGCCAGTCGACGCCCTCGGGGCTCGCGTCGATGAAAGGCGTCACGCTGCAATCGACCGTGTAGCCGAGCCGCTCGAGGGCCTGCAGGCCCGCGCCGCTGAGACCCCCGTGCGCGGCGCGATGCACGCAAGGGCGGTGCCCGTAGCGCGCCTCGATGGCGTCGGTGAGGTGCTCGAGCTTCGCCTGGACCATCGACGCACGGATGCGGTGCGGAGAGATCGCCACCAGGCGGTCCTCGTGCGCATCGAAGGGCGGCGTCGTCCACGGCTCGAGGGAGGCCCCGACCTCACAGCGACCCCCGCGCAGGATCTCGTCGAGCGCGCCGTTCCCAGAGCGGTTGGCGATCGGGAACGTCAGCAGGTAGGTGGGTGGGACGCCGAAGCGCTCGCAGATACGGTGTAAGCGGGGCACGCCCTCGAGGTTTCGCAGGGACGTGCGCGCCTGTACCTCGCCGCGAGGCATGTCGCTGTTGACGGTGACCGTGACGACCAGCGAAACCACGGTCGCCGTTGTACGTGGGCGGCCTGATTGACGCTAGTAACTCGGTGTAGAGTTACGTATTCTTCTCGCGCGTTACGGCGAGGTGACTTGTGAGCGATGTCCTGAATCGACTGGAGGCGCTGGCGCGCGACCTCTGGTGGTCGTGGCAGCCGGGGGGCGCCGAGTTCTGGGGCGCGCTCGATCCCGAATCGTGGACCGAGGTGAAGCACAACCCGGTGGAGTTGCTCGCCCGGTTCCAGGGCAAGCCGGCCCCGGACATGGAAGCCCTGGAGGCCCTCGAGGCGCGGCGCGCGGCGTACCTGTCTGCGACGGACACCTGGCACGACGAGGCGGGGCGGCCCGCGCGGGCGCCGGTGGCCTACTTCTCGGCCGAGTTCGGCATCCACGAGTCGCTCCCGATCTACTCCGGCGGCCTCGGCATCCTGGCCGGCGACCACACCAAGAGCGCCTCGGACCTCGGGCTGCCGTTCGTGGGCATCGGGCTGATGTACCGCAACGGCTACGTCTACCAGCAAGTCGACGCCGACGGCGTACAGCACGCCGCCTACCACACCTACGATTTCGAGCGCCTCGCCGCGCGACGCACGGACGTCGTGGTCGACGTGCCCATCGCCGGCCGCACCTGCCGCGCGGAGGTGTGGCGGGTCGACGTCGGCCGCGTGCAGCTCTATCTGCTCGACACGGACCTCGCGGAGAACGACGAGGACCTCCGCAGCATCACCGCGCGTCTGTACGGCGGCGGCACCGAAACCCGCATCCGCCAGGAGCTCGTGCTTGGCGTCGGCGGCGTACGTGCGCTCGCGGCGCTCGGGGTGGAGCCGCAGGTCTTCCACCTCAACGAAGGCCACTCGGCGTTCCTCTCGCTCGAGCGCATCCGGGTGCTCGTCGCAGGCGGCGCCACCCTGGCCGAGGCCATCGCGCAGGTGCGCGGGGACAGCGTCTTCACGACCCACACGCCGGTCGAGGCGGGACACGACCGCTTCCAGCCAGATCTCGCCTGGTCCCACCTGGAGTGGTTCGCCGACAGCGTGGGACTCGACCGCGCAGGCCTGTTGGCGCTGGGCCGCTGGCCGGATGAACACGACGCAAACGCGGTCTTCAACATGACCCTGCTCGCGATGCACTGCTGCGAGCGCCTCAATGGCGTGGCGGCGCTGCATGGCGAGGTCTCGCGGCAGATGTTCGCGCGCTTCTGGCCAGGCACTCCAACAGACGAGGTGCCGATCACCCACGTCACCAACGGCGTCCACGCCCCGAGCTGGCAGGCCCACGCGCTGCACGAGCTGCTCACCCGCCACCTGCCGGCGAACTTCCGCGACCGGCCGGAGAGCGATCCGGTCTGGAAGCAGGTCGACGCGGTCCCCGCGGATGCGCTGTGGGCGGTCCTCCGGGAGCAGAAGGGGCGGATGCTCGCGTTGGTCCGCGCCCGGGAGGCCGCGCGGCGCACGCGGCTGGGCCTGGATCCCTTCGAGGACCGGCTGGATGTCGACGCGCTCACCATCGGTTTCGCCCGGCGCTTCGCGCCCTACAAGCGGGCCACGTTGGTCTTCAGCGACCTCGAGCGCCTCCTCGGCATCCTGCGCGCGGCCCCCGGTCCGCTCCAGGTGCTCTTCGCTGGCAAGGCGCACCCCGCCGACACGCTGGGGCAGGCGCTGGTTCGCGAGGTGTATCAGGCCTCCCAACACGCGGAGCTGCGCGGCCGCGTGCTCCTCGTCGAGGACTACGACATCGAGGTGGGTCGCTCGCTCGTCCAGGGGGTCGACGTGTGGCTGAACAACCCACGCCGCCCGAAGGAGGCCTCGGGTACGAGTGGGATGAAGGTCTCGATGAATGGCGGGCTGAATCTGTCCATCCTCGATGGCTGGTGGCCCGAGGGTTTCGACGGCGACAACGGCTGGGCGATCGGCGAGCCCCGCACCTACGCATCCGTGGCCCAGCAGGACGCCGCCGACGCCGACTCGCTCTACCGCCTGATCGCCGAGCAGGTGCTCCCGACCTACTACACGGACCGCCCGCGCTGGACGGAGATGATGCGCGCGGCCATCCGCACGGTGACGCCCCGCTTCCACTCCGACCGGCAGGTGCGCGACTATGTGCACCACCTCTACTGCCCCGGGTGAGCCATGCGCGGCGGGATATCCGGGCTAGCGGCCCTCTTCCTGCTCACGGCCTGTAGCCGCGAGCCGCCCCCGACGCCCGCGAAGCCCGACGCGGCCGCCACCCCTGCTGTGGAGAAGCCGCGGAGCACTCCGAAGGCGCTGCGGGCCCTCTGGCGCTTGAGTATCGGCTACCGGAAGGCCCACGAGGCACGGGCCCGCAACAAGCAGAGCTTCGAGACCGACCTCGCCAAGCTCGACCGCATGTTGACCGAGGTCCAGGCGTACGCGCGGTGCCCGGTCACCCAAGACGTGAAGGCCGAGGGCGAGCGCGTTCGCGACCTCTTCACGGCGTACCTGACGAACTTCACGCCCGGCGCGAAGGTCACCACCACCGCGGGACCCGGGCCGTCCAAGCCGCCCCCGGAGACGGCGACGACCGACAAGGGCTACGACTACGCGGAGGACCAGGTCGCCGGTCACACACAGGTGACCATCGAGCTGGCGAAGCAAGACGGGCCCGCCTTCGTGAAGGGCCTTCAGAAGCAGCCGCGCCTGCTCGAACTCGAGTCCGCGGTCGTCAGCGGCGACCGGGTCACGCTCTCCGGTCGCGTCGCCCACTTCCGCAGCTTCCCAACGCTCCGCTTCGTCCGGCCCAAACCCCTGGTCGAAGCGCTGATCGCGAAGGCGACCGCCGGCGCTCCGATGGAGGGCGCCATCGCGAAGAAGGTGGGCCAGATCAGAGCGAATTACGCCGCCGTCGACGCGCTGGACGCAAAGCTCGGTGCTTCGCTCGCGGTCTCGGCGTCGCTGAAGGTGAGGGAGGCCCGCTGGCGCTTCTACAAAGGTCACGTCGACCGCTTCAACGCGGCCTCCTGGGCGAAGCTGTCAGGCGAGAAGAAGAAGGGGAAGGAGCGCCCGGGGCACCCGCATTAGCGAGCGCCCGGGCGAGCACACCGATCAGCGCGTGTTGGCGTTGATCTTCCAGCTGACGAGCTGACCGACGTCCTGACCTGCGTGGTCGGACACCTTGAGGACCCACGCGCCCGCGAGGGCCTCGCCGGCCAGTGCCTCGATCTCGTAGGTCTGGCTCAGGTCATCTTCGCTGCCGCCCTCGTTGTTGTGGAGGACGTGCTCCTGGTCGCCCTTGGTGAGGGCGATGCGCAGGTCACCGATGTAGGTGTGCGTGATGACCACCGAGACGCTGACCGTGTCGATCGTGCCGGTCTCGTTGATGTTGATCGTGCTCTTGATGCCGTTCGGGTCCTTGTCGGGAATGTCGATGGGCGTGTCGCTCGAGCTGATCTCGTGCACATCACCACCGCCGCCCGGGTCGGGATCGACGGGGTCGCCGCCGGACCACTCGAGCTCGACCTTCCAGCTGTTGATGTCGCCGGTGTCGCGTCGCGCCAGGTCGGTGACCTTGAGCACGTACTCGCCAGCGCCGGGCTTCCCGTTGAGCTGGGGCAGGTCGAAGGACTTCTTCAGGTCGTTGCGGCTGCCGCCGGAGCGGTTGTGCACGCGGATGGCCTGGCCGTCCTTGACCAGCGTCACCACCAGGTCGCCCCGGTAGGTGTGGCTGATGTCGACGGTGAGCGTCGCCTGCGTCAGGGCCCCGGCGTTGTCGACCTGGAGCGTGCTCGCCGCGCCGTTGCGGTCGTTGTCGGGGATCGCGACCGGCGTGTCGGTGGCCGCGAAGGTGCCGCTGCCGGCCTCACCGCCGCCCGGATCGGGGTCGACCGGGTCCTGGCCGCCGGCCGTGGCCGGGGCGATGTGCCCGACGACGAGGTTCTCGTAGTCGATGTGCGGGTTCTCGTAGTTACGGCGCGACGGGGTCTGCGCGAGCGGCTGCCACATGAAGTCGGGCCACGCGTGGTTGTCGCCCTGCAGGGACTCGCCCCACTTGCCGTCGCCCACGATCTTCGCGGCCGGGTTCGACAGGGGCTTGTCGAGGTACAGCGTGTAGGTCAGCTCGCGCATCTCGACCTGGTTGCCCCAGGCAGCGCGCAGCTCGCCGTGGTCAGCCGGGTAGATGTCGGCGCCGATGTTGTCGACGGTCGGCTCCTCGTGGGGCAGGCCGTCGGTCATCCAGTAGAGGATGGTCTCGACGTGCACCGGGTAGACTTCCTGCTCACCGAGGGAGCGCTTCGAAGCGTTGCCCTGGAAGTTGTAGTCGGTCTGGAAGATCTCGACGGCCTCGGCCTCGTCGTTCTCGTACATCGGCTCGAGGGCGACCTTGTACGAGCGCGCGGACTGGTTCCAGACCTCGCTGCCGGTGAAGCGGTCGATGACGAACGACTTGCCCTGCATGCCGAGCTGGCTCGCGAAGTAGATGTGCATCCCGGCCGGCGTGGTGTCGGCGTACGCGATGTCGTCCATGCTGTTGTCGGGCTCGTTCGAGCGGCTGCCCTTGAAGCTCGAGTGATGCTCCATCCAGGCCTCGGTGTAGAGCGCCTTCGTCTCACCGGGCGTGAAGTCGATGGTGCTGCCGTTGAAGGTCACGGTGCCGCGAACCTTGGGCTCGTCCTCCATGATTCCGGCGGCCGCCCACGCGTTGCAGTGACCC
>PVBE010205661.1_pt1 | contig 15808 bp, 15 predicted proteins | sample 1631181 | NCBI WGS metagenome assembly PVBE01 (sample SAMN08397723, study PRJNA350692) | Marine metagenome, whole genome shotgun sequencing project. | isolation source: water | place: Pacific Ocean | collected 2012-04
ACGTAGTCGAGTGTCCACGGCTCGGGATCGGGTTGGGGAGGGATGAGGTGGAAATGGGTGAGAGCAGTTTCAAGATCCTTGTATGTTCCCGGTGACCGAAAGGCGCGGCCGGTGCGGCCTTCCTCCGACTCGGGTGCCGGCCGGTTGACTGGCGCGTCGACGATCACGGCACCTACCAGGGAGTCGCCGTAGGTCGCGGCGGTCTGGATGACAACCTTTCCACCCAGTGAATGGCCGACGATCACCGGAGGTCTGTCGAACCCAATGGCATCACAGACGGAGATGATTTCCTGTGCCCACATCTCCTGGGAATAGGCCTCTCTCCTTCCCGAGTCGCCATGACCGCTCAAATCGAGTGCGGCTACGTGATAGCGGTGGGTGAACATTGGGGCCAGGTGGCTCCACCAGTGGGCGTGGGCTGCGCCACCGTGTACCAGAATCAGCCCTGGTTTCCCTGCTTCGCCCCATTCGAGAAAGTTGATCGATGTACCTTGGACATCGATACTCGATTGGCGAGGCTCGTCTCTTAGTGCATCGGTGAACCAGCGAGGAGGTGTCGTCATGGGGGGTCTCCTAGGTGATTCCAGGCTCGAGCGAACGCCTCCAGAAGCGTGGGCTGGGGAAACGGACCTCCAGCCGCTGCTGCTGCACCCACCTCCATTCCTGCGGTGTGTCGTTCCCGCGCCAGATCGGCGACCGTAGCGAGATCGGTTTGCTGGGCAGCGACGAAGTCGCGGTCGGCCGGTGTTCCGTGCCCAGGCACCACAGGACCGGTTACAAGATCGGCCAGAGCTGCGACCGTGTCGGGCCATTCGAGGGGATAGGCGTCGCTGAACGATGGCGGCGCGTCATTTTCGACGAGGTCACCCGCGAATACGACATCGGCATCGGGCAAAACGACAACCAGATCGTTGTTGGTGTGACCTCGTCCCAGGTACCTCATCTCGACGCGCCTTCCTCCCAAGGAGACTAAGGCCTGGTCGCCGACGATGTGGTTCGGTGGAACGATGAGAACCTCGTCGAAAGAGGACGCCTCAGTGGAGGCCATCTTCTTGAGTCTGGCCAAGGTGACCTGCCCATAGTCTGCCATCGCCGGGACGCAGTTTTCGTGGCCCCAGATGTCGACGTCGTCGAACTCACCGTTGCCAAATGTGTGGTCCCAGTGATGGTGAGTGTTGATAATCCAACGCACCGGTAGCGGGCTTATGGCCCGCAGATCGTCGATGAGTTCACGTGCCTGGGCATGATGAGCTCGGGTGTCGACGATGAGCAATCCGTCTTCGCACACGATCGCCCCGATGTTGAGATCGAGCGACAGGTACCGCTTGGAGTAGATGCCGTCACCGTGTTCGGACCAGCTCATTAGTGTCTCAGGCTATCCGGCGTTTCGGATGATTCAGCTGCTCTGGGCTTTTCGACCCGTCGCCGCCTGAAACTTTCACAAGAGGGAAAGCCCGTTGAACGAGAACCGGCGTGAGGTCGACCCGGCGTGCTCGCTGAATTAGAAGCAGACTCCTAGGAGACCTTCTATAGCACCGGTACGATCCGCGACAGATGCTTCTCTCGCTCGGACTACTTGTCGTCGGCCTTGTCCTGCTGGCGCTGGCGGCCGACCGTTTTGTGCTCTCAGCATCGCAGGTTTCTATAGCATTGGGACTCTCACCGATCCTCGTCGGAGCATTGGTCATCGGTCTGGGTACCTCTGTGTCTGAGATGCTGGTGTCGACTCTGGCGGCAGGCCGAGGCGAGATCGATCTTGCCCTCGGCAACGTCGTGGGATCGAATACCGCCAACTTGACGCTAGTGCTGGGCTCTGCGGCCCTGGTGTTTCCGATTACGTCCCGAGGTCGGACGATCCGACGCCAGGGGGCGTTGATGCTGGTATCTCTCGTGGTGTTTGCCGTGCTGCTGTGGAATCTGGACCTCGATCGGATCGAATCTGGAGGACTTCTTCTCGGCATGGTCGTCGCCCTGATGTTGCTCATAATCTGGGCTCGTACCAACACTGGGAATGGAAACGCCCAGGTACCCTCGCCGACCGGGTCCCGGTTCGGCTCGGTACGTGGTGAGGTGTGGTTCGGAATAGGTGCTCTCGCGCTGACGTTGGTTGGCGCCGATTTGTTGATCCGCGGAGCGGCGAGGCTGGCCGACGACCTGGGGATTTCAAGCGCATTCGTTGGACTGGTGATCGTCTCGATCGGAACCTCGCTGCCTGAATTGGCAACTGTCTTAGCGGCCGCCCGCCGTGGCGAGACCGGTCTCGTGCTGGGTAATGTGCTCGGTTCCAACCTGTTCAACACCCTCACCGTGGCCGGCATCGCTGGCTTGGTAGGGCCTGGTGTGGCCGATGAGACGTTCCACAGCGCTCTGGTGTTGATGGTTGTTGCTGGCGCGGTGTCTGCGCTGTTCGCGCTGACAGGACGGACGATCGAGCGGTGGGAAGGAGCGATGCTTCTGATTCTGTTCCTGGCGTTTGTCGCTGTGGCGGTGTGAGCGGGGCTGGGTGTTGGGACGATCGGTTAGCGATACTCCTGTATGGCTACTGGCTACATCTTCTCGATCGAACGTAACGGAGCTTTGGGCCGTAGCGGGGTACCTTGACTCCGGCCATCTTGATGAGTCGTACGGCTCTTCCGCGGTGGGTCCGGAACGCTCCAGCAACTCGAGCATCGGGCTAGGTCGTGGCAAACAAAAAGGCCAAGAGGCGTACTCTCTACCGCGATGCAGACGAACTTCAAACGCCTGTCGTTTCTCGAAAGCACCTTCCTCGTTATGGAAGGTCCCACCAATCCGATGCCGGTGGAAGCCCTCCTCATTCTCGAGGCAGGCGTGTTGCGGCGGGAGGAGAACAGAGCTGTCGACATCGACGCTGCCCGGGCTCACATCGTGATGGCATGATTGAGGCCGCTATCGACAAGCTGAAAAAAGCGGACTCGTGAGCAGGCGCCTGCTCGCCATTGGGGGAGTTCTCCTCGTCGTCCTCGTCGCATGCGATCCGGGTTCTCCTGAGGCGGCGCCCTTTCAGGGAAACTGGCAATCCGAGGCCTGGGGCACCTACCTCTCAGTGAGCGGTGGGTCGGTAGAGATATTCGAATACAGCGCTGCTCATTGCTTTTCTGTCGCGAGCGGCGGAGCACGCGGAATCACCGATGTTCTCTCTCTGGATGGGGAGACTCTGGTCCTAGCAGATGCAGGCCGAATGATTCGATTCGATCGGATCGAATTCCTGCCAGAGAGATGCATCGAGCCCGTCGCCGATGATCCGACGTCAACATTCAATGTGGTGGTAGCCGCTATGGAGGAGCACCATCTGCCGGGCGTCGACGGCGAGTGGGCAGCTCGGGTGGAGAAGTTGCGGCCCTCGGCCGCTGTCTCCGATGAGGCGTTGTTCGCAGCGATCAATGCACTGTTGCAACCGCTGGACCGGCCCGATGTGCGACTGGCTGCGGGAGCCGAAACGTGGGTGGCCGCAGAGACGGACCCGATCCAGTTTCCGGATGCCCTGGTGTCGGGGAGAGGGGGAATCCTGACCGGCTCCGTCGGGGAAGAAATCGCATATCTGGGTTTTCGCCGGCTGGGGGAACTGGCCGACGATTTCGAAGGCTCGCAGCGTGCTGCGGCCGACGCGATCGACTCCGCTGTTACTTCGGCAGATTCACTGGTTCTTGATTTGCGGGGGAGCGACGGCGGTTCGATCGACCACGCGATGTTGGTTGCGAGCAGGATTATTCCCACCGAGGGTGTCGTAGCCGTCCTATCGGCATTTGGCCCCGACGGCTTGGTGTCGGCCGGCGAGGTAATAGTTCGCCCGCTTCCCACCAGAACGTTCGAGGGAGAGGTCGCCGTGCTGGTCGGCCCAGGAACCGTTGGTGTTGCCGAGCTCCTCGTGGTGGCGCTGAGTGGCGTGGAAGGGGTGACGATCGTCGGTGAGCCGACGGCTGGTTCTCCCGGACCGGGGATGGTTCGAATCCTCCCCAACGGCTGGGCGGTGGGCCTAGCCAATATCCTCGTGACAACTCCCACCGGCGAAGAGCTGTTGGAGGGAATTGTTCCGGACGTGCTCACGGATGATCCGCTCGAGATAGCTCTGGAAATTCTCAGCGATTGAGAGTTTGCTGTCTAATACCTAGTAATCCCAGCTGGTGTCACCGATTGCCATCACGAAACCTTCGAGTGTTCCAACGACGACGACGCCGTTGGAGGCTACGGCCGGTGAACCCAGGATCGAGTGTCCCGTTGTCGGCCCCCATTGGCAGAAATTTGGTTCACCGAAGTCGGCCGGAAATGCGCCGGTGCCGCCGGCATCTCCGAGGTAGATCGACCACGACAGTTCGCGAGCTTGGAGGTCAACGGCGTAGAGTCCGCCGTCGTGTCTGGCCAGGTAGGCGACGCCGGAGTTGATCACCGCCGATGGCCACTGTGGGAAACACTCCGCCCCCGTATCAGCAGACCACAGCGTTTCCCCGGTCTTCAAATCGGCGACGATCAGCTCACTCGAGTAACCCTCGCCAAAGACGATGTAGTCGCCGGCGATGGCAGGCGAGGATCGGATGTTGGCCCAATTGTTCTTGATGCTGGCGGTGTCCTCGGATGCCCAGATCTGTTCTCCGGTGTTTTTGTCGAGCGCGCGCAGTCCAGGATCACCGAAGACGTCACCGCGTACGATGGAGAGGATGATCATCGTGTTCGTAACTGTGGGTGCAGCGAACACCTTGGCCAGGGGATCTCCGTCCCGCGGTTCGAGTGTGGTCTCCCACACAATGTTCCCATCGAGGTCGAAGGCCACGACCTCACCGAAGTCACTCGCCACGTAGATGTGCTCGCCGTCGGAAGACGCCCCGCCGCGGATGGATCCCTCGAGTTTCAGTATTTCCTGATGGAAACCGGTCGCCATGTCGTAGGCGGAAACCAATCCGTTGCCGTCCCCGATGATTACCTTGTCGTCGAGGAAAATTGGATCACCTAGCACCCCGACTCCCAGGTCGTCTTCCCACAGCAGGTCTCCGTCACGGGCGCTCAGCGCCCAAATTCGGCCCTCGTCACCGACGCCGATCACCACTCCATTCGAGACGGCAACACTGTTGACGTCGAGCTCCGTTCCGTACCGCCAGCGCTGGGTACCGGAGTTGAGGTCGAGCGAATAGATGGCATCACGACGGTCGCGGGTGAACTGCACCACACCAGCGCTTCCGACGAAGATTGCCCCGTTCTCGACGACCGGGTTGTTACGCCAACCGGTGAGTCCGATCTCGGTGGTCCAGAGAACTGTAGGTTCGGTAATTGGCAGTGTGCTGAGACACCCGGTGCGTTCGACACCTCCCTGGAACATCGTCCACTCCTCGACGACGGTAGGACAGTCGAGCGAAGCAATGACATCTTCGGCCCCGCTGCCCTCAAACGCCGACGGCGTCAGCAAGGTGGGGATGGTCGTTTCGTTGAGGACCCGCTCCGAACCAACGACACGGTCGGCATCGCGGAATCCGAACCACCAGACTGAGACGGCGGCCGCAGCAATTACCACACCGATCAGGACCCACCGGCCCGGATCCGGCCCGCGCTGGGTAAAGCTGATGTCTCGGCGGCGTTCCCCGAGAAAGCTGACGTACTCACGACGGGCCATGGCCGAGATTGAGAGTAGAGCCAATCAGGACTTTATTTCGGCGTCTCGACGAATCAGAGCCGACGCAGCAATGAGCGTCGCAACTGCCACCAGCACGTGCCAGACCGCGTGACCACCGACCGGAGCGGCTGGATCACACCAGGAGTGCCCGGTGCGAGAACCCGTCCAGAAGACGATGCCTGCCACGAGCACAACTGTCGCGATCAGAAGGCGACGTGGATTCGTACCGGTTTCGGAGAGCGCCACAATGGCGGCGGTAGATGCGACTGCAACACCGACGCCATCGAGCCGCATTGCTACCGGGTGCAGGGTGGCGTGTGCGAGCACCGAACCGACTCCGGCGATCCCGACACCGATGCCAAGGATGCGTTGTCGTCTATTGCCGCGCGTGATCAGGAAAAGTCCGACGCCGGTGAGACCGAGAGCGCTCAGGGTGTTGGAGGGTTGTCGGATCAAGCCTACGTAGATCCTTTCGCAATCTGAACTCGGGTCCGGCGAGGTGGGCCGGGTGGCGAAGAGTGCGATCGTCGCTGCTGCAGCCATGACAGTGCCGAAGATGATGGATCGTTTCATAGTCTGATCCCCGTCTTCGTATCCTACCGACGTGATTACCAACAACGAGGTTGCTTCACACCTCTATGAACTTGCCCGGCTCATAACACTTGCCGAAGGCGGCGGTAATGTGTTTCGAGTAAGGGCGTACGAGACGGCGTCCCAAGCCGTCGAAGGGTATCCGGAGGCTGTTGCCGAAATGTCGGTTGCGGATTTCACCGCCCTCCGCGGGGTCGGGAAGGGCACGGCGAGCAAGATCCGTGAGCTTGTCGACAGCGGTCGCGTCAAGGGACTCGAAGAGTTGCACTTCCAATTTCCGTCGAATTTTCTTGTACTCACCAGAGTCCCGGGGGTGGGTCGACCGCGACAGAATCGCGACACCTGGCGTCGCGACCGCTTCTTGGAAAGGCTGTCCGAAAGCGCTCGGCAACTAGTAGCCAGTAACCGGTAGCAGTCGTACTTGTGTTTGGGCACTGGCTACTCGACTGTGCTATTAGGGGACCTTGGTGTACGCGTGGTTTGCTGGGTGGTACCACAGCCTCTGATACTGGCTATTCGACTGCTCATTGGTGCGACCAGGCGGGCCCCTGGGCAGTACGCTCTTCTCATGGCCAAGCTCATCACGGGAATTGTTCAGGATCAGCTGGATCGCTATTTGGGTGCCTGGCGCATCTACGACGGAATTTTCATCGGAGATCTGTTTGCCGAAGGTGCGATTTATCAGTACCACCCTGACGACGAACCTCTCGTTGGTCGGGAGGAGATCGTGGCGAGTTGGCAAGGAGATACCGATGCTTCGGATTCGTGGGAGGCCGATTGACATGGAGACACCTGAAGACCGGATCGCCCTATTCCTTGACTTTGAAAATCTTGCCATTGGCGCTCGCGAGGATCTCGGGGGCCTCAAATTCGATTTGCGCCCTGTAGCTGATGCCCTTGCGGAGAGAGGCCGTGTCGTAGTGCGGCGGGCCTACGGAGATTGGACCCTTTTCTCAGAGTTCCGCGGAATGCTGTCGGAACATCACGTAGAGATGATCGAGATTCCGCAGCGTGTCCACGGTCCCCGCAAGAACGCCGCCGATATCAAGATGGCCGTGGATGCTCTGGAACTGTCGTTTGAGCGAGATTACATCACGACTTTTGTCCTCGCTACCGGCGACAGCGATTTCACGCCACTGGTGCACAAGTTGCGCGAATTAAATAAGAGGGTCGTTGGGATAGGCCTGCGCGACAGCACATCGAAACTGCTTCCCGCAGCTTGTGACGAGTTCCTTTTTTACGAGTCCCTTGATGGGGTCGAGTCACCACGGAAGAGGCGTCCCAAAAAGCAGGATGCTGAGGAGGAAGCGGCACCCGGCCGCGATGAAGCATCACTTGAGCAACTCGTAACCCAAACTCTCTCGGGATTGCAGCGTTCCGGAGATGGCGTCGTGTTGGCCTCTCGTCTCAAGCGGGCAATCATCCGCAAGGATCCGACCTTTAGTGAGGCCGAATTTGGATTCAGGGCGTTTGGGGAACTACTGCGGCACTTTGCTTCGAGGGAGATCGTGGAACTGACGGATGGCCCGGCCAGGGGTGATCCTGAGGTGAGCTTTAAGCAGCGCGGTGGGCAGGAGGAGGCGGGCTTCGATCTGCTGCGTGAGGTCGTCGCTGACGCAAAGGGTGACACGATTCCTCTGTCTGGGATCAAGGATGCGATGCGCAAGATCGATGCGGATTTCAGCGAGAAGGGATACGGGTACCGTGGGTTCCTTCAGTTCTCGCGCGCGGCCGCTGCTCGCGGGGTGATCACGATGGAATGGTCGGACGATACCGAGGATTATCTGGTCGGCCCTGGTGATTGAGACGCTGGTCGCCTTCGTCAGGGGGATTTCCGCATCGTTTGCGTCGGCCTTGACTGGATCACCGCTCGATCGGCCGCTCTCGGTCGGTGTTGCCACTACCCAGCACGCCGGATGGTGGCGGGCCTCGAAGAAGGCGGTTATACCGTGGTCCGGATCGAACCCGACGACTTTTCGCCAGATTGTTGCTTCATCGAGGACACAGCGGTCGTGCTCGGTGAGCACGCCCTGGTGACAAAGCCGGGTCACTCGACACGGCGCGGTGAAGGAGAGGGAGTTGTGTCTCTCCTGCACGAATACCTCAGTCTTCACCATGCCAGAAAGCCGGCGACGATTGATGGGGGACGTGCTTGTCGTTGGATCACGGGTCTTTGTCGGATTGAGCGGACGTACCAACAGCGCCGCCGCCGGTGTTGCTGCCATCGCCGAATCGCAAGGCATGACGGTCACGCTCGTCGCTGTTGGTTCTGTCCTCCATTTCAAATCGGGCTTGCCAGCGTTGGACGAGACGACTGTCTTGTGGCACCCACGAGCCTGCGACAGAGACGATCTCGCAGGGTTGCAGGTCGTTCGAAGTCGAGGGGGGCGATCCTAAGGCGCCAAACGTTGTTCGCCTTGCCGACGGCCGCATCCTGGTCGCGGACTGCGACGGGGATACTCGCCGAAAAATCGAGGACTTGGTTTCGAGATCGCGGTTGTCGACATTGCGGAGTTAGCCAGGGCTGATGGTGGACTCACTTGCCTGTCGATCAGACTCAGGTAGGGGTTCGGGATGAGAACCTCGTAGTCTTGGGGCATGACGGAAGATGACAACCAAGACAAGGTCGAACCCGAACTCGTCGATGAAGAGAAGGCGAAGCAAGTGGCTTCGTTCATCCAGGCGCCAAAACTGATGCGTATCGCGTCGATGACGCGAGCAATGCTGGAGGAGATTCGCCAGGCCCCACTCGACGACGCAGGAAGGCTCCGGCTTATCGAGATCCACCAGAGCTCGCTGGGTGAGATTCAAGAAGTCCTGAGCGAAGACCTTCGCCAGGAACTTGCCGACATGTTTTCTCCGCTCGAGAGAGAGACGGCGACGGAGTCCGAGCTTAGACTTGTTCAGGCCCAACTGGTCGGTTGGCTGGAGGGCCTCTTCGCTGGCATTCAGGCATCGCTGTGGAGCCAACAGGCCGCGGCCGCCAACCAACTTCAGGAGATGCAGATGCGGGCGATCGAGGCCCAGGGCGGCAAGTCAGGCGGCGGGCTCGGCCAGTATCTATAGAAGAAGTTATCAGTTCCAGGCGATGTCTTGCTCTAATGGAGCGGCGCGCCTTCTCGACCAAGTGGCAGCAGGCGGTCGAGTTATCAGTCATTAACCAGAACGCGTTACTTGCCGGCGATTGGAGACTGATGACCGGAGACCTTCTTCTTAAACGCCGGTCACAATGATCGACTGGATCGTCGGCTCATCGCGGGGCCGGTCGCCGGGTCCTATTTCGAGTTCGGTGATGGCATCGACTATCTCGATCCCGTCGGTGACCTTCCCGAAGATCGTATAGTTGTGGGGCAGGCCGTAGTTCTGGTGCATGATGAAGAACTGGCTGCCGTTGGTGTTTGGTCCGGAGTTCGCCATGGCCATCGTGCCCCGCTCGTAGCTTCCCGGTCCGTCGAGTTCGTCGCGAAAGCGATATCCGGGCCCACCTCTTCCCGTTCCTGTGGGGTCGCCACTCTGTACCATGAAGCCAGGAATGACTCGGTGGAAGACCACGCCGTCGTAGAAGCTCTCTCCGGCCAGGAAGAGGAAGCTGTTGACTGCTAACGGTGCATCTCCAGGGTGGAAAGTGACGGTTATGTCACCGAGGCTGGTGTGAAGAACTGCCCCGTATTCGGAGTCGAGGTCGATGGTCAGGTCGGGTGGTGAGTTGCACTGCGTCATGGCCGGAGACTCTAGGAGGAATAACGACGAACCAACCGATCCGTTCACGCCGTCCATTCTCGTGCTGCTCCGCTCCCGGGGAGTGACCCGCCAGTCCCGGGTTTCTGAATTGCCAGAAACCAGCGTTTGAGGCCATCGCCGACATTTCGATCAGGTGCCAACGCTCGGCGGGGCCGGTTAATGGCTGCACGACGGACCAGTGTGGAGCTGTAGGAACTCCAGCGCAGAGAAGTCGTCGGTAAACACCTGAACTGGGATCAGCAACCGGGAGATGATCTCCGTATACGCGCCCATTTAGGGCGACAACTCGGGACCGGTCGCGAACGCGGATGCGGTTAAGAGTTTCAACGTTGCGGATATCGAAGGTTTGCCCGCCATGATGGTCGATCATTGCCACGGTCGATGGATCAGGACCTCTTCGTCGGGCGGCTGTCTGCGTAGTCTCCAACTACGAATTCGATGCGAACCACACTGGTGTCAGTGGATTTGTGAATGACAAAACCGTCTTACGTGTCAATTGGAGCGTAAGACTCCGTCGATCTATACAAACTCAAGCGAATCGCGCCTCATCGATCTCGAATAAACCTTCGGCGCCTGCTGTTGCTGAGGCCGCCAGCGCCGGTACCGTCGATAGCATGTGTTCGGAATAGAACGTTGCCGTCACGATGCGGTCCGACAGAAACTCGTCGCTGTAGCCGTCGGGATTTTGGGCCGCTGCGGCAGCACCCTTGGCTAGCATCCAGCCTCCCAGCGTGTCACCCATCATTTTGAGATACGGAGTGGCGCCGGCGAGTACGTCGTTGTATTGGCCTCCCATCAGCCAGGCCCCGAACGTCATTGTCACTTGGCCGCAGGCTTCAACCGCAGCAAGGAGTCGGACACCGATCGGCTTCAGATCACCTTCGAGCGATGAGGCGGCGCTGGCGACAGTCTCTAGCAACTTGCGGATCGCTTCCCCACCTCCCAACGGGATGCGTCGGATCACCAGGTCTTGCGCCTGAATTCCATTCGTCCCCTCATAAATGGGAGCGATCCGGGAGTCGCGCCACCATTGGGCGATCCCGGTTTCCTCCACGTATCCCGCACCCCCATGGATCTGGATTCCGAGCGAAGTTACCTCGACTCCGAGATCGCTGGCCCATGCCTTTGTGATCGGGGTCAGGATCGACGCCAGGTCCTCGGCCTCATTACGCACTGCTTCATCGGGGTGGTACCGAGACTCATCGATTGCCAGCGCCGCGCGATACAGGAGTCCGCGCATCGCCTCGATGTTGGCTCGCATGATCATGAGCATTCGCCGCACATCTGGATGTTTGATGATGGGAGCAGATTCGCCGCTCGGACCGCCGACGGTTCGGCCCTGGAGACGCTCCTTGGCGTAGAGGGCGGATTGTTGATACGACCGTTCACTCAGTGACAGCCCTTCGAAACCGACGGAGAGTCGGGCCGCGTTCATCATCGTGAACATATACCGCATTCCCTGGTTCTCTTCGCCGAGCAGGTACCCGACCGCTCCATCGCCGTTCTCGCCGAATGCGAGCATGCAGGTGGGACTCGAGTGGATACCAATCTTGTGCTCGATCGAGACACAAATGATGTCGTTGCGGTCACCGATCGATCCGTCGGTTTCTACGAGATATTTGGGGACTATGAAGCACGAGATGCCTTTGGTCCCGGGCGGAGCATTCGGAGTCCTCGCCAGCATGAGGTGAATGATGTTCTCGGTCAGATCGTGCTCGCCCCAGGTGATGAAGATCTTGGTGCCTTTGAGCCGGTAGGTGCCGTCGTTCGCGAGAGTCGCTGTCGAGGAGAGAGCGCCTACATCCGAACCCGCATGCGGCTCTGTTAGTACCATCGTTCCGCTCCATTCGGAGCTGACGAGCTTGTCGAGATAGGTAGCTTTCTGTTCGTCGGACCCGTGTTGATGGATCATGTCGACGGTTCCGTAGGTGAGTATCGTGCGCAGCGAGAAGGCCATGTCAGCCGAAACTGCCATCTCCTGGATTGCCGATCCGATGGTCCAGGGAAGCCCGCCTCCACCGATCGCCTCGGGAAAAGCCGAGGCCGGCCATCCGGCTTCGACAAACTGACGGCATGCCTCTTTATATCCGGGCGGCGTAGTCACTGTGCCATCGGAGTTGTGGGCGCTACCGACCGTGTCGCCCACCCTGGCAAGGGGCGCTATCACGTCGGCCACAAATCGGCCTGCTTCGTCGAGAATTCCGCTGAGTAGGTCTTGGTCAATGTGTTGGAATTGATCCAGCGCGGTCAAGGTTTCGAGGCAGACGACGTGTTCCAGAGTGAAGCGCATGTCTGTGGTAGGCGCTCGGTAATTGTTCATGACCTTGAGGATATAACGACAACGCTGTTCGAAATACCCGTTGGTAGTCCCATTCCTGTCACATCTTGGCGAGCCATGAGGCGATGGCGAAGCCGATCTCGTCCGGGGCGTCCTCCTGGACGAAGTGGATTGCGCTCACCGTAATCTCCTGCTGGTTCGGAAAGGACCGACAGAAGTCGCGCTGGCGGCCCGTGAGAATCGCTCCCGGGTCGGCGTTGATGAACAGCTTGGGGAGTTCGGTCTCCCGCAGCCACTCGGAGTATCCGGCAACGAGTTTGTGTACGTCGGTGGGTGCTCCATCGATCGGGATCTCGCGAGGCCAGGTGAGAGTCGGCCGGCGTGACTCACCCGGATTGACGTACGGCTCCCGATAGCGATTCATTTCCTCCTCGGTGAGGTCGCGTAAGATCGAACCGGGAAGCACCCGCTCTACGAAGATGTTCTTGTCGAGCACCATTACCTCGCCCGCGCTCGACCTGAATCCCTCGAATACTTGGCGGGCCGCTGGCGGCAAGTCGTCCCAGGTCACCGGCATCACGATTGCCTCCATGTAGGCGATCCCCTTGACTCGATCGGGATGACGATGGGCCCAATCAAATCCAAGACCCGACCCCCAATCGTGGACCACCAGGGTGACATTCGAATCTGCTCCGACGGCGTCGAACCAGGCATCGAGGTAGCGGCGATGGTCGACGAAGCGGTAAGAGCCTGTTGCCGAAGGTCCGGAGCGACCCATACCCACCAGGTCCGGGGCGAGGCAGCGTCCGGACCCGGTGAGATGCGGGATGACGTTGCGCCAAAGATACGAAGAGGTTGGGTTGCCGTGGAGAAGGACGATCGAGTCGCCGTCGCCACCGGTGTCGACATATTCCATCGTCGTGTCGAGGATGTCGGCATTCTGACGTGGATGGGGATCGTGTGAGGTGATGATTATGGTTCAAGAGTAGGGAGTTTCAGCTCCAGGCGCCGGGTTGGAGGCTTGAATCGACGCGCCTACCGGTCTTGAGTCGCAGGTGCTGTCGAGTCTCCAGTCTTCGGTCAGAGTCTGTCCGAAACCCAATGCCCGATGACAACGCATTTCTAACTGGTGACTGATAACTACTCCACGGTTAACCGTGGCAGGAACGCGTGTACCAGTGGTCCGATACCGAAAGCGAAGAAAATGGTGCCTGCCCCGACGGTGCCTCCGAGGAGCCAACCTCCGAACAAGGCCGTGAGTTCAATGCTTGTTCGCACTAGGCCGATTGGCCAGCCGCGCCGGGCGATTCCGATCATCAATCCATCGCGCGGGCCGGGTCCAAGTCCAGCACCGATGTAATAGCCGGTTCCGATACCGACCATAACGACGCCACCTACCATGTACACCCAGCGGAGTGCCAGTGGACTCGGTGTCGAGAGCCAGATGAGCGTCAGGTCGATTACCGCCCCAATCAGAACCACACTGAGAACGGACCCGAATCCGATACGTTCTCGAAGGGGGATCCAGAGGACCATCACAATGAACCCGGTGATGATCCCAACAGTCCCGATCGGAATTGGCGTGTGAAAAGACACACCCTGGTGGAGAACTACCCACGGTCCGAGTCCGAGGTCGGCAGCCACCATGAGCGCCAGACCCAACCCGAACAATATTGACCCCCACAGCAGCCGGCGGATGCGGGTTTTGAGTTTGCCGCGAGGAAGGAAAGGGAGCGTCAACGAAGGAGACTACGTCTCCTTCGGAAGTCACCAGTCACCATTCACCAGTTAGCAGCGCTCAAGCGAACCATCCCTCTTGTCCGGATCCCGGCCCGTCAAGCCCCGATTGCGGCGCTCGTGTCTTGCGGTTTCCAATCCGGACTGGGGACTGGTGACTCTTCTTCGATTTAAGGTCACCCAATGCCGCTTCACCCTCTTGAGCAGCGCGTTGCCGATCACCTCGAGTTGCTTGATGCCGACTTCGAGGTGATATCGATCGATCCGGTCTTTGCCGATACGGCTGCGTTCTGTAAGCACTACGGATTTACTCTCGAGGAATCGGCGAATGCGATCCTTATCGCGTCGAAACGGACAGAGGGTCTGTATTGCCTGTGTCTGGTCCTCGCTACCACCCGTCTCGATGTCAACCACAAGGTTCGGGCACTGCTCGGCGCCAGGAAGCTGTCCTTTGCCCCTGGCGACACAACCGTCGCTGTCACCGGGATGGAGATCGGTGGGGTAACTCCCTTTGGCCTGACCGAGTCACTACCAATCTTTGTCGATGCCGCGGTGACGGGTCGCGATCGAGTCATCGTTGGTGGTGGCACCCGTGCTATGAAGGTGCGCCTGGACCCAGAGGTGTTCGACCGGATGGAGCGTGTCGAGGTGGTGGAGGGGTTGGCGGGTTAGCTAAGGTCTCAATCGATGTCCGATGTCTGACTCCTGGCCTTGTCGGTGGTCCCGGTTCTTATGACTGGCGACTTCCTGATTGATGTTTGAGTAGCCTCAACGCGTGACCTCAGATTCCGGTTCATCGCGCGATGGGATGCCGCCCTGGATCTACCGTCTCATAGCGGTTGTCGTCGGCACGATCATCGGCCTGTGGGCTGTGCTCAACGTGACCGAGCGGCTCCGTAGCCTCCTCGTTATTCTGTTGATCAGCCTGTTTCTCTCCATCGCACTCGAACCGGCCGTCAATTTTCTCCACTCAAAGGGTTGGCGTCGCGGTCTGGCGACCGGCTTCATGTTTCTTGTCGTACTCGTGTCAGCCGGCCTCTTCGTCGGACTGATGGTCCCGCTCGTGATTGATCAGGCGGTCAAGTTTGTAGATCAGGTTCCCGGCTACATCGAGGATATTGCGAGTACTGCGGAACGATTTGGCATCGAGTTGTCTCCAGACCGGGCATCAGAGGCACTCACCAATTTCGATGCCAATCTGCAGGGGATTGCAGCCGATGTCGCCGGGAGTATCTTTGGTGTCGGCCAGGCGTTGCTCAACACCGTGTTCCAGATGCTGACGATTGGGTTGTTTACTTTCTACATGACGGCGGAAGGCCCGAAGTTCCGTCGATTTATCTGCTCGGTGCTCCCTCCGGAGCGCCAGCGAGAGGTACTCCGTGCCTGGGAGATCGCGATAGACAAGACGGGTGGTTACTTCTACTCGAGGGCTTTACTGGCGGGCATCTCGGCCTTGGTCGGTTGGTCGGCGTTCACGATTATCGGGGTTCCGTTTGCGCTGGCTCTCGATCTCTGGATGGGCCTGTTTTCGCAGTTTGTGCCCGTGGTCGGTACCTATTTGGGGGGATCACTTCCATTGCTGATCGCGCTGCTTGAGAGTCCAGGCCACGCCATCGCGGTGGCCATCTACATCGTGGTGTACCAGCAACTCGAGAACTATCTGCTGGCACCGAAGATCACCGAGCGGACGATGGCCCTTCACCCTGCCGTTTCATTCGGATCCGCCATCGCCGGAGCGACGCTGCTGGGGGTACCGGGCGCCCTCATGGCCTTGCCTACTGCTGCGACCGTACAGGCATTCGTGTCGAGCTACCTTGAGCGTCACGAAGTGGTCGAATCCG
>PVBE012435965.1_pt1 | contig 15806 bp, 13 predicted proteins | sample 1631181 | NCBI WGS metagenome assembly PVBE01 (sample SAMN08397723, study PRJNA350692) | Marine metagenome, whole genome shotgun sequencing project. | isolation source: water | place: Pacific Ocean | collected 2012-04
CGTGGTGGCAAGCCTGGAAAGCGACGACTTGGGCTTTACAATCATTCTACCGATTGGTGGAGCCGACATGCCTGTCGTAGTTTCTATGCTGAACTCTTATTCAGGTTGGGCTGCTTGTGGAATTGGTTTTACTCTTAGCAATACAGCTCTTGACTACCCTGAGACCGTTATTATGTAACTTTCGCACCCGCGCTTGGCTCTTTGCTTCCGTTGTCAGCCTGATTTTAGGCTCGGTACCCGAGGCTCTAACCAACAGCCAGCCGTCCTCAAAGTTAAGTTTTATGCCATCTACTCTGCTGACCGATAACGGCTCTAGGGCCATTAACGACGACTCCAGACAGGACACCGCCACCCCGTCACTACTGACGCTGTCCCGAAGAAGTGAATAGCCGGGTATGTTAGCCACCAGTTGCGATAGCTTCTGCCGACTGGCGATGGCCACCATCTGGGCCGCGGCATAGATACCGTCCGGGCACAGTGAGACGCCGGGGAAAATCCAACTCCCCGACGGCTCGCCGCCGAAATCACCGCCGTTCCTAAGCTCCTCGGAGACCCAGGTATCCCCTATCCTAGTCCGTCGAACACCGAAGCCCGCTTTCTCCACCACCATAGAGGTATCCAGAGTGGTAACCACCTCTTGTGCTTTCATCGCCTGGGCCAAAATCACCAGCAGCTTGTCGCCGGGGATAAACCGACCTCGGTCATCAACCGCCATCATTCTGTCCGCATCTCCATCATGAGCAATACCCAACTCGGCGCCTGACTCTCCGATGGCCCGGATTAAACCGGCCAGGTTGGACTCAGTTGGTTCCACCGGGTGAGGGAAAACGCCGCCGGGAATACAATTTATCTCCACCACCGCACACCCCAGCTTTCTGAGCAAATAAGGGGTGATGACCGAAGCGGCCCCACACGCGCAGTCCAAGGCCACCTTGAGATTAAATCCGGCCGGGAAGTCCTCTATGATACGCCCAACGTGCTGCTCCACCGCACCGCGGTAGATGCCATTTTCCTTAATACTATTCCATGGCGGCACATCGGGAGACTCGTTGAAAATCATCTCTTCTATCAGCGCCTGCTGACCAGAACCAAAGGAAGAACCGTCCGGGTTAATAAACTTAAGTCCGTTATACTGCGGGGGATTATGCGAGGCCGTAACCATAACCCCGGCGTTAAATTTACCGGCCGCCAGGGCGAGCGTCGGCGTGGGCACAACCCCGGCATCCTGGCACCTGGCGCCAGAGGCCAGCAGGCCGGTAATAACGGCATGTTTCAGGACACCGCTGGAAGTCCGGGTGTCACCGCCCACGATAACCTCAGGATAGATGCTACCGACCGACCGCCCAACCTTTAACGCCAAGTGGAGCAGGTCCCGGTCAAAAACAGCCCGTATGCCGGACGTGCCAAAAAGTCGCATATTGTTTTAATTCTACTACGGTGAGTCCAAATGTCAAATAACCAGAGCTCTCTAAATCTTCAGCTCGGTACGGGTGCGGAGGAGCCTGATAATATTATCCCGGATAACCAACCCGATGACTTTCCCTCCACTCACCACCGGCATCTGGTTGACGCCACCCTCTTCCATCTGCTCCAGGACGCTGAGCACGTCCTGTTCAGGGTAGGCTACTTTTAGCTTCCCGGCCGGAGTCATGATATCGGCTACCCGGGTTGTCTCCCAATCCGACCGGGCGATAGATTTAATATTCCCCAGGGTCAGGATTCCCTGCAGCTCGCTATTATCGGTCACCAGAAAACACCGGTGCCCGCTGAGGAAGACATACTCCTGGACTAGGCGACCAACCATAACCTCGGAAGAGACGACCGGACAGCCAGAGGTCATTGCTTCGGCCGCGGTAAGCCTCCGCAGCGCTTCCTGCCACCGCGCCCGCCGGTAACTAGCCGAAGCCACGCTGCTTAGAAACCAGCCGATAAGGGCCAGCCAGAGGCCGCTAAACCACTGTTGGGGAAAGAGGAATATCATGGAAATACCACCCAGGATAAAGGCATAGCCGACGCCTCGCCCGACCCGTGTGGCAATCTGGGTGGCGCGCTGATAATCACCGCTGAAGCGCCAGAGGAGAGAGCGGAAGACCCGCCCGCCGTCCAGCGGAAACCCGGGAATCAGATTAAAAACCGCCAGCACCACGTTTATGGTCGCTAGCCAGAAAGCCATAGCCGCTATCAGTTCACTCATGTCCCCAAGCAATAAATGGAGCAGGAAAAACAGGCCGCCGATTAACAGGCTAGCCACAGGACCGGCCACCGCCATCCGGAATTCCGCGCCGTAGCGGGCCGCCTCCCGGGTCATATGGGCCACTCCGCCGAAGATAAAAAGGGTAATGCTTTTCACCGGAATTCCGTTGGCCCGACCCACCAGGCTGTGCGCCAGCTCATGGGCTACCACCGAGGTGAAAAATAAAAGGCTGGCCACGATACCAACCGCCCAGTAAGTCCCAGATCCCCAACCGGGATAAATAAAAGGAAAGTACTGCCAGGCAAGGGAAACGGTGATGAGTCCAAAGACAAAAAACCAAGAATAATGCAGCCGGAACTGTATGCCGAAGATTTTACCCAGGTTAAATGCGCCACCCATACTACTATATCAAAGGCTAGCACCTGGGTGCTTTAACATCCAGGTACTTTTCCACCAGCTCCATGGCGCAGTAACTGCCGCACATGCTGCAGGCCGACCCGGACGAAGTACGCTGGTGGTGCACCCGACGCGCCCGCTCCGGGTCCAGGGAAAGCCTGGCCTGCTCTACCCAGTCGAGCTTCTTCCGCGCCATAGACATCGCCCGGTCCTGCTCGGCCGCGCCTTTTACTCCTTTAACAATGTCGCCGGCATGCGCGGCAATGCGCGAAGCGATTACTCCCTGTCTCACGTCCTCAAAATCCGGTATAGACAGGTGCTCTGACGGCGTCACGTAGCACAAGAAATCAGTACCCGCCGCGGCAGCAATGGCGCCACCGATGGCCCCGGTGATATGGTCATAGCCGGCGCCAATATCAGTCACCAGCGGCCCTAGCACGTAGAAAGGAGCCCCTTGGCAAACAGCCTTTTCCAAACGGACATTAGCCTCAATCTGGTTCAGCGGCAGATGCCCCGGCCCCTCCACCATTACCTGCACCCCAGCCTCCTGAGCCCGCTGCACCAGTTCACCGATAACCAGCAACTCCTCTACTTGGGCTCTATCGGTGGCATCCGCCAGGCTGCCCGGCCGCATACCGTCGCCCAGACTCAGGGTGACGTCAAACTCCCGGGCTATCTCCAGCAAACGGTCATACTGATCGTAGAGAGGATTTTCGCACTCATTGTAGATTATCCAGCCGATTAAGAAGGCGCCTCCCCGGGAGACAACATCGGCCACCCGCCCCTGCTGCTTGAGCCGCCCGAAAGCCGACTGGGTTACCCCGCAGTGCACCGTGATGAAGTCAACTCCATCACGGGCATTATCTTCAATCACGGCAAACAGATCGTCCGCCGTCATCTTGACGATGGCGTTGTATCTCTCTATGGCCTCAATACCCGCCTGGTAAATAGGCACAGTGCCGATAGCGGCGGAACTGGAACCAACAATCGCCCGCCGGGTGGCCGGGATATCGCCCCCAGTACTTAGGTCCATCACGGTATCTGCCCCGGCATCAATGGCCACCTGTAGTTTTTTCAGCTCGGTGTTAATATCACCGAAGTCAGGGGAAGTTCCGATATTGGCATTAACCTTGGTCGACAGCCCTTTACCGATACCGCAGGACACAAGATTGGCATGATTGATATTCGCCGGAATGACTACCGTCCCGTCCGCGACGCCTTCCCGGATAAACTCCGCGGCTAACCCTTCCGCCTGCGCCACTGTCTTCATCTGTGGAGAAATGGTGCCTTTTCTGGCTAGATCCAGTTGTGTCATGACAACCTCCCTAAAATCACAAAACCAAGGGCTCCGGCGGCTACCATAGACCCTTGGCCTAAGTTACTGCCGCTTCCCTACGCTCGCATTACCGAGTTCAGGTCTAGGGTTGTCCTTCCGCGGAAAGACTCTCAGCTCTGGCGCACCCCTAGCGGTTATACAGCTCTTGGTAAAAGAATAACACAAGGTCAGGCAAAATGCAATTGAAGGCTATCTACCAATCCCGCCCGGTTACGACTCCAGCCGCTTCTTCACCGCGGCCACTTTACCGCTGATGCTCGTTTCTTTATCCCGGCGCTCGTCAATTTTGACAGTGGTAACCACCCGCATGACTCCGGCCATATCCAGGATGGTACGGTGCATTTTCCGGACCAAAGCCAGGAGAATTTCCAGCTCACCCTCAACGATTGTCCCCATAGCCGTCAGCTCATATTTGATGTCTGTTTCTCTCTGCAGCACCCTCTCCGTCTCGGCAACGTAACGGCTGACCGATGGGCTACCCGTACCTAGGGGAATGACACTAACCTCAATTATGGCCATCTTTAAACCTCACTTATCTTTCCCAGCATAATAAATTGCGCCAGAACACCACCCGCCACCTATTCTAGTCTTTTACCGATCAGGAGACAAATTATGTTTGTTTCTCAATCACAGTGGTTATCGATACTACTGCTTTTGGGGATATAGGTCAAACTGCCGTAAAGACAATGGCAGTAATAAGAAAAGCAGCCATTCCTTAAAATTCACCAATCACAGAGAATCACCTTGTTTTTTTAGAACCGGGGTTTCGCAACAGGCTTAAATTTTATAAGGTGAAGTCAATATAGAAAAGCTCTTTTTTATTGCCCGAGCCAGACTTATGCGGTAAAATAATAACTAAGGAGGATAATATGTGGCTACAGACCAGGATGTTCTTATTGCTAGTCGTCCTGTTTGGTATCCTTTACGGCGTGATTACCGGCGTCGGCACCTGGATGGGCGTCGGCAGTATGGTCGTCTATATTGGCATAGCTTTTATCTTCCTCGGTTTCCAATACCTAATTAGCACGTGGATAGTCGGCCGTTCCATGAAGATAAAATGGGTCTCAGAAAAAGAAGCTCCGGAGCTGCACCGAATGGTGGCGGAGCTTGCCGAGCAGGCTCACCTGCCCAAGCCCCGGGTGGGCGTCTCCCAGCTGTCCATACCCAATGCCTTTGCCTTCGGCCGGACGCGCCGGGACGGGCGGGTCTGCGTTACCCAAGGCATACTGAAGCTGCTCAACCGAGAAGAACTCAGGGCGGTGCTGGGCCATGAAATGGCTCACATCAAACACCGTGACATGATGATTCTCACCTTAATCTCGGTTATTCCGCTGATAATGTACTGGATTGCCATCAGCGTGATGTGGGGAGGGGCCGGTCGCAGCCGGGGAAGCGGCAATTACGCCGCACTTATCGGGATTGGCGCTTTTCTCCTCTATTTCATCACCAATCTCCTAGTGCTTTACGGCTCCAGGATACGGGAATATTACGCTGACCTGGGTAGTGTCCGACTGGGGAACATGCCGCACCACCTGGCCACGGCGCTCTACAAGCTGGTATACGGCAATGCCCGCCAGCGGAACAGCGAGGAAATGAAACGGGTTGAGGGAGTTAAAGCCTTTTTCGTCAATGACCCTTCCCAGTCGTGGCGCGAGATACGGGAACTGTCCCAGGTTGACCGCGACATGAGCGGCACCATTGACTATAATGAACTTATGGCGCTGCGCCAGAAAGAATTGCGACTACGCACTTCCGACAAGCTGATGGAAGTCTTCACCACTCACCCCAACATGCTGAAAAGAATAAAGCACCTGTCCACGCTAGCTACCTGATGCTCGGGTTAGCCGGGGCTACGTTCTTGACTTTTCTGGCCGCATTAGGCAAAATTATAGACGGTGTACCGGCCAAGAAATTTAATAAGTCTGAGTACTTTACCTCTCGAAAGTCTCAGCTTCAATTATGCCAAAGGTAAGATTTTGATGAAGATTGCAATTAGCGGGAAGGGCGGCGTTGGCAAGACCTTACTGACGTCTCTCCTCTCCAAGGTCTTATCCGAAGATGGCTATTCCGTCTTGGCAATAGATGCCGACCCTGATACCAATCTGGCCGCCAGCCTTGGTTTTCCCCACCCGGAGAAAATTATCCCCATATCCGAGATGAAAGACCTCATCGCCGAAAGGACGGAAACACAGCCCGGAAAAGCCGGTATCTACTTTAAATTAAACCCTAAAGTTGATGACCTACCTGAAAAATACTGGCAGGAGACCGGCGGCGTCAAACTAATGGTCATGGGACGAACCAAACGAGGTGGCAGCGGCTGTTACTGCCCGGAGAACGTCCTACTAAAAGCCCTCATCAGCCACCTGCTCCTGTCCCGAAATGAAGTAATTATCCTGGATATGGAAGCCGGTATCGAGCATCTGGGACGGGCCACCGCCGGCGCGGTGGATAAACTGATTATGGTAGTGGAACCGGGCCGGCGTAGCATTGAGACCGCCCGGACGATTAGCGGACTGGCCCGGGACATCGGCCTGCACCATATGGCCGTGGTCGGCAACAAGGTCCGGAGCCAGCCAGACCGGGAGTTCCTGATTTCCAGCTTACCCGGCCTCGAGTTTATCGGCTTTATCCCTTACGATCCGGCCATTGTGGCGGCGGACCAAACGGGCCTTTCCCTCTTCGATGCCAGCCCGCCGGTAACCGACGAGGTGAAAAATATCTACCGCCGGCTGGTGCCGATGGAGCAGGAACAAACCGCGGAAAGCTCACCGCTAAAAAAATAAATGATGGGAGATCTCTGTGGCTTACGATGCAACTAAAATGAAGGACTGGCAGATTGCGGAAGCTGCCGAAGCTAATATGCCCACCCCGGAAGAGTGGCGAGAAAAAGTGAACCTGCAAAAGGACGAAATTCTGCCTTACGGTAGAATTTCCAAGCTCGATTTCATGAAGATTATTGACCGCCTCAAGGACAAACCGAACGGCAAATATATTGAGGTGACTGCCATAACCCCCACCCCCCTTGGCGAGGGCAAAAGCACCACCACCTGCGGACTTATCGAGGGTATGGGCAAGCGTGGCCTGAACGTCGGCGGCTGTATCCGTCAGCCATCGGGCGGCCCGACGATGAATATTAAAGGAACGGCGGCCGGCGGCGGCAACGCCCTACTCATACCGCTTACTGAGTTCTCCATGGGCCTTACCGGCGACATCAACGATATCACCAATGCCCACAACCTGGCCATGGTGGCCCTCACCGCCCGGATGCAGCACGAGCGCAACTACGACGATGAGCAACTGGCCAGACTCACCAAGATACGTCGCCTGGACATTGACCCCACCAAGGTAGAGATGGGCTGGGTTATTGATTTCTGCGCCCAGAGCCTACGCCACATCATCACCGGGCTCGGCGGTCGCATGGACGGCTTCACCATGCAGTCTAAGTTCGGCATCACCGTCAGCTCAGAGCTTATGGCTATCCTGTCCATCGCCAGAGACCTGGCCGACCTACGGGAAAGACTGAATAACGTTACCGTGGCCTACGATAAAAAAGGCAATCCAGTGACCACCGGTGACTTGGAAGTGGGTGGCGCCATGACCGCCTGGATGCGCAACACCATTAACCCCACCCTGTGCTCCACGGTGGAGTACCAGCCTCTGATGGTGCACGCCGGTCCCTTTGCCAATATCGCCGTCGGCCAGTCCTCTATTATCGCCGACCGCATCGGCCTGAAGATGTTTGACTATCATGTCACCGAGAGCGGCTTTGCCGCCGACATCGGTTTTGAAAAATTCTGGAACGTGAAGTGCCGTTACAGTGGACTCACCCCACACGTCTCGGTACTCACCACCACTATCCGGGCGCTGAAGATGCACGGGGGCGGCCCCAAGGTAGTGGCCGGCCTACCTCTGCCCGAATCCTACACCCATGAGGATCTGGAACTTCTGGAAAAAGGTCTGGCCAATATGCTGCACCACACCAACACCATCCGGACTTCCGGCATCAACCCGGTGGTGTGTATCAATCGCTTCCACACTGATACTGAGGCTGAGGTTACCATGGTGCGAAAGGCAGCGGAAGGGGCCGGGGCGCGCTGTGCCGTATCCACCCACTGGGCGAACGGCGGTGACGGCGCCCTGGAGCTGGCGGACACCGTCAAAGAAGCCTGCGAAGACACCAATGACTTCAAGTTCCTCTACCCCATGGAAATGAAACTGCGGGAGAGGGTGACCAATATCGCCAAGGTAGTCTATGGAGCGGACGGCGTGTCCTGGACTCCAGAAGCCGAAGCCAAGGCCAAGATATTTGAATCCGATAGCAAATATGACGAGTACGCCACCATGATGGTGAAGACCCACCTGAGCCTCACCCATGAGCCGCCGCGGAAGGGCGTACCCAAGGGCTGGACTCTACCCATACGCGATGTGCTGATTTACTCCGGGGCAAAATTCCTCTGTCCCTGCGCCGGAACTATCAGCCTGATGCCGGGGACTTCATCCGACCCTGCCTTCCGAAAAGTGGACGTGGACACCGGAACAGGTAAAGTGCAGGGACTATTCTAACCTAGCTCCACATCGCCGCCGAAGAAAATGTGGAGAAGGGGAGGAAGTGACTAAAGTCATATTAATCGACCGGTGAGTAAGGTAGCATAAATCAGGACGAATAATGATACCACCGGAAGCAGAATAAAATATAGACAGAGCTAAATGACAGAGACGGCGTTAAAGAAAAAAGTAAAAGTCCACTTCAACCCCGACAATGTTGATATTGCCGTGGCCTCGGGAGAAAACCTTCTGCAAGCAGCCATTACCGCCGGAGCGCGTATTTACGCTTCCTGCGGCGGCTCGGGCACCTGTGGCACCTGTAAGGTCCTGATTGAAAAAGGAGAGGTGGAGACCACTCGGACCGAGAAGCTCTCCGAAGAGGAGTACCAGCAGGGCGTCAGGCAAGCCTGCCAGAGCCATATCCTCACCAATTTAACCGTCTATGTCCCGGTAGAATCAAGGCTGGAGAAAGCCGTCCTATCTCAAGAACAGAAAAGGGTGTCCGAAGTTCTAGCCACCGGCTGGAGATTCCGACCCCCGCTCAACAAGTTCTTTCTGGAACTACCACCCCCCACCCGAGAAGATAACACTAGTGACCTTTCCCGATTGCTGAGAGGCCTAAGACAGCGCTATAACCTGAGCAACCTGTCGGTGGACTTTACCGCGGTCAAGAAGTTGGCCGAGGTTTTACGGGACGGCAAATGGAAAGCCACCGTGACCACCCTGGTCACCGCCGTCAAGCCGCGCGCCGGTGACCAGCGCCAGCCCAAGGTGATAAATATCGAACCGGGTGACACTCGAGAAAAACACTATTCCCTAGCCTTTGACATCGGCACCACCACCGTCAGCGGGCAACTGCTCGAGCTGAACCGGGGTAAGGTCCTCGCGGAGAGCATCGCCTATAACGGACAGATAAGCTACGGGGAAGACGTCATTACCCGCATCAACCACTGCCAGAAACCGGGGGGACTGAAAAAACTACAGCAGGCAGTCGTCACCACCATGAACGGGATTATCGAGGAGCTGCTGGCTCGGGGTCAGGTCAGCCACGAGCACATCGGCCACCTGATGGTAGCCGGCAACACCACGATGACCCAGATTCTCCTCGGCCTAGACCCCAAATACCTGAGACTGACGCCCTACACCCCGGTGGCTAACTTTTTCCCTCCCGTGGAAGCCACCTCCCTAGGTATCAAGGTGGGTGACCAAGCCTACCTTTTTATCTTCCCGGCGGTGGCCAGCTACGTAGGCGGTGACATCGTCTCGGGAATTGTCGGCTCTGGAGTGCATCAGAGAAAAACCCTGACCTTCTTTATAGACATCGGCACCAACGGGGAAATCGTCATCGGGAACTCGGACTGGATGGCAGCCGCCTCCTGCTCCGCCGGCCCCGCCTTTGAAGGCGGCGGGATAAAGCACGGCATCGTCGCCACTGAGGGCGCCATTGAAGAGTTCGATATTGACCAGTCAAACCTAGAACAGAAGGTCATCACCATCGGAGGAACCAAACCGAAAGGAATCTGCGGCTCGGGACTGATTAATATCATCGCTGGACTACTGGAGGCAGGCGTAATTAGTCAGAACGGTAAGTTCAACCGCGACCTACCCACCAAGAGAATCCGACAGGGTAGAGATGGCTATGAGTACGTGCTCTCCCGAGCGTCGGAGACCCAAACCGGCCGGGATATTGTTATCACCGAGGTAGATATCGATAACCTCATGCGGGCCAAGGCGGCGATATACGCCGGCTGCCAGACACTGAGTAAAAGTGTAGGGATTGGCTGCTACGATTTTGAGCAGGTGATCATCGCCGGCGCTTTCGGCAGCAATCTTAACATTGAAAAGTCCATCACTATCGGCCTACTGCCTGACCTACCCATGGACAGATTTATCTTCATCGGCAATGGCTCTCTCCTAGGCGCCCGGCTGACTTCCTTCTCCACCGACCTACTGGATGACGCCCGGAGAGTGGCCCAAATGATGACCAATTTTGAACTCAGCGAAAACGTTGACTTCATGAATAACTACATGGCGGCGCTATTTTTACCGCACACCGAGACCAGCGCTTTTCCCACGGTAAGCAAAAGACTGGCCAGGCTGACCAAGAACAACCCCAAGCAGAGGATAACCATTTGAGTATCAATATTGCAGTCGCCGGCAAAGGCGGCAGTGGCAAGACCTCGCTCACCGGTCTGATCATCCGCTACCTGATAAGACAGGGCCTAGGGCCGGTTCTGGCCGTGGACGCTGACCCCAACGCCAACCTGGGGGACAGTCTGGGGCTCACCACCAGACAAACCGTTGGCTCCATTATAGCCTCTTTCAACGAAGAGAAAATAAACATCCCGGCCGGCCTAACCAAGGAAGCCTATCTAGAACTTAAACTGCACGACGCCATGGTGGAAAGTAAAGGTCTGGACCTGGTGACGATGGGCCGGGGGGAGGGCGCCGAGTGCTACTGCTACCCCAACCTTCTCTTGCGGAAATTCATGGACAACCTAGCAGGAAGCTACGCCTTTATGGTTATGGACAACGAGGCCGGGATGGAGCACCTGAGCCGCCGGACCACCCAGAATATCGACGAATTATTCCTCATCTCCGACCACTCGATGAAAGGCGTCCGTACCATCGCCCGCCTGCGGGAACTGGTCACCGAACTCAAACTGACGGTCAAAAGACAATCGGTTATCATTAACTTTGTCCTAGGAGAAATAGACCCGCTTATCAATGAGGAACTGGCCCGCCTAAACTTAACGCCCGCGACTACCATCCCTTTAGACGAAGCCATCAGCGAATGCGACCTTAAAGTAAAATCGCTCCTTGACCTACCCGATACCTCTGGGGCGGTCCGGACAGTGGACGCTTTGTTGACCGAGTTTCTCAAACCGGAGAGAATTCAGACCACCAAAACTTGACGAAAAAGAGGTAGCCAATGACAGCACAGATTATCAGCGGTACCGAGATTGCCAAGCAGATACGCGAGGAGCTGGCACGAGAAATTACGAAACTCAAAGAAAAGCACAACCTGGTACCGGGGCTGGCTACCGTCCTCGTCGGTGAGGACCCAGCTTCCCAGGTCTACGTCGGGCAGAAAGAAAAGACCTCCCTAGCGCTAGGCATATACTCGGAAAGGCATGACATACCGGTGGAGACCACCCAGCCCCACTTAATGGCGCTGGTCGATAAGTTAAATAACAACCCAAAAATTCACGGTATTCTGGTGCAATTACCTCTGCCCAAGCATCTGAACGAGACGGAAATCCTTTACGCCATTAACCCCAAAAAGGACGTTGACGGCTTCCACCCGGTAAACGTAGGCAAGTTGATGATCGGAGAGCCGGACTACCTACCCTGCACCCCCCACGGTATCCAGCAGCTCCTCGTCAGGTCCGGGATTGAAATCAGCGGGGCCGAAGTCGTCGTCCTGGGCCGGAGCAACATCGTGGGCAAACCCATCGCCAATATCCTGCTCCAGAAGAAAGAGGGGGCCAATGCCACCGTCACCATCTGCCATACCGGGACCAGAGATATTTCCTTTCACACCCGGAGAGCTGATATACTGATAGTAGCCGCCGGTCGTCCCAAAGCGGTGACCTCCGATATGGTCAAGGAAGGAGTAGTGGTGATTGATGTCGGCGTTAACCGGATTGGCAAGACGCCCGAAGGCAAAGCCATCCTAACCGGTGACGTTGACTTTGAGACGGTCAAGGAAAAAGCCAGTGCGATTACCCCGGTGCCGGGCGGAGTGGGGCCGATGACCATAACCATGCTGATGACGAACACGGTAAGATCGGCCAAACTCGCCGCTGGACTGGTTTAAAAGGAGGCAAACCATGGACTATAAAGTGGAAGAAAAGAGCGCCCCCGGTCGGAACAAGGTAGAAGTGCTGGGCGCCACCTTTGAAGCAGGCAAGCCCGAAATAGGTGGGGAAGATGGGAGGTGGCGGCAGAAGCTCGACACCCGGGAAGAAAAACTGAAATACCTGCAGACGGGAGAGAGATACTGGTACAGTAAAGAATGGTTCGGCAGTGAAAAAAGAAAGAACCCGGCTTAATTTTTGGGAAACAATTCCTAGCTGATTGGTTTTGAATTATTTTCGTAGTTATGTAAAGTTACTGAGAAAAAAGAGAGACAAAGAATGGCCTTTGAAATACCGAAGACCACCTACAACGGTAAGATAAAAGAGATAAAACTAGGCAAGGGAGATAAAGCAGTAACCATCGGTGGGGAATCATCTTACCCCTTCTATCTCTTCGAGAGCGAGATGCCTCACCTACCCCGGATAGCCATGGACGTCTATGATTGTCCTCCCGTGGAATGGGCCGAGGCCGCCCTGGAGCCCTTCGCCGGCGTCACTGACGACCCGGTGGCTTGGGCACAGAAGTGTCTCAAGGACTACGGGGCGGAGATGATATGCCTGCAGCTACTGAGCACCGACCCCAACGGACTTGACCGCGGTGCCGACGAAGCCGCCGAGGTGGTCAAAAAAGTAGCCGAGGCCATTGACACCCCGCTCATCGTCTGGGGCACGGCGAACCACGATAAAGACACCGAAGTCTTACGCCGGGTGGCCGAAGTCTGCCAGGACAAGAACCTGATTCTTGGCCCGGTGGAGGAAGGTGACCATAAGAAAATCGGTGCCGCGGCCATCGGCTACCATCACACGGTAATTGCCTCAACGCCCATCGATATCAACCTGGCCAAGCAGCTCAACATCCTGCTAGGTAATCTCGGTGTCCCCGACGAGCTACTGGTCATGGACCCCACCGTCAGCGGTATCGGCTACGGCATTGAGTATGCCTACTCCGTAATGGAGAGAATGAGAATGGCCGCCCTAACCCAGCAGGATGAGAAACTCCAGTTCCCGATTATCTGCAACATCGCCAAGGAAACGTGGAAAACCAAGGAAACCAAAATTTCAGAATCAGAAAACCCCAAAATGGGGGACGCCAAAAAGAGGGGTATTTTACTGGAAGCCATGTCCGCCATGACCATGCTTCTGGCGGGCGGTGACGTGCTTATTATGAGGCACCCGGAAGCCATAAAACTGGTCCGAGAAATGATTACGGAACTAACCAAAGCCTGATAACGGATAAGAAATGGGAGATAACAAAAATGGCTGAAGAGAAAGAAACTAAAAGTATTGACCAGACAACTATTGAGATGATAGAGAAAGCTGATCAGGACGGCGTCCGAACGGTCTTTAGCCGGGCAGAGACAACTAAGGCCTGCCCTATCGGGGCTGAGGGCAGCTGCTGCAGTAATTGCGCCATGGGGCCGTGCCGCGTACCCCTACCCAAAGGCAAAGAGGAAACACCCGAGGAAAAAAAGAAGCGGACCGGTGTTTGTGGCGCCACCGCGGAGACAATTACCGCCCGTAACTTCCTCAGAAAGATAGCCGCCGGGGCGGCTGCCCACGGCGACCACGGCCGCCGTGTCGCTGAGGCCTTCCTCCTGGCCGCTAATGGAGAATCGCCGGAATTCCAGATTAAAGATGAACAGAAGCTGCTGCAACTGGCCCTCGATCTCGGCATTGATATTGGCGACCGCAGCAACAACGAGATAGCCACTGATATTGGTGAAACCCTGATAAAAGAATTCGGCAAACAGAAGGGAGAACTCCTCTTCCTAAAACGAGCACCCTTGAAACGCCAAGAGATATGGCGAGAGCAAGGCGTTGCCCCCCGGGGTATAGACCGGGAAGTGGTGGAAGCGATGCACCGCACTCATATAGGAGTTGACCAAGACTACCAGAACTTACTCCACCAGGGAGCCCGGACTGCACTGGCCGATGGCTGGGGAGGCAGCATGATTACCACCGAACTTCAGGATATCCTCTTCGGCACCCCATCCCCGGTATTCAGCCAGATTAACCTCGGCGTGCTCAAACCGGATGAAGTAAATGTCATCATCCACGGCCACGAGCCCCAGCTGGCGGAGATGATCGCCGTGGTGGCTCAAGACCCCGAGCTGGTAGCCTACGCCAAATCGAAAGGTGCCAAAGGCATCAACCTAGCCGGCATGTGCTGCACCGCCAACGAGATATTGATGCGCCACGGCATACCCGTCGCCGGCGATTTCCTGCAGCAGGAACTGGCCATAGTCACCGGGGCCGTAGAGGCAATGGTGGTTGACGTCCAGTGTATCATGCAGGGACTAGCCGATGTCGCCAGCTGCTTCCATACCAAAATCATCACCACCGACCCCAGAGCCAAAATGGAAGGCGCCACCCATATGGAATTTAACGACCGAAACGCCACCGAGTCCGCCAAGGTGATACTCAGAGCCGCGATTGATAACTTCCCCAATCGGAGCCAGAACGTCCGCATTCCGGATAACAGAACCGGCATGATTGCCGGCTTCAGCCATGAGACTATCAACTATTTACTGGGCGGGATGTTCCGCGCTTCCTACCGGCCGTTAAACGATAACATTATCAACGGCCGTATCCGGGGTGTGGCTGGAGTTGTCGGCTGCAGTAACGCCCGGGTAACCCACGATGATATCCATGTCACCATGGTCAAGGAACTGATTAAGAACGATGTCCTGGTACTGCAAACGGGCTGTGCCGCCATGGCCTGCGGCAAGGCCGGGCTGCTGGTACCGGAAGCTGCGAAATACGCTGGCGAAGGGCTGGCCTCAGTCTGTGAAGCGGTGGGCATTCCGCCGGTACTACACCTCGGGGCCTGCATTGACAACAGCCGTATCCTGATCGCCGCCACCGCCATGGTCAAAGACGGCGGCCTAGGTGATGATATCAGTGATCTGCCCGCCGCCGGGGCTGCCCCGGAATGGATGAGCGAAAAAGCACTAACCATCGGCCAGTACTTTGTCAGCTCCGGAGTCTTCACTATATTCGGAGTCAACTGGCCCACTCTGGGAAGCAAAGAAGTAACCGATTTCCTCTTCAAAGACATGGAGAAACTGTACGGCGGAAAGTGGGCTTTTGAGCCTGACCCGATTCAGGCCGCCAAACTCATGATTGAGCATATTGATATGAAGCGTAAAGCCCTAGGCATTAACAAAGCCCGGGAAAGAGTCCTCTACGATATGGAAATGAGACGCGAACTGGAGTCAGTCTAATCGTCCGGCGGAGATAAGGGAGTCAAGAAAGATGTCTAAAATTATCGCCTCGGCCGCCATTAGAGGCGCGCGCAAGATTTATGACCAAGCAGAAAAGAAGTGGCGGGAGGCCATGGACAAGTGGGGTGCTAACGAACCAGTCGGTTTCCCCAATACCGCCTACTACCTGCCGATCATGTATCTCTTCCTCGGGCAGAAGGTGGAAGAGCTGGGCGACCTGGAGGAATCATTGCAGGAGGCGCGTAAACTGC
>PVBE011575425.1_pt1 | contig 15805 bp, 16 predicted proteins | sample 1631181 | NCBI WGS metagenome assembly PVBE01 (sample SAMN08397723, study PRJNA350692) | Marine metagenome, whole genome shotgun sequencing project. | isolation source: water | place: Pacific Ocean | collected 2012-04
AACCCGGGTCTTCCCCCTTCAGAATGCGCGGCGCCGCTTTTATGTTCACCATGGCACTCATGATGTGGATTTTCCCCGGGACGCTTGCGCGCTTGTTGACCACAGAAGAGGACGTGATCCCTCTTGCCATCACCCTCATCCGGATCGCGGCCGCCTTCCAGATCTTCGATGGCATCCAGGTCGTTGCCGCGGGAGCCCTTCGCGGGGCGGGCATGACCCGGTTCTTACTTATCGCAAACCTTCTCGCCTATTGGTGTATCGCACTACCGATTTCATGGGAACTCGGCCTCCACCAGAAACTGGGACCGAAAGGTCTCTGGTGGGGATTGACAATTGGGCTCGGCATCTCAGCAGCGATCCTGAGCTTCAGGTTCCTTCAAGTAAGCAAAAGACCGATCAAGGCGATTCCTCTCACTCAAGAATAAGCGGATCTCTATGCCTTTGCCTTCTTACGCGATGCCGACTTCTTTTTCCCCGGAGTTTTTCGCTTCCTGGAGGTTTTTGGAGTTTTCGGTTTTGGCTCGGGGGCTTCTTCTTCCACGTCCGGAGAGGGCACCGGCCGCCAACGATCCAGAATCGAAGAGAGCGTATTGATCAGACCGGCCACGGCAATCGCCACCGAAGCCGCCCCGCCAAGAGCCCGGGCAAACGCCATCCAGGCCAATTCAGATGCCTGCAATTTCGTAACCCGCCCCTTTTTCGTCACCGAAACACGAACCTTCTTCTTTCCCCCTTTGGCCCCTCCTTCTTCCGAAACCATTCCTTTTTCGACGAGGGAAGCAACGACCTCAGAAGCGGCATTAAGCGTCAAAGAAAGTTTCTCCGCAAGAGACTGCAGGGTGGCCCCCGGATTCCGAACCGCCTCGGCAAGCAGAGAGAGCTCGATACCGGACAGGTTTACCTTTTCAAGCGCGTACCCTTTCGCCCGATTGTAATACAACATGACCCGTTCCATCGCACTGAGAAAGTCGGAGGCATTGACCAAGGTGAATCTCCCTTCAGAAAAGTTTTGCCCGGGTTCTCTGTCGCAAACATCCTTCAAAAACAGTAGGATGCTCCCGCCACATTATGGGATACGGACAGATTCATATCAAAGAGGATTCGAATCGAATCCAAGAAGAACTCGATGCGGTTCTCGCCGAGAACGGCCTTTTTCCCTTTCCGATTACCCGGGAAGAACATCCGACAAAGATGAAAGCCTTTTCGGAAACAAAGATGAGGCTCTTCTGGATCGCCCCTCGCCTGAATGAATGGACCGGTCTTTTTGAATACCGTTACTACACCAATGAAAAAAGAAAGCGATGGGGCTATACCGATGAAGCTCTCGCGGGAAAACTTTCCGAGAGAATTCACGCACCGGTCCTACGACTGGAGCTTCTCGATACGGCCGGATTCTGGATGTACTCCCTTTTCGAGGAAGGGAAAGAGAAAGAGGGAAAAGTATGGGAAGATCTTCCGGGAAAACTTCCCCCCAACCCGGACCACCCCCGTTATGAACTGAACCGGCTGATTGAACGGGAAGAATTGAGCAACATCGGACTCTGCTATGAAAACATCCCTGGATCCATGGTCGCCCAGGTAGAAAATTGCGAATTCTGGGAAGAAGGGATAGAGGGGGAAGAAGACTTCACCCACAGAGCCTATCGAACCCGGAAGGGAACCTAACTTCCCCAAATCTCCAACGGATTCCCGTCCCCATCTCGGGTCCAGGCAAACTTACCAAGTTGGGACTGATCCACTCCGAGTAATTCCGCGCCCTTCTCCACCATGGAAGCAACAAAGGAATCAAAATTGGAGACACGAAGGTTGACCATAATCGGACGAGCTCCCTCCGGAATCGGATTTTCCGTGCGGTAAATCGATAGCGCCATCCCCTCCGCACCAAGAGCCCCCATGTATGCCCCCCCTTGCTCCGAAAAGGAAATCCCCAGAACCTTCTGATACCACCCAGCCAAGGAAGCCGGATCATTCGAATAGAGAGTGAGAGACCCCACTCCCACAACACCAAAAGGTTTCTTCGAAGCGGCCGCCTGCGGAGGACGTGGACGAGCCGGCACCTCCTCTTTCGGTTTCTCTGAAGGGAAACTTCCTACCAGGTCCATCTTCACGTCCCCAATCTGGGGAGAATCTCCAGGAGGATGCGGAACCTGGTCATCGACCATCGGAGAGTCCGAAAGCCACTCCTCTCCTGGCAAATCTTCAAAGGCACAACGAGAGCGGAGAAATTTTTCGATGATATTCCATGCCTCATGTTCCGACTGGATCTTTGTCGCAACCGCCTTTTTGTCGGGAGCCGCCTGGGCCGCCTCCGTAATGATATAGATCCGCCCCTGAATTCCCTGGAAATAGAAGTGAACCCTTCGCTCTTTGTGCCAGAAAGAGATATTGGTTCCCCCATCGTATCCCCAGTCAAAGGAGGCCGGACCGCCAAGGTTGAAGTGACTGTTTTTTGCCTGCTCTACAATAAAGGTACCGAGATCCTGCAGATTTTCGACGAACATAATTCCTCCGGTTTTCGAACCGCGTTATGCTACCCGAGCAGATTCAACACTGTCCATCTTTAGGGATCGGAGGAAAGAGCTTCCACCGCCTCCTTCGGAATTCGAGCCCGATTGAATTCGGTAAGGTCGATCACCACCGCAGGTGTTTTCGCCCCCTTTCGTACCTCCACGCGAAGAAGATCTTTTCCCGACCGACTGACATGGAAGAGAACTCCATTCTTTGTCTTCGTCCAATCAATCATACTGCCCCAAAGAGGCATGCCGGAAGATTCGAACGCCTCCTTTACATTCTCTTTGCCCGCGGAGGCGACGTAAATATCGACCGTAATCTTTCCAATCCGGCCGGACTTCTCCTTCTTCATCCCGCCCGCATTTTTCGAGAGTTTCCTGACAAAAGCGCGCGGATCACGAAACTTATCCAGATTCTTGAGCGTCGACCCCCTCGCCTTCTTCCATTCGCCTCCATCGATCCGCGCCAGCACTTTCGCTCCCTTCCGAACGACCTCTCCCTGTTCTCCTTTTAACCAGAGAATCTCTCCCGAAAGCACCCCTTCCAGTTCCAAATCCCCCCCTTTTTTCCGGATCTGCAACTGATACTCAAAACTCTTCGCCTGATCCAACTTCTTGATGGCTTTCTCCACCTCGGCAGATTTGTCCTGAGAAAATAGAAGGAAAAATAGAAGAACGAGTTCCATGATTGACCCCTTATCTGATCTCGATACAATCTTACCCCATGATCCGAAAAATCGGTACCGTCCTGGAAATGATCAAGATCCAACATTCGATCTTTGCCCTCCCCTGGGCATTTCTTGGCGCGCTGTACGCCTTGGGAAAAATCCCGGCGCTCATGCCGCTGCTTTGGATCCTTCTTGCCATGATCACCGCACGGGCCGCCGCCATGACTTTCAATCGTATTCTCGATGCAAAGATCGATAAAGAGAACCCCCGAACCCAAAACCGGGCGATTCCCCGGAAGAAAATTACGAAAACATTCGCCGGAGGTTTCACTCTCCTGATGATCCTCCTCTTTCTTTTTTCCGCCTATCAGTTAAACGACCTCTGCTTGAAACTGGCCCCGATCGCCCTTCTGGTAACCTTCGGATACTCCTACACCAAACGGTTCACAAGTTTCTGCCATTTTGTTCTGGGCCTGTCTCTTTCCATGGCCCCGATTGGAGCCTGGCTTGCTGTCCGACCCGAGTGGCATCCGATTCCCCTCCTTTTCGGATTGGCGACCCTGCTCTGGATTGCGGGGGCGGATATTCTCTACGCCTGCGAAGACTTCGATTTTGATCGAAAAAACAAGATCCGGTCGATCCCGGCCGCGATCGGGATTCGAAACGGTATGATCCTTTCTGCATGCTGTCATATGGGAACCATCGGAGCCCTCATCACCGTCGGAATCATGGGAAGTATGGGACCGGTCTTTCATGCCGGCGTCGGGGCGATCGCCCTCCTTCTTGCTTATGAACACTGGATTGTCCGACCGGATGACCTGCGTCGAGTTAATCAGGCGTTCTTCCAGATCAATGGAATCATCAGTATTGCAATCTTCTTCATTGGACTCGGGGATCTCTGGCAAAGAGGCCTTCTTTGAGAGAAAACCTTTTTTCGCCTTTTCCCCCTCCAATGGAATATAATCAGGGAACGCAACGACCTTCAAAATGAAAGTCTACATTATCGGTTCCGGCCGCCGTCTTGCAGAGATGGCAATGGCGCTCTCCCCTCGCGGGGAGAAGTCGCTCGTGCTGACCTGCGATGAAGCCACCTACAGGCTTTGCGTGGAGAGGCACGTCCCTGCACGCTCCGTCGATATCACCTCCGTCAATCTTGCCGGAGTGGGTATCCAGGGGGGATCGGAAGATCTCATGCTCATATCCGATCACGACCAAGCTCGCCTTTATGAAACGGTGAAAAACATTGCCGGACAGACTCCCCCGGAACATGTTCTCGTTCTCACCCCGGACTCCTCGAAACAATTGGAAAAAGATTTTCCTGAATTCGTTTTTAAAAGTAATCAATCGGTCTACCGGCATGAATTACGGGAATTTATGCGCCGCCATCAGGCGGTCCAGAAGGTGAATTCCATCCGGGACATTCTCAAAGTCAATCGCAAACTGCTTACGGTCGTCTGGGGAAACCCTGATCCAGACTCGATCTCCTGTTCTCTCGCATTGCAGGAATTGACCCGGGATGACGTAGAGGTGAGTGAAATCGCCTACACCGGGGACTTTACCCGCCAGGAAAATCTCGCCATGAAACAGAACTTAAAGATCCCCATGAAGAAACTTTCCCCCGCGCTTCTGGAAGGATCCCCAACGATCGCCACCGTCGATGCGCAGCCTTCTTTCTTCGCCGAAAATGGAGCCCTGCCGTTCGACATTGTGATCGACCATCATCCTACGACGCAAATGGATACGGTCCGATTCACGGATGTCCGGCCCACTTATGGAGCGACGGCAACGATCTTTACAGAATACTTTCTCTACACCGGAAAAAAGATGTCCCGTCGCCTCGCCACGGCACTTTTCTATGGACTGAAAACCGACACAAACAATCTCACAAGAAAAGTGCACGATGCCGATGTCGAAGCCTTCCGATACCTGAGAACCCGTGCCGATGAAAACATGATCCGAAATATCGAGCTTTCCCAGATGCCGATGTCGACCCTCGACACATTCTCGATCGCCATATCCAATCGAAAAGTGATTCGCGACGTGGCCTTTTCCTATATTGGACACAGGGAAAATCCGGATGAAGCGGTCTACCTCGTCGACCTCTTCATCAAACTGAGTGGAATTACGTGGGCGGTTGTCGCCTGCCGGACGGACGAAAAAATGGTGGTCCTCTTCCGGACAGATGGACTCCGTCGTCATGCGGGAAAAGTTGCGGAAGAGACCTTTCTTGAATATGGAACCGCAGGAGGACACCGCACGATGGCCCGGGCGGAACTCCGTATTGAACGGGTACAAGAAGAGGTGAACGGTCTCAACGATGTTGCCCTGGAACGATGGCTACTCGGAAAACTCTCCGTTCGACTCAAAGCGCTCAAGAAGGCGATTTCTTAATCCCCGTTATAGACCGATGTACGCCTGCTTTGCATAGGCGCGCCACCGGTTATCGAGATCTTGAGGGGTCCATCCAAAAATCTTCTTGAAAGACGATTCTCCATTGTCCGTGGAGGTACGGAGATCTTTACAGAACTCGATAAATTTCTCCCGGTGATCGGCCATCAGAAAATCGACGAGACTCCACGCTTTGACTGTTTCAGGACCGCTAAACTCCGCGAAATTCGTGCACTTAAGGACCGCGTTAATATCGGGATCCTTCCCCTCTTTCACGAAGGTGCGAATGATAAAGGGCCAATCCTTCGGATCTTTGGAGGCCTTTCCCTCGCCGGTACCCGACTTCGTCAAGTCGGCGCACGACCAAATGGCCGTTTCTCTCATTAATTTGGTGAAGTAAAGCGCCGTCCCTTCGGTCAACCAGATCGGTTTGTGACTGCCCGAAGGTTGCCCCACCGCGAAGTTATTCATCAAGGGCTGGATGGTGTAATGGATGACATAATCCTGAAACGAAGGCTGTGTTCTCGATCCCTGAAAGCACTCCTGAATCCCCCCGGAACTCATCCCGGCCATTTTTTTCGCGAATGCTTTCCTTTGGGGGCTTCCCGTATGAAACCGATCTACGAAAGTCTCGTGTTGAGCTTTGTCCTTCAAAATACAAAACTCAATCTTATCCTCCCCGAAGAGATTTTCCTGTCCAAAAACATGATGCCAGATCGTATAGGCATGCTCGGCATGTTGAACCAGATCTTCCAGGTTGGACTTCGACATGTGGGGAGATTCCAGGATGAAGTGTTCGCTTTCGAGCTTTGTAAAAGAGAGTCCCATCCCCTTTTCCGCCTCGGTCTGTTCGCTTCGAGAACTTCCTTTCGGAGCCTTGGCGAGTCCCTCTTGCGTCCGTTTTCGAAGATCCTTTTCAAAAGGGGAGATCCAACCCGTCTTTCCCCGTTTCTCATACCCGAGGGCTTTTCGGGCCTTGCTGTTGGACGGATCAAATTCGACCGCCTGCTTGTAATGTTTTGTAGCCTCTTCCTTCAGCTCATTCTTTTTGCACCAGGCGGCGAGGGAAGAAAATTGTTTCGAATATTTCTTTCCGGTGGAAGCGCGCTTCTTCTCCCAACTCTCCCGAACTCGTTTCGCATCTTTCCCTGACTTCTCATTCGACATCTTCAAATTGACAGTGGGGTCGAATTCCCAACCATCCGGGCCCTCGGTATACCCCAATTTTTGATTGGCAAGCTTGCAATCCGGATCCAGTTTTTTCGCGGCGAGATACTCATCCCGAGCCCACTTGTGCATCTTGGAGGACCCAAGATACTTCCCAATACTGGCCAAAGAGGCGGCCAATCCCCGATTCACTTTGTACAATTTCTCTTCATACTCCGCATTCAGATCCTGTCCTGCCGATGCAGCCGAAAGAGATGCAAAAAGAATTCCAGAAAGAAGAATGCCCAACCGTTTCATATGGCCTCCAGGAGGGTGAAAGTGAACCGGAAATATACCCTATAAATATACGACAGACAGGGGCAAAGAGTTGACCTCCTGGCCGGAAATCCCCGCCCTTTTCGTACCCTTGACGAACGAACCGTGATATGATCTTCATTTCAACAACAAGATGCTAGAAGAAATTACCCAACTTCAGAAGGAAGGGCAGTACGAACGAGCCCTCAACACGGCCAAGAAGGCCGCCATCGGCCACCTAAAGAGAAACGAGGCCGATAAAGCGGCCGAACTCCTTGCTCATTCTGGATCCCTCCTCTGTATCCTGAATCATCCTTCCAAGGCTCGAAGTTTCTCCCTGGAAGCGATCGACCTGAGCAGCCGCGGATCGCAACCCCTTCTTATCGCCTATGCTCGTGCGGTAGCCGCTCTTGCTCACATCCGACTGGGCGAACTCGAAAAAGCAGACCCCCTGCTCGACATCGCCCTCGAAACCCTGAACAAAGCCCCGGAGGATTCACGAACGATATCGGCCCAATTGGTTGCGGCGGAACTCTCCATCGTAAGAGAAGAGATTGAGGAAGCACGGATCTTTCTGTCCGATGCTCTCAACTCTGCGAAGAAAATCGGAAGAAGAGATCTGGAAGCAGAAGCATTCCTCGCCCTGGCGATCTGTGAAGAGCGGGCTGATAACCATCCAAAAATTCTCGAACTTCTCCTCCAGGCAGAGGCCAAAATCGAAAAAGACACCCACCCCTACCTTACCCTTCTCATCGAGGCTGTCCGGTGTAAAGCGCACGAAGGACAAAAGGAGGCCGAGGAATCGAAAAAATCTCTCCAACGAATGGAAAAAGCGCTGGAATTGATCACCGCCACATTGGGACATGACCTCCGGGAAAGGTTCTTACAATCCCCCGTCGTACTCACCACACATGGAAACCCTTCGGAATCGATGGGAAGTCTCTGGAAACTGTCGGCCCCAAGATCCCGTTCTTCCATTCATCGAGAGGAGACCGCCAAAATCCCGGCGGCAAAGAACCTTCGCCCGATCCTCGACATCATCAAGAAAATCAATTCGGAACTCAACCTGCGAAAATTGATCACCATCATTCTCGATACCATGATCGAATATTGTAATGCAGAAAGAGGAACGATCCTGATTTTCGAAGGGGAAAAATTCAAAGTAGAGATCGCAAGAAACCGGAAGAAAAAAGATTTAAAACGATTTCAGATGGGGCTTTCCAGAACCGTCCTTCGTCAGGTTCGAGACCGGGGAAAAATGATCGTTCTGGAGGATGCTCAAGAAACCCCCAACCTTCGTATTGCCGACAGTGTTCACGAACAGAGTCTCATGTCGGTCCTCTGCGTTCCTCTCCGTGTTAAATCACGCCTTGTCGGAGCGGTCTATCTGGACAACCAGCATGTTACCTCTGCCTTTGGGCAGGACCAGATCGAGTATGCGGAGATCCTGACCGACCACGCGGCCGTTGCGATCGATAACGCCCTTCTCCACATAAAATCGATCCATGATGGCCTCACAAGCCTCTTTAACCACTCTCATTTCGAGAAAAGAATCGATCATGAAGTGGCCCGTGCACGACGACATGGACGCACCTGTGGCTTGCTGATGCTCGACATCGATGACTTCAAGACAATCAACGATCGATACGGCCATGAGGCAGGAAATCAGATCCTTCGCGATGTCTCCACCTACATTGGAATGACGGTACGAAACATCGATCTGGTTGCCCGAATTCAGGAGAAGGATCCTGTTCCCGTAATCGCTCGATATGGAGGAGATGAATTTGAGGTCCTGCTTCCGGAAACAGACTTGAAGGGACTGGCTTCCACCGCACAGCGGATTCTGGATGGATTGAGGGAAGAGAAATTCATCGTCGGAGGAAAAGAGATTCCGGTCGCCTTGTCCATCGGAGGCGCCCTCTTCCCCGATCATGCGCCCGACGCACGGGAACTCGCTCTGCGTGCAGACGAAGCTCTTTATCAGGCAAAAGAACTGGGGAAAAACCAATTCCACCTGTTCGAAGGTTCGGAGAAGAAATAAGAAGGCCCTATTCCGTATCGGGGTGGGCGCCCCTGGGTTTCGAATACTCCTGGATCTGGCCCTGATTTAACTGCTTACTTCCCCCACAGGCATCACAGGAACCGGGTTGTTCCTTACAGATCCGGCACGTTCCGCTCGCTTCACACTGCTGACATTCTTTTGCCGTTCCCTGGAAAATGAGTTGTCCTTCCCCGTTGCAATTAAAGCATGCCTGATCCTTCTGTCCGAGAAGATCGCACGCCTTGCATTTCCCGGTTGCGCCACAGAAACTGCAGTCGACGGTATCCTTCCAGGTAAGAACGGCTCCACATTTCTTCCCCGCACACTTTTTCGCCCCGTAGTCGAGCGTCTTTCCACACGCCCCACAATACCCACGAACCCCTCGAATATCCTTGTCTTGGGGGCGAAGGGGGGTCGATCCGGTCAGTTGGACTTCCCCCTGAGGATTCCCACAAGCGGCGAGAAAAATCAGGGCGGGGATCAGGGCTCGTTTCATCATATTCTCCAATCTTGGTCGCAATAAGCAGACGCTGTTTTTTCCGATCTTCCTTCAGGCATGAAAGGCATTCGGAAGAAGTTTTTCCAAAGATAGACGTTTCACCTGTTTTCCCCCGGCCAAAAGGACTTCGAGGCGAGGCCCAAATTCGCGCAACACTTGCCGACAGGCACCGCAGGGAGAGGTCAATTTCCGTCCGGAAGTGACAATCGCCACACGGACAAAATCAGATTCGCCCGCTGCGATCGCCGCCCCGATCGCATTCCGTTCTGCACAGAGCGTGAGACCGTAGGAGGCATTTTCGACGTTGCAACCGGTATAAATATTTCCTGACTTTGTTTCGATGGCGGCTCCCACTCGAAACTTTGAGTACGGGGCGTACGCCTGTTTCATGACAGCACGGGCCGATCGAATAAGCTCTTCGCTCATACAATCTTCTCCAGGAATGCCTCAAGGAAGCGGGCCAGATCTCCACTGGTCGCATGGGTCGTCTCGATCACCTCCTCATGAGAAAGAGGGTTCGACGAAAGACCTGCCGCCATATTGGTGATACACGAAAAGGCCATCACCCTCATACCCGCATGGCGCGCGGCGATCACTTCGGGAACGGTCGACATCCCGACGACATCGGCTCCCAATCGACGATAAGCACGAATCTCGGCCGGTGTTTCATACGAAGGGCCCGCGAGGGCGACATACACACCCTTCCGAAGTTTGATCTTCTCGGCTCGTGCAACTTGAGCCGCAATTTTTCTCAGTTGGGGATCGTAGGTATCAGACATATCCGGAAAACGGGGACCGAGTTCTTCGAGATTTTCTCCTCGTAGAGGGTTCCCCCCCATGAAGTTGAGATGGTCCTCGATCATCATTAACTCACCAGGGCGAAACTTCGGATTGACGGTTCCGGCCGCATTGGTCAAGACCACCGTCTCAACGCCCAGTTCTGCAAGAACACGAACAGGACGGACAATCTCCTGCATGGAGTGGCCTTCATAATAGTGGCTCCGTCCCCGTAAGACCGCCACCTTCCCCACGTGAAGAACTCCGGCATGACCTTCCACACGTGACTTTGGGAAATGGGGAATGGAATTATACCGGATAGAAGTTCCTTTTCCATTCAGCACATTGCCGAGACCCGATCCGAGAACGATCCCGACTTTCGGGAACTTCCGAACCTTTTTCTTAATGGCTCGAACAGCTGAACGGATGGAGGATCTCTCACGATCAGGTTGCGATGGCAAAGATTTCTCCTCCGAAAATGACCTTTCCATCCACCATACCCTGGATCTCCATTTTCGCGCCCCGTTTGCCAAACTCATCAGAACGGGCCATCATGACAACGCGATCCCCAGGGCGAACCTGTCCCCGGAACCGAACCTTGTCGATGCCGGCAAAGACGACAAGTCGGTCTCGAACGGACTCCACCGTCATTTTCCAGGCGTAAAGGGCGAGTTGTGCCGAGGCTTCGATCATGACCACACCAGGAAGAATTGGATTTCCGGGAAAGTGGCCCGGAGCCCAAAACTCATCCGCGCGAGCATCTTTATACCCAACAATAAGCCCGCCACCACCAATCACGTCAAACTTGACCACACCATCAACGAGAAGCATGGCACCGCGATGAGGAAGAACCTCCTCCAACCCCTTCTGATCCACCAGAAGTTTGGAAAAGTCGAGCGATTCCGGATCTACCCACGGTTGTGTAGCCATATCAGGAGACGATTCTACTGATGAGGGGTCGCGAGGCAAAGAAAAACGCCCCCAATCCAGCAAAGGATCGGGGGCGTTGATAATGACTATGTTGCTCTAGTAGGAAAACCGGGTGTCCTGATTTGGGGGAAGAATCTTCTCGATCCGTTTTTTCAGATCCCCTTTGGTCTTGTCTTCAGGACACTGGAAGGGGCACTCCCCCCCCTTGGACTGCTTCTGAGGAACCTTTTTCAGGCCCGCTTCTTCTTCCTCTTCGGCATCCTCTTCGTCTTCATTCTCATCTCTTTGGGGGCCACGGCGAAAACGGAATTCGAATCGATTCCCATTCTTCTCCATTCTTTCACGCCATTTTTCGCCTTCCTCAGAGGCTCGCTCCATGAGTTCTTCCATCTGTCCGGCAAGGCCTTCCCAATCCTGGGATTCAATCATTTCGAGAAGTTCTTCGGTATCGATTCCCATACCTTCGAGTCGTTCCTGCCAGTTTCCTCGATCCGGGAGTTGTTCGAGCCAGAGTTCTACCTGCTCGCCAAGACCTTCGAAATCCTGATCTTCGAGCATTTTCCCGAACTCTTCGGGCAGTTCGAGCGAACGCCCCCGTTCCATAAATTCCTGCATCCTGCGGCGCAGCTCTTCCGGATTGAAATCGCCTCGACGATTGAATCCTTCCCGACGATCCTCGTCCTCTTCGCGATTCCGTTCCCGGTTGCGACGGCCTTCCCGGCGATCCCCATCTTCTCCACCGCGGTTTCGCTCGAGCATTCCGCGAAGCCGTTGAACGAGCCCTTCGACCATTCCCTCGATCCGGTCCATCCGCTCCATCAACTCTCCAAATTGATCGCCACCCTCTTCTTCACGATCGTTTTCCTCGCGGTCATCTTCGTCACGCTCGCCGCGCCAACGTCTCGACTGCTCTTCAAGAGTGCGCATTCTTTCGCCGAATTCTCTCTGCAGCTTGCGCATCGAATTCTCGAAATTCTTCTGCATCTCTGCGCGGCGCTCTTCATACATTTCTTTTAATTCACGGGCCTTTTCTTCGAGATCCTGTGCCTCGGCGTTTAGAGAACCGCCGAAAAGGATGGCGAAGCCAAAAAGGAGACCCAAACCGTTTTTCATAATTCCTCCTGAATCATCCGTGTCAAAAAAATCCTGCCCTCATCTGATACGCCCCGGGTAAGGGCTTTGTTAGGACAGAAAAGAGTAAGAAATGGTTCAGTCGTTTTCAACGCCCGTTTTTTCGAATCCATCCCGAAGGAAGGCGGCGAAGTCTTCGGCATTAAAAAGGGCCTTGTTGAGGCGGGCAACTTCTTTGCCATCCGGAGTGAGGATGACGTAAAGGGGAAGCGCGGTGCTGTTATAGATATCCTGCTGAATCTGGGTATTCTTCTTCCCGGTTTTTTTGTCGTCCGTATAGAGCTTCACCCGTAGAAACTTGTCCAACTCCTGCTGGACGACCGGTTTTGGAAAGAACTGCATTTCCATTACCCGGCAATTGGTTCAGGTGAATCCGGTGAAATCGATAAAGACAGCCTTGGAGTGGTGTTTCGCCGCCTTCAGAGCCTCATCGTAGTCGAGATACTCTTCTTTAATATCCGATACCTGTTCCGTACCACCCTCTTTAATCAGGGTTTTGATCCGAGCCAAGTCTGTTTCGACCCTCATGGGACGGTGAAGATCGTTGCTGATCGGAAGAACGGTTTCAAAACCACCAAGGTGATTTCCCGCGAGCCCGGTCGCGAGCCAGAAAGTAAATACCCCGGTAAGAAATGCCCAGAACCCTCGACCATATCCGATCCCTTTTGTTTCGGGATCCTTGCTGAACCTCCACATTCCCAGGAGCCAGAGTGTGGTCGCCATCATAATCGCGACCCAGATCGCGAGGACCATCTCGCGACTCATAATGAATCCGTCAATTCCGAAGAAGCCGAAGTCCGCCTTCGCCAGATAATAAAAGACCAGGGCGAGTTCGAGAAACCCGGCGCCGACCTTTACCGTCTGAAGCCATCCCCCACTTCGAGGAATCTTCTGAAGAAGTTCGGGAAAAAGTCCCAACAGAATAAAAGGGAAGGCCATCGTAATGGAATAGACAAGCATTCCCGAAAGGGCCCATCCAGGACTCCCCCCTCCGGCCGCAAGCGAAAGAAGCCCACCCGCTACCGGGATGGTGCAGGTGAATGTCACAACGGCAAAGATCAGGCCGAGACCAAAGGCCCCGGCGAAACCCTGTTTCGGCGAAGAGCCTGCCGCTTTATTCGTGATGAAGCCGGGAAGCTTCAATTCAAACATGCCAAGGAGAGAGACCGCGAGAACAAGAAAGACCGCAGCGATGACGAGGTTGACCCACGGATCACCGGCAAAGACGCGTGCTCCGACCGCCCCGATCACTTTCGAAAGAAGAAATCCGAGTCCGGTGAAAGTGACAATGATACCGAGCCCGTACATGAAGGCGAGGCCCGCAGAACGCGCCTTTGTTCCGCCCGACTGCTTCACAAAGAAGGTGAGCGTAATCGGGATCAGCGGGTAAACGCACGGCATGATGAGGGAGATAAGCCCGCCCATCACACAGGCGAGAAGAAAGCCAAGAAAACCTTTTTCGAGAAGCTCTTTCGCCTCTTCGCTCTGCTCGGGCGGTTTCTTTTCGGCCGACGGAGTCTCCGGCTCTATTTGTGCCGGGACAGCCGTCCCTCCCGGCAGAACATTGATCACAACCTGAAAAGGAAGGTCGACGTTCAGACATACCTCTTCGCAGACCTGGCCACCCAGGCGACCCGAAAGAGTCACCTCTCCCTCTTTCGCCTCACCGGTAAGACGCACAGGAAGGGAGATTTCAAAACTTCCTTCATGAACAGGGTAAACGGTTCCGAAGAAATCCCACGACTTTGGTTTCGGCTCGATCAGGTCTCCGGCCGCTTCGGCAGGACCCCCCTTGTCGATTTCGAAGAAAGCGGGAATCGTCGATTCAGGATCAGCGGTCAGGGAGTAGTAGTGCCACCCCTCTTTGACCTGAACGCCGAGCCTTACGTGAACCACCTCGCCGATTTTCGCCTCGGCCGGTTCGACAGATGTGGAAGTCAGTTCTACTTCCAGACCTTCTCCGGGAATCCCAAACGGATCGTCATCCTGGGGAGACGCGAGAAGGGCGAACAGGACCAGAGTCTTCAGTATCATTCTCTTCCTTCACTATATAGTAAGAATTACGAAGAGAACGGTTTTTCTGACGATTTTTTTTACCCCTGGGAGCGAATGGATTTAAAACCGCTCGCCCTTCTCATCCAAAGAATCTATAGAAAAACAAAAGGGAGAATGAATATGAGCGTGAATGAACTTCTGGTCGTGATCATGATGATCATCCTTCTCCTTATCTTGATCCGCGTTGCGGGAGGGATCGCCACCCTTCTCTTTGAAGAAAGAGTGGCCTGTGGTTCGCCAAATGAGCTCCCTCATTACAAGGGAATGATTCTCCTCTCTGTTCTCCTCAACCCTCTGTTTGGGGGAACGATCCTTTACTATGGACTCAAGGATTCAAACGAAGCTCTCGCCCACTATTCGAATAGATGGAGTTGCCTCTCTTTCCTTTTGTGGCTCGGTCTCATTTCGTTACTGGGACCGACCCTCCCCCCTCTCCTGATCCCCCTGGCTACCACTTTGCCATGGCTGGGAGGAATCGGCATGGCTATATTTATGATCGTCAAAATGGGAAGATCCCTTCCACAGGAGACATAATATCTGCAACGACGCCCCTCCCCGTAAACGTAGAAGAGAAGGGGGTTCCCTCAAGGGGTATTTCGCCCATCATACGCGGGTCATTGGAGTCGGAACGGGCGGAAAGCTCTCCGCGCTCAACAATACGCTCGCCCAGAACCTCGGCTGGGGAATCGCAGCCACGTGCGATCCATATGCAGAGGAACCGAGCCCCAATGGCGGCCGGCGAAACCGGGGCGCTTTCGGGGATACGCCCTGGGCGGCCCACTCCCCAGCAATCTTTGCCGCGCCCGAAGAACAAAAAGGGGGCGGCAGATGTGGCGCGCTCGGCCTCGAATTTCTCCTCCTCCTCGGCCTCCTCCGGCTGGCACGAAGGGGAACGAGAAGCCAGCTTCGACAGACGATCCATAAAAGCCTCCTCCGGAAATCATCCGGGGGAGGCTTTTTTTATATAGTCCTCTTGGCACAGCCGCTCCCCCAAAATCGAAACTTTTGCGTCACATTCCCACGCCTGGGGTATCCACCCTGTAGAGAAGAGGAGAACTTTTTTTCAGGGGGCGTGGATGAAAACGGTGACGATCTTCCTTCTGGTGACTTCGCTCGCCGGGGCACAGGAGATCCCCGATCCGGCCGACGGCATGGGAAAGGCGGGCGTGGGACTCCCCGGAGGAAGCGCTTCCTTCCTGCGCAACCCCGCCCTCCCCACGATCGACCATGAAGATTTTGTTCTCTTTAACGGCGAATGGGCGCTGCGTGGTTTCGCAGGAGGCAACCTCTCTCTACAAGGAGGACGGCTCGCAAGCGCAGACTCCCTGAGCGGTCTTTTCCTCGG
>PVBE012705998.1_pt1 | contig 15804 bp, 8 predicted proteins | sample 1631181 | NCBI WGS metagenome assembly PVBE01 (sample SAMN08397723, study PRJNA350692) | Marine metagenome, whole genome shotgun sequencing project. | isolation source: water | place: Pacific Ocean | collected 2012-04
CCGCGCCGCGGTCGTCGCGTGCAAGCTCGGCGGTGTGCACGTCCTGGGCTTTCGCCATGAGGTCGCTTCGCGTCGTCACGTCGGGCAGCTTCTCGCAGGTTGAGCGTGCGTCATCCCAGAGCGTGTCGAAGTTGATCTTGCTGGAGAGTCCCCAGGGCGCCGCCTCGCTCAGCGCCAGACCAAGCGCCTCGCGAGTCTTGCGAATGAGTTCGTTGGAGCCGATGAGTTCTGCGCGAACGACATCGACTTGCGCTTGTGACCGAAACACGTCAACGGCGGTGGCATCTCCGAGTTGGTGACGACTCTCCGTGAGTTTCAGGTTCACGAGAGTGGAGTGCAGCGAGACGCGGCTGATTTCTGCGATCCTCTCAGCCGTAATGACGCCGAGGATCGCGCGGGCGAGTCCGCCGATCACCAAGCGTTCCGTATCCTCGGCCGTGTAACCTGCCGATTTCTCTGCGGAGCGGCCTGTGCCGATCTTATTCCAAATCCCGAGAGCGAAGACGTTCTGTTGCAGCTGAATCGAGGCGATGTACGTCGTGGCGGGGTCGATGATCGGAAACGCGATCTCCTCGCCGCCGCCGCCGATCCCCGTCGCCTCGCCAAGGAGCAAATGATGCCCGATGCTGCCCGTGCCGGTGAGCTGCGGAAGCGTAGCCGCCCAGGCCTTCCGAGTCGTACCCGCGGCGATTTGCTGGTTGCCGTAGGCGCTCTGCAGCGCCATCGACAGATCCTTGACCTGTTTCAGCCCCTGCTTCCAGGATGTCAGCACCTTCTCGGGCTGCGGCGGGGGCGCGAGCATTTCGTCCTCGACCGGCGGTAGGGCGAGCTCCGTTGAGAGCTGCCGGATGGACTCGTCTTCGAGCGTCTCCGCGGGCACATCCGTTCCCGGACCCGGGTCGGCGGTCCATGCTGGATCAGTTTTGGCCGTCTGGGCGCTCCCCGAGAACGCGCCGAGTACCAGGGCTAGCGAGGTCAGCGCGGTGCGAACGGGAGTGGATACCACCTTAGCAGGCATGGCCGCTGTGATAATGCGGAGCGCGGCCGGTGCAAAGCGGTGAATGTTGCGGTTTTGTGATCGTTGTCCTCATCAGGTGGCTATCGGGCCGGAGTGCCCGCAATCAGGTCGTTAAAGTGTGTGTGCCACGTCGTCGCGTTGCGATTCTGCAATGCCCGACCTCGGCGAGCCCAGCTGTCGCGGCGTTGACGACGGAATTCTGTCGCATCCGTCCCGTTCGTCGCGTTCGTCGCGCGAGGGGCGGCGGTCGGTGGTCGCGACCGGGAGACGACGGCGCGGCGCTGCCAGCAGCCTACTGCTGGCGTCGGGTCCAGTGATCGACCGTCTTGTCGATGTCGTAGCCGCTACGGCCCGTGGTCGCGAGGACGCAGCGAGCGTCTTCCTCATGGCCGGTGCGGAAGAGAGCGTGGGCGTAGGATGCCGCGATTTCGCTCTCGCAAGGTTCGCTGTCGTAGGCGGACTCGAGGTAGCGCACGCTGTCGTGTGGTCGGTTCAGCGCGACGTCCAGCAGGTGTCCGAGGTTGTGCGCGTACGACGCACACGCGGGCTCCAAGATGAGCGCGCGGCGGTACGCGTTCGCGGCTGAGCGGTAGTGGCCCATCAGCGCGAGCGCGAGTCCGAGGACCGCCCAGCTTCGGTCGTCCTCTTGCTCGCGGATCGATTCGCGCGAAAGAACGGCTGCGCGCCACGGGAACTCTTCGACGAGCAACTCCGCGAGTTGTTGTCTCGCAAAGTGTCGCTCCTCGGTGCCGTGGTCGGCTTCCTCGAGAAGTTGTTCGAGCAATGGTGTGAGCTCGGTCGGCTCCAAACCCTGGTCGAGCGCCCATCGGATTTCACTCAGCAGTTCTGTCGAACCGAACTCAGCTGAACCAGTGGGCATGCGTCATTGGTACGCGGTACATTCAAACCATGCAAGCGACTTCAACGATTGTTTTGAAAACAACCGCGAGCGCTTGACAGTCGCCGACTGGCCCTCCTTCCAGAACACCGTTTGATCGGCTCGCGAGGCGATTCCTTGAGGAATTCGGAAACTTGTTCGCCTTGACATCGGGGTGTGCGTGGGTCACCGCGCCCCACCCGTTTTTCAGTCGCAGCGCGACACTTTGACCGCATCACATGTGCGGGGGCGTGAGGACGTGAGTCGTCAACTCATTTCGCGTTTTCTCAACGCAAAGTCGTTCGCTCGCGGGCGAAAATTAGTGCGCCCGTACATGCATATGTTTGCTCGTGGTGCCCGGAATTTTTTGAAGAAGCGCGTTGATTCGTCGCGTCAACGCGCGGGCCACCCGGATGCTCTCATGCAAGCCGGCCGGACGTGCACGCAAACGGAAACCCGGCCGGCCCCTTAGGGCGGCGCGGGGCGGTCTCGAGACGCGCGCGCACGCGTGCAGCGCGCATCCACACCGGTGGATTACGTAGGCGCGCATGCGCCGGGCGCGGGCGTGGGCGCGCTCGGACTCGTGTCTGCCTGCGGGCTTCAGCCGGTGGGCGTCGCTTCGCTCGGTGCGTCGTTCGCCGTGGCTTCGGCGGAATCTGCGCCCTTTGGAGTCGCTGACGGCAACACGGACGGGCGCCGAGCGGGTTCGGCGAGGACCTCTCGGTCACCGAGTGTCACACCGTTGAGTGCCTCGAGCGACTCGTCGCAGCGCGCCTTCGGCACGCCAACGAACGAATGCTTGAACTTGACGCGGACATAGCGGACGTCGTCGTCCGTAAGTCCCGCGCGTTCGGCGAGCGTAGCGCGCAAATCTGCCGCGGTAACGCCATCCTTGCGTCCAACGTTAACGAACACTTCGGCGAGATCGTCGTCGTCGCCATCGGGGGCGTCGTTCGCGCGATCTTTTCTAGAGGAAATATCCGCTTCGCTTCGGTCGCGTGTCGCAACAGCAGCTGGCTTACGCCGCGGCCTGCGGCTCGGTCGCTCTCGGTCGCTGCTCGGCGTCGCTTGGTCGGCGGTGGGCCGCTCGCTTGGCGGTGGAGCGTCGGTGATCGTCACCTTCGGCAGGTCCATCGCAAAGTCGTCGTCCATGCGTGTTGAGCGATCACCGTCCGGTTCTGAGCGGCGCTCCGAGCGTCGTCGTCGTCTGCGGGGAGCGTCAGCGGAGTTTGTTTCACCTGAGTCGCTGGCGTCCCGGGTCGTACGCGACTCGCCCGAGTCCCGCTCGGTGCGTTCGGTGCGTTCGGTGCGTTCGGTGCGTTCGCCGCGATCGGTTGTGCGTGGCGCTGCATCGGCAGCGGCGCGGCGCGGTTCGCGCGGTTCTCGTTGCTCGCGCGACTCGCGCGGTTCGCGCGGTTGGCGTTGCTCGCGCGGTCCGCGCGGCTCGCGCGGTTCTCGTTGCTCGCGCCTTGAGCTCGTCTGCGTGTCCGTCGTTTCGCGCTCGCCGCGCTGCTCGTTACGACTTTCGTCATCGCGCTGCCGACGGCCGCGGCCGCGGTCCTGGCGTGGGGCGCGCGCGGGCCTGTCTTCCGGTACTGGCGTCGGCGCTTTTGCGCGCCGAGACGCGGTGGCTTCTTCGACCGCTTCCGGCCGTGCACCGAGGTGGTCACGCAGGAGCGTCGCGACGACTTCTTCGACCTGCCCGTGGCTGAGAAGGCGCCGAGCGAGCGCCAGGTCGTCTCGATGCGTCTTCTGCTTGGACGCCATCTCCACGAACATGTCGACCAAATCTGCTTCGGCGCGCGTCTTCAGTTCGCGCTGCGAGGGCAGGGACTTCTCGATCGGCCGGATCTTGAACGTCAGGCGCATCGTGTACAGCGCGCCCATGGAACTGGGGGTGATCAGGGCGATCGCCGTGCCGGTCTTGCCGGCGCGTCCGGTGCGCCCGGTTCGGTGTACGTACGCCTCGGCCGACTCGGGGAAGTCGTAGTTGATGACGTGAGTCAGATGGGAGATGTCGATGCCGCGTGCCGCCACGTCGGTGCAAACGAGGAAACGGAGTTCGCCCTTGCGCGTGCGCGCCATGACCCGTTCTCGGTCGGCTTGCGACAGATCGGCGTTTAGCCAATCAGCGTCGTACCCTTGCGCCTGCAATGCAGCCGCGACGCGTTTCGTCGCCTCTTTGGTGTTACAAAAAACAATCGCGCTCTCGGGGTTCTCGACTTCGAGAATACGGATGAACTCGCTGACCTTGTCGCCGAGGGTGACGTAGACAAAGTGCTGAATCGACAGCGCACCGACCTGATCGCCGCTCAGAGTGACGAATTGCGGATCGGTGAGCCGGGTCTCGGCGTGACGCAAGATATCCGGAGGTAGCGTCGCGCTGAAGAGCATTGACTGCTTGGTTTCCGGGAGCGCTGCCTCGATGGCTTGGATTTGCGGCAGGAAACCCATCGAGAGCATCTCATCGCTTTCGTCGAGAACGAGAGTCTTGATGGTATCTGGGTTGAGCGTCTTGCGACGCAAGTGGTCGAGGACGCGGCCGGGCGTACCCACGACGATTTGGGCGCCGGCTTCGATCTGATCGACCTGCGGTCCGAACGCTGCACCGCCGTAGATGGCAACGGCTTTCACGTCGCGGTGTTTGCCGAGGGCCTCGAGCTCTCGAGAAACCTGCAGCGCGAGTTCGCGTGTTGGGCAGAGAACCATGGCTTGCACGGCCTTGGTGGTCCGTCGCACGAGGACGTCAATCAGCGGCAAGCCAAACGCGGCCGTCTTGCCGGTGCCCGTTCGGGCCTGCACGACGACGTCTTTGCCGCGGCTCGCGGGTTCGAAGACCTCGCGCTGTACGGGGGTAGGATGGGTGTAGCCCAGTTCATCGACGGCCTTCCGAACTTCTGCGCTCAGGGGAAGGGCATCGAACGTCGGCGGGCTATCCGACGTTTCGGTTTCATTCTCGGTCATTTGCGGCGCGGAGCTTAGCACTCTCGCGGCACTAAGTTAGGCTTTCGGACTACCGGCCGCAGATCCGCGCCCCGGATGGCTGAGTCAGTGGCTCGGCCGGCACCTTCGCGGCGGCTCCAGGGTGGTTGTGGCCCGTCCTCTGGCCCGTACCTGGGGCTCACCCGCCAGGCTGAGCGTCCCAGCGCGACTCCAGATTCCTGACTCGTCTCCGGCGCTTAGCGAGATCCACGACCTCGTAGCGCACGACCGCTTCCTCGGCGTATCGGAGCAGGTCGATCTCCTTCAGTGCCTTCAGCGCCTCCGAATCGGCCCGGCAAACGTCGTCGAGGGCGGCTCGGCCGTCCCATTCGGGCTCCAGGGCCGTGCGGAACGCTTCTAGGGCCGGCCGTTCGCCTCCGGTCTCCTGGGCCGCTGCCTCGCGAGCCCGGTACACGGCCCCAATCAACCCGCGCACACCCGCCCGGCATTCGGCAGGTGCCGCCCCGCGCTCTGGAGAGAAATTGGCGATGAGGATCTGTACGCTACAGACGATCGCGAAGGACGCCAGGATGACCGAGTACACGGCCCATCCGACGCGGCGACCCACCCGTCGCGCGCCCCGCGGGCGTTCTGGCTGTTCGGCGTCCGGCATTCGGCCAGAGCCTAGCCCAGGTATGGGCCTAAATGCGACTACGAGTCAGACGAGGGCGGTTCGGACCCGCCAGAGGGCGGCTCGGATTCGCCCGGCGGCGGCTCAGACCCCTCAGAGGTCCGGCTCGGAGCGGCATTCTGCGGGCCGCGTCGGAGCGGGGGCGAGGAGATCCGGGCGCCGGGCGCCTCCGCGTCAGCGTCACGCGCAAGCTCGCGTTCCAACGAGTGCCGGATCTCAGCCTCGACTCGCTCTAGCGAACCGGCGATCCGTTCGATATTCGATTGATAGACGAACACCCGTCCCGGCGGGGCGTCGGTGGGTTCGCCCGGCAGCGCCGGCTCAATGAGCACCGCGGCCCGAGGATCCACCGCGTCGACGATAACCTCGACGCCAGGCAAGTCGGAGATGTAGAGATCGCATTCCCCGAGTCGCGCGCGTGCCTTGTCCCCCAGGGACTTGGCGGCGCGATCCACCATATGTTCGAAGGTATCGCGGCTCAGCGTCCACGGAACCGGCGGCCCGAGCGCGTCCAGGTGACGGACCCGCAAGAAGGCGGTGGTCGCGCCGGTCGCGTCGCCACGCTCATCGCGGATCATGCCCAGGTAGTAATAGACCTCCGGGTTGTCGACGCCCGCCTTCGCGGCGTCCTCGATGATGGGCGTCGCCGATTCGAGATCGCCCACCTCGAAGTAAGCTCGACCCAAGAGGAATCGATGCGTCGGGTTCTCGAAAGGACCCTCAGGAAAACGCGCGCAGAGTGCGCGGGCCGCCTCCATGTCGTTCTTGCCCAGAAGCGCGTCGAATTGCAGGAGCAACACATCAACGAGTTCGTCGTCGCCCTCGGAGAGATCCAGAGCCTGATCGCAGAGCGCGATGGCCTCGTCGAAGCCGCCGAGCGGGTAAACCAACACCTCAGCGGCGTTGAGGATCGCCTCGAGATAGGTGTCGTCGAGATCGAGGGCCTCTCGGTAGTGCTCCAGCGCGCGTTCGAAGTCACCGTGCAATGCGGCGACGTACCCGAGCAGGTTGTGCGCCTCGGGCGATTCCTCGTCCAGGTCCAGCGCGCGCCGGGCCGAGAGTTCCGCCCCAGTCGGGTCCCCCTTCTGGATGAGATCCCAGCCGCGATCAAGATGTGCGGAGAGTTGGTCCATCAGACAGATGGGCTTGATGGTACCGCAGGAGCCCCGAGTCAAGCGCGCGTGCGTTCGTACCGGATTTATTCTGCGCCTGGCGTCTATCCGTCCGCTGGGCGGGGGGTCGCTGCCAGGTCTTCTGGCGCGATCTCTGTCGTGTTCTCTGGGGGCGAGCCGTCGTGGACCAGAACGCGGGTGCCGGGATTGTGCTCAGACGCCCAGGCCCCGTGCCAGCCCTCGGGGATCTGTGGTCCCGCGAACTTGAAGATATGGCGGGCGTCGAGGGGGGATAGGTTGACGCAGCCGTGACTCATTCGAACGCCGTAGTTCTCGTGCCAGAAGGCGGCGTGGACGGCGTAGCTCTTGTGATAATACATCACGTAAGGCACGTCCTCGATGGAGTAGGGCAGCTCGCCCGCGGCCGAGCCGTTGCCGTCCATCGTGGCCGTCAGGTGCTTTTCGCGGACGCGGTACTCGCCCATGGGCGTCGTATGGTCGAGTTCCTTGTTCTTCTTGTTCTTGCGACCTGAGGAGACCATCGTCGCGTACACCGGCGTCGCGCCGTCGTAGGCGATGAGCGTCTGCTCTTTGATGTTGACGTCGATCCAGTGCTCGCCTGGCACGAGGTTCTCGGGCACCCGACCGGGGTTGGTCTCACGGATGTAGTAGGTCCGCATCCACGAGCCGTCGATGAGCTCGCTGTAGTCTTTGCCCTTGATGGTGGTCTCGCGGCCCGTGAGGTGTAGCTGCGAGAACTTCTTCAGCTTGTGGTTGCGCGACTTGACGAGGTTGGTTTCGAGGTCGATGTCGAACGTCTGGGCGTCCTTCCGACCGTATACCCACGCCACCGGCAAGTCCCACGCACCGGAGAGCTCAACTCCCTGAAACTCTGAGGCCTTTGTGCGCCAGAAGCGCTTCTGCGGAGCGATGAGTCCGCGAGTGGTCTTGGCGTAGCGGCGACCGTTCCACGCGAAGTTGCGATCCACAGCCACGTAGAAACCGCGGACCAGGCGCGTCATGAGTACTTCGTCGCGCTCTGCCTCGAGCTCCTCGAGCGTGACTTCGTGAAGTGTCTCCTTGATGTTTTCGCGCTGCCACCAGGCGACTTGCGGCTCCGTCGACTCGGACGGATCTGTCGCGTCGCCGTCGCTCGTGGCCTCTTGCCCGCTCGCGGGGACGACACCGTCGGCGGGGGCGGCGGGAGCGCTCGCCTCTGCATTGGGCTCTTTGTCGTTCCCGCCAGAGCCAGAACCCGAGTCTGAGTCTGAGTCTGAGTCGGGGTCCGGTTTGGGCGCCGGGCGCAAGTAGGGCTCGTACTCGAAGAGCTGATCCTCAGCCGGGACCGAGCGGTAGAGCGGCGTGCCGTGCTTGGCGTTGCGCAGGTATGTGTACGGCAGCGGCTGAGTCGTATCCGGCTGGCGCGAGGGATGGCGGAATTGGTAGTGCTTTTGGTCCGTTGTGCCGTGGCTGCTGCACACGTAGGCGGCAGAACCGGCCAGTGCGTACCAGCCCTTGGTGCACTCGGCGGTGGGGATCGGGTCGGGGATGACGCTGAGCTTTGCGCCGCGGCGGGCGTAACCCAGCTTCGAGCGGCGATTGCCTCCGAGATCGGGGTAGATGCCCGTGCTTACGCGCGTGACAGCGAAGTCTACGGCCGGAATCGCCGGTTCGGCGTCGGTGTCGCCGGGGGGCTGCGCAGTCGCGGCCGCAGTCGCGGCCTCGGTCGCTGTCTCGGGCGCTGTCTCGGGCGCTGTCTCGGGCGCGGCCTTCGTCGCTGTCTCGGGCTCGGCGTCCGGGTCGGCTGCTGGATCCGCGGGCAGGTCGATCGCCGCCGCCTCTTCTCCTGTCTCGCCGCGCACGTCTGCTTCGTCGAGACCTGGCGTGGGCGCCGAGCTCTGGGCGGCTTGCGCGGGCGGATCCTCGCACGCAGCAGCGAGCAGTGACACCGCGAGTGCCATCAGCAAAGGCGAGGGGGAAAAGCCGAAAAACCGTTTCATAACCGAGACAGGTCCTGACGCTTTCACGAGTTCGGCTCGGGGTCCACTTTCTGCGTCTTCCCCTGGCCAGGATATGTCCCGGCCGGCCACGCCTTTCGGGCTGTCCTTGCGGCCCGAATCGGTATTGGGCGTCGGTCGGGGGGCCGAACGGGCCCGGCGCAGGGGGCGGGGTGTCTGATTCTGGGGGACGCGCGCGTTTGCCACTACTGAGCCGGCTGCGAGGCTCATGCCAAGTGAATAAGTACGCATCCTCGCTCGTTGAACGCCCTAAGGCTATGCTCGGGAACGTGGCTTCTGGTCCCCATGGGCGTGTTCAGCGAGACACAACTCGCCGCCGCCTAGCGGGGCTGGTTGTGATTGCGCTCTTGCTTCATTTGCCGGCGACGCCCGCGTTGGCCTACTTTGGCCTTGCTCAATGGGCTCTCGAGCGCCCGAACAAGGAGCTGGCTCCAATCGAGGAGGCGAAGTCGATTCCGATCTCGCTCGTCGCCGAGGCCGCGCTGCCGCCACCGGAGGAGTCGGAGGCCGCCGAGCCCCCTCCGCCGAAGCCCGAGCCCCAGGCAAGACCAAAACCAAAACCGAAACCCAAGGCCAAGCGAAAGCCAAAACCAAAGCCAGCGCCCAAGCCGAAGCCGGAGGCCAAGGCGCCCAAGAAGAAGGGCAAAGGAAAGCGTGGCGATCCTATTGGGGATCCCGTCGCGCTGAGTGGCGTGGCTGGCAAGGTGGTGGACGGCAACGCGCGGGTGCGGGTCCTGGTGTTCAACGATCGGCTACGAAAGCATAAGCTCGCGCCGAAGCTTGGCGAGATCCTCGCGAACATCCGGCAATGGCGAGACTTCTTCGGACCTTCGGGAATCAACCCGGTCAACGACCTAGACCGCATTCTGATTGCCGGGCCGCAGCTTCGTGACTCGTCGAAGCTCGTCGTGGTGGTTCAGCATCACGTCAAGCGGGACCGAATGCGGGACGCCGTCGCAGCTCTCGTGAAGGGACCGCCCTCGGGGCGCTGGATTGACGACGCGCCTTTCCCCGCTGCGCTAGCGCACGCGGACCGCGCGGAGCGTATCGTTGCGTTGCCGGATGTGGGCGTCGCCATCATCGCGCCCAAGACCACCCAAAAACAGGTGCTCTCGATCAAACCAGGGTTGGTGTTTCCGGCGGGCCGGGGACAGGAGATCGTTACTGCCTATGTGAAGGAGCCCTGGCGCTACACGAACCGGCTCTTTCAGGTGCCAAAGACCATCAAATGGCTGCGGCTCGTGGTTTTCGAGGGCAACGATGGCGGCGCGATTGTGCGGATCCTGGCTGAGGACGGCAGCCCGGAGTTGGCAAAGAAGCACGCCCGGCAGCTCACCCGGGACGTGAACAAGGCGACGGAACTCGATCTCGTGCTTTGGAAGGAGCGGCTCGTAAGGCGCACCCGCTTCGTGGCCAAAGGGAAGCGGCTCGAGGCGGAGATCATCGTGACGCGCGGTCAGCTGCGATCAATCGTGGACATTGCCTACGAGTTCTTGAGGCCGAGCCCGAAACGGAAGAAGGCGAATTCCAAGTTGGGAAGCCCAAAATCGGCTTCAACAGACGGCGCTCCCGCGGCAGCAGCACCGGGGAAGGCTGCCCCCAAGGTTCGGATTGGAAAGAAGGCTGTTCGGGTGCCGCGCGGCGCGCCGGCGAGGCGAAAGGCGCCGGTGCGGACCAAGCCTGCACCACCGCTAAGGCGCGGAAAGCCGTCAAAGCCCGCAAAGCCGCCAAAGCCGCCGACGCAGTGACCGAGGCTCGGCGTCGGCGTCGGCGAGCCTTCTGGTGACGCGGCTTGGCGCTAGTTTAGACTGTTGAGGACTGGGCCGGGGAGTTCCGGCGCATCGTCCTCCACAGGGTCGTTGTTCTCGTCCACGCGGACGACGGTGGGAACGTAGGCGCGCGCTTCTTCGGGGGTCATGTCCGCGAACGTCGCGAGGATGACCATGTCACCCGGCTTGTTCAGATGCGCGGCCGCACCGTTGACGCAGACGCAGCGTGAGCCCCGGGGGCCTTCGAGTGCGTAGGTCACCAGGCGGGTCCCTGAAGTGACGTTCCAGATGTGCACGGTCTCGTTGGGCAGAATGTTTGCCGCCTCGAGGAGGTCGGCGTCAATCGTTACGCTGCCTTCGTATTCGAGGTCGGCGTGCGTGACCGTGGCGCGATGGATCTTGGACTTGAAGAGATTGAGCTTCATGTCGGGCCTCTTTGTGTTGTGTCCAGAGATGGCGGCCCACACAGGTGGGTCCGACTATCGGACGCCTTGAGCATAAGCAATTCGGCTCTTACGTCAACGCTGTATGCGTTTTTCGAACGCCAGAAGGCGTGCGGAGTGCGCGTCAAACTTGGCCTCGCTTGGAATCTCGCTGTAACCGCTTGAAATCGCCTCGGCTACGTGCCGGGCGGTGAGCCGCAGGGTTGCGGTGTGAATGTCTGGATGGGCGGCCAGCACCGGTCGTCTTGGCTAACTCGCGAGGAAGCAACGTGATTGAGGTACAGCCGATGAATTCCAAGGCCGACATGTTGGTAACCCTGAGCTCGATGCTTCGGGACGTTTTTCAGCTGCGACGTCAGGGCTCGCGACAAGATCGCATGGCACGCGCCCAGGGCTATGTGGACGGCTATGTGCGCGGCATGATCGAGACCGGCGTCGCGACGAAGAGCGAGTTGCTCGACTTCGTCGCGCAGCAGCGCAAGGCCGTGGACGGGCCGGCGACGCGCGTCGTGACCCGCGACGAGACGACCGAGGCGGCGTAGAGCGCCTCCAGCCTCGTCGCCGTCCCGCCAAGGTCGGACCACGGCGGGACAAACGGAACAAAACGAAAAACGCTGCGGGGTTACCGCAGCGTTTCTCGTTTGTTGGGTTGACGAAGACTTTGCGAAAAACCCTAGGGCTTGACGAAGAGGATCTCGCCGCGCGCGAAGGGTGCCTCTGTCTCGTCGTAGGAGCGACTCCAGGTCATGACCTCAAGGGCGCCCGCGCCGCCGACCAGCTCGCTGAATCCGCCGGAGAAGCCGGGGACGTCGAGTGCGGTGACGGTCCAGTCGTGGGCCTCGCCGGTGACCGTGCCTCTTGCGAAGAACGTCTTGCCGTTTGTCGAGTCGGCGTAGGAGACCGATACGGTGCCGTCGTCCGCGACGAATACCGAGGAGTCGTCACCGATGAGCGCTTGTCCGACGCCCTGGGTGAAGCCCTTGTCCACGGTTTCCCGTGCCATCGGCGTCGTGCCGCCAGTGACGGTCATGTACTGGACCGCTTCGGTCATGCCGTCCACGTACGTGACATGCCAGTCGCCATTGGCGCCCACGAAGGCGCTGGCGCCGATGCCCGCGTCGCCCGTGTCCACTGGGGCGCCCTCGGCGTCGGTGGCCTGACCGTCAAGAATGACCGGAGCCTCCCACGTGCCGCCCACGTTGCGCGCCGCCACGAGGTTGCCGTGATAGCGGTCGTAGTAGACGACGGCTAAGCCGTCTGCGGTCTCGAGCAGCGAGATGTATAGGCCGCTTGCTACCGGGTACTTCTCCCAGCTTCGGATTGCCGGCGTGGCCGTACCGACGCAAGCCGCGCCGCCAGCTTCTATCGCGAAGCAGCCTTCTGAGCTGGAGCAGTCGCACGTCTCTTCGTCGGCCTCGACCTCGAGATCACACTTGAGCGTATCGCTGCGGCATGCGTAATCGCCGGCGCAGAGGTAGAGCAGGCAGGGCGTGTCCGTCGCTACGGCCGCGTCTTCGAACGACCAATCGCCCGCCGCGGCGGGGATTCCGGACGAACCGTTAGCGAGACGCACCGTCGAATGCACGGCGCCGTCGTCCTGGCCTTCGACCGCCAAGAACGCGATGACCGGCTTGCCGCCGATTAACTTCAGCGTCGCGTAGCGGCCGACGTCGCCAGCTTCAAGCTGCGCCACGGTGTGCGAACTCCACGTGTCACCGCTCTTGCTCGCGAACTTCAGCGCCTTATTCGTGACGTCGTAGTACGCAATCATCGGCGTGCCATCGGGAGCGATGGCGAGGCTCGTCCACAGGCCGACATTGTCGCCGCCGCTGGAGACACCGCCGCGGAAGCCGGCCACGTCGTAGTACTCAGCGTCGAGCTCTTCGGCCGGGACGCCGTCCACGGTTTCCCATGTGACGCTCGTGCCGTCCCACGTCCCGAAGGCCAGGTCGCCGAAGGCCAGCAATTCGTCGCCCGCTTCGACCATCTTTGCCGCGCCGCGATCGCTGTAGGCCGCCACATAATGCGTGCCATCTGAACCTTGTGCCGTGGACGCGTACGCGCCGATGACACCAGGAACGACGTGCGTGCACTGCGCGCCATCAGGGCAGGTGAGGGGCTCAGGCGGCGGATTATTGGTCCCGCCACCGTCATCCTTCTTGTCCGCGCTGCAAGAGCAGCCCGCCGTCCACATGCCGGCGACCAGAAGCGCTGCAGCTCCGCCCACGCGACGCAGCAGCCCGCGAGTCTTCGCGGACGCGGACTTCGTCGCCCGCCGACGGCGCACTACGAAGCCGGCAGCCAGAGCGGCGATGCCCGCCAGGCCCCAGGGGGCCGTCGTATTTGTCGTGCCACCGGGTACGCGGCAGCCGCAGGCTCCCGGGTCGGCCGGTGCGGCAAGAGTCGGATCCACTTTTCCGCGGATCAAACGCTGACGCTGGCTGCCTACGTTCCCGGTCTCGTCCGTCGCTTCGACGAGCAGACTCGCGGAAGAGGCGACGTCGATGGTGTCGAGCGTCGAGGAGGCGACCCACTCCGTGAACGCCCCGTCGTCGAGTGACCAACGCACCTGAACGTCCTCGGCCGCCGAAACCCAATCGCTGACGGTGACGTCAACGGCGCCGTCTCGCACATACGTGCCGACCTTGAGGCTCGGCGCCGTCTTGTCGACGATCAGCTCGAGCTGAACCGGGGTGCTGTCCCACGTTGCCGGCATGCCGGCGACACGTGAGCGCACCTCAAGCTGGTGACGTCCCTGAATCATGAGCATCGGGTTGGCGATTTCGAAACGCGACGAATCTTTGAGGAAACTCCAAACGCCGCCGTTCAGCCGGTACTGGTACTGAATCGCCTGCGGTCCGCCGTCCAGCGAGCTGCTCGCGTCGATGACGAAGCGCGGGCGGTTTTCGTCCGTTACCGTCTCAAACTCCAGACCCTCCGCCACGATTTGGCTGGAGTGGATCACCGCGGAAGTTTCGCTGCCGACGATGTACGGCTCAGGCGCTACTGCCGGACTGAATCCTGCGAAGATGCCGAGGAAGCGTTCGCTGTCCTTCTCGAGCTTCCGGATGCCGCTGTCGGGGATGTTCAGCGAGATGCCGAAGCTTGCGGTGAGGGTCGAAAGGTCGATGGGGGGGAGGGCGCTGCCGAGTGCATTGCCAACCAAGCCACCCACCAAGTCGGCGAGTCCCTGCGCGGCGTCGGGCAACTGCGATGAGGCGAGCAAGGGCGCGTTGATGAGCTCCGTGTTGTTCATCGCGAGGTCGCCCATCGCGATTTCGAGCGCGCCATTCGCGTCGACGAGGAGGTTGATGGGAGCGACGAGGTCGAACTTGGCCGTGAAGCCGCGTACGTATCGGTCGTTGGAGAAGATGTAGAAGTCGATCTCTGCCTCCGGCATCTCGATCTTCAGGAGCGGGTCCGTCGTCGCTTCCTCTGTGTCTTTCTCACCGCCATTGCCGACCGTGATCTGCGGCGGCTTCTGCGGACGCACAAAGAGCGAGAGCGCGCCGGGCGTGCCGTCGCGTGCAATCGTCTTCATCGAGTCGAGCGAGAGAGCGGTCGAGAGAAGGCTCGTTGTGAGCAGACCGTCGAGCAGGTCACCGTCAACGGGGATGCAAAGCGTGCCCGCGTTGTAGATGCCGACCATCATGTGGTTCAGGTACTTCTCGCTGAGCGCCAGTCCGAAGTGCGGCCCTTCGCCGTCCCAACCTTCGACGGTGTTGGCGATCATCTCGTCGGGCTGCGGGATGCCCTGCGGAACGACGCTCTCGGCGAAAGGAACGCAGCCCGAGGGCGGCGCAGCCGCGGCGCCGGCCATGAGGCTCAGCGTCATGCCGCCGTTTGCCGGGTTCATGTCGCCCCAGTGTTCGCCGCCGTCGCCGGGGCGTTCTGTCTCGCCGCCAACGGCGCCGAGGATGTCTACGCCGGCTTCCACACCAGGCGCGAGACTGGCGAGCAGGCTGCCCATATTCATGCGGCCTTCGAGGCCGAGGGCCATGGGGACGCAGGTGTCGTCGTCAGTCCAACGGCAGACGTCTGACTCGTCTGGGGCGCTGCCTGCCGGACAGTCCGGGCCAACCGTGCTGCAGGTGATTCCCTCGAGAGCGCTGTCCAAGGGGCCCGTTAGCTGGCTGCCCAGGAGACCTCCGAGCAGGGGCATGATGGCGTTCAAGAGGCCGTTTCCGAGATTGCTGGGACAGAACTCGACGCCGTCTATCAAGGCGTCCATGTCGAGGCCGTCGGCGAGACTGCCGAGCTCGAACTTGGTCATGCCGTAGCGCGACACGTGGCCGGTCACCGGATCGATCTCGAGTGCGACGTTGATCTCCGCGTCCAGCCCAACGAAACCGTCGGAGCCGCAACCCCCATCCGTGATGTTGATGGACGTGCTGATGTCGAAGAGCGAGTCGATTGTTATCGGAAGCTTCTGGATGCGAATGGGAATGGTGGCATCTACGACCAGGTTGTGCGGCGCCGTGGGCTGCAGGTCGAGCACCATCTCATTCAGGTCGAGTTCGATCATGCATTCCGGCGGGCTCGCATCGGGCTTTGCTCCGTCCGGACACACGAGCAGATCGCCCAAGATCGACAGCGACGTGGGAGGCATGGGCGGAACCGCAATGGCGAGGATCCCGTTCTCCGTCGTTCCGCCCCCGATATCACCCAAAGCACCACCGCCAAGCAACGTCGGCACCAAGTCCGGAATCAGCGTCTCGATCTGATCGAGCCCCGAATCCGTCACTCGGATATTGATTGCGTTCTGCGCGCGCCCCTCGGTGGGAAAGCCACCTGGAATGGGCTCCATTCCGAGGCCCAACGGATCATCACACCCACCCGAACCGCCACATCCGCCGGCGAGGCCGAGCAGAGCGGTAGTCATTACGTTTTTATACCAACGAGACATCACTATTCGCTTCGTGCGGCTTCCGGCCGCGCTCGGCACCCCCCTCTC
>PVBE011463406.1_pt1 | contig 15803 bp, 11 predicted proteins | sample 1631181 | NCBI WGS metagenome assembly PVBE01 (sample SAMN08397723, study PRJNA350692) | Marine metagenome, whole genome shotgun sequencing project. | isolation source: water | place: Pacific Ocean | collected 2012-04
CTCCCGCCCCTCTACCAGATCATCTCAGGGTACTCGTACATCTCGTACATCCCCGCGACCTCGGTACCCGTGCCGACCTTGGGTGAGCTGCGCAAGGCGACCCTGGAGGGAGACCTCGTCCACCTGGGCGTGATCTCAACCGACCAAGAGATCATCGACCCTCCCATCGGCGCGGGTACTTGGATGATCGCCTTCCGTGGAGCGGGTGCCACCCCCGAGAAGAAGCCTGACAAAGAGGGGGAAGAAGAGGCGCCAGAGGCGGCCCCAACTACACAGCGTGAGCAAGCTGAGGAGGCGCTCAGCTTCGACACCACTGTGGACACGCTGATCCTCTTCGATACGCAGGGTCAGCCGGTCACAGCTTTCCCCGCTCTTGCCCCCGCTCTTCACCCCGACCTTGAGGAGCGTCCGTTCCATTGGGGCAACACACGGAAGCCCTCCGTCGGACCGGTGGATCGCGTCTTCAAGGTCATCGAAGAGGAAGAGGAGGTCGAGTACACCGAGCGCTGGCTCGAGTTCGAGCTCTTCATCCCCGGCAAGAGCCGCAAGGGCGCTCGCACGGTCCTCGGCCTTCGCTTCAACGATGGCGTCGTCGACCAGGCCTGGCGCAAGAGCTGAGCCGCGCAGGGCTCGCGGGCTAGAGCCCGGAGAGGTTCTCGCGGAGGCTCGAGAGCTCGACCTCGAGCTCTGAGCGCCGCTCGCGCTCAGCTTCGACTATGGCTGCGTCCGCGTTCTCGACGAAGCGCGGGTTCCCGAGCTTCTTGTCGATGCTGCCGATGCCCTGCTCGATCTTCTCCGCCTTGCGCTTCAACTGATCGCGGAGGTCTTCGAGGTCTACGTCCTCACCCAAGGGCACGAAGATCTGGACCGCGCCGGCGACGGCTGCCGCTGAGGCCTCTGGACGAGCCGTGTCTCTGCCCACCTCGCAATCGGAGAGGAAGCCGAGGGCGTTGACCGCGGCGCCGTGCTCTTGGAGGACGCGGAGGTCTGCCTCACGAGGAGCACGAATGAGCGCGGTGAGCGGGCTCCGCTCCCCCACTTGAGTCAACATGCGGATCTGGCGCACGCCGCGAACCACGTCTTGAACGAGGCCCATCTCGCGCTCTGCGTCAGAGTCCACCTCGAGGCCTTCGCCTGCGGGCCAGGGGCCTGACGCGAGCATCCCCTCAGAAGACTCTCCGAGCGCCTCATCTAAGGCGTCTCTCAGCACCTCTGTCATGAAGGGCGTGAAGGGGTGCAAGAGCCCGAGGATGTCTCGCAGGACCCGCGCGAGCGTTCCCCGCGCCGCAGCCCCTGAGGGGCCTTCATCTGACATGCGGGCCTTCACGAGCTCGAGGTACCAGTCGCAGAAGTCGTTCCAGACGAAGCGGTAGACCGCCATCGCGGCGTCGTTGAAGCGATACGCGTCGAGATCCGCCGTGACGTCTTCGATGGTCTGCGCGAGTCGCGAGAGGATCCAGCGGTCCTCAATGCGCTCAGCCTCAGCCGAGGTCCCGCCTGTGCGCTCACCGTCGATGCTCATCAGGACGAAGCGCGCGGCGTTCCACACCTTGTTTCCGAAGCGCCAGGCCTGGTCGATCTTGTCAGGCGAGAGCCGCGTGTCCTGTCCCTCTTTCGTGAGCAAGATCAGGCTCAGGCGCACGGCGTCAGCGCCGTACTGCTCGATCATCTCGATCGGGTCGATGCCGTTGCCAGCAGACTTGCTCATGCGCTTGCCCTTCGCGTCGAGCAAGGTCGCGTGGATGTTGCAGACCTCGAAGGGGCAGCGCTCCTCCTCCGGGAGGTGGTCGAGGAAGGCGTAACCCGCCATCACCATCCGCGCGACCCACAAGTAGATGATCTCTTGTGCGGTGGAGAGGAAGTGCGTCGGGTAGAAGCGCGCGAGGTCCTCGGTCTCGTCGGGCCAGCCGAGGGTCGCGAAGGGCCAGAGCCAGGAAGAGGCCCACGTGTCGAGCACGTCGGGGTCTTGAGCTACGAGGGGTTTTCCAGTCTCGGGGTGCGGCGAACCGACCTCGAGATCTTCACGGCTCGCGCAAGGGACCCCGTCCTCGTCGTACCAGACGGGGATCCTGTGTCCCCACCAGAGCTGCCTTGAGATGCACCAGTCCTGGACGTTCTCGAGCCAGCTGAGGTAGGTGCGGGTCCAGCGCTCCGGGGTGAACTTCAGCCGTCCTGTCTCGACCGCCTTGATCGCTGGAGCCGCGAGCTCGGACATGCGAACGAACCACTGCTCGCTGACGAGGGGCTCGATCGCTGACTTGGAGCGGTCGCTCAGGGAGACGTTGTGCTGGATGTCTTCGACCTTCTCCAAGAGCTCGAGCTCTTCGAAGCGCTCGACGATGAGCTTGCGCGCCTCCTCACGTGACTTCCCCTCGAACTCGCCGCCCTCGGCGTTGATGCGTCCGTCCTTCTCGAGGATCGTGATGATCGGGAGGTTGTGGCGTGCGCCGCGCTCGTAGTCTGCGGGGTCGTGCCCGGGCGTGACCTTCACGGCGCCCGTGCCGTACTCGGGGTCGACGCTCTCGTCCGCGACGACGGGGATCTCTCTGTCGACGATGGGCAAGCGCACCTTGCCTCCCACGAGCGGTCCATAGCGAGGATCGTCAGGGTGAACAGCGACGCCCGTGTCTCCGAGCATGGTCTCTGGACGGGTCGTGGCCACGCTGACGAACTCGCCCTCGCGCCCGACGATGGGGTACTTGAGATACCAGAGCTTCCCTTTCCTAGAGACGTACTCGATCTCGTCGTCACTGATCGCTGTCTGCAGGACGCAGTCCCAATTGACGAGGCGCATCCCCTTGTAGATCAGCCCGCGCTCATAGAGCCTGCAGAAGGACTCCCGCACGGCGCGGGTCAGCCGGGGCTCCATGGTGAAGGCCGTCCTTGACCAGTCACAGGAGGCTCCGAGGCGGCGGATCTGATTGAGGATCCTGCTCTCGTACTCGTCCTTCCACTTCCAGACCTCGGCGAGGAAGGCCTCGCGACCCATCTCTTCGCGGGTCTTACCCTCCTCTTGGTAGAGGCGCTTCTCGACGACAGCTTGGGTCGCGATCCCGGCGTGGTCTGTCCCTGGGACCCAGAGGGTCTCGAAGCCTCTCATGCGGCGGAAGCGAACAGAGATGTCCTGCACTGTCCCGTTGAGCGCGTGCCCCATGTGCAGCGCGCCCGTGACGTTCGGGGGCGGGATCATGACGCAGTAGGTGCGGCCCTCTCCGGTGGGGTCCTCCTTCGGCTGGAAGCAGCCGCTCTCTTCCCAGCGGGAGTAGACAGAGGCCTCGTGCTCTTCTGGGGTGTATCTGTTGGGGAGTTCCATCGGTTGGCGATCCAGAGAGAGGAGGCGAGGTCCGTGCGAACGGCCCACTTCACCCCTTGCCCATCGCGGCGTCAAGCAGTGGCAAGCGCGACGGACACCCCCGTCGCCAAACCTGGGAGAGCTGTCTTGAGGAGGGCGCGCGAACGCTCGCTGCAAAGGCTCGTGTCCTCTGGCCTCGGTGGAGCGAGGCCGAGGTCCGCTCTGACGCACCCGAGCAGCTCTCGCTCCATCCTGTCTTGGTCTTGGAACCTGTGCGCATGGAGCGCGCGACCCAGCTCGAGCCGCGACACGCGCTCGGCGCCAGCGACATGTAAGAGCCCGCTCGTGTCCATGTCCAAGAGCTCTCTCAGCGCTGCCGCCGCGACAGAGACGGGCAAGGGGGTGCGCCACTCATCCTCGAAGAGGCGCGCCACCTCTCCCCTCTCGAGGATCGCGAAGAGATCCTCGGAGGCGCCACGTCCGGTCCCGCGCCCGTCCCCGTAGAGCAAGGGCAACCGCACGACGAGCGCGTCGGGCGCGACCTCCAAGAGCTCCTGCTCTCCTCGGGCCTTGCTCTCGCCGTAGACGCAGAGGGGCGCTGGCTCGTCCTCCTCACGGAACCCCCCAGCGGGCGCTGGAGAGGCTCCAAAGACGAGGTCGGTCGAGACGTGGATGATGCGAGCGCCCTCAGCGGTCGCCCACTCGCCGAGCGCTCGCGGGAGGTCTGTGTTTATGGCCTGCGCCGCGAGGGGGTCTGCCTCGCAGGCCGCCGGCTGCGAGAGCGCAGCGCAGTTGATGAGGACCCGCGCCGCCTGCGTGTCGAGGAGCCGCTGGAGCTGCTCCCCCTCTGTGAGGTCAGCGACGAGAGCCTGAGCGCTCGCCATCGCGGCGCTCCTAGAGTGTGCGACAGCGCGCGCACCGAGGAGGGAGGCTACGTGCCTGCCTAAGAAGCCGGATGCACCTAGCACCAAGACGTCTCGGGGGCTGTTCACTGCGGCGCTCAAGAGGGGCCATCTCTCCTGAGCGGTGCGCCCGAGTCAAGCGGGAAGGGTGATCCGGTATCCTGTGCGTCCGTGACTGAGACCGAAACAGCTGAGCGGGCGCCTTGGAAGAGCGCCCTCATCCTCGCTAACCCCATCGCAGGGAGAGGGCGTGGTGAAGAGATCGCGGAGGTGGTCTCAGAGACACTCCAGGCCGCTGGGCTCGAGGTAGAGGTTCAATTCAGCTCTGGACCTGGAGACATCACGAGGCTCATCAGGGAGAGATCACCCAGCCACGACGGCTGCGTCAGCATCGGAGGAGACGGCACGCTCGCCGAAGCCCTCGACGGACTGCGCGAGGACCCGAGCTTCCCCGTCGCGCCATTCCCCACGGGGACCGCGAACGTGCTCAGCAAAGACCTCGGCCTCTCCCGCACCCCTGAAGAGCTCACGAAGGCCATCCTCGACGGACACACGCTCCCGCTCGATGTCGCGAGAGTGAAGGGCTCGGACGGAGTCGAGCGCACATCATTCCTCGTGGTCGGGGTGGGCCTAGACGGGATGGTCATCCATGACCTAGACGCGCGCCGCACAGGTCCGATCACCAAGCTCAGCTACCTCCCCTCTGTGGCGCGCGCCTTGATCGGGTACGAGCGCCCGCGCCTCTCGGTCGAGATCGACGGAGAGGAGGTGCCCGGAGAGTTCGGATTCGTCTTGGTCTCCAACTGCATCAACTACGGCGGGCTCTTCACCCTCGACCCAGACAGAGAGGCTGGCGATGGCCTCTGGGAGGTCGTCCTCCTCAAGCGCGGTGACTTCAGCTCGATCTTGGCGGTCGCCGCGCGCGGGCTCATGGGAGGGGTTGAGGGGGGCGCATGCAGCATCCTGCGGGGTCGAGAGGTCAAGATCTCCTCACCTGACCCGGTCCCCTTCCAGCTAGATGGAGACAGCGGTGCTCACACACCTGTCTCCTTGGAGGTATCCTCCCGTCCCCATCGGATCGTCATCCCGAATCCGAAGCGACCATGAACACCCAACCTCTGCGACCCATCACGCGCGTCGGCGACCGCACCCTAGGCGGCGGCACTCCATTCTTCTTGGCCGGCCCCTGCGTGCTCGAGTCTCTCGACCTCGCGATGGCCATCGCCGAAGAGCTCCACGAGACCTGCGCCTCGATGGATGTCCCGCTCGTCTTCAAGGCGAGCTTTGACAAGGCGAACCGCACGAGCTCCTCCGCTGTCCGTGGACCCGGCTTCGAAGAGGGCCTCGGCTGGCTTCATGAGGTGCGTGAGCGGGTCGGGGTGCAGGTGGTGACAGACGTCCACCTCCCCGAGCAATGTGCCCCCGCCGCAGAGGTCGTAGACATCCTCCAGATCCCCGCCTTCTTGTGCAGGCAAACTGACCTGCTCGTCGCAGCTGCCCAGACCGGTCGCACTGTCAACGTGAAGAAGGGTCAGTTCCTCGCCCCTTGGGACGCGAAGCACATCGTCAAGAAGGTCACAGACTCCGGCAATCCCAACGTCCTCGTCACAGAGCGCGGCTCCTCCTTTGGCTACGGGAGGCTGGTCGTCGACATGGCGGGCTTCCGAGACCTCAGCGAGGCAGGGTGTCCGATCGTCTTCGACGCGACCCACTCCGTTCAGCGCCCTGGGGGCGCTGACGGCAAGACCGGAGGTGACCGGACCCTCGCGCCGCTCCTCGCCCGCTCCGCAGCCGCCACGGGCCTCGTCGATGGATTCTTCTTTGAGACCCACCCTGACCCGGACTCCTCGCCCTCTGACGCCGCGAATATGATCCGCCTAGAAGACTTCCAGGGAGTCCTAGAGGGCGTCCTGAGCGCCCACAGAGCCGCTGCGGGGGCCTGAGACCCCCGGTCTAGGGGTCGCGCTCTCACCGAATTGACGGCTCAATCCGAGCCGTTCGGCCATTATCCCGGTTTCTCCTCGCCACTTTGCGATGTTGTAACCCCTTTAGATAGAGAGATTTGGAGCATCCTGGTTATTGAGGTCCGAGGAAGTGCATCTCCCCGATTTGCCATATTGGGATTTTGCAGTAATATCCCATGCCCAAAGGGTTACTGCCCTCTATTGACGACCGCGTCGTTTTTGGAGTGCAACCCTCCCACCTGCTAATCCAGCAGGTTCGAGGTCACCTGTAGGGCAAAGAGAACCGGAAACTCACCGCGAATCAACGCCAACTCCCCCCCAGGAGGAAGCTACGTAGTGGGCCCGGGACACCGCACTCGACCCCTCATGTATCACACTCGCGATCACGTCACCCCTCGACGTAACAGCAGGGAAACACCCCACCCTGCCATGAACCGCTGTGTGGAGAGTGAAGGTGCGACGTCACTCACGGTCCAAACGACCTGTTTGGACTGGCCCCACCGGATTTTGACGACGGACCCTGTGTCTCCCTCTTCCTCGCGAAGAGGCGGCACGACTGAATTGGCAGGAACTCCCTGTGGGATGGGAAACCCTAGGGAACGTGTGCAACGCAGGGCGTGGGGACGCCTGCTGCACATGCTTGAGGTCGATCCGAGCCTGGCTACGTGGGGACGGAGCCGGCTCACAGAGACCTCGAACCAAGCGCTGAAAGTGTGGACGTGGGGACGGACCACTGATGCGCGCTTCTTGACGAGGAACCCCGCAGGGGACGTTCCGAACCGAACTACCAGGCTAGGGGTAGCCTAGGGAGGTTCCGCGCAGCCAAGGCGCGCGTTAAGAACGCGAGGGTGTGAGGCCGCGCCTCACACCCTCGCTCCTTTTTAGGCTCGCACTCAGAGGTCGCTTCGTCCGAGTCAGTCCTCCAACTCGTTCACGCGGAAGCGATCCTTCAAGCGATCTATCAGGCGCGCATGGATCTTGCACACGCGCGATTCGGAGAGGTCCGTGAGCTGCCCGATCTCTCTCATCGGGAGACCCTCCCAGTATTTGAGGTAGATGATCCGGTACTCCTGATCAGAGAGCTTGCTCGCGACAAGACGCAGGATCTCTGTCCGGGAGAGCTGCTCGCCAGGCGGGTCAGCCTCTGAGTCAGCGACCACCTCGAGGGTAGGGATCCCGTCATCTGCCCCCTCACCGGAAGGCATGGAACCAGTCGGAGCGCCGGGGAGGCCGACGCCGAACACCTGCAGGTAATAGTCGAGCGCCATCCCCATCGCCTCAGCGACTTCTTCGTCGTTGGGCTCACGGTTCAGCTCTCGACGCAGTCGCTCAAGCGTCCTCTTCTGCAGCTCAAGGCGATGCCTCCAAGGCCTCGGGAGCCAGTCCTGCGTCCTGAGCTCATCGAGGAGCGCACCCTTCACCCTGAGCTCACAGTAAGACTCGAAGCGGACACCCCGCTCAGGGTCGAAGCCCGCGATCGCGCTCATGAGCCCGAAGCTAGAGGCCGTAGCGAGGTCTCCGCGGTCTACGCTCCGCGGGAGGCGAGCCGCGAAACGACGCGCGATCTCGCGGATCAACGGCTGGTAGTGCTCCACGAGGGCGTTGCGCCGGTCGTCACACTTGTCCTCGCGGTACGCAGCCCAGAGCTCTTCCGCAATCTTCTGGCGCTTCGCCTTCACCGCTTCGGGTGAGAGCGGCTTCTCTGCTTCGGCCGCAGACTTCTTACCGACGACGTCTGCGGCTTTGACACCTAGCTTCGCCTTCTTCGCTGACGCCTTGGGGGCGGCGTCTTTCGCTTTGACTTTTTGTGGCTTCGGACTCAACGCGTGGGGACGGTTGGAGAGAGTGGGACGTGGGGACGGGCCGCTGTGTTGCAGGCCCAACGACCTCCTGAATACGGAATGCAAAGCTCCGTTCAAGCCCTTCGCGCGTGTCAGCGCGACGAGCTCCACGCCCAAAGAGTGAGAACACGCGACGCGCAGCGCCTATTTGCCGAATAGGTCATGTATTCAATCGATGAGGGGTCTCTGTTACCGACGCCCCACCTGCGGGAATTCTTTGAGAATTTGCTTCCCGGACACACGTTCCGTTCCGCCATGGAACGTCAAACACCGTGTCAGCTGAGCTCTGAGAGCACGACAGCCTCTGCTGCGCGCATTTCCTCTCGAGGACCATCCTCGTGGTCATCCATACCGCAGAGATGCAGCGCGCCGTGCACCAAATAGAGGAGCAGCTCCTCACGCGACGCCTCACCTCTCTCCGCCGCGACCACGCGGGCACGATCCGCGCTGACGTAGACCTCTGCCTCAGGATCGGCCTCACCATCGGCCTGGGTGTAATCAAAGGCCATCACATCCGTCACGCTCGGATCGTCGAGGAACTCCTCATGCATCGCCTGCAAGGTCGGGTCATCTACGAACACCACGTCGACCCGCAAGCCTGAGCGGCCCGCGTGAGAGAGCGCGGCCTCAATAGCTGCCCTCACCTCCTCATCTCTGAGCTCGGGCACCTCGACCGCGCGCGTCACACGGACGAGCTCCGCGCCGGTCGGGTCGGGGGCATCAGGACCGCTCAACGCTCTCCTCGCCCTGAGCTGTCCTCGATGGAGGGGGGCCCTCGTAGGCACGGACGATGCTCTCGACGAGCGGGTGCCGGACGATGTCACGCTTGTCCAGCTCCACGACACCGACCCCCTGGAAGCCGCGCAGCCTGGAGACGGCGTCTAGGAGCCCGCTCTTTTGAGCGCCGACGAGGTCCGTCTGCGTAGGGTCCCCGGTGACGACCATCTTCGAGCGCTCACCTAAGCGAGTGAGGAACATCTTCATCTGACCGACGGTCGCGTTCTGTCCCTCATCGAGGATGACGAAGGCGTCGGAGAGCGTGCGGCCGCGCATGTAAGCCAAGGGCGCGATCTCGATCACGTTGCTCTCCTCCAAGCGGTTCACGTCATCCGCGTCGAGGAGGGTGTGCAGCGCGTCGTAGATCGGACGCATGTAAGGGTTCAGCTTGTCTTGCAAGTCGCCGGGCAAGAAGCCGAGGTGCTCACCTGCCTCGACCACCGGGCGCGTGATGATCAGCCGCTGGGCCTCGCCTGTGCGCAAGCCGGCGACCGCAGGAGCGACTGCGAGGAAGGTCTTGCCCGTCCCCGCCACACCGAGCGCGAACACTAGGTCCCTGCTCGACATGAGCTCCACATAGGAGCGCTGGTTCTCGGAGCGCGGCTCGACCGGTCGACTCCTGAGGGCCCGGGTGCCGATGCGACTAGGAGGCGGCGGTGCGCTCGCCCTGCGCGGCGTGGCGCGGGTCACGAGCGGAGCTTGTTCAGGGTCAGCGAGGTCGCTCGAGCCTCCGAGGAGGATGTTCTCCACCTCTTGGACCTCAAGCTCTCGTCCCTTGCGCGCCTTCCCCAAGAGGTGCTCGATGCGGTCGCGCGCCTCTCCCACGCAGGAGTCCTCGCCCTTGATGCGGAGGTTACCCCGTCGGGTGAAGAGCTCGATCCCGAGCGCCTGCCTCAAGAGCTTCGCGTACCGGTCATAGGGGCCCAAGACGAGGATGGCCTCGTCGTTCGAGCGCAGGGGGATTGTGATCTCGGTCAAGGGCGTTGGCTCTCGCGCAGGGCGTTTCTGACGTGGATCCTCACCCGCCGTCAGGCTCCCGTCAAGCCGATCCAGATGGCGACTGGGATCGTGAAGAAGAAGCTGTCTAGGAGGTCAAGGAAGCCGCCTGATGGACCAAAGGTCGCGCCCGAGTCCTTCACGCCGCTCCGGCGCTTCACCCAGCTCTCAAGGAGGTCACCGACTTGGGCAGCGACGTTCATGGCTGCGCCGATGAGCGCACCTGAGACGAGGCTCACGTCTTCACCCGGGAGTACGCCCCAGTGGGCTAACGCGACCCCCACGCCTACACCGCCAAAGAGAGAGCAGGCGAAGCCCTCGGTGGTCTTGCCGGGGCTCAGTCGAGGGAGGGGGTGATGCTTGCCGAACAGGCTCCCGCCGAAGTACCCAAAGATATCTCCCACCTTCGAGAGGGCGATCAGGCTGATCAGCCCAGCCTGGCCCAACTCAGCGTGGAAGAGCGCGAGGCTCGCTAGCGCCGGCACGAACCAGAGCGCCCGAGCGCAGTCGCTCAAGAGATCACGGAGCCCTTGGCGAAACTCACCTGGTCGCAGACCAAAGACCGACAGCAAGAAGAGGGCCATTACGGTAATCGAGATGAGCGTGTCCCCAGGGATGCTGGAGGTCATCCACACGCAACCTATGCAGAGGGGCAAGAGCGCGACCAATCCCAGGCGCGGCGAGAGCACCTTGCTGACTGCTGAAGCGACCAAGCCTGCTGACGCTGCGGCAGCGATGATCTGGAGGACGTTCCGAGAGGTCAGCGCTGGGCAATCACACTCTCCGGAGTGCGCTCGAAGGTAGCCTAGAGCGAGCATCCAGGCAGCGACAGCGGCCGCGCCCAAGCTCCACAAGGCGCGCCGCGAGTCATTCGCCATCCGTGAGGCCTCAAAGAGCGACCCGACGAGCAAGAGGGCGGTGAAGCCGTGGACGATGAGCGGCCCGGACTCACCACCGACCAAGGTGATCAGCCCTGCCGTAGCGAGGGCGATGGCCCCCCCGACGATCGTCCGTCGGAGGATCTTCTGACCGCGCGTAGGGCTCTTGGAAGCTTCTCTGCTCACAATCTCCCCCGCGCCTCAGGCGCCGGCACCCTCCTCACCGACGACCTCTCTCTCTGTCTCCGCTAAGCCGCCAAACTTTCGCCTGCGCTTCGCGTAGTCATGAATCGCCGCCATGAGCTCCTCCTGTCGGAAGTCCGGCCAGCACCTCTCCGTCACGTAGAGCTCTGAGTAGGAGGACTGCCAGAGGAGGAAGTTCGAGAGCCTCATCTCACCCGCTGTACGGATCAAGAGGTCAGGGTCTGGAGTCAGCGGGTCATACAGGTAGGACCGCAGGGTCTCCTCGTCGATCGCCTCGGCGTCAACGATGCCCTCGCGCACGTCGAGCGCGAGGCGTCGGGCTGCGTCAGCGAGCTCTGTCCGGCTCCCATAGCTGAGCGCCAATCGGAGGAGCATTCCGTCGTTCTCCTTCGTCAGCTCCTCAGTCCTATTGAGCTCTTTGAAGGCCGCTGTGGGGAGATCTTCTAGGCGCCCGATCCCTCTGAGCCGCACCCCGTTCTGCATGAGGATCTTCCGCTCACGCACGAGGAAGACCTTCAAGAGTCGCATCAGCTGTCCGATCTCCGCCTCTGGGCGCTTCCAGTTCTCGACGCTGAAGGCGTAGAGCGTCAGGCTCGCGACGCCCATCTTCGCGCACTCAGTCACGACCTCTCGCACGCTCTCGACCCCTGCGCGGTGTCCGAACACCCGCGGCTGAGAGCGCTCCTGTGCCCAACGCCCATTGCCATCCATCACGACAGCGATGTGCTCGGGGAACGGTCCGTCCAACACAGGGCGGACGACTTCAGGAGGGGACGTCAATGGATCAGAGACCTCGGGGGATGACTTGATCCCGCTCCGGGCCAACGGAGAGCATCAAGATGGGAGCGCCGACGCGCTCTTCCACCCACTCTACATAAGCACGCGTCGCAGCGGGGAGATCCTCGTAGCGGCGCACGCCCGTGATGTCCTCCTGCCATCCCGAGAGCTCCTCGTACTGCACCTCGATGACGTCGAGGTCCGTGCAGCCCACAGGCCAAGTCTTCACCTCCTCACCCTCGATGTTGTAGGAGGTGCCAACGCAGATCTTCTCGAACGAGTCGAGCACGTCGAGCTTGGTCATGATCCAGCCGTCTGCGCCGTTCAGATCCAAGGCATAGCGAACCGCCACGCTGTCGAACCATCCGCAGCGCCGCGGGCGACCAGTCGTCGCGCCGAACTCATGGCCCGCGCTCCCGAGGCGCTCTCCTGACTCTCCGTGATCTTCTGAGGGGAAGGGGCCCTCACCCACCCGCGTGCAGTAGGCCTTCGCGATCCCGATCAGGCGGTCCACCTTCTTCGCGGGGAAGCCCGAGCCAGACGGGATCCCGTTCGCGCCGGTGTTCGAGGAAGTCACGTAGGGATACGTCCCGTGATCGATGTCGAGCATCGCGCCTTGCGCGCCCTCAAAGAGCAGGCTCTTGCCCTGGGCGTGAGCCTCTCGCAGGTACGCTCCGGTGTCACAGACGAAGGGGCGCAGGCGCTCACCAACAGCCACGTACTTCTCCACCTGCTCCTCAAGCTCGAGGCCTTCAGCATCGTGGACACCGGTGAACACGGCGTTCTTCTCAAGGAGCGCGGCCGAGAGCCGCTCGCGGCAACGCCCCGCCTCCAAGAGATCCGACACGCGCAGGCTCGTCCGAGAGGCCTTGTCCGCGTAGCAAGGCCCGATGCCTCGGCCTGTCGTACCGATCCGGCCTCCACCGCGCCAGGTCTCCGCGAGGCCATCGAGCTTGCGGTGGTGATCGAGGATCACGTGCGCGCTCGTGGAGAGGCGGAGGTTGGAAGCCTCGACTGGGATGTCTCGCTCGCGCAGGCCGTCGACCTCTTCCATGAAGGTCAAGGGGTCGAGCGCGACGCCGTTGGCGACGACGTTGACCTTTCCGGGGTGCAGGATCCCTGATGGGATCAGGTGCAAGACGTACTTCTCCTCGCCTACGATGACGGTGTGGCCGGCGTTCGAGCCGCCTTGATATCGCACTACGACGTCTGCATCGCGCGCGAGGAGGTCGATGATCTTCCCTTTTCCTTCATCGCCCCATTGGGCACCGAAGACGCTGAGTGAGGGCATTCCGAGGGTGTGAGGTCAGAGTTGGTCGGGGCAGAGGAGGGCTCCACATCAGGAGCAAGGAGGGATTGTCTTGCGCGACACGCACGTGGGCAAGACCTACTTCCGCTTGCCGGCTCTGCGGGAGGACAGGGTCCCAAATCCGCCACCCCCTGGAGTCCGGACCTCCACCCGCGCTCCCGCCCCCAGCCGCAGTGAGGCCTGCGACCCTGGGACCAGCGCCTTCGCGCTAGCGGAGACGCGAACAGAGAGCCGACCGCTCGAGCCGCGCGCTCCTCCTCGGAGACCCCAAGGGCCTCTGCGCTGCCTAGAGGCGATCCAACCCAGCTCAACCGGCACCAGGAACTCGAGCTCCCGGATGATCCCGTCTCCGCCGCGGTGCTCGCCTCCCCCGCCTGAGCCCCTCCGCACGGTGTTCGAGAGGACGCGCACCGGGAGCTGATTCTCAAGCACCTCCACCGGGGTGTTGCGGGTGTTGGTCATGTGCGTCTGCAGCGCGTGAGCGCCAGGCCCTTCCGGTCCCGCGCCAGCGCCACCACCGATGGTCTCGTAGTAGGTGAACGCGCCCTCCTTGGCGCGCACGCCGAAGGACAGGTTGCTCATCGTCCCAGCGCTCGCGGCTGGGACACGGTCCCCCAAGACCTGCGAGACCGCGCCGAGGAGGATGTCGACGAGCCGCTGGCTCGTCTCAACGTTCCCCGCGGCTACGGGCGCTGGATAGACCGCGTCTACGACGCTGCCAGGCCTCGTGATGATGCGCACAGGTCGCAAGACCCCCTCATTGGTCGGGGTCCCAGGAGGCAAGAGCAAGCGCAGGAGGTAGAAGACGGCGGAGACCGCCACCGCGCGAGGCGTGTTCACAGGAGCGCTCCCTTGGTCGTCGCTCCCCGAGAAGTCGAAGGTGAGCGCGCCGCGGCGCTTCTTCATCAGGACGTGCAAGCGGACCTCACCCTCTGCGCCCGCGTCCAAGCTGTCACAGAACTCCCACTCGCCGTCGGGGATCTCCTTGACGAGGGCCCGCGTGAGGCCCTCGGTCCAATCCAAGAGCTCCGCCGCCCGTCGACTCATGACCCCCGCGCCGTGCTCCCGCGCCATCTCCTCTAAGCGCTCGGCGCCGACCCTGTTGGCAGCCCACTGCGCGAGGAGGTCTCCTCGGCGCTCTTCAGGGACGCGCATGTTCGCGAGGATCAGCCTCGCGGTCTCATCAACGAGCTCGCCGCCGCGGACCAGTCGGACCGGGGGGATCCTCAGCCCCTCTGCGTGGACGTCGAGCGCCGGCGCCATAGAGCCCGGGTGTTGCCCCCCCACGTCCGCGTGGTGGGCGCGGTTTGCGCAGTAGAGGTCGGGTCGCTTTGAGCCTTTAAGGAACACCGGACTCACGAGGGTGAGGTCCGGCAGGTGCGTGCCGCCAGTGAAAGGATCGTTCAGCAAGACGGCGTCACCAGGCTCCATCTCAAAGGCCTCGCGGGCCGCAGCCACAGAGAGCGGCGCCGAGCCGAGGTGTACAGGCAGGTGGGCAGCCTGAGCGATCATGCGCCCCTCCCTGTCGAAGAGGGCGCAAGAGAAGTCCCTGCGCTCCTTGATGTTCGGGCTGAAGGCAGAGCGCATGAGGCTCACGCCCATCTCCTCAGCCGCAGCGGCGAAGAGGTGGTGGAACACCTCGAGGTGAACTCCGGCAGGACCCTCCCTCCTAGCCATCGAGCTCAGCGGTCCTCTTCAGGGTAGTCCTGGACCTCGTACGGCGAGTAGTCGAGGACCTCCCAGCGGACGATCGGGTGCAAGTTCGCGCCGTCTTCGCCCCCCTCGCGGCGCCAGACGACCGCGCGGACTGTCCTCACGAGCCCTGCAGCGAGCTCTTCCTCACGCTCACGCTCGGCAGCTGAGGCCGCGATGAAGAGCTCCTCGCTGTTCGAGGTGCTCCGGCGCGCGGTGATGAAGACGCTGAAGACGTTGCTGGTGGTCCTCGAATAGGTGCTCACGAGCTGCTGCTCTTCGGCGGTGAAGTCCTCCCAACCGCGGAGCTCGCTGAGCTCATCCGGGGTGTCGAAGATCTGCCGCTGGATCACCTCGTTGCCGTACTCGTCATAGACGGGCTCCGGCTCCTCGGCGCCTGGCTCGAGCTCAACCTCCTCCTCCAAGTTCCTGTACTCGATCACCTCATCCCAGAAGCGTGAGGAGATGTCCCTGTCATCGAAGAGGCTCTTCAGCACCGCAGGGGGTGCCGTGTTGATGTTGACTCCGAAGCCCTCGCTAGGCTCACCGGCCGCCAGCCCAGCGCCAGATTCTTCTGAGCTCTCACTCTCTTGCCCCTGACCTTGGCCCTGGACCCCGCTATCACCTTCGATCGTGCCCAAGCCTTCGATGGTGTCGTCTTTGTTTTGGGCGCCCGTGGAGGTCGTCTGACTAGAGCCTGTCGCGTCCGAGATCTCGCTCCCCAAAGTCTCTGTGAGGCTCCCCCCTGAACCCGACGAGGAGCCCCCGTTCGAGGCCTTGTCAGTGAGACTGGACCAGACCGTGAGGAAGGAGCCGAGGGAGTGGACGATCTCGTCTAGCTCATCTCGGAAGTCGCGGAAGTGGTGCTCTTCGAAGCTCTCTAGGCGCGCGAACTCACGCAGAGTGAGCGGCATGCGGCGGTCGACCTCTGGGTCTGTGGAGAGGAAATCGGCCTCATCACCGGCTGTGGAGAAGCGACGGAGCATGTGCTCTCGCATCTCGCGCGCCATCGTCTCTGCGTCCGATGTGCTGATGTCGAGCTCAGTGCCCTCCCTCGCGAGGTCGATGATGCGCGCGACTCGCGCCATGTTGTCCTCAGCCGCCTGCTCATCCGCGTTGAGCATGTTGAGCACGTTGTACTTGCTGTCCTCGTCTTGAATGAAGATGCGCA
>PVBE011781405.1_pt1 | contig 15801 bp, 8 predicted proteins | sample 1631181 | NCBI WGS metagenome assembly PVBE01 (sample SAMN08397723, study PRJNA350692) | Marine metagenome, whole genome shotgun sequencing project. | isolation source: water | place: Pacific Ocean | collected 2012-04
ATGAAATCACCGGACGAGTAGGTCTCCTGCATCATCAGGACGTCGACGTTTTGCCGCTTCAGAATCTCGGCGATCGAAATTCTCGAGTCCCAGCCGTGCTCGTCTACGGTGAAGTGCTTGCCGCCGTGGAAGATGTTCCAAGCGCCCACCGTGATGGAGGTGATCTCTTCGTCGAGATCGGTGGTGACGGGCTTGAAGTACTCCGCGTACGAGTCCAGAACTTCGCCGGCTGACAGCGGACGATCCCAGATCGCCAGGTTGTCAATGTCGAAATCAGGCGGGTACAGGCGCTCTCTCTCGGTGAACGCCTGGGCGGCACTCTCGTCAATCACTACGTCGTCATCGACCAGCGTGTAGATCTTCAGAAGGGGTGCGACTTCCATGAAGCTGAATGCCTGATGGATCGTATAGGGGTTTTGCATCAGCTCGGCCTCGACCACGCTAACCGGCTCGAAATCAACCGATTGCATCGACTCGCGAAACGCTGCGCCGGCGGCGCCGAGTAGTTGGGCCATCTCATCGACCTTTTGGTCGAAGAACCGCTCGGGCTCAACAATCAAGTTCACGAACTCCTCGGGGGCAACCTCGTTCAGGCCAAGGCGGTTGAATTCGTGGACGAGCTCCTGGAGGTTTTCGGCGCCCGTATGGATCGCCGGGAGTATCTCCGCCTGCTGACTTACCTCGGTTCCAGCCCACCCAACGACCAACGGGGTACCGCTAGTGAAATCAAAGCCCACAGAATCGTCGACGTTGTACACGACCTTATTGTGCCCGTCGTAAAACAACCGGATCTCCGACCGGGCGCTATCATAGGTCATGGTGAGCTGGTGCCATCGCCCATCGTTCAGGGGCATGTGCTCTCCGTTGTCGCGCTCGTAGGTAATCCGTCGCGCGCCGGAACCCATGTTCCATGCCCAGGTACCGCCGGAAATGTAGAACACCCATCCTGATTGCTTGTGCGAAGCGAGACTGTTGTCGACGAACTCCTTGTGCGAAAGCACCACGGTTCGCTCTTTGGAATCCATAGTGGTTCGTACCCAGTACTGAACCGAAAAATCTTCGCCTCGATCGAGTAGCAGGTTCTCTTGATCGAGTGTCAGCAGCGCCGAAGAGTCACCCGCGGTCAGGCTCAAAGCCTGGCCTTCGAGACCCGCTAGAAACACCACGGTTCCGCCCACCGCTCCGGCAACGGAAACTCCCCCGACATTGTCGATGTTTCCCTCAAACTCGAACCGAGCGACGGGTGCCCTGCCGTCTTGGCAAGATGAACCCCCGGCCAGCACATGGAAACTGCATATGACCAGGAACAACCCTGTCCGTCTCATGAGTTTCGGCAATCCTCCTGGTGGGGCCTCCGCATATCAATACTCGAGCGCCATCGCGCCGACCGTTAGCTTCAATCGCCGGTTGTCTTGCTCCAACTTGTTCAATCTGGACTCGAATACGGTCTCTTCACTTATCGTCAATATTCTCCATGAAGATCGCTGTTAGATGGCGGTGGAGTTTCGATGGTAGCCGTCGGTCAGACGTTACGCGTGGCGCGTGTGCCAGTCGCTGTGAATAGCAAACCTTAGGTCGAATAGCGAAACGCGCTCAGATTTGCTCAAGAAAGTGGCGAATCTTGGCCTTGGTCAATAACAAACCACTCAATTTCCTGTCGCCGTAGACCAACGCTGGAATCGATTTAACACCTGCTTCCATAGCAAGGTCGCGATTGGCACGAAATCCCACTTTGTCGACCTTGATATCAGGGAAGTCTTTTACCACGCTGGCAAGCGCACGGCCTGCTAGGTGACAACGCAGTCAGAGAACATCATGAAAGTAGGTCAAGGTCTTCATCGTGGTCATCCTATCCTATTTGCAATTGAGGAAATTCGATCTTTCGAAAGATCGCTATTCGGTACCTGACTCTATGCTGTTGGGTACAGGTTTTCGCCGGTAGCCGTCGGGCAGGAGCCTCTGACGCTGGTTAGCGCCCGAGCGCCCTCCAAACCACGTTGCCGTTCTCGTCCCTGTACCAGAAGCCGGCGGCGGCGAGAACCCCGCGGTAACTAGCGCGACTTGATCACGCTCCAGGACCACTTGCAGGCACCGCCGCGGCAGCCGCTGTCGCCCTGGACCTGACGATGAGCCAAGCTGCGAGCCCCAGCACCAGAATCGGCAGGAAGGGAACGGCCAGCTCCACCGTTGGCGCCACATACCCCAGACTCCAGACAGTCTCGATCACCACCGGTGACCACCACGGCGCGAAGGCGATCCCCAGCAGCCCGACGACCGCCACGGCGGCGCCTGCCAAGAGGAGCGGCAGCCTCGTCCGGGCGACACCGCCAGCCACCCCCGCCCGCCATCGCTTGAGGCTCCAGGCGAGCATGCGCACGCCCACCGCGGCGAAGCCTGCCCAATAGTAGAAATGGGCGACCCGCTGGATATCGTCGTAGTAGTACAGCTCGTACCAGTAGGTGCTGTAGACCGTGCCCCACAGGAAATAGATCCCCGTCTTGTGCAGGATCCGCCACTGGCGCGCGCTCAGCTTGTCGCGCCCGGGACGAAACGATGTCACGGTCATCAAGGTGAGGATCACATATCCCGGAATCTGAACGGCGATATCAACGAACGCGTACGCGTTCTCCAGGTAGTAGTCCCAGTGAACGCCGACGAACCAGAGGATAAAGACCAACTGCCATGCCATACCGGCGGCGAAACAGAGGCCGATGTAGCGGCGATTCCGTAGCAGCCAGCGGCTCGCCTTGCCCGGAAATACCGCAGCGAGGGAAGACGCCGCAAAAGCCATGTAGAGCCACGGCACCGAGGCGCGCACCGAGAACTGGATCATCGATGAGATGTCGGCGGCGCTGGACAGATCCAGCGAGCTCGCTGTCAGTGCCACCGCGGCGCTCGTCGTAATCGTGACGACAAGAAACAGGTTCCAGCGATCGAGAAGGCCCCCTCTTGCTGTCATCATTCGTACGCTCCAGTGCTGCCCCGGCTATGAAGTTCCCTCGCCTGGCTCGGTGACTTCTTCCTCGCTCTGTCGAGAGCGGCAGCGGCTGCGACTATCCTGCGCTGAGATTCGTCCATAGGCGTACGGTCCTTCCTGAAGATCGCTATTGGATGCCGAAACTCTACGCCGGTGGGATCGGTGTTTCGCGGGTAGTCGTCGCCTGACGTTAAGCGTAGCGCGTGTGCCCGCAGCTGCGAGTAGCAAACCTTAAGTCGAAAACCTCAACGCGCGCAGTTCGACTTTTTGCCGTAATCCTCGGAAGCGACGGAAGCCACGGAACGATTCCGGATGGCTTCGGCACCTGCAACGACAAGGGTTTCGGCACAAACCCGCGCCGTTATAGGATTCCTGGAATCAGCAGACCGGGGACTCAAAATCCGGTGCCCGCAAAGAGCGCGAGGGTTCGAGCCTCTCTCTCGGTACTTTTTTGTTATCAGTGACTTAGGTTGATCCAAGTAAGAACGTCGTGCTGGGAGAAGAAACGTGAGCAAGCAGTTATGAGGTTACGGAAAGCGCAACACCTAGCCGCGGCGGCACTTGCGCTCGCCGTAGCCGTGCCAGCCTTTGCCTGTGCCCAAGAGCCCGTCTCGTCGCCGGATATCCGGAAGGAGGCCGGCGTCAAGGTCGCCATGCGGGACGGCGTCGGACTCTCCACAGACTTGTACTTCCCACCCAACGCTGTCGGCCCGGTGTCGACGATCCTGATCCGCACGCCGTACGGGAAGGACCGCGAGTACCCGTACGGTGGAATGATCCCGATGTTCGTCGAGGCAGGATACGCGGTCGCCTTCCAGGATACCCGCGGCCGCTACGACTCGGAAGGCGAATTCACGGTCCGCTTCTCGGATCGCGAGGACGGCTACGATGTGACGACGTGGTTAGCCAATCAGTCGTGGTCGAACGGCAAGATCGCTACCTTCGGCTGCTCGTATCGAGGTGAGACCCAGATCACCCTCGCTGCCGAGCGGCACCCCAATCATGTCGCAGCGATTCCGATGGCTCCCTCAGCTGCGTACGACATCGGCGGGCGTCCTTGGACGGCCTTCGATGGCGGCGCGTTCGAGCTCGCGCAGACCGCGGGGTGGTTCATGCTCGATAGCTCCTCTGACCGCCTTGAGCTTTACCGTGGCCTCCCCGTGGTGGACGTCGTTGCCGAGTCCGGTGCGGTCGGTACCGACTATGAGGACTACGCATTGAGCACGCCGGTCTCCGACTACTTCCGTTCGCTCGACTTCATTCGCGCCGACGACCGCTTCGACGTCCCGGCGCTCTACGTCGATTCGTGGTACGACTTCGGCGTGAACGAGACGCTCCAGCTGTTCAATCAGCAGCGGGAGAACGCCCTCTCCGCTCGCGCGAGGGACAACCAGTACGTCATCGTGACCCCATCGACGCACTGTGCGTGGATGCGCCCGGCGAACAGCCGAGCCGGGGCGCGCGACGTGGGCGAATGGCGGCTCGACTTCGAGGACCTGTACCTTCGCTGGTACCGGTATTGGCTCGATGGCGACGACACTAGAATCACGGAGATGGCGCGGGTCCAGTACTACCTGATGGGCGCCAACGAGTGGAAGAGCGCAGAGGCGTGGCCGATTCCAGGAACGGAGTTCGTGCCTTTCTACCTCCGGGGAGAGGGCAACGCCAACACCCGGATGGGCGATGGGGTGCTGTCGACGACAGCCCCTGGTGACGAGCTTTCAGACGTCCTGGTGTACGACCCGGCTGACCCGGTTCCGTCCTTGGGCGGCCAGGCTTGCTGCACCGGGATGAGCACCGGAGCGGGCGGCTACGATCAGTCCGAGATCGAGACGAGAGAGGATGTTCTCGTCTACACATCGGATGTCCTGGACGAGGGCATCGAAGTCACGGGCCCGCTCCAGGCGTTCTTGTACGTGACGAGCGATGCCCCCGACACCGACTTCACGATGAAGCTGGTCGACGTCTACCCGGACGGGACCGCGTACAACATCCAGGAGGCAGCGCGACGCATGCGCTTCCGCGACAGCCTCACCGAATCGGTTCTCATGGTAGAAGGCGAGGTCTACGAGATCCGCCTGGACCTCCATGCGACGAGCAACTATTTCGGGCCCGGGCACCGCATTCGCATCGAGGTATCAAGTTCGAACTTCCCGCGCTGGAGCCGGAATCTGAACACAGGAATGGACAACCACGCGACAACCGAATGGGCGATCGCAACGAACACCGTGCACCACTCCGCTGCGTATCCATCGCGCATCATTCTGCCCGTCGTCCGCTAGCCGGAAGACTGCCTCTTTCCCGCTGAAAACTGCCGATTGGGCCAAGATTGGCCCACCTTCATCGTCAAGGCGACCGAGCGCGTTTACCAAATCGGGCTCGTTGGTGATGTCAGTGCCTTTTATGTACACTTCTCGCCCGACAAACTCACCACGAAAGCTGCCGGCGAGTGGAAGCAGTTTTAGATTAGCTAGGCGTGTCACACCACCGTCGTGACTGCCAGGTCGGGAGGAACCGATGCGAGATCGCCTGTTGTTCGCACTTGTGATGCTCATGCTGGGTGTTGGCTCTCTTGTCGGTGCGCAGGAGCAGATTCCGAAGCCCGATCAAGACGAGTGGCTCCGACTGATCCGCAACGACAGGCTCGACCTGATCCTGCCGAGCGCCATGCGCGACCACGACATCGACATGTGGATTCAAGGTACCCGCCAAGGAAACCCTGACCCCCTAGAATACGAGTTCGGCAGGACCGGCGGATTCATCATCTTCACGGATGTCGGAGATCGTATCGAGCGAGCAGTCTTCGGCGAAGTCTTCGGCGGACAGGGAGCGATTGAGAACATCGACGTCCGTGGCTCGATGGAGATATCGCGAGCATTGACCGGCTACAACCCGGGGGACGTGGACCCCAGTGTGTACGACGAGCTACGAGAGTACGTGGAGTCACACAACCCCGAAAGAATCGGCGTCAACTACTCCGACTGGCTAGCCGTCGCTGACGGCATTTCCTACACCCAGTTCCAAAAACTTGAACAGATCCTCGGACCAGAGCTCTCGTCACGGGTCGTCTCGGCAGAGCACCTGATCACTGATTTCCGCTCGCGCCGCCTCTCTCTCGAGGTTGCCGTACAAGCCATCACGCTCGAGTTGGCGCGACAGGGCGCGATCGCGCAGTTGAAAGGAGTCGTTCCGGGCAGAACGAAGCTCCGTGACCTCCGCGGAGCCTCTGTCCTATATTCTGTCACTGCAGAAGGCAAGGCAGCGCCCGGGCTCCCCTCTTCCACGGACAGCCGTAACTACGTGCTTCAACCCGGTGATTTCTTCTCGCTCAACTACGGCGGGGAGAAGATCTTCGACTTCGGATTCTCATCTTTCACGGTCGACAGCAAAATGCACGCCTACGTGCTTCGTGAAGGCGAAACCGAGGTTCCGGAAGGCATCCAGCGAGCCTGGGATTTCGGCAAGCGCGCGCAAGGAATCATGCGACAGCATGTCCGAGTCGGCATGACTTCGGGGCAAGCGCTGGAGGAAATCGTCGCAGCGATGGAGGCAGACGGATACATCTATACGCCCTTCACCGACGATGGAGAACAAGACTACCAAATGGTCCGCGATTATCTCGGCGACGGGGACACCCCCGGCTTCTACTTGGACCTTCACGCGCAGGGAAACAACGACGGCGAACTCATGACCGTCGGAGCTTCCATCGCCCCCTTCCGGCGCGATCGAGACGACTTGGTCATCCATCCGAACCACATTTTCGCCTTCGAGTACGCGGTTCATACCAATTTGCCCGATCGCCCCGGATACCCGATCTCGATTAATTTCTCAAATCCCCAAGTCGTCGGGCCCAACGGTGTCGAGTGGATTCAGGTCCCGAATTACGGGATCTACATCATCTCCGGAACATCCTGAGGAGCTAGCTTCACATGAGGCTGCCCGAGTCGATGAGAGTTTCCACACCGTTGTTCGCGCTTGTCGTCGCGATCATGGCGCCGGTGGGTGCCCCGCAGGCGCCGGCCGAGTTCGACCTCTTGATCACCAACGGAAGGATCGTCAACGGCACGGGCAACCCATGGTTTCTTGCCGACGTCGGTATCCGCGGCGACACGATTGTTCAGATCGGTGATCTTGCAGACCGGCAGGCCACCCGGACCATTGATGCAGAAGGGCTAGTAGTCGCGCCGGGATTCATAGATATGCACACGCACGTTGACGACGCTTTCGACAGCGACGACGCCAACGCGATCCTCAACTACCTGATGCAGGGCGTTACCACCGTGCGCACGGGAAGCGACGGGTCAGGTAGCTTCCGCATCGCGGAAACCAAGGCTCGGTGGGAGGTCAGCGGAATTGGCACCAATGCGGTGATGATGGTGCCGTTCAACGTGATTCGACGCGAGGTGATGGGTCGCGACAATCTGCGAGCGGCAAGCCCAGAAGAGGTCCGGCGCATGAGATCGATCGTCAGACAGGGAATGAGCGAGGGGGCTTGGGGAATCAGCACCGGGCTCGAGTACGACGGCCTGAACATCTATGCGAGCACAGAAGAAGTGATTGAGGTCACCGAGCCGGTAGCGGAATTCGGCGGCGTCTACATCTCTCACATGCGCGACGAGGCGGGAAGCATCCTCGAGGCTGCCGATGAGATCATCCGCATCAGTGAGACAGCCCGTGTGCCAGTCCAGATCACTCACCTGAAGGCCGCCGGTCGCGACAATTGGGGAGAGATGCGCCGGGTCGTCGAGATGGTGAACGAGGCACGGGCGCGGGGCGTGCAGATAACCGCCGATCAATACCCCTTCCTGCAGGGGGCACCGATCGATTTCATCACCGACCTGATCGACGTTCCCGACGATCTGGCGGCGCTCTCGGATTTGCGGCGCCGCATGGGACGCGCCGAGTTTGCCGGCGACGTCTCCGAAAGCGACCGCGTCGCAACCCGCCGCGAGTTCGTCGCCGAATTGCAGAGCGCCCTCGTCGACGACGCGATACGCGCGCGACTGCGCGCGTCAACCTACGAGCCTCGCCGGGCGGATCCCAGCGCCGTGGCGCGCTGGGGATGGCAAGACTTCCGTATCAAGGTCACCGATGAGCATCCCGAGCTGCTCGAGAGGACGCTCGACGAACTGGTCGAGGAACAAGGCAGGGACGGCTTCGACATCGTCGCCGACTTGATCCTCGACGAACCCGACATGCTGTTCGCCTCGGCGTCGCAGTCGACCGACGACATGCTCTATGCCATGAGTCAGGACTGGGTCATGATCAGCAGCGACGGTGGGGGGTTCGCTCCGGTTGCGGACGGTGCTCGTCCAGTGCGTGCTCATCCGCGGTCGTTCGCGAGCCAGTCGGTCGCGCTGCGCCGCTACGTTCGTGAAGACGGGTTGCTGACGCTTGCCGACGCAGTGCGCAAGATGACTTCGATGCCAGCGCAGTTTCTGGGCATGAAGGATCGGGGCCTGCTGCTCGAAGGCTACCAGGCTGACGTCGTGATCTTCGACCCGGACACGATCTCCGATCGCGCTTCCTACGCCGACGCCCACCAATATGCCAGTGGAGTGGAGGTTGTGCTGGTAAACGGTGTGATCTCCATCCAGAATGGCAGCCACACCGGCGCACTTGCCGGCAAGGTCCTGTTGAAGACCGAGCCTGCTACCTCTGCTCGCTATGGCTTCGACAATGCTTTCGAGAGCCGAGAGCGATAGGTTGGCGATGGGAACGGTGACAGCTACGTCAGCAGCGGGAAAATCGATACTTCGCGCAGCGGCCTTGGTCACCGCGCTGTTGGTGTCGCCGGGATGCGTTAACGGTGAATTCGGGCCCGGTTCAGCGTTCGAGGCGGTTCGCCAGCAGGCAGTTACCGTCGAGCAGAACGACCTCGGCTATTGGCAGGCGGACCTCGGTGACGGTCACATCCTGATCTATGTGCCAGCTGGCCCATTCGATATGGGTTCTCGAGATGGGGAGCCCTTCGAACAACCCGTGCACCGCGTCATGCTCAGCGGCTACTGGATCGGCAAGTTCCCAGTCACGCTGGCGCAGTTTCGCAATTTCGTGAGGGATGCCGGATACGTGACCGACGCCGAACACGGCGAAGGCTGTTGGGTGGAGAAGCCCGGCGAGGTCCGCTACGACGCGAGCTGGCAGGCACCGTATGTCACCCAGCGCGAAGACGAGCCCGTGCTCTGCGTGAGCTGGAATGACGCGATGGCCTACGCCACGTGGATGAGCGCGCTTACCGGATTGCACTTCACACTCCCCACGGAAGCGCAGTGGGAGAAGGCGGCGCGCGGCACAGATGGGCGAGCCTACCCGTGGGGCGACGCCCCTCCGGACGGCAGCCAGGCAAACTTCGCGGATGTCAGTTACGCGCGTGGATTTGCCGAGCGCCGGAATCCGAGCACCGGTATCGATGATGGGTACGTTCAGAGCTCGCCGGTCGGAGCCTATCCGGCTGGCCGCTCGCCGTACGGTATCTACGACTTGGCGGGCAACACTATCGATTGGCTGTACGACTGGTTCGACGAAACGTACTACGCGAATAGCTCTGCGACTGATCCCGCCGGCCCGTCACGAAGTCTGGCCCGCCACAAGTTTTCGATTCCCGGCGGCTGGGGCAGCAACCTGCAACGCTCGATCCGAGGCGGTGCGTGGACCGACGCTTCGGGGCAGCTTAGCCTCGGAGAGGGCGGCCACAGCATCCGGGCCGACCGGCGGGAATCTACCGACCAGTTCAGTAGCGACGATCACATGAGCTTCCGGATGGCTGTCGACATGAGCCAGCCGCGGATCGACCTGGAGGGCGAACAAGGGACCATCACGATTCTGGACGAACCGGCGGCCGTCGTCGAACGGATCGGCGACGCGGATGTGATGTTCCAGTATCGGCGGTCGGCGGTTGCGGGCCGTGAGGGCCGGTTGTTTGGTGACAACGTGCCCTACGGTGATCCGTGGTCGATCGGCGCCCCCACCCCGGCTCTCTTCTCGAGCAACCAAGACATCCTCGTGGAGGGCCAGCGCCTGGCTGCTGGTACCTATGCCATGGAAATCGTCCCCGACGAGCTCCGCGATGGCTCCGACGAGTGGGCCGTGATCTTCAACGAGTGGGAGGGTCGGGCGGGTGAAGGCGACGAGGCGCTGCGCGTACGCTCGCACGCGCAACTCGAGGACAACTCCAAGGAACATCTGGAGGTTTTCTTCGACGTGCGATCCGAGCGCGGTGTCATCGCGCGGATCCTGTGGGAGTACGTAGAAGTGCACGTCGCCCTCTCGGACGGCGGGCGGACGGCCGTCGCAGACCATGTCGCGAACGAGCCTCCAGCCATGGTAATGAACACTGTGGGGAGGAGCGAGTTGGCGCTTTCGTATCGTCGACGAGTCACCCACGCTACGCGGCTTTTCGGAGACCAAGTGCCTTTCGATCAAGCTTGGAGTTTTGGCGACGGTGGGGCCGTGCTCGAGGCCCGGGGCGCCCTCGTCCTCGGCGGCGAGTTGGTGAATGCGGGCCGGTATACTCTAACCGTCATGCCGCATGCCGAAGGGAGTTGGTCATTCACGTTGTCGCCATTGCCCGGGCAGGTGCTCGAGCCTGCTTCCGTTTCGTTCGAGGCAGCTGTCGACACAGGCACGGAGTCCATCAACCGGCTGGAGTTCTATTTCGACCGTACGCGGGAGGGAACGAAGGTCCTCGTGATGGCTTGGGGGAATAAGACGGTTCGAGTGACAGTCGAAGATCCGGCAGCAGACGGGTTGTGAGTCCCCACCTCGTGGTCCGGGGTTTCGGGCGTCTCGTTGGGCTCGCGTCGACAATTGCCGTCGCGGCGGCCGGCTGCACACCTGCGGCGGAGGACACGGCGACCGGCGACTTCCGGCCACTGTCGACAGGTTCTGTGGTGGAGCAAGTTGCAGCAGTAGCGGTGACGGCCAGCGTCAACGATCTCGGATATCGCGAAGTCGACCTGGGGGACGGCCATCAACTCGTGCTGGTACCGGCGGGATCCTTCCCTATGGGCTCCGATGAGGGTCTGGCGGACGAACTGCCGGTGCACGATGTCGAACTCGATGACTACTGGATCGGCAAGTTCCCGGTGACCCTCGGGCAATTTCGCTCCTTCGCGGAGGACACCGGATACCTGACCGACGCCCAACGAGGCATGGGTTCGTGGCAATGGACCGGAGAGATTCCGGGGCCGGGGGAAGGTGGCGATCCCTGGCGGCCGATGGATGACGGGGCCTGGAACAACATTTACTTCGATCAGGGCGAAGACCACCCAGTCGGCAGTGTGAGTTGGAACGACGCTCAGGCGTTTTGTGCCTGGCTGAGCGAGCGACTAGGGCTGCCGGTGGTTCTGCCCACCGAGGCCCAGTGGGAAAAAGCGGCGCGCGGCGCCGACGGGCGCCACTTTCCGTGGGGCAACGAGGCCCCCGACGGGCAGCGAGCCAACTACGCCGATGTCAACTTTATCGGTAAGTACGGCGACTACACCCGCCGTCCCGACGCCGACATCGACGACGGCTACATAGAAACCTCGCCGGTCGATGCCTATGAGGCCGGTCGATCACCGTACGGCGTGTACGACCTGGCCGGCAATCTTGGCGAGTGGGTATACGACATTCACGACGATGGCTACTACGCCGTCTCGCCGCGGCGCAATCCGAGCGGACCGGAGCGTCCGACCGCCGTTGCCGACGAGAGCATCGACCGCGTCAATCGCGGCGGGTCCTGGGTCGACTGGGCCGGCATCGAAGCCGATGGCAGCGTCGCCCCGCGAGGGGGGCACAGCATCCGCGCCGCGGCGCGCACCGGCGACGAGCAAAATTCGAGCGACGATCACATGGGATTCCGGGTCGCGATTGACGGACTGCGCAATGCCGAGCCGCCCGCTTCCGCAGATGATCAGAAGCCCGACCTCACGGGCGTGGAGATCGTCACCCACCCGGTAGCCGGCAACATCTACATGCTCGAAGCCACTGGCGACGTCGCCGGCAACATTGCCACCTCCGTCGGGCCCGACGGCATCCTCATCGTCGACGATCAGTGGGCCGAGCTCACCGGCGCCATCACGGAAGCTCTCGACACCCTCGATGGCGGCACGCTGCGCTTTATCATCAATACGCATCACCACGACGATCACAGCGACGGCAACGCCAACCTGGTGCGAGGCACCGAAGCGTTGGTGATTGCCCATGAGCGCGCCCGTGAGCGACTGCTGGCGAAGGACAGCGATCACTGGCCTATAATCACTTTCAACAACGCGCTGTCAGTACAGTTCAACGGCGAGGAGATTCGCGCCCTGGCAATCCCCGGCGGCCACACCGACAACGACGTGGTGGTTTTCTTCACCGAATCCAACGTGGTGCACATGGGAGACCTCCTGAACTCCGGTATCTCGAGCTTCCCGGTTGCCGACCTGGAATCAGGTGGAAACGCGCTGGCGATTCTGGCCAACATCGATGCGCTGCTGCCGATGATTCCCGATGACGCCACCCTCATCGCCGGCCACGGCCCCCTGTCCGACAAGCAGGAGCTGCATCGGCTGCGCAAGATGCTCGACGACACGATCACCCTGGTGCGAACTCAAAAAGAGGCTGGCCGCAGTCTCGAAGAGATCGTCGGTGGCGGGCTGGGCGCCGAGTACGAGGATTGGGGTTACGGCTACATGTCAGCCGGCGGTTGGATCGAAATGATCTACCGCAGTCTCGGCGACGGATCGTAGGGCCGGCCGGAGGAGTCTAGCTGCGACTGGTTCGGCAGCCTACCGTCGCAGGCCGCCGTCAGAGCGGTTTGGACAGTCAAGGGAAAGGGACCAAACTAAACGGTTTACGGTCATGTCAGCACCACCGTAGGGTCTAGACTCCACCGTACCAGTGAAATCCCCAGTCGGAATTGATGCCGCCGGTCCCCTTGCCAAAGCCGACCATCGAGTCGACCACCTGGATCGACTTCAGCCACTTGAGGCTCTTGTACCCGCATTGACGCTCGACCCGGAGCCGCACAGGCGCGCCGTTGCCAATCGGTAGGTCCTCGCCATTGAGGCCGTAGGCGAGAATCGTCTGTGGGTGCACAACCTCGAACATATCGTACCCTTCGTACCAGCCGTCGAAGGTGTCGATGACGACGTAACGCGCGCTCGATGTCACGCCACCAGCCGCCTCGATCACCCTTAGCAGCGGGGTGCCGGTCCACTGGCCAATGGCCGACCAGCCCTGTTCGCACACATGGGAGGTAATTTGCGTTCGTGCAGGCAAGCGCTTGAGGTCTTGCAGTGACAGCGACAATGGCTGCTTGACGAGACCGGTCACCCCTAGCCGCCAGTCGCTGAACTGGCCACTCACCAGTTGCTGATACTCCTCGCTCCGTGGTGGTCCGTGCCATTGAGGAAAGTCGATAGTGATGTCGCTTGGCTGGTACTCGCGCGCCAGCGGCTGATCAGCGAGTAACCAACGGTTCGTGCTCATGGTAAGCACGTCAGCCACCCCGATCAGGCCGCCTCGGAGGGTAGGCGGCATAAAAGCATCCGAACACCCACCCGTCACTAGCAACCCACCGAGCGCGGAGACACTCGACAGTAGGCGCCGACGCGAGATGCGACTGGGGTACGCGACCTGTTTCTCTTTCTGGCTTGAAACCGGCTTGCTCATGTCTTCTCCGTGGGCAGCTGGAACCTGCCTGTGATCATTGCACGAACCCGGTTGAGCGCTCCAGCCCGCAGCACCTCCAGAACATGCACCAGTACGAACAGCACGAACACGACGGTGCCGATCGAATGCAGCGTTCGCGCCGACTGACGGCCTCCGAATAAATCGAGCAGCCAGGGCCACGCCGCCGTGAAGCCTGGTGACTGTGCGAGCCCAGTCAATAGCATGAGAGGCATAAAGAGGAAGATGAGCAGAAGGTAGGAAACCTTCTGTAGCGTGTCGTAGTTCGTCGCCGATACGCGCGTCGGTGAGAACCAGCGCAGCTGGTTTCGGAGATCGGCTCCGAGATGCGTGGGCGTGAGTTCGTCGCGCCGGGGCAACATGCTGTCGCGAAAGTGCCCCGTCTTGATGTTCCAAACGACGTAGACCAGCCCGTTGATGAGCAACACCCAGGCAAATGTGAAGTGATAGTTTCGCCCCCACATGCGGTTGCCCATCGCGCCAGCCTCGTCCCAGGAAATACCCCAGTCCGAGAGCTTGAAAAGAGCCGGGTAGCCCTGGTAGCCGGTGTGCCCCCAGTAGAGTTCGGGAAAGTCCAGGAAGATGTGGATACCGCTGACCACCAGATAGCCGCCGGCAATGACGTTGATCCAGTGGCAGATCCGGACACTATACGAGTGGCGTGCAAGCCACTCTCGGGCGCCGGCCCGCAACCTTTCGGACGTTACGACGGCGTCGCGGTCCGTGTCGACTTGAGAATCCACCCTTTAAACTCCTTGAGTACCTACTCGGATGCCGGAACCCTACGCCGATGCTAACGGAGTTTCGCTGGTACCGTCGCCTGACATTTCGTGCAGCGCGTGTGCCAATCGCTGCGAGTAGCAAACCCTAGGTCGAATAACGAAACGGGGTCAGCGAATACTTTGAATCCCGGTGACAGGTGGCCCAGCGAATTCGACACCACGCTCCGTAACAACGCCACGCTCGTGGAGACTGCAATAGTAAATGTGCCTGCCTTCACCCCATTCAGGGACGGGCATATGGACCATGTATTCGATACCCAAGGTGAGCAGGAGCGGAATCTTCTTGTCCGCCTGCCATCTTGCACCCATAGGTGAAACCCTGGGTGCCAGCATGCCCTTGCCGGTCTGATGAAGGTCCAGGTGCACTTGGGTTTTTTCGGGGTCTAGGCTCGGGTCGAATCTGTCTCTGTCGATGTAGGCAAACCCAGCTTCTTCCAGTTCGCCGATGATGCGAGAAAGGGCTTGGCGTCCTGTGTCGCCAACCCTGATGTTCTTGCTAATGAGTTTGCGGACCTTCACGACCTCATCCCAGCTTCTTTGGACTTCTGGAGGTGGCCCAGTCTCTCCCTCACGAAGTATGTAGTAGGGAACCATGCCGCTCTGGAACATGTCACCGTGCTGGAGGGGAAAATTTTCGAAAGCGCTTTCATCATGATCCCATTCGCGCGTGGAGAACCAACTGCCGCGAACATCGCGCAAGGTTGTAACGCCCGGTACGATTTCTTGAAATGTCCTGATCCGGCGTGGAAGGCCAGAACCACCAAAGAGAACGATTTCGCCAGCAACACTGCTCGTAAGGTAATCCAAGATCATGTTCTCGGCGGAGACCATTCGCTTAGCGTACTTGTCCCCCAACTCTGTAGACAAATGGAGGTGGTCCGCGTAGGAAATACCGTCGGTGAGTGCAAGGGTATACGTTTCAGAGCCCTCGGCGAGTGATAGTTTCTCTGCGTAATTTACACCGATTCGCTCCGGGTCACGCTCGGCAACGAAGTCTCCGAGGCCCATGAACCGGTAACCCATTTCTGACTCAGGAACGTCGTTCGGATTTTCCTTGACGTAGTCCATAATCTCGTAATTTTCTTGATTAATGAACTTCGACTGGCCGCGGACGATGTCGAAGGCGCCGTCGTCATCAACCTCGCCTTCATAGACGACCCGCTCAATCCTTTCACCACCACGATCAGTAAAAATAAGGACGGCCGCGTTGCTACCGAACTCATAACGAAGAGGGTCGGTGGAATCGATGTTGCTGTAATTGAGATCGAGGCCTTCTAATTTTCTGAGCTCGTTTCCGCTGAAGGTCCACGGCCGAATAATGTGAATCCACATATCGATGTTTTCATCACGCATGACACGGGGTAAAACGAAGTCGAATTTCTC
>PVBE012705245.1_pt1 | contig 15795 bp, 9 predicted proteins | sample 1631181 | NCBI WGS metagenome assembly PVBE01 (sample SAMN08397723, study PRJNA350692) | Marine metagenome, whole genome shotgun sequencing project. | isolation source: water | place: Pacific Ocean | collected 2012-04
AAAAAAACAGTACTTGTAGTATATAGATTATTTTAAATTTCTTTAAATGTATAATCGATGTAAAATATGAAAATTCTTAAATGATGTTTGCTAGTTGTTTTGGTTTAAGTGGTATTATTGCAAATAATTTCTGATTTTTATCAGTACATTAAAAAACTATAATGAAATTCACCTAAATAACTTTTGGAGTTTACCATAAGTAAAGAATAATACTTAGGATGAGTAGGAGAAATAAACATTTATTAATTATGTACTTGGAATAGTTGGTTATATTTTGAATGTTAAGAAAAAGATTTTATATGAGTTATAAAACACACTATGTTATATTGATTGCCTTTAATGGTTAGAATGTTGAACGTTATGTTTAAGCCAGAAAATAGTTAATCACAGAAAAAGCCTTTAACCCTGTAAGAAAGCTGTGGATAACTGCCAATAAATGCGTTAAAACATTGTTATATTCGAAATGTTCAAAAATTGAACACAATAAGTTTTTCAAATAACAAAGTTATGTCCTTCATAAACACAATGAGCTTAATTTATAATTAAGTAAGTAGTCTGAGTGTTGAATTGACTTTCAATGCACTTCACTTTTGCTCAGAAAAGTTTTTTGTAAATTTCATTGATATTTATCCAAATATAATTTTAGTTCTGTTTATGATGAGCTCGTACTGAACAATAGACATGTGTTAAATTATAAATAACTGGAAGATTTAAACACAATGCTCATGTTTTATTTATGCTAACAAGGGTATATAGTTAGAATAAGTTTTAACATGTAAAAAGCATTTAATTAACTTTGACTGCCATTGTATAGCTTAAGCTGAATTTTAAAGTTTGGTTAAATTTAAGTTATCTCTAAATAAATTGAAGGTATTAACTACAGGATATTAAGATCAGCTTCATAATTAACATTGTTTATCTTAAAACCAAAAAGTTTAAAAAACTCTTTTCTATAACCTTTAATATCAGAGATTTGTTCTAAATTATCAGTAGAAACGTTTTCCCATAAAGATTTTACTTCTGATTGGGTTGCTTTATCTAATTCCCAGTCATCCATTCGAATGCGGCCATGTTCATCTACAGGTACAGTTGCTTCTGATGTAAATAAACGTTTCGTAAAAAGACGATATATCTGTTCAATACAGCCCTCATGTGTCCCTTTGCCCTTCATAACTTTGTATAGCAGAGAAATATAAAGAGGTACTACTGGAATAGCAGCACTTGCTTGAGTTACCACGCCTTTATTAACAGAAATAAATGCATTACCTTTACAATGTAAAGCTAATGATTTTGTTAATGATTTTGCAGTGAGTTCTAAATGTTTCTTGGCTTTACCAATAGTTCCTTGACGATAAATAGGATAAGTAATTTCTGGTCCAATATAAGAATAAGCAACGGTCGAAACTCCCTTTGCTAGAACTTTTGCATTTTTTAGTGCTTCTATCCAAAGTGCCCAATCTTCACCACCCATTACCTTTTCGGTATGAAAAATCTCTTTAGAAGTCGCAGCTTTAATCTCAATCTGTGAAACTTCTCCTGTTAATATGTTAACAGTTTTATTAAAATAAGTTTTATCTAAAGGTTTTAAGACAGAATAATAAATAACTTCTGCTATAGGATCGTATCTTCTTGGGGAAGCTAGGCTATAAATAATAAGATCAACTTGAGAACACCAGTCTTGTCTAATAAGATCAATCACTTGCTGCTTGATCTCATTAGAAAAAGCATCTCCATTTATACTCTTAGCATAAAGTCCTGCTTCTTGTGCTGCTTTTTTAAATGCTACTGAGTTATACCAGCCAGCAGAAGCTGTTCGTTTAATTGTAGCTTTTTTTTCGAGGAAAACACCAATGGTTTTTGCATTAGCACCAAAGGCAGCTGTTATACGAGTTGCTAATCCATATCCTGTAGAAGCACCAATAATTAAAATCCTTTTAGGAGCACAAATTTTTTTCTGTTGTTTTACATAGTGAATTTGCTCCTGTACATGTGCCGCGCAGCCTGTTGGATGCGCAGTTGTACAAATAAAACCACGTATTTTTGGGTTAACGATCATGACTTATTAACTCCTCTAATATTTAATGAGACAGATGTTCGAGTTTAATAATCAGCCTGATTAATCATTGTTCGTTTATCAATTGTATTTGATTTTTAGATTGAAGCATTCTGCTTTTAAGTGAAAAAATTATTTTTATTACCTTTTTTTGTAATATTTAATATAACGATGAATGAGAGAGCATATCATAATTTATTTAAATAATGCGAATGCTATTATATAAAATTTTGTTTTTTATGCTTAGGTAGCTTATAAGTTTCATGTACAAAATGTAACATTATATTCGTAAGTTCCTTATCATGAGTAACATTACTCTAATGTGCAGATTTTAGTTAATTTTTATTTGTATTATTCAGATATAACACAATTTATATTAACTGGCTAGTACCTGGAACTATAATATTAGAATAAAATGTTAGATAAGTTATAATGTTAGCTGATATATTTTAAATATGAGAATAGTTTTTATGCTTTGAAATTTACAAAATGATTGTCATATAGATTGAGAAATGTGATTGTACCGTCTGGTTATAGTATGGTAGAAGTATAAAAACGTTTTACTGTATTATCTAGTTCCCAATGAAATTACTAAAGAATGGTATATTATTTTAGGCTGAATTATGTGATGACAATTGAAATATTATGTTGTCGTAATTGCAACAGCATTATGTTTAAAGTAGTTTTCTTCTAGCACGCATAGTTAGCTGGAAACTGTAGCTTGGATTACGAGAGTTATGTAGTACAGCGTTCTTAATATGTCAGTTTGTACTGAGCTAGTAACATTACAAATGTAATCTTGATATTGAATGATATCAAACTTGTTTTATTGTACAATGCCATGTTCCCATTGCTGTGTGTGTTTTTTATCATGATAAATACTGTCTATTTCATAATTATTATCAGCAGTTACGTAAACAACATCTTCATAAATATTTTTAAATAAATTGTAATTTTACGTACAGTACTTTTATGATACGTAGTTAAATCTGTGCTCAATTTGCATTGACATTACTGCCATAACTAAGTATTTTTAGGGCAGATAGTATCAATTAACAAATGAATATGTTCATTTGCACTAACGTTTCCTCACTCTAATAACCAAATGATTTTGCACGTTTTTAAATACAAAAGATTTTATCTATATCATCAAGTAAAAGAAGACTGTTTTATTCGTAATATTTGACTACTTTAATTGTTAGCTGGGGAATTTGTGCTTGTTTTGAATGAGATACCATGCTTTAATAATTTTATCTGACAACTAGTGAGAGAATAAATTACTTTTTTAAAAAGTTAGATTTTAATCTGTTATTTGGTTCTTATGAAGTACTTTTCCCAATTGATGCTGAAGATTTTTTTTAAATTTGCAATGCATGAGATGTAACCGTTAGCAAAGTTGAAATTATATTTTGCACAAACTATCAATGGGTTAAATACTAGATTCACGTAACAATGCGAGTTATGAAGAAGGCCTTTTATGAATATAAATTTTTTAGATTTTGAGCAACCGATTGCTGAATTAGAAGCAAAGATTGAAGAATTACGACTAGTAGGCTCTGATACTGAAATTAATATTTCTGAGGAAATTTCTAGATTAGAATATAAAAGCAAAGAGCTGTCGAGGTCTATTTTTAAATCTTTATCTGCTTGGCAAATTGTACAGTTAGCCCGGCATCCTTTAAGACCTTATACACTTGATTATATTGATGAAGTTTTTACTCATTTTGATGAGTTACATGGTGATAGAACGTTTGCAGATGATAAATCTATTATTGCAGGTATTGCTAGATTGGATAAACAAGCTGTAATGGTGATAGGGCAACAAAAAGGTCGTGGTATCAGGGAAAAAGTTGTTAGAAATTTTGGAATGCCTCATCCTGAGGGGTATCGGAAGGCGTTACGATTAATGCGATTAGCAGAGCAATTTTCGTTACCAATTATTACATTAATTGATACGCCTGGGGCTTATCCTGGAGTTGGAGCTGAAGCACGTGGTCAATGTGAGGCGATTGCTAAAAATATTCAAATTATGTCTCATCTTAAAGTTCCAGTAATTTGCGTAGTGATAGGTGAAGCTTGTTCAGGAGGAGCATTAGGCATTGGAGTTGGCGATAAAGTTATGATTTTTCAATACGCTTACTTTGCTACCATTTCTCCAGAAGGATGTGCAAGTATTTTATGGAAAAGGGTAGATAAAGCAGTAGAAGCTGCTGAAAGTATGCAAATTACAGCTGAATGTTTGTTAAAATTGAAGCTCATCGATGAAATCATTCCAGAGCCTTTGGGTGGGGCACATCGAAATCCTAAAAAAATGTATAAGCGACTAAAGCAGGTATTATTGCGTTCTTTGGAAGAAATTTCGAGTTTTTCTGTTGAAAAATTGTTAGATAGACGTTATGAACGACTCATGAGAATTGGTGTCCATTAAAATGGAATTATTACAGTCAGAAGAACGATTTCGAAAAGTCTATGCAGAACTTCATGGGACTTATAATATTTTGGTTGCTTATAGCGGTGGGTTAGATTCTAGAGTTTTGTTAGAATTATGCCATAGAGCTTTTCAAGCGCGATTGGAGTATCAATTACAGGCTGTTCATATCCATCATGGTTTACACGATAAGGCCGATGAGTGGGCAAATCATTGTCAATTTATGTGTAATGAATTGGATATCCCATTGCGGGTATTACATGTTAGTGTAGATATAACAAATGGTCAAAGTTTTGAGGAGCGTGCTCGCATAGCAAGACGTACTGCATGGAGGGAAGTGCTACCTAAAAATGGAACTTTGTTATTAGGTCATCATCAAGATGATCAGGTGGAAACTATTTTATATCGCTTATGTCGTGGCACAGGTCCAAAAGGGTTATCGGGTATTTCAAAGAGAACTTTAATTGGTAAAGGGGTGTTGATAAGGCCTTTTTTAGATTTGCCACGGACGTCCATCGCTTCTTTTGCAATGAAAGAAAAATTAAGCTGGGTTGAGGATGACAGTAATGCTTATCAAAGTTCTGATAGAAATTTTTTACGGCATAAAGTTCTACCGTTTTTGAAAAAACGCTGGAGTGGCATTGAATCCAATATTGCTCGTACAGGTGAGTTATGTGCTAAAGTAACTGGTTATTTAGAGAAGAAAGTTGATGATTTATGGCCAGCGTTAATTGGTGTTGCACCCAATACTTTGTCAATTACTAGATTATTGGCCTTGGTACCAATTTTACGTTATGAGATTATAAGAAGTTGGATTTTATATTTTGATCAGACTTTACCAAGCAAAGATCAGATGGAGCGAATTGAAAATGAAATCATGCTGGCAAGAATAGATAAAGTTCCTATATTATGTCTTGGTAAATATCAAATTAGACGATATCGCGATGATTTATATTTATTGACTAATTACTTGAAATATAAAGATAAATTTAATTTTTCTGTAGATTGGAAATATGAACAGATTTTAAATCTGCCGTATGGTGCAAGATTAATAGCAAGAAAAACAGTAGGCAAGGGTTTATATTTACTTAAATCTTTCGATAACCTTACGATCCAAAGTGGGCAATTAGGAGAGAAGGCGAAAAAAATTTTTCAGAAGTTTTCGATTCCACCATGGGAGCGTGTTTTTTATCCTGCTGTTTTTAGAAATAGCCAATTACTTTGCCTTGTGGGTTTGTGGGTTAAAAAAGAGTACTTAGTGCCTTCTGATAAGGTGGGAATTGTTTTTGAAATAGTTTAGGCGAATATTTTAAGCATTTTAGAAAATTTTACGTTGGGTAAAATGAATTTGGTGTGTCGTGAATATTAAGGTACTCTGGCATGTTTTGAAATAATGTTAAATAATTTGCTCGAGATATCTGTGTTGTTCTTAAAATAGCTATGTTTTGTAAGTTTGACTGTATTTTTGTGTTGTAAGATTTCCTTTGTATGGTTGTGTCGCAATGAATACTTGGAAATATGGTGCTTATGTTAAAGCTGAGTAATAGTATTGAATTGCAATTATTATATATTTCAAAGATCTTATGTTAATGAGTATATTATTTGTTGTGTGTTTTTTAAATATCTCTGATGAGACTGCTTTATTGTTATTTTTAGTTTTTGAGGATAGTGATTATAGTATACTGTAATTCGTTTGTTTCAAATTAGTTAGAATTGTAGAGATTTCGCTAAATAATGAAAAATGAATTTTGTAGTTCTTTGTTATTGGAAGTTTAAAATGAGAGATACAAGTAGCAATGGTACTTGAATACTGAAAATCAGGTATTATGCTTTTGTTATATTTGATGTAATTGTCAATTCAGTGGGATTTTATAATAAGCAAACGTGAAAATTATTTAATTTAGGTTGAATAGTGGTGTATACATGATATCGGAGATATGAGTTATTTAACGATACATATTTTTATTTACTTTTAAAATCTGTAAAAGTATAATGTTACATGTATCTACATTAACAAAGTTTATAATGTCTGCGCGTATTTGTAATTTGAATAAATTTTTATATTTTCGAAACTTCTAAACTTGAAAACCTGAAAATTAAAAAATATGTAAACATGGTAAAATTTTATTAATTTATTTTTGGTAAAGTCGGTAATATAATATGATATTTTTTTCTATTAACGTTAGTCATACCATGTTCATGGTTAATATATAGTATTATGGTGTGAATTAGGACGTCTATTGGTAGTAGAATTAGTAGTTGTTCTATTAACAGAAGGTAAATGTGAGCTAAATGTAATATTAAGTCGTATTCAATGGTGTGATTTTCTTTAAGAGTCACTATATTAAAGTGACTTTGGTTTTTGAAGACACTATAAAATATTAAAGGCTTGTCATAATATGTAATTTTGTAGTACTTGATGTTTAGAAATTGCGAAGCATCGAATGTAATCTGATATAATAATATAGCGTTGTCTTATACAGGCGTAGCGTTGATCTTTGAATGACTTTGCAAATTGCTACACGATTGAGTTGTTGTACTGCCTTTCATGTCGATGAGTATGAGATTGTAGGATTTGTACAATTATTTCATAGTTTGGATTCGATCCTTGTTAGGATGTAACAATACAAGGATGCGTTCGGTTTGTAATCGCTATATTCATTTAACATATGTCATCCTGAAACTTGCAAGCGAGTTAGCTGGAGTTTAAATTATACTAAAATCACATATAATTCTTGAAAAATAACATAAATAAAAAATACTATGCCGAGCATAAGCAAAGGTTTACCTCCACATAATGTGAATTTGGAGGTTTTTTGATGATAATATCGCCCTGACCAGACCATCATGATTGGTAGTAAACCTAGTAAGATAGCTATGAAAATGCTGCTAAAACTTATAATTTTAACAAATCCTGTAGGTAATAACAGTACAGATAGTACAGGTGGAATAAAGGTTAGTAAAAATAGCTGAATTCCGGTCCAACTTTTTTGAGAGAGTTGTAAACCATCTGCCAGGAAATGAAAAAGGCTTAAGCAAACGCCTATAAGTGAAGTTAAAATAGCAAGAATAGAAAAGCTCTTTGTTGAGACGTTAAGCCAGGGATTATTGAATACTTTTTCTAAAGCATTGCTAATTTCTGTGCCATCAGCTTGTGATTTAGATAGGACTGAAAGGCCATAAGGTCCTTCGATATAAAGTGTGCTTAGCATTACTAGTTCCCATAGAATGTAAACGATAAGTGGGATCAAACTTCCTATCACTATAACCAATACCAGTGGTTTAGTTTGTTGATGTAAATAATGAGTAAGACTGGGGACTATAATGGCAAAACCAAATGTTGTGGTAATGAAAGGAATTATGACTGGCAGATTCAAGAAGTTTGTATGATGAAGCGCTTGTAGATCAATATTAGGTATATTAATAATGAGGGTTCCATAAGCAATAATAAGAAATAATGAAAATAAACGGTTCAAGAGATCTGCAATATTAGTTCCTAAAAAAATCACAATTCCCATAAATAATGCTAATATCGGTAAACTAATATTATTATTTATTTGCAAACCGTTGTATGGAGAAAGTAAGGTTGAAATCCATGCAATGCAAGCTTTTAAGTAAGCGCTGATTAATGCGTATAGTAGTAGAATATATGTAATCCAAGCTAGTAGTTGTCCTGGCCAACCTAATGTGCTTCTAGCCATAGAAATAAGATTGGTCTCCACCTTTGACCATAAAGTAACTTCTAACATGCACAAAGCACTATATGTCATAAAAAGCCAGCATATTATGAGGCTAAGACAGGTTGGTAAAAAACCTGCGGCAACTGTATTTGTTGGTAGTACTAATATTCCACCACCGATTGTAGTACAGCTGACAAGAAGAATACCACCTAAAATTTTCCCACTGTTCATATTAAGTTACTCCAATTTTGATTAAGTGGTCAATTTTCCTAAAATAGGTTTACTAACCTTAAGTTTTATTTACAGTTTAAAGTGTTAATTTATACACATTATGTTTATACAGGAAGAATGTTTCTTTTATTTATGGCTCTGTTGTATCATTTGAAAAATGATAGATGAAAATAAATTTAGAAATTGCAGGTACAATATTAAGTAGGGTGGTAATGTGGCATATTGTGCATGTCATATTTTGTCAGATAAAAGTGTGTTGATAAGTTTAAGTTAAGTTTTAAATGGACTTTAATAACTAGAAATCTCACTATAAGATAAACAGCTAGAGTAGCTAAAATAGCATACTAAATTGATAAGTACGAGAATTTACATTTGGTTTAAATTAGTTGGCACAATCAACTTGACGATAATGTCATTTTTTCTTGTTTTAAATTTACTCGTGTGGTGCTTCTTTAGTAATATAGGTGATGATAAATAATTGCACTAATAATGATTATGTTAGTCATTCCACTGCTGATTGACATTGTTTTGTTGAAAATACTGACATGTTAATTATATTTGCTTGATTTCTGTTCATCATAGAATTGACTGCATGTATTCATTTTAAATTGATGTGCTAATGGTTTGCTTATGGTTAACAATGAGAGTGGTGACTAGTTAGTTTACATTTATATATTTTAAAGTTCAGTTTGTATTGCACTTGTTTATATTCAACTATAGAATTATCGTTAGTAGTTTAATGTAGGTTGGTTATATTGTCATATTGTTTTAGCTGTTGTTGTATTCTCAAATGTTGCAATAAATATAGTTTTAGAAAATATGGTAATTTGAATTCTGTTGTTATATTTTCTAAATTGACTTTTTAAAAGTTATGTAATTGAAATATCAAGCTAGGCTGTAATGCTAAGTCATTGATAAAGACTATAATAGTAAATGTAATGTTCTCTGTATGCCAAGATTTATTAAGCGTGAATAGTAATTTCTTATATTAGAAATTAAATAATATAGAAGTTAAATGTTTTTGTGTAATTTTAAATGTTGTAATACTAACAGCTAATAGGCTAATCTGTGTGCTAAATTTAAACAATTTGTAATGATAATCTTAAAAGTGCTGATTTTATTAAGGTGTGACATAATTTTATGTTTGTTAAATGTTATGTTGTGTGAAATGTAGTTTTATCACAAAGCAGTGAATAGGTTTATGATATAGGATTGGCAATGCATTATGCGTTGATATATCGCATGTAATATAGTATTCAGATGTTCAATGCTTAATCATAATTTTACTTAAGGTTGCGTATTTTGTGGTATATTTTTTAAAATTGGTTGGTTATATAAAATACACTCAAAGAGTGTGGTTGTATAATAGGCCCGATAAGTTTAAGTACATTGTAAGTTCAATATAGAGTATTTAATTAAATAAAGTACATCTTTTTGTGATAGTGCTTTATTTCCTTAAAAATTCATTTTATACTTTGCTGATTTTTAGAGAAAAATTGTAGTTGAGCAAGTGAATTGTGTTATTTGTTCGGGTGCTTTTTGAATAGAACATCAATAAATAGTTTAGCTTGAAAAGGTCTGAAATCATCAATACCTTCGCCTATGCCGATGTAGCGTATAGGGAGTTTAAGTTTTTTTGCGATCGCAAAAATAATGCCACCTTTAGCTGTGCCATCAAGCTTTGTTAAAACTAGACCGTTAATTCCAACAGCCTGATGAAATTTTTCAGCTTGTATTAAAGTATTTTGACCAATACTAGCATCGAGCACGAGTAAAATTTCATGAGGTGCATTCGGATCAATTTTTTTTAAGACTAGAACTATCTTTTTTAATTCCTTCATTAAATTATCTTGTGTATGAAGCCTTCCGGCTGTGTCTGCAATTAACATATCAAACTTTCTGGCTTTAGCAGCTTGTAGTGCATCATAAATAACAGATGCGCTGTCGGCGCCTGTTTGTTGAGCGATAACATGAGTCTTGTTACGTTTGCCTAAAATTTTAAGTTGTTCAACCGCAGCTGCTCGAAAAGTATCTCCTGCAGCTAGTAAGATTTTTTTTCCATTAACTTGTAATGTTTTAGCTAATTTACCAATAGTCGTGGTTTTACCGGCACCATTAACTCCGACTATGAGAATTACAAAAGGTTCTGTATTGCTTGAAATAGTTAGTGGTTTCTCACAAGGGGTTAAAATGTCTAGCAATTGTTGTCGTAGAATTGATAGTATAACCTGAGGATCATTAATGTTTTGACGTTTGATATTTTTGGATAATGTAGTTATGATTTGTTCCGTTGTCTCAACACCAACATCTGAGGAAAGTAATAAATCTTCAAATTCTTCAAAGCGATTGGTATCAAATACTTTTCTACCACTAAAAAGTTCAAATAATTTATCAGTGAATTGTGTTCGCGTACCTCGTAGTTTATTGGCAAGTTTGCCGAATATACCTTGAGTCGCTTCTGTTTGAGGTTTATCATGGTTATTATTGTGAATAGGTGTCTTTACTTGACTTTTATCCTGTTGTTTATATTTGTTTCGAATAAATTTCAGCACGATGGGTACCATGGTTGTTCAGGTTTATGGATTTTATCTAGAGTTTGAACATAAGCATACCGTATTTATTTAGTAGAAGCTAGTAAGGTTGAGGTGATGAAGGTCAACGTCTTGTGTATATTGTTTATGGTTTGTCATTGGATGGCATTGGTTGAGGCAAGGTCATTAAATAGGACTCATGAGTACATTTTAGAAAATGGTTTAAAGCTTATTATTCGTGAAGATCACCGAACACCAATTGTAGTCAGTCAAATGTCATATAAAGTTGGTTCATGTTATGAACACAATGGTATTACAGGGCTTTCTCATGTCTTAGAGCATATGATGTTCAAAGGCACTAAAGCTTACCATGGTGACAAACTTGAAAAGTTAATTTTTGAGGAAGGTGGACGACAAAATGCGTATACAACGCAGGATTACACTAGTTATTTTCAAGTATTAAAGGCAAGTGAATTATCATTATGCTTTAGATTAGAATCTGATCGTATGAATAACTTGGTATTGCAAGCGGAAGATTTTTATAAGGAAAAAAAAGTAGTGATTGATGAACGTTTGCTTCGAGTTGAGAATAATCCGAATGCATTGGCAAGAGAGCGATTTTATGCAGCGGCCTATACTGGAAATACGTATCAGCATCCTGTCATAGGATGGATGTCGGATATTGAAGGCCTTTCTATTAAAGATTTAAAATCTTGGTATCAGGCTTGGTATCAACCTAGTAATGCGGTACTTGTTGTTGTGGGGGATGTGAAGGTCGATGAGGTATATAAGCTTGCAATACAATACTTTGGGATGATTGAAAGTCGTGATGTATTATTGATGCAGTCACGCAAAGCTTTCCATATATATGGTAACCGTCGAGTAGAGGTAAGATTACCCGTCAAAGTGCCAAAATTGTTTGTTGGCTATAATGTTCCATCAGTGCATACAGCAGAATTGGATTGGGAGCCATTTGCATTAAAAGTACTTACGGCTATTTTAGATGGAGGTGAAAGTTCAAGATTCGCTAAAGAATTAATCCGTGAGAGGGAAATTGCTATAAGTGCTGATGTTTTATACACACCTTACGTTAGACATGATACATTGTTTTTATTATCTGGAATACCAAGTAATGGTAAAACACTTAAAGACTTGGAGTTTGCATTTTTTGAAGAAATACATAAATTGCAAACTGAACTGGTTGAAGTTGTTGAGCTTGAAAGTGCTAAATTGAAGGTGACTGCAAATGGAATCTACGATGAACACTCTATGCGGTATCAGGCATTTGAAATAAGTGCTTTGGAGGCATCAGGATATCAATGGCAAGATGTTGATATTTTTACAGAAAAAATTCAGCAAATTACGGCAAAACAGATTAAAGTAGCTGCACGGAAATATTTATTTTCAGATTGCTTAACGGTAATGTACTTGATTCCTACCGAACAATAGTCTAACTAATAGAATTAGTTAGTAACTTTACGATGTAATGATTAATTCAAAATTAATATTCCTTGATAGTGTAAATTGACAGATTTATCTTAATTAGAGATTCATTAATGGTCGTAGAATATTTGTATATATTTGATTAATTTACTGAAGTTATTACTTCTAAATTTTTTGAATGTGAGAATGATGAGGTAAATGTAAAAATGAGTAAAGAAAGGATAATCGTCTCCTGTAATTGATTTGTTTTAGAGTTCATGGCTACTTCTAGTTTTCCATATAATAATATGAAATCCTTGAAAGAGTAGTTTGTTATGCAACCAAAAGAAAATAATAAAATTCAAATAGTGTAGCTAGCAGTATTTAAAAAACTAATTACAGAGAACACTGAGGAACAAATGGTTATTAAATATTATACATGATGTATATAAATTTTATTTTTTATTTACTTAGAATAGAAAAATGAGAAACTCTATTGTCTGTATCTTCTGTTGCACTATGATAGAATAGTGAACGAAATACTTGAGAAGTTTTAGGTAGAAAATCAGTCAAACTATACTGGAGATGTATTTACAATTTAAATGACGTAGATTTTATAATTAGATTGTGGAGGGAAGGTAAGTTCGATGTTTAGCTTATTTATAACAGTTGTCATTAATTAAGAATTAGGTAAATAGAGTACTGTATAATGGTATTTTACATAAAATATAGGTAAGTTATTGGAACTTTGTTTGTATATTAGATGTAATCTTACAGATGGTATTTTCTAATTATTGTAGTTTTAAAAATGGTAGTGTGTAGAATTGCGTAAGCAACATCGTCGTTTAGGAACTATTCGTGTGATTGGTGGTAAATGGCGTGGTCGGAAAATTACTTTTCAAAGTCATGCAACGCTACGGCCAACACCGGATAGAGTTCGGGAAACGTTATTTAACTGGTTAGCATCAAGTATTCAGGGAGCAAAATGTTTGGATTTATTTGCAGGGAGTGGTATTTTAGGATTTGAAGCGCTTTCACGTGGTTCTTCAACTGTAACAGCAGTTGAAGAACATCCTAAATCCTGTCAATCAATGTTGCAGGCAAAAGAAGAACTTTATGCAAATTTAACGGTAGTTCAGGCTGATGTAAAAAGATGGCTGGAAAAGTCCAATAATGAGTTATTTAACGTTGTATTTTTAGATCCCCCTTATCACAGTAATTTATGGTTAGAAAGTATTCAAAAATTGCAATCTAATAGGCTGGTAGTTCAAAATGGCTTTGTCTATGTTGAAACGAATGTTTTATTAAAGAACGAACAGTTTCCTATTGGTTGTGAACTTTACCGAATGAAAAAAGCAGGTAATGTATATTCTTATCTAATTCGCATTAGGTCATAGTTGGAAATATAATATGGAAATTTATTTGGTTGGTGGTGCCATTCGTGATAAGTTGCTTGGATTGGAAGTATCAGAGCGGGATTGGGTTGTGGTAGGTGCTACAGAAACTGATATGTTAATAAAGCAGTTTCAAAAAGTCGGTAAAAATTTCCCTGTTTTTTTACATCCAGAAACGCATGAAGAATATGCTTTAGCAAGAACTGAGAAGAAAACAGGCAAAGGTTATGATGGGTTTGAATGTAAAAGTACACCTAAAATTACCCTGATAGAAGATTTAAAACGTAGGGATTTAACTATCAATGCAATGGCTGAGACCAAGGAAGGAAGAATAATTGATCCGTTTGGAGGACAACAAGCTATTCAACAACGATTGCTAATACATGTTTCTTCAGCCTTTTCAGAAGATCCGCTTCGTATTTTAAGGGTAGCTCGTTTGCTATCAAAATTATCTTCATTTGGTTTTAAAATAGCATCAGAAACAGCTAAATTATTGTCAAATATGGTGATGTCAGGAGAAGTTAGGAGTCTAACGTCAGAACGAGTTTGGAAAGAGTTTTCTAGGGCATTAGCTGAGACTAAACCTACAATATTTATACAAACTTTGCGTGCTTGTGGTGCGCTAGCCGACCTATTTCCTTCATTGGATAAATTATGGGGTATTTTACAAAATGGGAAATATCTTTCAGAAATTGATACTGGGGTACATGTAAGCATGGCACTAAATATAGCAACTCAACTAACATCTGATCCTAAAATTCGATTTGCTGTTTTGTGCCATGACTTAGGTATAGTGAAGAGCACGGCTGAACAATTACATAGTTATTTAGGATATGGAGTTGCTGGAGTTTCGATTATTAAAGCTTGGTGTAGGCAGTATCGAGTTCCTAAGGCTTATCGTGATTTGGCTATATTGGTTGCCCGTTGGCATGTGTACAGTCATCGAGCTTTTGAGTTAAAGAGCACAACATTAGTTAAAATGTTGTATCATATGGATGTTTTTAGGAAACCTGAGCGTTTTGAAGCATTTTTAATTGCAGCTGAGTCTGATGCTAGGGGACATGCAGGTCGACAAGATATTCCTTACTTGCAAGCTGTATTCTTAAGAAATGTTGCTAAAGTTGCAAAAGAGATTGTAGCAAAGCCTTTGATTGCAGTAGGATTAAAAGGGAAAAAACTAGGTAGTTGCTTATATCGTGCACGTGTTCTAGCGGTTAAAGTATTTCGACAGATTAAATTGAATGAAAAAGTATTTTGTTGATTTTATTGAAACTTTAAATGTTATGATATTTTTTGCGTTTTAATTACTCACTTACTTGATTGGCTAAGTTTACAATGGCATGCTATATAGCATTCAATTGTACAAAGACTAAATGAAGTGTATAAATTAAATTAACTGTTATAGGTAAATAACTGAAATTTGCAATGAATGTAAGACCAGAATGGCTTTTGAAGTGTCATCGTATAGACTTTATATGATAGTCAACGTACATTGTTAGTTTCATAGTTAAGTATTGCTTATCTTTTATTTTGTAGTATATCTTTTACATAACTGTAAAATTATTTCTTGTGGGAATTTCCAGATGTGAAAAATTTTATAAAGAAATAGATGCATAACTGACTTTATGAATTGGCATGTTGTATATATAATTCAAAAAGTAGAGCTTTTCAACAATGTTGAGCAAGCTGTTTTAGATGTAGTTAAAAAATTACATTATGCTATATATTAGTTTTTAATGAGCTGAATAAGTAAGATGACATTGTTTTTTGAAGTGATGTTGTATTTTAAGTTGATGTGTTTTAGTAAAATGAAAAGAGTTAGCATAGTATCGTAAACATTTGTTGAATTAAGTGTCAAGTTACATTTATCAGATTATAGTGTTATAAAATATCAATTACAGTGGTAAACTTTTTGTAGTCTATTTTTATTTCTTTGTATAATGTACTTCAAATATAATTGTTAAGGGTTTTACAGAATAGTGTAAGAGGTAAAATTATGCCTATCAGTTATTTTGTCATTGAATATAAGGACAATTCTATCAAATAATAAATTTTT
>PVBE011441668.1_pt1 | contig 15794 bp, 12 predicted proteins | sample 1631181 | NCBI WGS metagenome assembly PVBE01 (sample SAMN08397723, study PRJNA350692) | Marine metagenome, whole genome shotgun sequencing project. | isolation source: water | place: Pacific Ocean | collected 2012-04
GGTCGCGATCCTGGCGCTGTTCGGCGCCGTTCCCGGGCTCGTCAACCTCGCCGACGGGCGTCCGTTCGGCGACTCGGCACAACTCCTGAACCTCTACAAGACGCTGCGCCCAGCCCTCTGGACGTCGCTCCACCCCGACGACCTCGCCGGGGTCTCGGCCCTCGACCTGCTCACGGACGACCCGGGAGCGACCTTGCAGGCGTGGTGGCGTTGGTTCACGCCACAGGCGCCCTTCGTCGCCTTCTCCGCCGTCGCCTGGGGCGTGTTCCGGCGCGGTGTCTCCGGCCGTTTCCTGGGCTCGATCGCCGTCGCGTCGCTGCTCTGCGGGGCGGCGACTGCGCTCGGATCCAGCGAACACGCCGTGCTGCTCACGGGCATGCTCGCCGTCGCGAGCGGGGTCGTCGCCCTCGCCCACGCGGAGCCGGGTCCCCGACGGTCTGCGTGGAGTCTCGTTTGCGCCGTCGCGGTGGCGGTGTGTGCGTGGTCGACGCGGTCCGCGCTGGCCGAGGACCACGGGTTCCGCACCCGGGTGGCCGGTCACGCAGCGCAGCTGGAGGCCGTATCCCGGGATCTCGGCATCGAGCGCTCGAGCCAGGCTTTCACCAACGAGGTCTTCCTCTACTTTCCGACGATGCCACCGGGGCCGTTGTCCCAGAACGGCGGCTGGGGTGGCTTCGACCTCCCGGGGTGGCGCGACGTCTACCCCGAGCTGTGCGCCGACGACCTCGAGTGCCTGCACCGCAGCGCCGTCGAAGCCGGCGTCTGCGTGATGCTCCTGAGTCCGCCGGCGGTCACGGTCGGACCAGCGTTCGCGCCGCTGGTGGAGACGACGCGGCCGATCGGGCCCTTCCGGCCCGTCGGCGCGCTCGGACCGACGAAAGTGTTCCTGGTGCAGGGGGCCTGCGACTCGCCGTGACGGGTAACGCGCGAGACTACGCCTCTCCCGGCCGCACCCTCGCGCTGAATGCCGTCGGCGTGAATGACGCATGGCAGGGCTCGCTGCTCGCGCTATAGTGGCCGCGTCACGACCATCTCATTGGCCCCACCTGCGCGCCGGACACGAGCCGGAGCCACCTTGGGAGATCTCCGATGTCAAGAACCGCCGTCTGGTGGGCAGCCCTCGTTCTTCTGTGTGCATGCAACGACGACCCGACGGATACTGTCGGGGACGCGTGCGACGACTGCACCGACGTGGAAGTCGGCGACGACACCGGCTTCGACATCACGGCACGGGACATCGAACCCTCGGACGCCCCCGCTGACGTTTCGGCGGATACCGACGACGAAGGGCTCGACACCGCCGAGCCCGACGCGAGACCGGACACCGCGGTCGACGTCGAGGCGGAGGTCGACGACGGACCGACGGACTCCGACGGAGACGGGGTGATCGACGACCTCGACGCCTTCCCAGACGACGTGGACGAGTGGGAAGACGCCGACGGCGACGGCGTCGGGGACAACGCGGACGCGTGCGACGACGACCCGGAGGACTCCGTAGACACCGACGGCGACGGAGTCTGCGACGCGTCGGACGCGTGCCCGGACGACGAGGACGAGACCAGCGACTCCGATGGCGACGGGGTCTGTGACCTCGCGGACGCCTTCCCGGACGACCCCGGGGAGCACGCCGACACCGACGACGACGGCATCGGAGACGAAGCGGACGACGATGACGATGACGACGGGGTCGTGGATGCAGAGGAGTTGGATTTCGGCGGCGATTGCATGATCTCGGATCCGCTGCTCGCCGACACGGATGACGACGGCGTGCCGGACGCCGACGATCCCTATCCGCGGGACCCGTTCGTCGAGTTCATGTTGCGGGCGAACGACAGGGGATCGATCGACCTCTTCCTCTCGAACCGCGACGGCACCTTCCGTGACCCCGTCGAGATCGGCGAGCCGATCGAGTTCGACGGCACGACGCTGACCTACACGGCGTTCTCGATCGGCGACTTCGACCGCGACGGACGCATGGACTTCACGGCGCACTCGTCCCGGCTGCACCCGGAGGTCGAGTTGGACAGGCGGCGGAACTTCTACTTCTTCTTCCGCGACGACAAGGAGGACGAGTTCCGCCAGGCGTTCATCGGGGAGACCGATCGGGTCATCGCCGGCGCGATGGTCGACGCAGACGACGACGACAACCTCGACATCGCGACGTTCACGCTGGACCGACCGGACTACATCGCGACGGGGACCATCTCGGTCTTCCTGAACAACTACGATCGTCGCGTGTCGTGCGTGTACGCGGTCGACCCAACATTGCCTTGCTTCTTCTACCTGGCTTCAGAGGTCGATCTGACCGCGGTCGTCAGCCGCGAGTGGGTCGCCCGCATGGCGCGGCAGTCGGTGAACCTGAACCCGGCAACCGACGACTTCCGCGACCTCACGATCCTGACCTATGCGAGCGGCGGGAACGCCGCGACCGACGTGTACACGCTCTTCGGCAACGGCGACGGAACGTTCGACCCGCCCACGATGAGCTTCACCCACAACGGAGATCGCTCACGGGCGCCGGGGAACTCGTTCCTCTTCGCCGACTTCGACGGCGACGCGGTCGGCTACATCCTCGTCGGGTTCGACGACGACGGCGAGCCGGGAAACGCCTGGACGTATCTCGGGGACGGCGCCGGCGGGTTCTCGACGACCCCGATCGACGCCGTCGACCTGAACCCCACGGACGCCCGCGAGACCGGCGGTCGTACGGAGCGCCTCGGCCGCTCGGGATCGGGCCGCACCTTCGACTTCGACTTCGACGGCGCGATGGACCTGATCATCGGCTACGATCACATCAACTACGCGGCGGGCAGCAACGGCCAGACGCGATTGTACGCCGGCAACGGCGACGGGACGTTCGGACCCGCGTTCTCGGTTATCGGTCCCGAGTCGACCGCGCGTCACAACTTCGCGATTCCCACCCGGTTGTGTCCGGAGTTCGCTTTCGAGTCCGACACCGAGTTGCCGGAGCCCGAGCCGGAGCCGTGAGCGCGGTCTCGACAGGCCCGGATGTCCGCGAGGCCGCGCAGCTCTACGTCGACCGAACCCCGTCGATCAGCAGGTAGACGTCGTCCTTCAGAAACGAGGTCCCGGTCAGCTCCAAGTCGGGCGATCGGCGGACATGACCGAGCGTGTCGCGGTCGAAGCGCGCCCCGTACACACGCTCGACGAAGGGCGCGAAGAAACGCTGGCGGGCTCGGATCGAGGGCTTCTCGGACCACACCATCTCGAGGAGCCGAAACCTGCCTCCAGGCTTGAGGACCCGCACGAATTGTTCGAGCGCTCGGGGTTGGAGCTCGTCCGGCATCACGCAGCACATGAAGGTCGAGAACACCCAATCGAATTGGCGGGAGTCCAACGACCCCATCACCGTCGCGTCGTCGTGGACGAGCTCGATGCGACACGGCGCCCCCTGGGCCCGCCGTGCGGCCTTGCGGAGCATTGCCGGGCTGAGGTCCAGCCCGACGAGGTCCACGTCCGGGTGATAGTGCGCGAGGTTCCTCCCGGTGCCGACGCCGGCTTCGAGCACGCGCCCGGAGACGTCCGCCAGCAGGCGCGGTCGCCACGCCCTGTAGAGCCGCTCCCACGGAGCGTCGAGGACGTCGTAGACCAAGGCCGTGATGTCGTACCTGGCCTGCAGCGCCAGGTTCTCGTCGGCTACTCGGTCTTGGTCGCGCATGGAGGTTCGTGGTCGTGGTTCGGCCCGTCGCTCGGCCAGGGGCACTCTACAGCCGAGGACGACGGGATCCAGTCGATTCCACCGAGGAATTCGTCCCACGATCGGTTGGGAGCGCCGGTGGCGACATCGAGGTGTGGCGCTTACCGGTCTCCGTCGACCATCGGGCCGGTCGCATCGAGTGTCACGTCGAGGAGCCGAGGATGCGCGCCGCGACCGATGACGGCCGCCAGCCAGCCGACCTGGACGCCCGATCGGCGGGCGGTTAGCGTCGACGCGCTCGCGCGTGGTGGCGAGATCCACCGGGTCGGATCGACCGCACGCTCGCGCTGCCCTCGACGGGTTCCGACGCCATGCGGCACACCGGACGATTCGTATCGTTCACTCGCAGACCTGCCATGAAGCTCCAAACTCCGATCGCCATCGCCGGTGCTGGCCTCCTCGTCGCCATCGGCGCCGACGCCGACGCGCAGCCCATCGGGACGTCGTTGCAGTCTCTCTACGACGCCATCGTCCGCGGTAACCTGATCATCGCCGGGAATGCGTCGGACGAGTGCGATCCCGCGGACTCCGGCTGTATCGACGACGGGCTCTGTGACGGACCTCAAGACGTCGACGGGGTCTGTGTCGCCGGCGAAGACCTGGATGCCGATGGCATCGTCGACGCGGGCGAGACCGATCCCAACGATCCGTCAGCCGACGTTCCGGTCGAGCGTTACCGGTACTCCGGCGGCAAGGCCTTCGGTTGCGCGACGAGCGCGGGCGGCGCCGGGAATGCGCTGGGGCTACTCCTGCTGGTGGGCCTCTCCCTGGGATTGCGCCGACGGAAGGCGCTACGGTCATGACTACCGAGCCACTCCGCATCGCCGAGGTCTTCGGGTTGAGCCCGTTGTCTCGCGCAGTCCGGCAGATCCACCGCGGTCTCAGCGGCTCGCCGTACGAGCCGGCGACCCGCTGGGACCTCACTTCGGCGCGCATCTTCAAGCCCCGAATCGGCCTGCCGGCATGGCTCGGCATGTCGCGAGCCGACCGACGCGTCGCCGTCTACAACCTCTTCAACCGCGTGCCGCAGCCTGACGACGAGGGGTACTCGGTTCGGGTGACCTACGCGCGCGATTTCCGCGGCGGGCGGCACACCTACGACGGCCATCTCGGCACCGACTTCGCCTGCCCGGTCGGCACCGTGCTCGTCGCTGCGGCCCCCGGCGTCGTCGCCCGCATCGGGTTCGAGTTCGACCGGGGCGGGCTGAAGATCGCCGTCGACCACGGCGAGGGCCTGCTCACGACCTACGGGCATTGCGCCCGCGCGCTCGTTCACGAGGGCCGTGTCGTTCGGCGGGGCGAGCCGATCGCGCTGAGCGGCGCCGCCGGCATGGAGTTGCTGCTCCTCTTTCCGTGGGTCGCCCCACACGTTCACATGAACACCTGGTTGAACGGCATCCCGGTCGATCCCTACTCCGCGGGACCCGCCGAAGTGTCCCTCTGGCGCCGACACAACGATCCGGTTCCCCACCGGCACGGTGTGACGGAGCCGGACGACGAGTTCGAGCCGAGCCGGTACGACCGCGATGCGGTCGAGGCAGCGATCGACGCCTGTCGGGATCCGGCCTGGCGCGACCAGATGCGGCGCTCCATCCGGGTGGATACGCGCGCGGTCGAGGTCGTGCTCCAACAGAACTACCGGAGCGCCATGTTCGGCGAGCGCGTGTGTGTGTACGCGGAGAATGGCGGGCGGCGGCCGGTTCTCGATCTTCCCTTCCGCGCCGAGGACTATGCCGGCGCCTGGTTGCCCGCCGACGGCACGGGGTGAGTCGATCGCAGCCGCCTCCCGGGCTCGATGTCCCGACGGCGCGGCGCGTCCGATGCGCGCCCTACCGGAGCAACAGCCACGCCAGCAGCGCCAGGATAGCGACGAGGCCCACGATCGAGCGACCGGATCGGCCGGTCGCCCGGGTACTCGCGCCCGCAGCCAGCAGCGCCGTCGGAGTAGAGCGCGATCATGTCCTCGGGCGTCGCGGGGTCGAACGCGATCTGTGCTTCTCCGAGCGTTGGGGTCGGCGTTACCCGATCTCGAACTCGATCAACACATCGCCGGGCGAGACGAGATCTCCCGGGGCGACCTTGACCGCCATCACCACGGCGGCGCCCTCGGCCTTGATCTCGTTCTCCATCTTCATCGCCTCGACGATGATCAGGGTCTGGCCCTCCTCGACCGCGTCACCGACGGCACACCGGACGAGCACGACCTTGCCGGTCATCGGACTTCGGAGCTCCGGCTTCATGCCCCCGGCGCCGGCGCCGAGCGCGTTCTTCATGTGGTAGGTGCGGTCGTCGACCATCTCGAAGTCGAACCGACCGCCGGGTCCCCGAACGATGTCGATGTCGCCGCGCCGCTCGACAGAGAGATCGAGGGAGCGGTCGCCGATGCGCAGCGCGATGCCGTGGTCGGTCTCGAAGCCCTCGACCTCCAGCTCCTCACCCTCGATCTCGATCCGATAGCGGTCACCGCCGAGCGGGGTCACGGCGATCTGGTCGATCGGGTGGTCGGGATCACCGGTGAGGCGGACGAACTTCTCGGTCTTCATGGTGCTCCTCAGAGACGTCCGACCTGGCGGAATCGACCGTGGCGAAGCCAATTGCTGAGGCCGTTGCCATTCGCTTGCGCAGCGGCCACGGCCTCGTGTCGTTCACGCACTTCGAAGTAGCGCTGCAACGCGGCGGCGGCCAGGGCCTCGCGCTCGTCGGCTGCCGACGCCCCGTTCGCCGAGTTCTCGACGAGGATCCGTTCGACCACGCCGGTGTCGTAGCTGCCGTCGACGAACTCTCCGAAGCGGAGGCAGTCGGCCAGGAACGACAGGTTCGTCTCGACCCCCTGCACGATGTACTCGTCGAGGCAGCGGAGCATGCGGGCGCGGGCGGTCTCGCGATCGGGACCGTGAACGATGAACTTGGAGATCATCGGGTCGTAGTGAACGCTGACCTCGGCGCCGGAGTAGAACCCGTTGTCGTCGCGGACGCCGGGTCCCTGCGGTGGACTCAGGAGCGTGATCGTGCCCGGCGACGGCAGGAACTTGTTGCGTGGATCCTCGGCGTAGACACGAATCTCGATCGCGTGGCCGTCCTGGGTCAGATCGTCCTGCGTGAAGGGCAGGGGCTCGCCAGCAGCGATCCGGAGCTGTTGCTCGACGAGGTCGACGCCGGTCACCGCCTCGGTGATCGGGTGCTCGACCTGCAGGCGGGTGTTCATCTCGAGGAAGTAGAAGTCCTGGTTGTCGTCGAGCAGGAACTCGACCGTGCCGGCGCCTACGTAGTCGACCGCCTTGGCCGCCTTGACCGCGACCTCGCCCATCGCGCGGCGGACGTCGTCGCGCAGGATGTGACAGGGCGACTCCTCGACGACCTTCTGGTGACGGCGCTGAACGCTGCACTCCCGCTCGAAGAGGTGGACGCAGTTTCCGTGCTGGTCGGCGAGGACCTGGATCTCGACGTGCTTGGGCTTCAGGACCCACTTCTCGACATAGCAGTCCTCGTTGCCGAACGCGGCGCGCGCCTCTCGTTGCGCGCCGTCGAACGCAGCGATGAAGTGGTCCTCGTGGTCGACCCGTCGCATGCCCTTTCCACCGCCGCCGGCGGCCGCCTTGACCAGGACCGGGTAGCCGATGCCCCGGGCGATCTCCAACGCCTCGACGGCCGTCGGGATGGCCTGCTCCGTGCCCGGGACGACCGGCACCTCCGCCGCCAGCATGATCCGCCGCGCCTGGGTCTTCTCGCCCATCGCGACGATGGCCGATGCCGGTGGACCGATGAAGGCAATGCCGGCGGCCGCGCAGGCGTCTGCGAACGACGCGTTCTCGCTGAGGAAGCCGTAGCCTGGATGGATCGCCTGCGCGCCGCTGCGACGCGTGACGTCGAGGATCTTGTCGGCCCGGAGGTAGCTCTCGGCGCTCGCGGCCGGACCGATGCAATAGGCCTCGTCGGCGTAGCGGACGTGCAGCGCGCGGGCGTCGGCCTCGGAGTAGACCGCGACCGAAGCGATGCCCATCTCGCGCAGCGTCCGCATGACCCGAACGGCGATCTCGCCACGGTTGGCGATCAAGACCTTGTCGAACATCGTTTCATCTCCGAGCGCGCGTGCGAGGTGGTGATTGCCCCAGCGGGGCGCGGTCGTCAAGGCGTGGACCGGCCCGGGCGACGCCGCGGAGCAGGCCGTCGCGGGCGATTGGTGTGCTCGTCAATTCGAGCCGACAGCACTAGGCTGAACCGCCTCTGTTCCGCTTCGTGGCCTGACCGTGTTGCGCACATCGATCATCACCCGGGTGCTCGTCGCCGTCTTCACGGTCGTGACCGCGTTCGCCGCTGCACTGGCGTACAACGTCTCGTCTCAGCAGCGGCTCGTCGCCCAGCTCGCCCGGATCAACGACGGATACGTCCCGATCTCGCGGCGTCTCGAGGATCTCGGCCGCGAAGTGCGGTCCTTCGCGCGGGTCGTTTCGAACAAGGACCCGGTCGTGTTGCGGCAGTCGATGCGGGCGTCGATGGCCCTCTTTCCGTTTCCGGAGCGCATCGAGCAGCAGCTCGAGTCCCTGCGGGAGCAGCTGACGGGCCTCTCGGACACGCAATTGTCCGAGGACGAAGACGGGTTCGTGTCCAACACCTATGCGGTCGCCGAGCTCCTCTCGCTGGAGAACCGGGAGCTGGCGGTGATGGCCGACGAGCTCCTCTTGCTCCTCGACGAGGTCGCGCCGCGGATCGATCCGCTCCACACCGAGCTCTCTTCGCGCATCACCGCGTTCGAAAAACGCGTCGACGATCTCGGGTCTGTCGTCGAACGCCGCACCGACGCTGCCGTCGACCGTGTGCGAGCCGCGCAACGGCGCTCGATGGTGCGGGTCGGCTACGTCTCGCTCGGCGCCGTGTTCATCGCGCTCATCAGCGTGCTCCTGATCCGGCGATCCCTCCGACCGATCCGCCAACTCACCGGTCTTGCGACGCAGCTCAAGGAAGGCGACTACCAGTTCCCACCGATCGAGGCTGGGCGCGACGAGATCGGGGTCCTCGCGCGCGAATTCACCGGCATGGCGGATGCGATCCGGGACCGCGACGGGCTCCTGCGGCGGCAGAAAGACGAACTCGAGGACGTGTATCGAGCCCTCGTCGAGGCCCAGCGGGCGCAGGTCCAGGCCGAACGCCTGGCGGCGGTGGGGGAGATCTCGAGCCGCATCACCCACGAACTCCGCAACCCCCTGTCCAGCATCGGCCTCAACGTCGAGATGCTCGTCGACGAGCTGGAGAACGACGGCCGCGATGGCGATGGCGTCGAGATGCTCCGCGCGATCGAACGCGAAGTCCAGCGCCTGACGGAGCTCACGGACCGGTACCTGTCGATGACACGCACCGACGCCGAGCGCAGAGTCGACGCCGCGCTCGGTGACCTGGTCGACGACGTGGCCGGCCAGTTGCAGCCGGAGCTCGAGCGAGCCGGGATCGGGCTCGAACACGAGGCCGCCGACGGTGTGTCGGTGCGCGTCGACCCCGCGCAGCTTCGGCAAGTGCTGATCAACCTCGTCCAGAACTCGGTCGGCGCGATCCGGTCCACCCGCGACGCCGGCGGCCGAATTCGCATCCGCGTCACCGCGCACGACGAGCACGCGCTGTGCCGGATCGAGGACGACGGCCCGGGCATCGACGCCGCGATCGCCGGGCAGGTCTTCGAGCCGTTCGTCACCAATCGCGAGGGGGGCACCGGACTGGGCCTCAGCATCAGCCGCCGCATCGTCGAGGACCACGACGGGGAGCTGAGGGCAGGAACGAGCGACGAGCTCGGCGGCGCGGCCTTCGAACTCCGATTGCCGCGCACCCGGGTCTGACGGCCGTCGGCCCCGGCGCCGCACTCCTCACCCGCTGGCGGCGCCCTCAGTCGCCGAGGTGCTCCCAGAGCTCCGCCTGTCGCGTCGCCCAGACGGCGATGCGCGGGTTGGGATCGGCGACGGCCGCGACGACGGCCTCACGCGCACCGCGCCAGCGACGCTCGGCGAACGCCCGCAATGCCTCGTGGCGCAGCAACGGGTCGGGGTTGCGGCACGCGAGACGGAGGTCGATCATGGCAGCGCTCCGGTCCATGCGCGCGAGCGCGATGGCCGCGTGATGCCTGGCGGGTCGTGTCGAGAGGAGCTGTTCGAGGGTCTCCACGGTCGACTCGTCACCGAGCAGGCCGGCGGCCAGCTCGACGAAGGTCCCAAGCTCCTGCATCGCATCATCGGCGCGGAGCGCGGCCACGGCGGGGAGAGCCTCGCGATCTCCGAGCAGCCCCAGCACGATCGCGGCCTTGGCGCGCACGACGGCGGAGTCGATGGCGAGGAGTGAACGCAGGGGTTCGAAGTCGCCGCATCGACCCGCGGCTGTTGCGGCGACGACCCGAATGCCGATGTCATCGCCGCCACCGCCCACGAACTCGGACAACGATCCGCACGCCTCGTCCGTGCCGACTTCTCCCAACGCCCACACCGCGATCTCGCGGGCGAGCGGGGTCGCGTCGGCATTCCGTGCGGCGTCGACGAGCGCGGCGACATCGCCGACCGCGGCGGTCACGACCGCCTCCTGGAGTGGCATTCGCTCCGAACTCTCGGCCTCGGCCGCAAGGCCGATGGCGTCGACGACGGGACTCTGCCCCAACGCCGGTGACGTGCCCGCGAGTACGAGCAGCCCGGCGAGGAGTGCGGCGGGCTGCATCTCAGTCCTCGGCTGCGGCGCTCGCTTCGAGCTCGGCGACCAGCTTCCGATTGGTCTCGATGAGTTCCTGGAGCTCACCGGAGAGGTCCTTGAAGGCCGCCTTCATCGCTTCGTTCTTCTGCCTGATCCGGTCGAGTTCGCCGGAGTCGCTCCCTCCCTTGGACCGGCCATCGGCCGACTCCAGGTCTGCGATCCGCTCGTCGCGCCCCTTCACGGCCGCTTCGAGGGAGGTGATCTTGGCGTCTTTGTCCTTGCCCGCGTCTTGCAGCTCGACGATGCGTGCGGCGGCGCGCTCCGCCTCGGAGCGCAGGGAGGAAAGCTCGGCCTCGGCACCTGCCAGTTCTTCGGCCGCCTTGGCGATCTCGACGTTCCCTTCCTCGAGCTCCGCGGAGAGTCGGGCCTTGTCGACCTCGGCCCGCTCGGCGCGCTCGCTTGCGTCCTCGAGCGAGGCACGCAGAGAGTCGCGCTCCTCGCTCCGTGCCGCGAACTCCTTGAGGAGCGCTTCGTCGGCCGGAGCCTCGCCGAGGCTGGACACCAACCGCAGCTCCTTGAGTTCGTCCTTGAGAGAGCTGACCTGGATGCGGAGCTGGTCCCTCTCGTCGTCGTCCGGGGATCCCTCGTCGTCCGGGGATCCCTCGTCGGCCGGGAAGCCTTCGTCGGCCGGGAAGCCTTCGTCGGCGGGCACCTCGTCGCGTGGCGGCGCGTTCGGGATGGCGACCTTGTCCGTTTGCGGCGAGTCGATCTCGATCGACTCGATCTCGCCGGGGCGACCGGCGATGGTCCGGCTGACTCCGGCCGGTCCCGGCCCGGCGGGGGCCACGCGAGGCGGGGAAGGGGGAGCCGGAGCCGGAGCTTCTTCGGGCGCGAAGAACTCGTCGGCGGTCATGGGGCTGACCGCCTCTCCCTCCTCGAAGTCCTCTGTCGCGTCTGCCGGCGCGTCGGTGACGAAAAGGAGATTGAACTCGCCACACAGGACCTCGGCGCCGCCGGTCAGTGGCGCCGAAACCTCGCGCTTGCCGTTGATGTAGGTGCCGTTGGACGAGTTGAGGTCGTAGATCGAGAAACTCCCGGACGCCGCATCGACCCTGATCTCGGCGTGCTTGCGAGAGATCGACGGATTGTTGATGCGCAGGTCGCACATCGGGTTGCGACCGATCGTGTAGGCCGCGCGGCCGGAGTCGAGTGAGAACTCGTGCTCGACGCCCTGGTCCGTGTAGATCAACTTCGCCACGTCAACCTCAGCAATCGTCGTTTCCTCAAGGGTCCCGAAGCTAGCACATCGAATACGGCGATGGAAATCCGTCGCCCCCGCGCACTCCGGGCGACAGACGCGGGATGCGGCGGGCGGGGAGCGGGGTAGAGGAACGCCCCCGCCCCTGGTAGGCTCCCGCGTTGCGTTAGCGCCGTCCTACACCCTATGAATCGCATCGATCCCCGACAGCGGCTCCCCGCCGAGCCGAGAATCGTCGCGCTCGGCGGCGGCGGCGGCGGCGTCGGGAGATCGACCATCGCCACCGAGCTCGCGCGTCTCGCTGCGCGAAAGGGAAGGCGCACGCTGGTCGTCGACGCCGATGTCGCCAATCCGAGCGCACACCGACGCTTCGAGCTTTCGGCCGACCACCTCGAGGCAGGCGCGTTCGTCGAGGCGGCTCCCGTCGCCCCCCTGATCATCGGCGGTGACAGGCAGCGGCCCGCCGTGCTGCCCCTCGGCCTGTGCCTACCGCGCCCGTTTTCACGGGCCGAGTTCAGGGCCGGGCCGTTCGTCCGCCAGCTCCGTTCGCTGGAGTTCGATCTGGTCGTGGTCGATCTTCCGGCGACACCCGATCCCGTGTGGTCCTCGATCTTCGCCCTCTCCGACGTGCCGATCGTCGTCGCCGCGACCGAAGGCGGCTCCCTGCTCGCAGCGACCCGCTACGTCAGGCATGCGATCGTCTTCGCGCTGCTCAACCAGCGAGCTGCGGCGGACATCGAGCGTGAGCTGCTTCGGGCAATCGACGGGCTCGCGCTCGATTGGCGCGTCGACGCACTCCGGACGGCGCTGCCGTCCAAGACGCGACCGCTCCTCGACGACGTCCTCGACCGGTTCGAGCTCTACCTGTTGCTCTCACACACCCGCGAGACGTCCGAGCGCGAGCTCGGATCGGTGATCTCGTTGGCGTGGTCGCACCTGCTCGACGTCCGACCTCGCTACCTGGGATCGGTCGACCACGACGAGCGCCGGTGGTTCCACCTGCGCCAGAGCGACACGGTCCCCGGTCTGAACTCGGACGACGGCACCGACGTGCAATGTGAAGCGATCGCACGCCGGTTGGTCGAGCTCGACGATTTCGACGCGACGCAGACTGTCGTGCGGCGCAGTCGCGAGGAGGGTCCCTGCGATCTCCTCGGCGTTCCCGCGGACGTGGAGCCGCTGGCGGTGCGCCAACGTTACCGGCGTCTGTGGGAAGGGTTCCGACGGGACTCTCCCGTGCACCGCGTTCTCGTGCCAGCCGACGACCGGCGCGTGCTCCTCGAGGAGCTGGAGGAGGCCAACCGGCAGGTCCAGGTCTGGCTGAAGGAGCGGCCGGCGTCGGTCGAGGCGCCACCGCCCAGGGCCCCGGATCGCCCTCAGCGCAATCCCGGAGAGGCGATCGCCCGAACGAGACAGGAACGGGACCTCAGCCAGCGCGAGCTCTCGCTGCAGACGAAGATCGGCCTCCGCTATCTCGTCGCGATCGAGGCCTTCGACGTCGAGGCCCTGCCCCGCCCGGTCTACCTGCGCGGATATCTACGCGAAATCGCCCGCGCGCTGTCGCTGGAGCCGGAGCCACTTCTGGACGATTACTTGACGACCCTCTCCGAGGCTCGTACCGATCGGGTGTTGTCCCGCGACAGCTGAGCACCGACCGCCCCCTCGCAGAGAATCGCGATGAGCAAGATCTCCTCGATCCCGGAAGCCGCCCGCCTCGCGCGTGCCATGGCCTCTGACATCGCGATCTACAACACCGAGAAGATCCAGCGCGGCATCGAGAACGACCGCCTCTTCGAGGAGTTGGAGGACGACCTCCGAGAGGGCCAGCAGATGTGGGTCGCGAAGGTCTCCGACGAGATCGTCTCCGGCACGAACCTGCTGCAGAAGGCGTTCGTCGACATCATCTTCGCTGGCGCGGGGAACATTCGTTCGCCGATCTTCTGACCCCGGATTCGCCTTGGGGCCGACGACGCTGCGGGTCGGCGACGACGACGACGGACGGAGACTCGACCGTTTCGTCGCCGACAGCACGGATCTGTCCCGAGCCCGCGTTCAGGCGCTCATCGCCGACGGGAGCGTCACGGTCGACGGCCGCACCGTAACGCGGGCCTCGCGACGGGTCCGGCCGGGACAGACCGTCGTCTTCGACGTCCCCCCTCCGCGGGCGACGGAGGTCGCGGCCGAAGCGATTCCAATGGACATCGTCTTCGAAGACAGTGACTTGCTCGTCGTTCACAAGCCGGCTGGCATGGTGGTCCACCCGGCTCCCGGCCACCCAGACGGAACGCTCGTCAACGCGCTGCTCCATCACTGCGACGACCTGTCCGGTGTCGGCGGCGAGCTGCGCCCGGGCATCGTACATCGTATCGACAAGGACACCAGCGGGCTGCTCGTCGTCTCCAAGAACGACGCCACCCACCACCACCTTCAGGCCCAGTTCGCCGCGCACACCATCGAACGGACCTACCTGGCCCTCTGTGCCCGCACCAGCGGACCGGGCCTGGAGGAGAGCGGGACACTCGCGACCCCACACGGTCGCCATCCCAAGGACCGAAAACGATTCACCGGTCGTCGACCTGCTTCTCGGACGGCGGTGACCCACTATCGGGTCACCGGACGGTTCGCCGACGGAGCCTGCGCGGTGGGTTGTTCGCTCGAAACCGGCAGGACTCACCAGATCCGCATGCACCTGAGCGAGGCCGGCTGCCCGATACTGGGCGATACGCTCTACGGCGGGCGGGCGGCCGGGTCGACGCGCCTGATCGATCGCATGGCGCTCCACGCGTCGACGCTCGGATTCGAGCACCCGAACGGCGAGACCCTTTACTTCGAGGCCACGCCGCCGGAGGATTTCGCCCATGCATTGGTAGCGCTCCAACGAGGTGTGTCGTGGCGGAGCTGAGCTCGAGCGGGGAACATCGAGTCCCCGGGCACCGGTCGCTGCTCCGGGCTGCGGTCGACGACATCTCGCGTCTCGCGTTCATCACGAACGTGCTGGTCAAGCACGGTTTCTCGGCGTTCGCCGTGCGCGGGGGGTTCCTCTCCGCGAGCGACGAGGTGCCCCCGGCAGACACGATCGACCCGCGGGCGGACCCGGACGACGCGGCGCGACGATTTCGCTCCATGCTCGAGGATCTCGGCCCGACGTTCGTCAAGGTCGGCCAGGTGCTATCGACCCGCCCGGACGTCCTCCCGCCGCCCTTCGTCCGCGAGCTGGCTCGCCTGCAGGACCAGGCTCCACCGGTCGAGTTCGACGCGATCCGGCAGGCCGTCGAGGACGGACTCGGCATGCCGATCGAGGAGGTCTTCACCGAGTTCGACCCCGAGCCGGTAGCCAGCGCATCGATGGCCCAGACCCACCTGGCGACGATGCACGACGGCGTGCGGGTCATCGTCAAGGTCCAGCGACCCGGCATCGCCGAGACGATGCGAAGCGATCTCGACCTGCTGCACATCTTCGCCCGGTTGCTGGAGATGACGGTCGCCGAGATGGAACTCTACGCCCCGGGAGACGTCGTCCGGGTCCTCGACGAGGCGTTGCGGGGCGAGTTGGACTTCCTCAACGAGTCACTGAACCTGGAGACGCTCAGCGAGGCCTTCGCCGACGACCCGGACTTCCGCATCCCGCGCCTGTATCGGGAGCTGACGACTCGGACGGTCATGACGATGGAGTACGTCTCCGGCTCCCGGATCCGGGACCTGGAACAGGGCTCCGAGGATGCCGAGCGATACTCGCTGTTGCTGGTCGAGGCGCTCTACCGGATGATCTTCGACCACGGGATCTTCCACGGGGACCCGCATCCGGGGAACCTGATCGTCGCCGACGACGGGCGACTGGCGTTCATCGACTTCGGGCTGTGCGGCTACCTGACGGTGACCCAGCGCGATCGGTTGGTCACGCTGATCATCGCCGTCCTCGCTGGCGACATCGACAGCACGGCGCGCGTCCTGCTCCGCATGGGACGACCACTCGGACACGTTCAGATGTCCGACTTCAAGGCCGAGGTCGCGGCGATCCGGGAGCGCTATCTGAAGCGCAACCTGAAGACCATCGACATGTCGCGCTTCATGGAGGAGTGCCTCGACTCCGCCGCGCGGCATCGGATCCGGATCGCGACGGACTACAGCATCCTGTCGAAGGCGGCGGTGACGATCGAA
>PVBE010765218.1_pt1 | contig 15792 bp, 10 predicted proteins | sample 1631181 | NCBI WGS metagenome assembly PVBE01 (sample SAMN08397723, study PRJNA350692) | Marine metagenome, whole genome shotgun sequencing project. | isolation source: water | place: Pacific Ocean | collected 2012-04
ATCAAGGGGGAGGGAAGAAAGCAAGGGCCACGGCCGGTTTTCGCTCCCTCCCCCCTTGTGGGGGAGGGTCGGGGTGGGGGGGCGGCAGCAGCATTTGACGCCGCTGCGCTATTCCTTCACACGCTCTTTCGCGGGAATGACGACTGGAGGACTTGCGCTAAACCTCGACACCGTTTTCCCGGGCGAAATCCTCGAAGGCGGTGCGTACGCTGCCGTGGTCCTGGCCGGCCAGGTCGCAGACCAGCCCGCGCAAGGCACCCACGTCGAGGCTGCGCACCATGCGTTTTAGCGCCGGCACCTCGGCCGCCGCCATCGACAGGCGCTCGATGCCGCAGCCCACCAAGGCCATGGCCTCGAGCGGCCGGCCGGCGATCTCGCCGCAGACGGTGAGCGGAATGGCGGCCTCGGCGGCGGCCGAAACGATCTCGCCGATCAGGCCCAAAAGGGGCGCCGACAGCACGTCGTAGCGGGCGTTGACACGGGGATTGTCGCGGTCGCTGGCGAACAGGTACTGCAACAGGTCGTTGCTGCCCAAGGAAACGAAATCGGCGGCGGCAAACAGCGGCCTGAGCTGCCACAGCAGGGCCGGCACCTCGAGCATGACGCCGACGCGCACGTCGGCCGGCGTGGCCAGGCTGGCGGCCCGGGCTTTTTCCAACTCGGCCTCGAGGACGCCGCGGGCATGGTTGAACTCGGCCAGCTCGGTGACCATGGGAAAGACCACGTCGAGGCGCTGGCCGGCGGCCCGGATCAAGGCGCCAAGCTGGTCCTCGAGGATGTCGGGGCGGTCGAAACCGACGCGGATGCCGCGCCAACCCAGCGCCGGATTGGCATCGCCCGAAGTCTCGAGATAAGGCAGCGCCTTGTCGCCGCCGATGTCGAGGGTGCGGAAGACCACCGGGCGGCTGCCGGCCCGGGCCAGGACCGAGGCATAAAGCTCGGCCTGGGCCGCCACGTCGGGATAGCTGTGGCGCCCCATGAAGGCAAGTTCGGTGCGAAAGAGGCCGATGCCCTCGGCGCCGCAGTCGTCGAGCCGGGGCACTTCGAAGGGAAAGCCGGCATTGAGCTCGATGGAGATGTGGCGTCCGTCGCGGCTCAGCGGCTCGAGCGCGGCCGTGGCGGCAAAATCGTCGGCCGGGCGGGAACGCCCGATGGAGCTCTCGTAGGCCTGCAGGGCGCGGGGCTCGGGCCGCACCACGATCTGGCCGCCGTCACCATCGACGATCAGCAGATCGCCCTCGGCCACCGCCTCGAGGGCCTCGCGGCAGCGCCCCACCACGGGAACGCCCAAGGCCCGGGCGACGATGGCCAAGTGCGAGGTCGGCGAGCCTTCGGTCAGCACCACGCCTTCGAGAAAAGCGGGGTCGAGATCCAGCAGCGCCGCCGGCCCCAGGTTGCGGGCGATCAGCACGGCCGGTTCTTCGAGCACGAGGGCGCCCGGGGCGCCATTTCCCAAGGGACCGATGAGGTGCCCCAGCAGGCGGTCGCCGAGATCGTCGAGATCGACCAGGCGCTCGCGCAAATAAGGATCCTGGGCCTTGGAGAGGCGGCCGCGAATCTCGTTCTGCACCAGCTGCACCGCCGCCTCGGCGCTGAGGCCGCCGCGCACGGCATCGGCGATGCGCTCGCGCCAGCCATGATCCTCGGCAAACATCTTGAAGGCCTCCAGCACCTCGCGGTGCTCGCCCAGCGCCGGCAGGGCCGAGCCCTGCAAATGGGCCTCGAGGCCGGTACTGAGCGCCGCGAAGGCCTGGTCCAGGCGAGCCAGCTCCGGCTCCAATTGCTCGGCCAAGGTGCGCTCGATGACGATTTCGCGCTGCACCCGGCGGGCCCGGCCGGTGGCCACGCCCCGGCTCAGCGATAGGCCGGCGATCAGGGCCGGCCCGGCCACGATTGGCGCCGCCGCCGGCGGCCGTTCCTCGACCGCCGTCGCCAGAACCTCGGCCAGCACCATGGCGACGGTCTCGCAGGCCTCGATCTCGGCTTCGGCGTAGCGCCGCCGCGTTACGTTCTGCACCACCACGACGCCCAGCACGCGGCCGGCACGCAGCACCGGCACGCCCATGAAGGATTGGTAGACTTCCTCGCCGGTTTCCGGCCGCAGCGCGAAATTGGGATGGCTCTGGGCGTCGGCCAGGGCCACCGGGCGGGCCTGTTCGGCGATCAGGCCGACCAGACCCTCGCCGTGGCGCAGGCGCGTCAGGTGCACGGCATCGCGGTTCAGGCCCAAGGTGGCGAAAAGCTCGAAATCGCGCTGGTCGCGCAGCACGTAGATCGAACAGACCTCGGCCGCCAGATAGTCGGCGATCACCGCCACCACGCGGTCGAGCCGGCCCTCGGTGGTGCCGTGGCCGGTCATCAACTGGCGCACCTGGCGCAGAAAACGGCGCGATCGCGCCCAGCCGTCGTCCGCCTCGGGTTTTTTTGTACTCTGTAACGTCACGCCGCCCTCATCCCTGCCGTTGTTGTTTTCGTTGCCAACAAACGTAAGGTGACTCGATCGCAGTTTCCAGAGGGATCGGTGAATCTCTTAATATTTTACATTAAAGATACTTGTTATTTTATTGTTTTATATATTTTTTTCCTCAGAATATACTACCATCAAATAACCAGTCTCAAGGTGCCGGGTTCGGAGGTTGACGCCGGCCGCGCGCTTGGCGTTACATGCCGCTTGATCAGGCGGCCGAGGAGGCACAGTCAAGAACACCGATGTGTGAGCTTTTTGCCCTTTCCGCGCGCTTTCCCGCCACCGTCACTTTGTCGTTGCAGGAATTTGCCCTGCACGGCGGCTTCAGCGCCTGCCATGCCGATGGCTGGGGCATCGCCTATTTTGATGAAACCGGGTACGACACGTATCTGGTACGCGATACCGCGCCCGCCTTCAAAAGCCCCTGGGTGTCATTCGTCGAGAGCGCCGGCCTCGCCAGCACCACGGTCATCTCTCATATTCGCAAAGCCACCATGGGTTCCGTCAGCCTGCCCAACACCCATCCCTTTCAGCGCGAGATGAACGGCTATTCCCACGTTTTCGCCCGCAATGGAAAATTGAGCGGTCTGGCCGAGGCTTACACCCTCGACAAGCTTGGCTTCCAGCCCGTTGGCACCACCGATTCCGAACTGGCCTTCTGCGTCCTTCTGCAGGCTCTGCAAAAGATCGGCAGCAAATCGAAAACCAGGCCACCGCTGGCCGATCGCCTCTCCGTGTTCGTCGATTTCGCGGCCGAGATGCGTCAGCGAGGGATGGCCAATTTTCTCTATGCCGATGGTGAGGCGCTGTTTGTCCACAGTCACAAGCGCACCCAGAACGACGGGGCTGTACGCGCCCCGGGACTGCACATGCTGACACGGGAGTGCCGAACAAAGGACTCTGCTTTCAATCATGCCGGGGTCGAAATGGTGCACCACGGCGACCAGCCAATCCAACGGGCTGCATTGTTCGCCAGCGTTCCCCTTAGCAGTGAAGGCTGGGTAGCACTGCCCGCAAACGAAGTTGTCGTGGCTTGCGCCGGGGTTTTGCACCAGTAAGACCGGACTGCCGTCAAGCCGTCTCGACTTCAACTCCGTCGTCGCGCAGCCAGACATAGAGCGCCGGGATGACCAGCAGGGTGAGTATGGTCGACGAGGCCAGGCCGAACAGCAGGGAAATCGCCAGGCCCTGGAAGATGGGGTCGAAGAGAATTACCGAAGCCCCCACCATGGCGGCGACGGCGGTAAGAAAAATCGGCTTGAAGCGGATGGCGCCGGCCTCCAGCAGGCTTTGGCGCAGCGCCGCTCCCTGACGCTGGCGGGCCCGGATGAAATCGATCAGCAGGATCGAATTGCGCACCACGATGCCGGCCAGGGCAATGAAGCCGATCATCGAGGTGGCGGTGAAGGCGGCGCCGAACAGCCAGTGTCCAAGCATGATGCCGATCAGCGTCAAGGGCACCGGCACGAGTACCAGCAGCGGCAGGCGGAATGAGCCGAACTGGCCCACCACCAGCAGATAGATGCCGATGATGGCGACCATGAAGGCGGCCCCCATGTCGCGGAAGGTGACGTAGGTGATCTCCCATTCGCCGTCCCACAGCAGGGTGGGCAGGGATTCGTCTGCCGGCTGGCCGTGCAGACTTACCTGCGGCGGCCCGGCGGGGCCCCAATCGTGCCTCTCCAGGGCCTGGTTTACCGCCAGCATGCCGTAGATCGGCGCCTCGAAGCGTCCGGCCAGCCGGCCGTCAATGGTGGGCAGCGGCGTGCTCAGCAGCCGGGGCCCCGGCGTGAGCTCCGATTTGGGCAGCCGGATGCTGATCTCGACCGGGCATGACGACGCTGCCGTTGGTCAGCGCCACGCGCAGCACGCGGCCGGCGGCCGGCGCCAGCACCGCACCCCCCTCGGTGCGGCGCTGCACCAGCACGGCGCGCTCCGCCTGCTGGGCCGCTGTGTCGGCCTTGAGGGCATCGAGGTTGGCCACCGCCTCGTCGAGGCGGGCCTTGGCTGACGTTGCCGGAACGGTGCAGCCGCCGAGCCCGCTTGAGCGCCGTCTCGGCCAAGCCTCGACGGGCCCCGCCAGCGAAGCCAAGCGGGCATCGAGTGCCGCCAGGCCAAGCTTGAGTTTGGCGTCGACCACCAAGGCCAGGCGCTGGCCGCGCTTGACCAGGCTGCCCTCGTCAACCACCAGGTCGCGTACCAAACCAGCGATCCGCGCCCGCGCCCGGGTCACGTCGACGCTCTCGACGCTCGCGAACACGGCTTTTTGTTCGCTGATCTGGGTCAGCTGCACGGTCAGCTCGGTCTCGCCCCGGGCCACGGCCGAGAACGCCCCGGCGAACAGCAAGGCGAGGACTCTGCGGATCGGCGGATCATGGCGGCTTCCCCTCGTGGATCGAATATTAGCATTATCTAATATAATGAAAATGGATATGGCCATCTTACCCCATCGTTCAAGACCGACCGGCCAACTTTAGGCCCCAAGCGAAGATGTGCTGGCCCCGCGGGTTCGCTTGCGCAGCTATTTGCGCTACCCTTCCTGGCGGGGGGCACGGCGGCCTGCCCCGACCAGTCCAGCTGGGAGCCTGGAAGCGTTGAACGAATGTCCTGCCTGCCGGGCCGGCAATCCGCCCGAAAACAAGTTCTGCGGCCAGTGCGGCAGCCGGCTGCCGGGGTGCTGCCTGGCCTGTGGCGCGCTCAATCCGGCCGACCACAAGTTCTGCGGCCAATGCGGCGTAAAACTGGGGGACACGGCGCCGCCGCTAGCGGCTGCCCCGCCCCAAACGGCAAGCGACAGCGAGGCCGAGCGCCGGCAGCTCACAGTGATGTTCTGCGACCTGGCCGATTCGACGGCGCTTTCCGAACGCTTCGATCCCGAAGACCTGCGCCAGGTCATCACCCAGTACCAGGACGTCTGCGGCGCCCAGATCGAGGCCTTCGGCGGCTACATAGCGCGCTACATGGGCGACGGCATTTTGGTTTATTTCGGCTACCCCCAGGCCCACGAGGACGATCCCGAACGGGCCGTGCGGACGGGACTGAGAATCGTCGAGGGCGTGGCCGCCCTGGAGCCCCGGCCGGGTCTTCGCCTGCACGTGCGCCTGGGCATCGCCACCGGCCTGGTGGTGGCCGGCGATATCATCGGCCAGGGCGTCTCGGAGGAACACGCGGTGCTGGGCGTGACGCCCAACCTGGCGGCCCGCCTGCAAAGCCTGGCAGAGGCCGACAGCGTCGTCATCGGCGATGCCACGCGGCGCCTGGTCGGTGGCTTCTTCGAGTACCGCGACCTCGGCCGCCATCAGCTTAAGGGCATCAGCGAGCCGGAACAGGCCTGGCAAGTGCTGGGCGAAGGTGCCGCCGCCAGCCGCTTCGAGGCCACTGCCGGCAGCGGCCTCTCGCCCCTGGTGGGCCGCCAGGAGGAAGTCGGTCTGGTGCTCAACCGCTGGCGCCAGACGCAAGACGGCGAAGGCCAGGTGGTGGTCTTCTCGGGCGAAGCCGGGGTGGGCAAATCGCGCATCGTCGAGGCGTTCCGCTCTCGCCTCGACGACGGCAGCTTCGGCGCCCTCTCGCTGTCGTGTTCGCCTTTCCACACCAACAGCGCGCTCTACCCGGTGATAGAATGCCTGGGCCGGGTCATGGGTTTCGAGCGCGACGATGCGCCGTCAGCACGGGCCGACAAGCTGGATGCCTTCATCGACAATCTCGAATTGCCGCCAGCCGACATCGCGCCCTACCTGGCATCGGTGCTTTTCGAAAGCGATATGGAGCGCTACGACCTGGCCCCGGACAGCCTCGAGGAGCAGCGCAAGAAGGTCTCCGAGGCGCTGCTGGCATTGATGCTGGCGCAAAGCCAACGCCGGCCGATGATCATGGTGGTCGAGGATGCGCAATGGCTCGATCCCTCGAGCGCTGAGTTCCTCGGCCTCCTGATCGAGCGCCTGCGCAACTGGCGGCTCTTCATGCTGATCACGGCAAGGCCCGATTTCGAACCGCGCTGGGGCAGCCATCCCCACCTCACGACGCTGGCGCTGAACCGCCTCAGCCGCAGCGACAGCGCCGCCCTGGTACAACACGTCACCGCGGGCCGCGAGCTGCCCGAGGCAGTACTCGAGCAGATCGTCACCAAGACCGACGGCATCCCGCTGTTCGTCGAGGAGCTGACCAAGACGGTGCTGGAAACCGGCTTGGTCGAGGAGCGCGACGGGCGCTACCAACTGGTCGGCCCGCCCGGCGACCTGGCCATTCCGGCCTCGCTGCAGGATTCGCTGATGGCCCGGCTCGACCGCCTGGGCCTGGTCAAGGAGGTGGCGCAACTGGCGGCGGTGCTGGGGCGGCGCTTCCCACAGGCGCTGTTGGCCGCCGTCTCGCAGCTCGGCGCCGAGGCCTTGCAGACGGCACTGGATCAACTGGTCGAAGCCGAGGTGCTGTTCCAGAGCAGCCTGCCGCCGGCCGCCAGCTACGAATTCAAGCACGGCATGGTGCAGGAAACCGCCTACGGCTCGCTGCTCAAAAGCACGCGCCAGCGCCACCATGGCGAAATCGCCGAAACCATGGCGGCGGATTTTCCCGAGACCGCGGCCGGCGAGCCGGAGTTGCTGGCCCATCACTACAGCGAAGCCGGGCTGGCCGAAGCCGCCGTGCCCTACTGGCAGCGCGCCGGCCAGCGCGCCGCCGAGCGCTGGGCCAGCGCCGAATCGGTGGGCCACGTGGAACGCGGGCTGGAACTGCTGGAGACACTCCCCGATAACGCCCAGCGCGCCGAACAGGAAATGCCGCTGCTGCTCGACCTGGTTGGTGGATTGCGCATCCTCGACCGTTACGACGCCGCCCTGGCGGCGCTCGATCGCGCCCAGGCGGTGGCCGAGAACTACCAACGCATCGAGGACCTGGCGCAGGTGCACTACTACCGCGGCAGCATCTATTTCCCCATGGGAGACATCGAGGGCTGCCTGAGAGAGCACGAACTGGCCCGTGAAAACGCCCGCCGCGCGGACTCGCCGGAAAAGGAGGCGCGAGCGCTGAGCGGGCTTGGCGACGCCTATTACATGCGCGGCCACATGGCCACTTCACACCGGCATTTCGACGCCTGTGTCGAACTCGCCCGGGTCCACGGCCTGGCCACCATCGAACCCCCCAACCTGGCCATGCGCGGCCACACCCAGCTTTACCTCAACCAGCTCGAGGCCGGGCTCATTGATACCCTGAAGGCGGCCGAACTGGCCCGCCGACAAGGCAACGAACGGGCCGAGATGGTGGCCTCGGGCAGTTGCGCCGGCAAGCTGCTGTTCGACAACGGCCAGCTCACGGAGGCCCGCCAGAGCTGCCAGCACGCCATAGAACTGGCCAACGGCCTGGGCGCCCGGCGCTTCGATCCCGTCAACCAGGTGATCGTCGCCAAGGTAGCACTGATCGAGGGCCGGCGCGACGAGGCCATCGCCCTGGCCGAGCAGGCGGTGGCGACGACCCGCGAGACCGGCCCCAGGTTCGCCGGCCCCATGGCGCTGGGCACCCTGGCACTGGTCAGCGACCGGGAAGAGGTCCGCCGCCAGGCCATCTCGGAGGGCCTGGCGATATTGGATTCCGATTGCGTCAGCCACAATTATCTCTGGTTCTATCGCGACGCCATGGAGGCCTGCCTGCTGGCCGGCAACTTCCCCGGTGTCGAGGCCCTGGCCCAGGCCGCCGCCGACTACACCAGCGCCGAGCCGCTGCCTTGGATGGATCTATTGATCGACCGCGCCCGGACGCTCGCCCAAGCCGCCACGGCGCCCGATGAAGGGACGCGGGAGCACCTGCAGGCACTGCGCGACCAGGCGGCCAGCGTCGGATTCAAGGTCATCCTGCCCTCGCTCGACGCCGCCCTGGCCGACTGAGTTCACGGAAACACTGCCGTGTCCACCGTCTTCGACGTCATCGCGCTGCTGCTCGGGCTGGCGGCGCTGTTTGGCTACGTCAACCAGCGCTGGTTCCGTCTGCCGCCCTCGATCGGCGTCGTCATCATCGCGCTGGCGGCCTCGCTGGCGGTGCTGGGGCTCGACGCCATCATGCCGGTCTGGGGGCTGGGGACGGCCTTGCGCACCCTCGTCGCCGGCATCGATTTTAGCGACACCCTGATGAAGGGAATGCTGAGTTTCCTGCTGTTCGCCGGGGCACTGCACGTCGATCTCGGTGATCTGCGTGAGCGCCGCTACGCCATCGCCGCCATGGCCACCATCGGCCTCTTGTTGTCCACGCTGCTGGTGGGGCTGGGCATGTGGGGCGTGTTTGCGCTGTTGGGCCTGGGCGTGCCCTTGCTCATGTGCCTAGTCTTCGGCGCCCTGATCTCGCCCACCGACCCCATCGCCGTGCTGGGCATCCTGAAAAGCGTCACGGTGCCGCGCACGCTGGAGGCCAAGATCGCCGGCGAGAGCCTGTTCAACGACGGCGTCGCGGTGGTCGTCTTCACCATCCTGGTGGCGCTGGCCACCACGGCCGGCCCCATCGGCGCCGGTGACGTGGTGCTGCTTTTCGTCGAGGAAGCGGTAGGTGGCGTGGTGCTGGGGCTGGCAGCCGGCAGCCTGGCCTTCGTGGCGCTGCGCTCGATCGACGAATACACCGTCGAGGTGATGATCACGCTGGCCCTGGTCAGCGTCACCTACGCCCTGGCCGGGGCGCTGCACACCTCGGGGCCGATCGCCGTGGTGGTGGCCGGGCTGTTGATCGGCAACCACGGCAGGCGCCTGGCCATGAGCGAGACCACGCGCGGCCACTTGACCAACTTCTGGAAGCTGCTCGACGAAATCCTCAACGCCGTGCTCTTTCTGCTCATCGGCCTCGAGGTGGTAGCGGTGTCGTTCAGTACCGCGCCAGCCCTGGCGGCGGCGCTGGCAGTGCCGGTGGCGCTGGCCGCCCGCCTGGCCGGCGTGGCGCTGCCGCTGACGCTGCTCGGGCTGAAGCGAAGTTTCACGCCGGGCGCCGTGCCCATTCTGACCTGGGGGGGCTTGCGCGGCGGCATCTCGGTGGCGCTGGCGCTAAGCCTGCCCGAGGGGCCCTGGAAGGAGGTGCTGCTCAGCGCCTGCTACGGCGTCGTGGTGTTTTCCATCATCGTCCAGGGCCTGACCATCGAGCGCCTGGTCAAGCGTCTGCTGCCGGAGCAGACGAACGATTGAACCAATAGGCCAGAGCCGCCGCAGGCAGCGCCAGCACCAGGGCCAGCAGCCAGAGCTGGCCGGCGCTGGCCGGTACGTGGCCGCCGCCCGGGGTCGCCAGCGCGATGCCGGCCGCCAGGATCATGGCCCGGATGGGCCACTGCAATAACCCCTGGCGGCAGAGATCGCCGATGCCGATGAGGTGGCCCTGCAGCGCCGCCGCGATGAGCACCACGCCGATCACCGCGTCGACGACGACCTGGATGATTTCGAGCCAGCCGCCCTGCATGATGAGGGCCGGATTGAGCACGAAGAAGAAGGGGATGAAATAGATGATGCTGCCCAGCCGCATGGCCTCGAAGCCGGTACGCATGGGCTGCGCCTGAGCCAGGCTGGCCGCCGCGAAAGCGCCCAACGCCACCGGCGGCGTGATGAACGAGAGCATGCCCCAATAGAGCATGAAGAGATGCACGGCCATGGCGTTGAGGCCGGATTCGGTCAACGCCGGGGCCAGCGTGATGGCCAGGATGATGTAGGCCACGGTGACGGTGACGCCGATGCCCATGATGAAGCTGGCCAGCGCCCCCATGAGCAGCAGCAAGATCACCGAATCGCCGGCCATCGACAAGAGCTCGTTGGCCAGGGTGCTGATCTTGCCGGTCAGCGACAGCGAGCCGACGATCATGCCGATGCCGGCCAATATGGCCGCCAGTTCGACGAACAGCCGGCCGACGCCAGTGATGAAGGCGAGGAAATCATCCAGCGACCAGCGGCTGGCCTTGAGGAACTGGTTGATGCCGATCAGCAGCACGGTGGCGTAGTAGGCTGCCATGGCCTCGCGCTGCAGGAAGACCAGCATCCAGATCAGCAGCACGAAGACGGCGACGTAGTGCCAGCCCTCCTTCAGGGTCTGGGCCACCCCGGGCAGTTCCTCGCGCGGCAGGCCGGCGAGATTGTGGCGCGCCGCATAGCTGTCGATCTGCACGAAGAGGCCGAAGAAATAGAGTAGCGAGGGGATCACCGCGGCGATCACGATATCGGCGTAGGGCACCTCCAGATAGGTCGCCATGACGAAAGCAGTGGCGCCCATGATAGGCGGCATCAGCACACCGCCGGTCGAGGCGCAGGCCTCGACACCGCCGGCGTAGTGGGGCGGCAGGCCGATGCGTTTCATGGCCGGGATCGAGAGCGCTCCGGTGGTCAGCACGTTGGTGATGACGCTGCCGCTCATCGAGCCCATCAGGCCGCTGGCGAAGATCGCCACCTTGGCCGGACCGCCACGCACGTGACCCAGCAGGGCAAAGGCCAGATTGAGGAAGAAGCGGCCGCCGCCGGTGTGTTGCAGGGCCACGCCGAACATCAAGAAGCCGATCACCAGATTGGCGAAGGCGCGGAAGGGAATGCCGAAGATCGATTCGCTCGACACCGCGTGGTAGGCCACGGTGACGCCGAAGGTCTCGCTGGCGGCATCGAAGGGATAGGGCACGGTTTCGGCGTAGATGGGGTAGAGCGAAAGCACCAGCACGACCAGGAAAACCGGCGTGCCGCCGGCCCGCCGGCTGGCCTCCAGCACCATCAGCCAGAGCACCCCGCCAGCGATCTTGATGTGGTCGGGGGCAGCGTATTCCCAGCCCAGATCGACGATGTCGCGGGCCCACCAGAGCAGATAGAGATTGACGCCGATGGCCGCCGCGAAGAGCCCGAGATCGTACCAGGGCACGGCCGCACGGGCGCCCTCGTGGGCGGGAAAGATGATGAAGGCGAGCGGCAGCAGCACACCCAGCAGGGCGAAGAAATACTGCGTATCGATGGCCACGAAGCCGCCGAAACGGCCCAGGTTAAAAAGCTGATAGATCGAGATCAGGACGGCCAGCAGGGCCCCGCCGATCAGCACGCCGCGCCACAGCGGCGTCGCCCCGCGATAGCGGTGTTCGACCGTGGCCGGCGCGACCGGCGGGCCGGGCCCGCCGCCAGGGGCGGGCCCGTTGGTAGCCGTGTTGGACAAGGTCTAGCGGATTATTCGAACACCAAACCCATGCCGGCGCCCTTGAGCGCCGCCGCCCGAGCCGCCATCCACTTGGCAGCGAGGTCTTCCTTCGACATGCCTTCCTTGCCGGCCAGGCCCTTCCAGGCCGCCGCCAGCACACCCTGGCGCTTGATCAGCGTGTCCTGGTGCTTCTGAGCGGCATCGGACCACACCCCGGCTTCCTTCCAATAGCGCACGGCACCCTCGTGGTAGGGCAGCGCCCAGGTCATATTCTGGTTCTTGGCTGACCAGCCGCTGGCTCCCGGAGCGGCACCCTTGAAGTCGTCGTAACGCGCCATGATGCCCTTGGTAAGATTATAGGCCACGTCGGCCGACTGCGAGGCGTTGGTGACCAGGGCCGGGTAGGCATAAGTCGCCCCTTCGTGCGGCGCCGCCTTGGAGAGATTGGCGCCGGCGCTGCCCATGTTCTTCTGGTAGACCGGATGGACCGCCGACATGCGCTTCCATCCCGCGGTGTCGCCGTGGGGCAGCGGCGGCCAATGGAGACCGCGCGGGCTGGCCGCCAGACGCTTGGCGTGCGGCGTTACCGTGGCCATGAAGGCGGCGTCGGACTGGCCGTTGATGATGGAATCGACCGAGGCTTTGAAGCCCGAGACCTCGACTTTCGTGACGTCGGCCCAGGAAAGACCGGCAAAGGCCAGGCTGGCGGCGACGTTCCAGTTCAGGGCATCGCCCGCCCGCACCCAGGCGACGCGCTTGCCCTTGAGGTCGGCCATGGTCTTGATGTTGGCATCCTTGGCGGTGCCCAGGGCCAGGTTGTAGCTGCCGATGGAAGTGGCCAGCACGCGCAGCGGCTGCGGCCCCCACTCCTTCGAGGCAAACAGAAACACGCCTTCCTGGCCGAAGTAGACGGCGATGCCGCAGGCGCAGAAGTCGGCCCGGCCATCGCGCAGCGGCGCCATGCGGGAGACGTCGTTCTTGCCCGGGATCACCCGCACCGTGGTGCCATAGGCCTTCTTCAAGGCATTGCCGATGGCCACGCTCTGGGCATAACCGGACGCCGTGGTGCCGTAGGCCGTCCAGGTCAGGTTTTTGGGCAGCATGACATCGGCCGCCTGGGCGCCGCCGGCAAAGGCCAGCGCCAGCGCTACAAATAGTCCAGTCAGTATGCGAGACATGAGAACCCCCTCTGTCAGGTGGAAATGCTATTCTTGTTGATGGTCGGCTCAACGACCTTTTCCCGGCAGCAGTATGGATCATCAGCGCGATTTTTCCCACCTTGATCCTGGCCTCGCCGGCTGGCCACAAAGAGAGGACTTGGCTGGTTATGAGTTTTCTTGTTCTGCTCCCGATCATGGTTGCCCTGGTACTGCTCCAGGCGCCGGCCCGGGCCGAAAAATCCCATGTCGAGGTATTGGGATCACTGCATCAGGTATCGTTCATCACCGCGCTTTCCTTTGCCGGCGCCGAGCAGCGGCTGGAGGCGGCCGGCTCCGAGGGCCTGCTGTGGGTCGACGCCAACCTGCAGGCGCGCCGGCCGGGCCGCTCGCCCGGTGTTGTCATGAGCCTGGCCCCGCATCCCGACCTTCCCGGGGTGCGCTACGCCGGCGGCTACAAGGGCAAGGACAAGCGGCTCGGCTTTTTGCTTTCAGAGGACGGCGGTGCGACTTGGCGGCAACGCGCCAAGGGCGGCGATCAGGCGCTGGCCTTCCATGCCCTGGCGGTGGCGCCGAGCGCGCCGGCCACCATCTACGGCTTCGCCAAAGAGGCCGGCCTGAGGCTGAGCCACGACGGCGGCCGCAGCTGGCAGGCCGGCGGCAAGCTGCCGGCCGAGGCCTTCGACCTGGCGGTGGCGCCGAATGATCCCAAAAGCGTCTATGCCGCCACGCGGGCCGGCCTTTTCGCCAGCCCCGACAGCGGCACCACCTGGCAGCGCCGTCATCCGGCCAAGGCCCCGGCGACCTTCGTCAACGCCGAGACCGGAGGCCGCCTGACCAGCTTCATCCACCGCCACGGCCTGGTGCGCTCAGAGGACGGCGGGCGCACCTGGAGCGACATCTCGACCGCCTACCAGGACCGGGCCTTGATGGATCTGGTGATCGATCCGGGTAATCCCCGGCGCTTCTACGCCGCCGCCGATACCGGCGGCGTGATGATCAGCAACGACGCCGGCCAAAGCTGGCTGAGCATCGAGGGCTGGCGCGACCAGGTGCCGGAGCGCATCACAGCCGGGCGCCGGGTTTTCGAGGAGAACTGCCAGGCCTGCCACGGCGAAAAGGGCCGCGGCGAGAAACCCGGCGACATCCATGCCCGCGACGAGAACGGCCTGCCGGTGGCGCCGCCGCTCGACGATTCGGGGCACGGCTGGCACCACGCAGACGCCCAGCTCGCCCAGACCATCCGCGAGGGCTCGCCGCGCAACGAGCGCATGATCGCCTGGAAGGATCTGCTCGATGGCGAGGCCGTGCGCAACGTCGTCGCCTACGTCAAATCGCTGTGGTCGTTTCGCAGCCTGGCCTGCCAGGGCCGGCGCCACATGCGCTGCATGCATTGATCTGTGCAAGATCATCGCAATTGACGATCGGCAAACCCGGAGATCGCCATGACCAAGGGACCCCGCGCCGTCGAGGTGCTGGAACGCAAAGCGCTTTATCAAGACTACTACCGGGCCGACAAATACTGCCTGCGCCACGAACAGTTCGGCGGCGGCATGGGCCGGCCGATCTGGCGCGAAGTGATGGAACGCGGCCACGCCGCCACGGTGCTGCCCTATGACCCGGTGCGCGACGAGGTGCTGCTGATCGAGCAGTTTCGCATCGGCGCCTTCACCGCCGGCCACCACCCCTGGACCATCGAAGTGGTCGCCGGCATCGTCGAAGAAGGCGAGGAACCAGAACAGGTGGTGCGCCGCGAGGCGATGGAGGAGGCCGGCTGCACCATCCAGGAACTGGAAGCCATCAACAGCACCTTTCCCTCGGTCGGTGTGGTCAGCGAATACAACTGGCTCTTCGTTGGCCGCGTCGACAGTGAGGGCGCCGGCGGTGTTTACGGCCTCGATTACGAGGACGAGAACATCAAGGTGCTGGTCGTGCCGCGCACCGAGGCCGAGGAGATGGTGCGCCAGAACCGCATCACCACCGGCCAGGCCCTGATCAGCCTGCTCTGGCTGGCCCTCAACCATCAGGATCTGAAAGCGCGCTGGACCTGAGGCATCGCCGGACGCTATTACATTCCTTGACCGGCCCCGCCCTAACCCAACCCCCGCGCCGCCCCCGTTTCGGAACCGCCATGGACGTCCGCCAAGGTTTCATCGACAGCATCGGCCAGACCCCGCTGATCCGCCTCAACCGGCTCTCCGACGAGACCGGCTGCGAGATCCTGGGCAAGGCCGAGTTCCTCAATCCCGGCGGCTCGGTCAAGGACCGGGCGGCGCTATTCATCATCAAGGACGCCGAACGCCGGGGCGAACTCAAGCCGGGTGGCACCATCGTCGAGGGCACCGCCGGCAACACCGGCATCGGCCTGGCGCTGGTCGGCAACGCCCGGGGCTATCGCACCGTGATCGTCATTCCCGAGACCCAGAGCCAGGAAAAGAAAGACATGCTCAGGCTTTGCGGCGCCGAACTGCGGGAAGTTCCGGCGGCGCCCTACAAGAATCCGGGCAACTACGTCAAAGTCTCGGGCCGGCTGGCCCAGGAACTGGCCGCCAGCGAGCCCCAAGGCGCCATCTGGGCCAACCAGTTCGACAACGTGGCCAACCGTGATGGCCACACCGAGACCACCGGCCCCGAGATCTGGCAGCAGACCGAGGGCAGCGTCGACGCCTTCATCTGCGCCGTCGGCACCGGCGGCACCCTGGCCGGCGTGGCGAGTTACTTGAAAAGCCAGAATCCCGGCGTTGTCGTGGGCCTGGCCGATCCCCTGGGGGCGGCGCTTTACCACTACTACAAGCACGGTGAGCTGAAGGCCGAAGGCTCATCCATCACCGAGGGCATCGGCCAGGGCCGCATCACCGCCAACCTGGAGGGGCTGGAGGTGGATGTCCCCTTGCAGATCCCGGACCCCGAATGGCTGCCCTATGTCTTCGACATCCTGCTTCAGGAAGGGCTCTGCCTGGGCGGCTCGTCGGGCATCAACATCTGCGGCGCCCACCGGCTGGCCCGCGAGATGGGCCCGGGCCACACCATCGTCACCATCCTGGCCGATTCCGG
>PVBE012048334.1_pt1 | contig 15792 bp, 11 predicted proteins | sample 1631181 | NCBI WGS metagenome assembly PVBE01 (sample SAMN08397723, study PRJNA350692) | Marine metagenome, whole genome shotgun sequencing project. | isolation source: water | place: Pacific Ocean | collected 2012-04
GGTCGAGACCGTCGACGTAAACGAACGATGCTGAAACTGCCTTGCGCTCCAACCGCGTCGAGACGCCATCGATGATGACGGCATCGCCGTCTTCGCATAGGAACACCTCCGGCACCTTCATTTCCCGGGCCAACTCGGCATGTGCCGCCAGATGCCGATACTCGCCGTGCACTGGGACGAATGCCTGTGGACGTACGACATTGATGAATGTCTTGAGTTCCTCCCTGGCACCGTGACCGGATACGTGAACGTCGGCGTTGTTGCCGTGGAACACCTTTGCCCCGCGCCGCAGCAAGCCGTTGACCACCCGCGATACCTTGGTCTCGTTGCCGGGAATCGGTCGCGCAGAGATCAGCACAGTGTCGCCCTCGTCGATCATGACCCACTTGTGCTCTCCAACAGCCATCAGCGACAGTGCCGAAAACGGCTCGCCCTGACTCCCCGTGCAGACGATCGCCGTCTCCTCCGGTGGAAGAAGCAGCAACTCCTCGAGGGGCAATATGCGATCCGGTGGAACGTCAAACGAGCCCATTTCTTCAGCAATCGGAACGTTACGCACCATGCTGCGACCCATGAACGCCACGTAGCGCTTAGCGTCCACAGCAGCATCGACTATCTGCTGGACCCGGTGGATATGGCTGGCAAAACAGGCAGCGACCAACCGCCCTTTTGTTTCGACAACGATCTCGTACAACGGCTGAGCGAGACTCGATTCAGAGGGCACAAAGCCGGGCAGTTCGGCGTTCGTGCTGTCCGACAGGAGCAGCCTCACCCCACGCTTCCCGAGAGCCGCAAATTCGGGGAGGTCCGTGGGGACGTTGTCGATGGGTGTCGGATCAAGCTTGAAATCGCCCGAATGCAGAATTATCCCTTCGGGTGTGTCGAGAGCTATTCCGGCGCCCTGAGGGATCGAGTGAGAAACAGGGATCAGCATGAAGGTAAACCCCTCGTGGGTTACCCACTCCCCCATTCCGATCGGCCTCAGATCGTGCTCGATGCGCGCCTCTTCCAACCTGGAGCGGGCAAAGGCCAAGGAAAGAGGTGCTCCGAACACCGGGACATTCACTTGGGAGAGAAAGAACGTGAGCGCGCCGATGTGGTCTTCGTGGCCGTGGGTTAGGACAACACAATCGACGTCGCCGGATCGCTCTACCACCGAACTGAAGTCGGGCAGTACGAGGTCGACGCCGAGCATATACTCATCGGGAAACATGAGCCCGCAGTCGATCAGGGCGATGCGCCCGTTGCTCTCGATCGCGGCACAGTTCCGGCCTATCTCACCGAGACCCCCAAGAAACGATACGCGTACCGACATCAGCGCCTGCTACCCGCAAGCACTTCCTTGATAGCGCCAACCGTTTCGTCAGATGCCGAAACGAGAGGAGATCTGGGTTCACCAACCGGCTGCCAAAGGGCATTCAGCGCTCCCTTGATCGGCATCGGGCTCGGCTCTGCAAAGAGCGCCCGGCACAGAGGCGCGAGAGCAAGGTGAATCCGACGCGCTTCATCCCAATCATTGTTGACGGCGGCGGTGACCATTTCCGAGATCTGATCGCCCGCCAGATGAGCGGCAACGCTCACAACACCGACCGCGCCCACTGCCAACATCGGAAGCGTGAGAATGTCATCCCCGGAGTACACAGCAAGGCTGTCACCGCAAACGTTGACGGTCTCAGTGGTAAACGCTAGGTCACCGACAGCATCCTTGACAGCCGCGATTCGCTCGTGCTCCCCGAGCCGAGCGAGTGTCTCCACCTCGATCCGTCGCCCGGTGCGGGACGGGATGTTGTAGAGCAGTACCGGCACGGATGACGCATCGGCGATCGCAGTAAAGTGCTGAAACAATCCCTGCTGTGGAGGGCGCGAGTAGTAGGGCGTGACTGCCATGACTCCGTCGACTCCCGCCTCGATCGCACCGGCGGTGAGGTAGAGCGATTCAGCCGTGTCGTACGTTCCGGTTCCGGCTACTACGGCTGCTCGATCACCAACGGCCTCCACGACCGCCCGGAAAAGGGCGATCTTTTCATCGACACTGAGTGTTGGCGATTCACCGGTGGTCCCGGCGACAACGATCCCATCGTTCTTGGTATCGACCAGGTGTCGTGCCAGATCCCATGCGGTGCCATGATCGACGGCTCCGGAAGAGTCGAAAGGAGTGATCATGGCGGTGAGCACTCGCCCAAACGGTGTGGTCATCCTACCTCCACGTCGGCTAAGAGCCCACTGAACAATACATAATGTCCAGCAGACCCCGAATCGGACGCTAGCAACACAGGGGATCTTCACAAACGGATTGCCTCGGCCCACCATCCGGTTACCGTTGCCCCATGGCATACGTGAAAGACATCGACCAGCAGGCATTCGGCGTCGAGGTTTTGCAACGGAGCCACGACGTTCCCGTGGTTGTAGATTTCTGGGCAGAGCGGTGCGGTCCCTGCAAGACACTCGGTCCCGCTCTCGAGACGGTCGTCGCCGAGTACGCGGGCAAGTTCGAGTTGGTCAAAGTCGATGTCGATCAGAATCAGGCGCTCTCCCAGCAGTTCCAGATCCAATCGATTCCGACGGTCGTCGCGTTCAAAGACGGCAAGCCGGTCTCTCAATTTATGGGCTCCATCCCGGAGGCACAGATACGCCAGTTCATCGACGCCATTCTTCCCACCGAGCTCGACCTCATGGTCGAACAGGCCCGCGACCTCGTTCTCGAAGGTGACGAGGTCGCCGCAAGTGGAGTCTTCAGTCAGGTGCTAGAGAAGCAGTCGGATCACGTCGAAGCCGGCACCGGACTTGCCTCGCTCCTCATCGCCAATGGTGACACCGAGACGGCCCTCATTGTCCTCGGTCGGCTGCCCCGCACCTCAGAGGTCGAAAGGTTGGAAGCAGCGGCACGGGTGACGGCTGCTCAAGACATAAACGTGCCCGAGCTCGAAGCAAGACTGTTAGAAACACCCCAAGATGAAGCTATCCGTATCGAGTTGGCCCAGGCTCTCGCTGCCAACGGAGAACACGAGGCTGCTCTCGATCATCTGCTGGTTGTGGTCACCGCCAAGGGTGAGCTCATGAATCAGGCCCGCCAGGCCATGGTCGATGTATTCGGCCTGCTCGGCGACGAGCACCCTCTCACGGCCACTTACCGCAAAGCTCTGGCAAACGAGCTGTATTGAGAAGGAATCAGGCCTTAGGGAAGAACCTTGCCTAATGCCTGGCTCCCAACATCTAACCAAGATGCTCCTCCAAATCAGCGGATTCGAACGGGCCGACCGCTCCCAGCACAAACGGGCCTCCGTATATCTCCTTAGCGACGGTGTGAATTTCGCCAAGAGTCACCGCTTCGATCCGCGCAACGGTCTCGTCGAGCGTGAGATGCGCGATTCCGGTTAGCTCGTGGCGGCCGAGACGAACCATACGACTGCTGGTGTCCTCCATCGACAACGCTAAGCCGCCCTTCATGTTGCCCTTAGCGCGATCGAGCTCTTCGGAAGACAGGCCGTACTCGACCGCGTTCTCCAACTCCTGGCGCACGAGAGATAGCACCTCCGACGTCTGATGGGGCGTTGTCCCTACGTACACGCCAAAGGCGCCGGAGTCGGCGTACGGCATCCGGAAGGCGTATACGGCGTATGCCAGCCCGCGTTCCTCGCGAATCCGCCGAAACAACCGCGATGACATCCCTCCGCCGATAACGTGATTGAGAATTCCGAACGCGAATCGGCGATCATCACCTCGCTTGAGCGACTCGCCGCCTATCACCAGATGGGCCTGCTCGGTATCGCGGGTGACCACGCCGATGCCGACCTCGATCTGGGCATCGACCAAATCGTGGCTCGCCGATGTGCCTTCCCAATCGCCAAAGCACTCGGTCGCGATCGCGACGGCGTCGTCGTGCTCGATGTGCCCTGCCGCCGCCACCACAAGCGTCGACGGGTGATAACGTCGCCGCCAGTAGCCGGCGATGATGCCGCGGGTCATCTCTGTAATCGAGGCATGGGTACCGAGCACCGGTTTGGCCAGCATGTGGTCTCCCCACAGAACTCTGGCGAACTGATCGTGGGCCACATCGGCGGGATCGTCCTCGTTCATGTTGATTTCCTCGAGCACAACGGAAGATTCCGACTCGATCTCTTCTTCGCGAAACGCCGGGCGCTGGATCATCTCAGACAGCAGTTCCATCCCCATGCCGAGATCCTCGTCACGGAGCTGGGCCCAATAGCAGGTGTACTCCTTCGAGGTGAACGCATTACTCCTGGCTCCAACCGAATCGAAAGCCTCTGCTATCTCACGCGCGCTGATCTCCTCAGTTCCCTTAAACAGCAGGTGCTCGAGGAAGTGAGAGCACCCCGCCTCGACATCCACTTCGTCGCGACTACCGGTATCCACCCAACACCCGACTGCAACTGATCGCACGGACGGCATTGTCTGGGTGATAACGCGCAGGCCGTTGGCCAGCGTTGTGATTTGATGATCCATGAGCGCCGGATGCTACTGCAGCTGCCGAGGGATCAGGCCCACACAGGCCACCGCTCACCAAAGCCGACACGGTACCCAAACATTGGTCCCCCCATCATCGACCGAGTGTCGGGTCCTCTTGCACAGCTCGGGTACGAAGGGTGTAGACAGAGTCACCGGAAAGTACACCACCACGCCCAAACAGCCTCCCGAACTGCCAGTTCGACAGGCCCAACTCGGGACGATCAAGCGCAAACTGACCGTCGACCCACCTCGTGAACCCGTTACCGACGAAAGGCGAGTCGATCGCCTCCCAGAAATGTCGATGGTCCGAGTCATCTGAGGAGATGAGGCTGGCGGCAAACCGCGGGCTCAAGTCGTTGAAAAGTCGCACCGCTGATGCGATATCCGGAACGATCTTGAGAGTCACTTCAGGGCTGTCCTCCCACTCCCATTCCTTGCCCAATTGGTCGGTAGCAATCACCTCGGTACGCGACTCCCGAACCGGGCCGGCGGCACGAATGATGTCGACGGCGGCAAACCACTCCGCGGGTATGCGGTTCTCATCGCCTGCTGCGACGTGCAACTTCGACACCACTCCGCGTCGATCGCCTGCCCTGTCAAGAGCCTCAAGGAACACCGAGACGAGATCGTCCGCTCGCGACTCGACAATGCAACAGGTGTTCAGGGTATTGCACACCTTCCGGTCAAGCGACTCGTACACAGCTGTAGCAAAGGCGTCGGCATCGGCGGCGTGGGCGGCCACGATCCATGCCCCACCGGTGCCGTGGAGGCTCACCGGTGTCCCTGCCTGTCTGGCGACACCGCCCAGCTGCCCGACGGCCGCCCCCGAACCGCGCGCCACCGCCAGCGATAGCCTGGGGTCGGCAAACATCGCCCATCCCGCGGCCCGGGATGGGGCGTCGACCAGCGTCACTGCACCCGCCGGAAGCCCACTGGCCGCCAGCGCTGGTTTTAAAGCAGATCGGACGATGGCCCGGGCCGTACCGAGCGCAGCCGATCCGATACGAAACACCACCGTGTTGCCGGAACGAAGAACACCCGTGGCGTCGGCGAAAACATTGGGCCGCCCCTCGAACACGAATCCCACAATTCCAAGACCGGCCTTGACGAGTTCGACTCTCCATCCCGTGTGCGATGTCGTTTCGACCACCGAATCGCGATCAGGCAGCGCCTGAGCCCAAGAGCGAAGACCATCAATCATGTCCACCCTCATCGACTCTCCGAGCACAAGCCGCGTCGTGGATCGGCCCGCCTCGTGCATCGTGGCAACATCAGCGTCGTTGGCGACACGGATCGGCTCAAAAGCCGAGTCAACCTCAAGCCGATCGGCAAAAGCGGAGTAGAAGTCGGAGATCTGGTCGTCGGTCACTACCCCCATCTGCTCGAATGCCTCGGCAGCCGTCCCGATAGCGGCTGCGGCAATCTCCCAGTCCGATTGCGGTACGTGAAGAAGATCCCCGGTGTCCTGCAGCACGATGAGGCGGTCCCCCGACCGAAACGTTTCGGCCAACTCGGCCGAAACGCGCACAATCTTGTTACCCCCATAGACGATGGGCATCTGGGCGGTCAGTTGTACGAGTTGCTCCATATCCACCACCGATCGGCGGCCGGGACCGGCTGCACGCTACACGAAGACGACCAGATCGTCCCGGTGGATCGCGATGCCGGCATCGGATGAGCCGTGACCACCCGGCTCTCTCAGGACGTCGGCGGAAACACTCACACGACCCTTGCCGACAAGTTCCTCTGAGTTGTCGACCACCTCGACCGCATCTCCAGCTTCGAAGTCGCCCTCGACTCCCGTGACCCCAACTGCGAGAAGCGAGGCGCCTCTTCCTGTGAGCGCTTCGATTGCGCCATCGTCGATCACCAGTCGTCCTCTCGAGGGAAGACCGAACGCGACCCACAGCTTTCTCGCATTAACACCGGATTCGTGCGGTTCGATCCAGGTGCCAACCACTTCCCCGGCCACGGCCGCCGCAGCCGTACCTCCGGTATCGGAGTTAGCGATCACCGTCGGTATCCCAGACCATGCAGCCATCCTCGCCGCGCTCACCTTGCTGGCGACACCACCCGATCCAAATGATCTCGAGCGGCCGCGGATCTCGTCGAGAATCTCATCAGTGTGGCGAATCGCCGATAGAAACTCAGCATCGTCTGCAAGGCGCGGGTCGCTCGAGAAGAGCCCCGCCGTATCGGTAAGAATCACGAGCATTCCTGCGCCGACCAAGTGCGAGACAATCGCCGCCAGTCGGTCGTTGTCGCCGAAGCGAAGCTCATCGACAACGACCGTATCGTTCTCATTGACAATCGGGACAATGCCGAAAGCACGCATCCGGGCGAGAGCATCGCGGGCATGCAGATACTGCTCGCGATTCGCGAGGATATCTCTCGTAAGAAGCACCTGACCGGTCACGAGACCGAACTCGCCGAAATGGTCAGCATACCGCTGCATGAGGCGGGTCTGCCCCACCGCGGCCGCAACCTGCAACCCGGGAAGATCATCCGGTCGGCGCCCAAGACCCATGGCCGGAACCCCAGCGGCAACGGCACCCGAACTCACCACAACGACGGGATGGCCCAGATCCAGAACATCCTTGACCTGAGCGACCACCCGCGACACCGCCTCGGGATCGAGACCACCCTCATCGAGAGTCAGGCTCGATGAGCCGACCTTGAGCACGATCGGAGTTGCGGCTGCAGCCGGCTTCCTCATAACGGAGCAGCGTAGGAGTCTGGCAAACCGTGCAGATCGCTGGTCTCGAGCCAACAGACCTCACCGTGGCAGCCGCTTCTCCTCCGAAAAATCTGGCTACTCCACCTCGCCCAGATACGCCTGGCGCATCTGGGGATTGGCTAGAAGATCTTCGGCCGTGTCGGCAAGCACGATCTGGCCGGTCTGGAGCACATAGCCGCGATCGGCGATCGACAGCGCCATGTTGGCATTCTGCTCAACCACAAACACCGTTGTCCCCGCCTCGTTGATCTGTTGGATGATCTCGAAGTTCTGGCTGACCAGCACCGGGGCTAGGCCCATCGATGGCTCATCCATCAGCAGTACCTTAGGTTTAGCCATCAACGCTCGACCCACCGCCACCATCTGTTGCTCGCCCCCGGACAACGTTCCTGCCTTCTGGGTAAGGCGCTCCTCGACTCGAGGGAACAACTCGAAAATCTTCTCCATGTCATCGTCGAAATTCTCGGTGTCGCGACGCAGATAGGCTCCAATCTCAAGATTCTCCTTAACTGTCATCCTTTTGAAGAGCCTGCGATTCTCAGGAACCATCGACACGCCCCGTTCAACCCGGTAGCTGGTCGGCTTGTCGGACACGATCTCTGCGTCGAGCAGAACGTCGCCGGTGGTCGGGGTGACCATCCCCAGGACCGTCTTGAGCACCGTGGTCTTGCCGGACGCGTTCCCACCCAGCAGGCACACGATTTCACCGGCGTAGATCTCGATGTCCACATCCTTGAGAATGTGAACCGGGCCGTAGTGGGTGTTGACTCCCTTGAACTCAAGAACGGGCGTGCGGTCGATCATCAGCGCGACTCGGCAGGACGGCCGAGGTACGCCTCGATCACGTCTTCGTTCGTCGACACCTCGTCGTAGGTACCTTCTGCAATCTGGACACCGTGGTCGAGCACAACGACACGGTCGGAAACGTCACGAACCACTCTCATCTCGTGCTCGATGACGACGATCGTAAAACCGCGCTCATCGCGAAGTTTTTTGATCAGCCCGGTCAATTCGGCAGTCTCGCTCGGATTCATCCCTGCCGTCGGCTCATCGAGCAAGAGCAGTCGCGGCTGGGTTGCCATCGCCCGGGCGATCTCGAGTCGACGCCGATTGGCGTACGAAAGCACAAAGGCGGGCTGGTCGAAGCGATATCCGGTGAGTCTCGTTCCGAAGAACCCAAGCACCTCGTGGGCCCGCCCTCGGATCTCCAACTCCTCCTTTCGAAAGCCGGGAGTTTGGAAGAGCGCGGGTATGACGCCCTTAGAAGTCCTTGAGTGCTGAGCCACCATGATGTTCTCAAGAACGGTCATGTTGGGGAACAACCGCACGTTCTGGAACGTCCGAGCAATTCCCCGTTTGGTGATCTGATCCGGAGTCAAACCTGCGACATCGCGGCCGTCGAAGATGATCTCCCCCTCGTCGGGCGAATACATCCCTGAGATCACGTTAAAGAAGGTGGTCTTGCCGGCTCCGTTGGGGCCGATCACGCTCACGATTTCGCCCTCGGCGATGTGGAAATTGACACCAGCTAGCGCCAGGAGGCCCCCGAACTGTTTGGTGAGTCCCTTTATCTCCAGGAGTGCCATCAGTCTTCGCCCTTGTCCAGCCATACATCCTGCTTCAACTCATCGCCATGCAGTTCTCGCGAGCGTCGTTTGCTCGGGGCCAGGCCCTCGGGACGCTGCAGCATCATGTAGACGAGCAACACGCCGTAGATCAGCAGTTTGAACTCCTGAAATTCGCGTAGCATGCCCGGCTGGGTCGGCCCGCCGAGAACACCAATGAGAACCAGAGCGCCGACATCGACACCGCGCAGGCTGCCCATGCCGCCGACGATTACCACTACGAGGATAATGATCGATTGAACGATCTTGAAGCTGCTCGGGAAGATGGTGCCTATCTTCACCGCAAACAGTGCACCGCCCAGCGCAGCCAGGATGGCCCCGATAACGAAAGCGAGCAGTTTGGCGGTCACAACATTGATTCCCATGGTCTCGGCCACCTGCTCGTCTTCGCGCATCGCCATCCAGGCTCGGCCGATACGGGAGTCCTGGAGCCGCCATGAAACGAAGGCGGCCAGCGCAACGAATACCATGACAAGCCGGAACACGGCCTCGGAGTCGATACCGGTCACAGTCCAGGAGGCAAAGCTGGGGAACAGGAGTCCAACAATGGTCACCGCCGTGCCGAGACTGATCCAGATCCCGGCAGTCTTTGCGGAACTGTCGTCGCCATCGGTGCGCGCCGAGCGCCAGCGCAGGAATCCGAGAATACCCACGACGATACCGACCCCGACAAGCACATATCCGAACAGCGTGATGATTCTGCCCTCGCCGATCCGCAGGATCCCCTGCGCCCCACCGAAAGTGCCCTTGAGCCAGTCGGCCTGAAAGACGAGACGAGCGATCTCCCCAAATGCCAGAGTGACGATCGCCAGGTAATCCCCCCGCATCCGGATCACTGGTGTGCCCACGATGATCCCAGCTATAGCTGCCATGATTATCACAAATGGCAGGGCAGAGAAGAACGCCAATTCCGGACTGAAGTCCCCGGGAGTGAGCGGCGACGTGAACACTGCAGTCGTATAAGCACCGACGGCAAAGAAGGCCACATAGCCGAGGTCGAGCAAGCCGGCGAACCCAACAACGATATTGAGACCGAGGCCCATGAGCATGAACAGACCCACAGTTGCCAGCACTTCGTTGAGGAACGGACCGAATACCGAGGGAATCAGAAACCCCACCGCCATCAACGACGCGGCGATGATGAACCCGGTGGAACGGCGTTTGTTCTCAGGCAGCGCCACGAACCGCTCTCGGGCTGCCGATGCCCGGCCGGTGAAGCGGAAGTGCATGAAAATCACTGAGGCAGCGATCACAACCGCCGCGCCGATCGTGACGCCCCGGTTATCCGAGTACACCAGATCGTCGAGGAAGCCAACTCCCAAGCCATCGAAAACATTCCCCAGCACCAGTTCGATGAAACCGATGATGAGGACCCACACGAAGGCAGACGACACCGACCGACGCCACCGATCCGAGATGAGGTGAAACAGGCCACCTATCGCGCCGAGCGCAGCCCCCAGCGCCATCAAAACGATCGCTCCGACAATGGCGGACTGATCAAAGCCGAGAATCCCGACCAGCTCGGGCGTCACATTGAGAAGAATCCCGCGAACGTCGACCACATCGACCAGCAAGAGGAATACTCCCAGGACGGTCCCGCCAAAGAGCCCCGTGACTGCACCGACAATCAGGTTGTGCGGACCCGTCGCCGGCGCATCCATACCCTCAAGAACTGGTTTGTAGCTGACCCGATATCCGAACAGCAGCGGGATCCAGATAAGCGACAGGTATCCAAGCGACAAGATGGGGTCGACAACGCTGCGAGCATCGAATACCTCGACCATGCCGATGACGGCGACGAACACGGCGGTAATACCGGCGAGGGCGCCGAGACCAAAGATCTTGCGGACATCGACTTCGAAGGAGGTGATCATCATCGTCACGCCCGCTCCTCTAGGGCGAGGCGCTCGCCGAGCAAACCGGCCGGCCGCACCATGAGCACTCCGATGAGTACGACAAAGGCGATCATATCCTTGAGCTGCGAGGCACCGGGAATGGTGACGTTAAAGCCGGGAAGGACGAAGATTCCCAGGAAGAACCCCACTACCCCCATCACCACCATACCCAGAGAACTGCCCGCTTTCCTGGCGTCACCGGAGCGAAGCTGCCGAACGCCCCCATAGGCTGTTGCCGTCGCCAACGCGGCTACCAGATAGGCAAGCCAGGTCGGGATCTCCCAAGAAAGACCTCCCAACATGTTTGGCCCTGAGGCTTCGACGAGTCCGAGCGTGACTCCGCCGAGCATGGCGCCACCAAGATTGCCGATGCCGCCAAGAACTGCCGCAGTAAACGCCTTGATGCCGGGGAGAAACCCGGTGAGGAAGAACACCTTGCGAAACAGCATCGACCACAGCATCCCACCGACACCGGCCATGGCACCACCGACGGCAAAGGTCATAACGATGGTGCGATTGACATCAATCCCCATCAGTCCGGCAATCTCCTTGTCCTCCGACACCGCACGAATCGCCCGCCCGGTTTTCGAACGCTCCACGAAGAACCACAGGGCGATCATGGACACGATTGCGGTCCCGATTACCAGCAGCTTGATCCCTTCGATCTCGAGACCGAATATCGCCACCCGTTCCTGCAGACCCTCGGGAAGTTGCGGGAACGTCTTGAAACTGGCGCCGAACAGGCCCTTGACGGCGTACTGCAAGAAGAAGGACATCCCGATCGAGGTGATTAACGGAATGAGACGGGGAGCGCCCCGCAACCGACGGTAGGCGATTCGCTCCACCAGCACCGCTATCACCATCGACACCAGTACTGAGGAAACGAGAACGATGAAGACTGCAAGAATGAAAGCGCTCTCCCACAGCCCGGCATCGAAAAGTGCGTCGGCGACAAAGTAGCCCGACATGGCTCCAGCCATAAAGACTTCGCCGTGGGCGAAATTGATAAAGCCGAGCACTCCATAGACCATCGAGTACCCGAGAGCGATGAGTCCATACATGAAGCCCTGGGAGAGGCCGCCGACGATCAGGTCCCGCCAGGCGGCCCCGGTCAGACCTTCGCCGTTGATCTGGAGTGCGATGGTGCCGACTATCGCCCATAAAGCGAAAAAGATGAGAGCGACCTTCATTGCAAACAGAAACACGTCGACAGCGAGCGTCGAGACGTCCTGGTTGAGTCTCAGCAGAGGTGTTGATGTGGTCCGGGTGGCCACGCGTAGGTCTTCCTCTTGAGTGTTCGATGATGGGAGGAACCCGGTCCAGAGGACCGGTTTCCTCCCATCATCAGTTGATTTTGGCTATGCCTCAGCCAGTTGGCGAGAAGCTATAGACCACGTTGGCCTTGCTCGCAGCCGGGTCGCTGGCGTTGAGATGTTCAACGATCGCGATCGCCTGCGAACCACAGTCACCAAAAGAATCGCACGCCAACGTGCCGATCATGCCCGAGAAGCCAGACGTCTTGTCCAGCTGGTCACGCAAGGCTTGGCGGTCGACATGGATCGTGTCACCGTCGACAACCGCAACTGCCTCGACGGCAGTCAGCAGCATCATCGTTGCTTCGTAGGTGTGAGCGTGGAACGCCGCGGGCGGCGTCTCACCAAAGTCAGCCTCGTACCGAACGAGGAACTGAGAATAGGTCGTGCCTGTCGGGCCGGCATTGGCGCCGAATTCGAGATTCGGCCCCGAGAAGACCATTCCCACAGACTCCGGAAGCTCCAGGAAAGCATCCACTAGAAGGCCGTCTGCGCCGAACCAGAGCACATCTTCAAGTCCTGCCGTTCCGGAGGCCTGCTGGATGATGAAGTCACCCTCAGGCTGGAAAATGGGGAAGTACACGACTTGAGGCCCACCTGCCGCCACCTCGGTGAGGACGGCAGTCATGTCGGTATCACCCTTGTTGACAGCCGTGAACACAGTCACCTCGCCACCCAGTGCGGCGAACGCAGCTGCGAAAGCAGAGGCGAGACCTTCCGTGTACGGATCACCATCGTGGATCGCCGCCGCTTTGGTAAGACCGCGCTCTTCGAACGCATATTGTGCCGCGGTTGCGCCCTGGAAAAGATCGTTGTGGGCGGTCCGGTAATAACCCGAGTGGTAGTTCTCGCCGGCGGTTCCCTCAAGGTCCGACGTGAGTGACGGCGAGGTGTTGGAGCCCGAAATGAGCACCAAGCCTGCTGCCGACAGGAGCGGCGACGCGGCGGCCGCAGCACCCGAGCAAGTCGTACCAATGACACCGATTACGCCCTCCTGGGCCAGGATTGCCTGAGCACCGGCCTGGCCGCCTTCGGCGGAGCACAGGTCGTCTTCAGGCGTACCTAGGTTCACCGAGTGACCATGGATATCGCCGTAGTCCTCAATCGCCAACCTGATACCACGAACCTGGTCGTCACCAAGGAATGCCACGTCACCAGAGATCGCCTGCAAAGCACGAATCTCGACTGCATCACCTTTTTCGACGGTTACCGCACCTAGCGGACCGGCGGTGAAGTCCACACCGCCACCGCACGCGGCGGCGACGAGAGTAAGCGCAATCACGAGCATGCCGAGATGCCGAGACTTCATTTTCTTCTTCATTTTCTTCTTCATTTCTGAAATTTCCTTCCTATCAACGCCCAGGCCAGAACCGTGTCAAGCCCAAGTGGCGAGGAGTGTAGCGATCCCGACGTCTCATGGCACTTCTGGAGATGAGACAATGACCGGCTATGCGTAGCCGTAACGACGCACCCCTGAGCGAGATTCTACCCACTGAAAACCGAGCCATTGAATCTGTAGTGGCTCGATACCAGCGGGTAGCTCCCGCCGTGACCCGGTTTGCCCGGTCACTCGCAAGAGACGAATCCCTTCGGGTCAGGCTCGGATCGCACGCCTCGGCCGGAGGAGGAGAGATTGTGCTCGATCCCGGCGTGTTCCAGGCTGCGTACTCCCGAAGTGCCCCGGTCACGCCGGCAGAAGTAGCCCTGGCGTCAGCCCTCCATGAGGCCGTCCACATGGTCGTCACCGACTTCGACGAACAACGACCGCTCCCCGAGGAGTGGTTTCCGGAGCGCGACGATGAGATTCCGGAGGAACCGATAGCCCTCCTCGACGCACTCGAAAGAGCGGGCGGTCCGGCGGCTGAGGCCATGTTCCTCTCGATCGAGGATGCTCGGCAGGAGGCGCAGTACCTCGACGTGTATCCCGGAGCCCGCTCTGTTCTTAGCGACCTCTACCGATCGGCAGCCCTGACTGCGATTGAACGGGCCAGACCGATGGGACAGTTTGCACTCTCGTGCTTTCTCATCATCGGGGACTACCAGACATTAAAGGAGACCCAGATCGGCTCTGATCCGGTGGTTGCGCTCGCTCTCGAAGAAGCATCTGCGCTCATGGAGGAGGCCCGAACGGCGGCTGGACCTTGGGAAACAGCCGGTGTAGCTCTGGCGCTGCTGGCGATTGCCCGTCGCCACGGCCTCCTCACAGAAGCAGTCGCCCATGAGACCAAGACAGCAAGAGAGACTCGAGAGGAGGACGAGCACGACAACATCAACAGTGGTGTCGACGCCGTTCGGATGGTGAGCCCGATCCTCAAGGACGCTGAATCGTATGACCAGACCAGACGAGCCGCCCAGACCGTCGAGGCCGAACAGGGGCGCAAAGGAGAGACGGAGTCGGCGGGAGACCCGGCTACGGATCAAATCCTTAGAGTGTCAGAGGCCCCCGATATCTACCTACCCACCGGTCAGGGTGGCAAACTCGTGCTGAGCCCAATGCCCTTGCGGTTCGGATCCTTCGCCCCGAACGGACGCGAGGCGATAGACGACGCCGCTCGCAGGTGGTCGGTGACGCAACAGCACATTTCGGGTGAGCTCTATCCGCTGTTCATCGCCAACCAGCGACGCGGACTGCGGTCGGGTTACGACGCCGGTGACCTGTCACCGCATGCGGCGCTCTTTCTCGGGGCCGGTCTCTACCAGAGGATGTTCGAGAGACGGTCGTTGCCTACCCGACGGCAATACGCCGTGAGTCTGTTGGTCGATGGCTCGGCCAGCATGCTTCAACCGAGGCCGCTACCGGGCGGGATCAAGGCACCGTGGGCCCTGGCGGCGGCAACACTGGGAGCGTGGACGCTAGCCCGGCTGTGCGACGAGCTCCAGGTTGATTTCGAGGTGGCCCTTTTCAATCGGGCGTTTGCGGCCCGGATAAACGATTCGGAGAAGTCCTACGTAGACCGGCTCAACAGCACTCGGGGTGCTCTGCGCCGCAGTCAGGGGGGGGCTGCAGATCGGCTAACGAGAACGGTCAACCACTACCTCTTAAAGACCTTCGATGAGCGGTGGGATACGGCCGAACCATCGATCGCCGGTCTGTTTTGGATGGCAGCTCGACCAAAGGAATCGGCCCTGGTGGCTCGCCGCGACGCCGCCGAGTCACCTCCTGTGTCGATGTTCGAGAAGGCGGCCAACGTGGACGAATTCAACGTGAGCTACGCCGCCGAACGGCTTGCAACCAGAAACACCCAGGTGCGTTTGCTGGTGGTCCTCGCCGACGGAATGACCCGTGGGTCGATCGAGGGCCTCACCGCATCGGTAGACGCCGCCGAGCAGTCGGGGACCACCGTGCTCGGCATTGGAATCGGCGACGCAACCGTCGAGGCCACCTACTCCCGCCACCGCGTAGTGGCTAAACCTGAAGCGCTCACCGAGGCGATGGTCGATGGCGTCCGATCCTCCCTCCGCAGAAGCATCGCCTTCGCCGGTGGTGATACATGGTGGGGCCACGAAAGTGCTCTCTACGATGACCCAACCCTGAGGAGTCTCACCAATGCCTGACACACTCTTATTCAACGATCCCACCGGGGAAGGGAAGCCAATCAAACTGGAGGTCTTCGACCTCGATAGCGCGCTACCCGACCATGAGCAGCGCAGCGAGAAGATCCCCGAACCCGACCCACATTATGTCGACATGGGGATGCTCTACCGGCTTGCCGCCATCGAACAGGTCCGCCGCTCAGGGGTGGTGGATACCCCAC
>PVBE012352171.1_pt1 | contig 15791 bp, 13 predicted proteins | sample 1631181 | NCBI WGS metagenome assembly PVBE01 (sample SAMN08397723, study PRJNA350692) | Marine metagenome, whole genome shotgun sequencing project. | isolation source: water | place: Pacific Ocean | collected 2012-04
CATGCCCCCCAAGACGGAGCCCAAACCTGACTCCGCAGACGTCGACGCTGCGCTCTCTTGGATCATCACGGAGTACGGATCGATCGATCCGGACACAGCCCCGCCAGGAGAGGTGGTCTTGCGTCGCCTCAACGCGGTCGAGTACGAGAACACGGTGCGGGACCTCCTCGGGGTTGAATTCGACGCCCAAGGCTTCTTCCCTGCGGACACCATCGGCCACGGCTTCGACACCGTAGGAGAAGCGCTCTCTGTCTCAGAGCTCACCCTCGAGCGCTACATCGAAGCGGCAGAGTTGATCGCGGCCGAGGCGATCAACCTTGAGGGGCAAGGGGGCCCGCCCAAGCGGCGCTACACCGGCGAGCTCAAGACAGACAAGGGCGAGCTCCGCAGCGGCGCTGTCTGGCTCCCTTGGGTCGCAGAGGCCCAGGCGACACACGTCTTCCCGCGTGACGGAGAGTACCTGCTGCGCTTCAACGGCTGGTCGACCAAGGGTGGTGACGAGGTCGCGAAGGTCGCGCTGAAGCTCGACGGAGAGTCTCTGCGAGTGTTCGAGATGCCTGGCACCAAAGCGAAGCCAGACCTTCACGAGCTCAAAGTCCAGGTCTCCAAAGGCACACACATGATCGCGACGCGCTTTATCAATGACTTCTTTAAGCCGGAGCTGCCTGACAAGAAGCGCCGAGACCGCAACGTGATGATCTCCGCGATCGAGGTTGAGGGCCCTGTGGACCCGCCCGAGCTCTCTGCCTTCCAGCAGCACATCATGAGCAGAGAGGTCTCCGGCGAGGGGACCATCCGCAGACGACAACTGAGGGTCCTAGAGCACCTCGCCGAGCGCGTCTGGCGCAGACCGATCTCCCGGACAGAGGTCGGACGACTTGAGCGCACGATCCCTGAGCAGTCGACCCTTGAGTCCGGCGTACGTCTAGGCCTCACAGTCCTCCTGTCCTCCCCCAACTTCATCTATCGCGTCGAGTTCGGTGAGGACGCTCTGGAGAGTGAAGACGCGGTCGCTCTGACTGACTGGGAGCTCGCGACGCGCCTCTCCTACTTCCTCTGGAGCACCAGCCCTGACGAGGAGCTGCGGCTGCTCGCCGCGCGGGGCACGCTCTCTGACCCTGAGATCTTGTCCGAGCAGACGAACCGTCTCCTGAAGAGCCCTAGGTCAACCGCCCTCGCCAAGAACTTCGCCACGCAGTGGCTCCAGATCGGAGTCTTGGACGAGGCGAACCCCGACTCGGAGCTCTTCCCTGAGTTCGATGAAGAGCTCCGGCTCGCCATGCGAGAAGAGACCCTGCGCTTCTTCGATCACGTCCTCCGTGAGGACCTCACCACCTCAACCCTCTTGGCAGCGGACTTCTCTCTCTTGAACGAGCGCCTCTCGGAGCACTACGGGATCGAGGGAGTCAAGGGTGAGATGATGCGGGTCGTCTCGCTCGCAGACACACAGCGGCGCGGACTCTTAGGACACGCGAGCGTACTCACCGCCACGAGCAACCCCACGAGGACCTCGCCGGTCCGTCGAGGAGAGTGGGTGCTTGATGCCATCCTGGGGACGCCGCCACCACCCCCTCCTCCGGACAGCGACCCGCTCGAGCCTGACACGGAGATGACCGGCACCACGCTGCGCGAGCGCTTCGAGCGGCACCGCGAAGACGCCGCGTGCGCAGTCTGTCACGACGAGATCGACCCGATCGGCTTCTCCATGGAGAACTACGACCCGATCGGGCGCTGGCGCACAGAGAGTGAGGGACAGCCTGTCGACGCCTCTGGAGTCTTCCCTGACGGTCACACCTTCGAAGGCCCCAGAGAGATGGGCCTTTACCTCCTCAGGGGGAACGCATTTGAGCGAGCGCTGACCGAGAAGCTCCTCGTTTACGCCCTCGGCCGAGGCCTCGTGCGCACCGACAAGGGGCACGTTGAGCGCATCCTGGGAGATGCCGGACCTGATCCCAGCCTCGCAGACCTGATCCGTGCTTTGATTCGAACGAGAGCGTTTACCATGTTGGGCAAGGACTCAAGCTGATGAGAAAGCCCCTCTCCAGAAGAACGCTCCTGCGCGGACTCGGCACAGCCATGGCGCTCCCCGCCCTCGAGGCGATGAGCCCGACCGCTGTGTTCGGCGCGACGAGGACGCGGGCGCTCGCGCCCCCCACCCGCGCTGTCTGGATCTATGTCCCGAACGGGATCCACATCCAGGACTGGCGCCCGACCAGCCTCGGCGCGGGCTACGCGCTGCCATGGATCCTTGAGCCGCTCAAAGAGCACAAGCCCCACCTCTCGGTCCTCATGGGCCTCGACCAGCAGAAGGCGCGCGCCAACGGGGACGGGCCTGGAGACCACGCCCGCGCGAGCGCGGTCTTCTTGACCGGCGTCCAGCCGCTCAAGACCAACGGGGCTGTGCGCCTCGCGAAGAGCGCAGACCAGGTCGCTGCTGACGCGATCGGGAGTGAGACGCCGTTCCGCTCGCTCGTCGTAGGCTGCGAGGGCGCGCGCATCTCGGGACAGTGCGACTCCGGATACTCATGCGCCTACTCCGGTCACCTCTCTTGGCTCTCCGAGAAGACCCCGGCAGGTAAAGAGCGAAACCCCAGGCTCGTCTTCGAGCGCCTCTTCCGCGACGGCACAAACCTCGACAACGAGAGGGCGCTCGCGATGCGCGAGGCCCGTCGGTTGAGCATCATTGACTACGTCCTCGCCGACGCTCGACGCCTGCGCCAAAAGCTCGGGAAGACGGACAAGGACAAGCTTGAGGAGTACTTCGACGGGATCCGCGAGCTAGAACGACGTCTCGAGTTCAGCCGTGAGAGGCGGGAGCAGGCGGTCCCCCTCTCCAAAGCACCTGACGGGATTCCCGACAATCACGGCGAACACCAGCGCCTCCTCTACGACGTGATCACCCTAGCCTTCGAGACCGATTCGACTCGCCTCGCGACCTTCCTCGTAGGGAACGAGGGCTCCAATCGTGCCCACAAGGAGGTCGGGGTGACACAAGGCCACCACTCGATCTCTCACCACGGCAAGGACCCCGCCAAGCAAGAGAGCCTCCGCAAGATCAACCGCGCCCACGTCGAGCAGCTCGCCTACTTCCTCAAAAGGCTCAGCGCGGTCAAGGAGGAGGGCAAGACGCTCCTCGACTCCAGCATGATCGTCTACGGCTCAGGGATCGCGGACGGGAACTCGCACGCGCACCACGACCTCCCCATCCTCCTCGCTGGCCGCGGCGGCGGGATCGAGACAGGACGAGCGGTCCGCTATCCCGACAAGACGCCCTTGAACGACCTGCACCTCGCGATGCTCGAGCGCCTGGGCGCGCCGGCCACCTCCCTCGGAGACGGCCGCGCCCCGCTCTTTTAGCTCAGACGAACTTCGTGACGCCCGGGATGGAGATCGGACGCATCTCAAGCGCGATGTCCATGTCGTAGGACGGCGGGGAGAGGTCGAGCTCGCTGTTCAGCGCGGCATCGCGCGTCACGCTCGCTCCGGTGTAAGCCGCCATGCGACCCATGATCGCCATCAGCGTGCTCTCGCACATGTAGTCGCCGTTGTTGATGACCTCGCCGGCGCGGATCGCCTCGAACATGCGGTCGTGCTCGTTCTGATACATGTCGTCGGGGCCGTCACCCTTGTGACGCCAGTTCTCGTCAGCCCAGATCCTGTGGGCTTGGATGTTGGCCTTGCCCTTGGTCCCGTAGATCCAGTCAGACACGTCGCTCGCTGCGCCGGAGATCTGGCGGCAAGAGCTGAAGGCGCGCACGCCGTCTTCCCACTCATACGTCGTGTTGAAGTGGTCGTAGATGTTCCCGTACTTCTCGTCGGTGCGCTGGATGCGCCCGCCGGAGGCGACGCACTTCGTCGGGTAAGAGCCCTTCGCCCAGGCGACCTTGTCGAGGCTGTGGATGTGCTGCTCGGCGATGTGGTCTCCAGAGAGCCAGGCGAAGTAGAGCCAGTTGCGCATCTGGTACTCCATGTCACTCCACTCGGGCTTCTTGCCGCGGTGCCAGAGGCCGCCTGTGTTGTAGGAGGTCTGCATCGCTGTGATCTCACCGAGCGCGCCGTCGTGGATGCGCTGGACCGTCGCTTGCTTCGCGAACTGGTAGCGATAGCAGAGGCCGGAGACGAGGACGGTGCCCTGCGCCTTGGCCTTGTCGCACGCCTTCCAGATGCGGCGCAGGCCCGGGCCGTCGGTGGCGACGGGCTTCTCGACGAAGAGGTGCTTGCCCGCGTCGACCGCAGCCTCGACGTGCAGCGGGCGGAAGTGCGGGGAGGTCGCGAGGAGGACGACGTCGCAGGTATCGATGACGCCCTTGTAGCCGTCGAAGCCGACGAACTTGTGGTCGGGGCTGACCTCGACGCGGTCAGCGATGTCGGCCGTACCTGAGAGGGTCTTGAGCGAGTTCTCCAGGTGATCCTCGAACGCGTCGCACAGCGCGACGAGCTTCGTGTTCGGGTCCGCGCGCAGGGCCTGCGCGGCGGCGCCGGTCCCGCGACCACCGCAGCCGATCAGTCCGACCTTCAAGACCTCCTTGCTCTCACCGCGACGACCCAGGACAGGGGTGGCTCCCACGACCGCTGCTGCGGTGCTGGAGACGAGGAGATCACGACGAGAGGGTTGCGTGCGGTGTGTCATGGCGTATGAAGAGTCCTTCGTGAAGGCTCGAGTTTGGTTGTTAGCGGAGACGAGGGCTCGTGACCTCGTGCTCGGGCGGTGGTGCCATCATCCAGCCAAGTCCCTGGGTTGCGCAAGCCCCCTCATGGGTGAATCCGCTGCCCCAGTAGCACGCCTCAGCCCCCGGGAGGAGGCTGAGGAGCGAGATCCCGTCCTCCCCCATAACGCAGACAGCGGAGGCTAAGGCGTCCGCCGTGGCGCCGTCCTGGGCGATGACCGCCGCCGCGCGGGACCCGCTCAGGGCCCACCCGCTGCGCGGATCCACGATATGTGAGTAGCGCTCGCCATCGATCACCACGAACTGGCTGGCGTCACCGGAGGTCGCGACCGCTTGGTCCTTGAGCTCAAGGGCCCACGCGGGCCCATCTGCCCCCAGGGGGCTCACCGCGACGACCCATCCCGAGGTGTTCGGGGGTGGCGCGCCCGCGACCACGTCGCCGCCGCCATCGAGGAGGGCGTGATCGTGGCCATGACGAGCGAGCACCTTGAGCGCCTCGTCGAGCGCGTAGCCCTTGGCGATGGCGCCGAGGTCCAAGCGCATCCCCTCGACGAGGAGGCGCGCGCGACCGCTGGAGAGCTCGAGGTGCTCCATCCCAACAGCGCTCGCGGCTTCGCTGAGCCGCTCCTCCTTGGGCAGCTCCACGGCGCGCATAGCCCGTCTCCACAGGCGCACGTAGGGGCCGACGCTCGGGTCGAACGCGCCGTCCGTCATCTCTGTGAGTTCACGTGAACGAATAAGCAGGGCGAACAAGTCCGCTGAGACTCGGGTCCACTCACCGACGGGTCGCTCGCACAGCTCGCGCAGCTCGCTCTCTGCGTCGTAGTCACTAGCGACGGCCTCGATCTCTGCCACCCGATCCATCGCGGCATCCCAAGCCGTCGCGGCCTCGTCTGCGTCTCGTGCATAGATGGAGGCTCGAAAGAGCGTCCCCATCGCGGGGTCCTCGAGCTTGAAGAGCCGCAGCTCTTCGCTCCGCTCACCGCTCGCCGCACAAGCCGCGAGCGCCAGGCAAATGAAGACCTTCGGGGTGCGCATCCTCCCGTTCTAACCCGCGTGAAGCTCGCTCTGCCATCCTCTGAAGCGACCAAACAGTGAAATGGCCCGCCAGCCTCGCGCTCATGATTTATAACCGGACCCCTGATGTGGGCTCCCAGCCCTCAGCGACCGCCTATGCACCCCCTCAAGACCCTCCCCTGCCTGCTCCTCCTCACCTCGGCTCAGACCTCTGGTGATGACGGCGCGCAGGAGCCTGAGGGAGACGTCGGCTCGGTCTACCCTGAGATGCCCGCCGGCTTCCCGAGCCCGCGAGAGCTCGCGGGCGCCGCCGCGGAGAAGGTTGAGGACATGACCCTCTACGCAGAGGAGGTCCCCGGGAGCGAGATCACATTTCAGATGATCCCTTTACCTGCTGGCTCCTTCCTCATGGGCAGCCCGGAGGGTGAAGAGGACCGCGAGAAAAACGAGGGACCCCAGGTCGAGGTCTCGCTCGACGCGTTCTGGATGGGGACTCACGAGGTCTCCTGGGACGAGTATCAACTCTTCCAGTTCAAGCTCGACATCCAGGCGCGCACGGGCGGTGAGACCGAAGCCACCCCGCAAGACTCTTGGGCCGACGCCGTCAGTCGCCCGACGCCGCCCTACGTGCCAATGGACTTCGAGATGGGCGTCGAGGGTTACCCAGCGGTCTGCATGACGCAGTTCGGGGCGCGCCAGTACACGAAGTGGCTCTCGCACAAGACCGGCCGCTTCTACAGGCTCCCCACCGAAGCCGAGTGGGAGTACGCCTGCCGCGCGGGCACCACGACCGCCTACTCCTTCGGTGACGACGTCGACCTCTTGGACGACTACGCCTGGCACTTCGACAACGCTGACGACCAGTACCAAAAGATCGGCGCGAAGAAGCCGAACCCGTGGGGCCTCTACGACATGCACGGCAACGTGTCGGAGTGGGTGCTCGACGCGTTCACCACCGACGGCTACGGCTTCCTCGGCGAAGACCCCGTCCACGCTCCCTTGAACAAACCCATGAAGCTCTACCCGCGCACAGTGCGGGGAGGATCATGGGATGACGACCCTGAGATGTTGCGCTCTGCGGCGCGACGCAAGTCTTCGAAGGGCTGGAAGGTCCAAGACCCCCAGCTCCCGAAGAGCATCTGGTACCACACTGACGCGACCTTCGTCGGCTTCCGCTTGGTGCGTCCCCTCGTGCAGCCCACGCCCGAGGAGATGACCTATTACTGGGAAGCAGACCTAGATAGCATTCGTGAGATCCAAGAGAAGCAACGCCACGGTGGCCGTTGACCTCCACCTCTTTTACTACCCACACAAGACACGCCATGTCCACGACCCCCAACTCGCCGCACCGCTCTGGCTCCTCACGCAGGACCTTCCTCCACTCCTCCGGAGCCGTCGTAGGTGCTGGCCTCACAAATGGCGCCCTCCTCTCCCAGGATGTCGGCAGAGCTCGAGGTGATGAAGAGCTCGGCGTCGCGCTCGTCGGCTGCGGTGGCCGCGGCACGGGAGCCGCTGGACAAGCCCTCTCAACGAGCGGCAAGGTCAAGCTCCTCGCCATGGCGGACGCCTTCGGCGATCGCCTTGAGGGCTCACTCAACACCCTCAAGAAGAACCACGCAGACAAGGTCGACGTCCCCGAGGACCGCCGCTTCACGGGCTTTGACGCCTACAAGCAGGCGATCGAGACGCCCGGCGTCGACGTCGTCATCCTCACGACGCCTCCTGGTTTCCGACCCATCCACGTCGAGTACGCCATCGAGAAAGACAAGCACGTCTTCATGGAGAAGCCGGTCGCTGTCGACGGCGCAGGCATCCGCCAGGTCCTCGCAGCCGCAGAGGTAGCCAAAGCGAAGAACCTCAAGGTCGGCGTCGGCCTCCAGCGGCACCACGACCCGAAGTACCAGGACACCGTCGGTCGCCTCCAGGCAGGAGAGCTCGGTGAAATCATCCTCTACCGCTCTTACTGGAACTCCGGCGGCGTCTGGGTCCGCGGCCGCAAGGACGGTCAGACCGAGATGGAGTACCAGATGCGCAACTGGTACTACTTCAACTGGCTCTGCGGCGACCACATCGTCGAGCAGCACATCCACAACATCGACGTGTGCAACTGGATCCACGGCGGCCCGCCGGTCCAAGCGCAGGGTCAAGGCGGGCGCCTCGTGCGCACCGGCAAGGACCACGGCGAGATCTTCGACCACCACATGGTCGAGTTCACTTACGCGGACGGCTCCAAGATGCTCTCGCAGTGTCGCCACCAGCCGGGCGCATGGTCTAGCGTCAGCGAGCACGTGCACGGCTCCAAGGGGACGGCGAACGTCTCGGGCGGGCGCATGGAGTTCTCTGACGGCAGCTCCTGGCGCTACCGCGGCGAGAACAAGAACCCCTACCAGGTCGAGCACGACGTCCTCTTCGCGGCCATCCGCGAGGACAAGGCACACAACGAGATGGAGTACGGCGCCTCGAGCACGATGAGTGCCATCCTCGGTCGTTACGCGACCTACTCCGGCAAGCCCGTGAGCTATGAAGAGGCCCTCAACACGAAGGTCGAGCTGAGGCCCGACGAGTACACCTGGAACGGGACGCCTCCCACCGTGCCTGACAACGAGGGCTGGTACCCCATCGCCCAACCTGGCTCAACCAAGCCTTACTAATCGCTTCCCCGCCACTGAGGACTCTCCCGTGACCCCGCTTCGAACCACATCCATCCTCGCCCTCTCGCTCGCAGCGCTCTTCCTCGCGCTCCCCTCAGCACCCGCCGAGGCGGCGCGCCAGGACGGCGACACCGAAGAAGACTCCCCGCTCCTGAAAGACATGGAGGTCATCCAGGATCAGCTGAAGTTCCTGCGCAGGAACCTCAAGAAGCCTGAGGAGAACCCGGCCTCCCTCGCCGCTCTGCAAGAGATGCAGCGCGCGGCGGTCGCGTGCAAGGGCATGTCATTCCCGATGGCCGACAGGGCTGAGGGGGAGGCGAAGGCCGAGCTCATCAAGGGCTACAAGCTCGAGACGATCGGCCTGATCGAGTCGATGCTGCAAATGGAGCGGGCGCTCTTGGCAGGAGACAACGACAAGGCGCGCGAGCTCTACAAGGACGTGAAGGCCTTCGAGGACTCTGGGCACGAGAAGTACACGGAGGAGTGATGAAGATGATCCGCCCCGCTGCCCTCGTCGCGCTCTTCGGGCTCGCGACCTGCAACTCCGTCGCCGTGAACTCGGTGAGAGACCACGAGCGACCGAACATCGTCTTCATCTTCTCGGACGATCACTCCACTGCTGCGATCTCCGCGTACGGCTCCAGGATCAACCAGACCCCGAACCTCGACCGCATCGCCGCTGAGGGGATGCTCTTCGAGAACACCTTCTGCACGAACAGCATCTGCGCGCCGAGCCGCGCCGTGATCCTGACCGGCAAACACAGCCACCTGAACAGCGTCCCCACGAACGCTGAGCGCTTCGACGGCTCACAGACGACCTTCCCGAAGCTCCTCCAGGCCGCCGACTATCAGACGGCCCTCGTCGGGAAGTGGCACCTAAAGTCAGACCCGACGGGCTTTGACTTTTGGCGCGTCCTCCCAGGCCAAGGCGAGTACTACTCACCGGAGTTCCTCACGCCTGATGGCCGCAAGAAGTACGAGGGCTACTGCACAGACATCACGACAGACTTCGGTCTCGAGTGGCTCGACGGCAGAGAGGAAGACAAGCCCTTCTGCCTGATGCTCCAGCACAAGGCCCCCCACCGCTCATGGATGCCTGGCCCTGATCACCTCGACCTCTTCGACGGCGAGTGGATCCCCGAGCCTGACACCCTCTTTGACGACTACACGACTCGCGGTACGCCGGCTCGCGACCAGGAGATGACGATCGCGCGTCACATGTATCTCCACTACGACCTGCAGGTCCCGCCGACCGAGGCCGAGGGCGCTGACCTCAAGGGGCCTGACCGCGCCTATGAGCGGCTGCTCAATCGAATGACTCCAAAAGAGCGCGCTGCCTGGGACGCCGCCTACGCCCCGCGCAACGCCGCCTTCCGTGAGGCGAATCTCGAGGGCGCCGAGCTCGTGCGCTGGAAGTACCAGCGCTACATCAAGAACTACCTGCGCTGCATCCAGTCTGTCGACGACAACGTCGGCCGCGTCTTGGATTACCTCGAGGCCAACGGGCTCGCCGAGAACACGATCGTCATCTACTCCTCTGACCAGGGCTTCTACCTGGGAGAGCACGGCTGGTACGACAAGCGCTTCATGTACGAGCCCTCGCTCCGCATGCCCTTCATCGTGCGCTGGCCTGGCGTGACAGACCCTGGCAGCCGCGACACTCACCTCGTGCAGAACCTCGACTTCGCCGAGACCTTCTTGGAGATCGCCGGGATCGAGGCGCCCGAGGAGATGCAAGGCGAGAGCGTCGTCCCGCTCATGCGAGGGGAGGAGCCCGACGACTGGCGCGAGTCGATCTACTACGAGTACTTCGAGGTAGGCATCCACGCGGTAGAGCCTCACTACGGCGTGCGCACAAACCGGCACAAGCTGATGCACTTCCACCGCGTCGACGAGTGGGAGCTCTACGACATCCCCAACGACCCTGACGAGGTGCATAACCTCTATGGAAAGCCTGGGATGGAGAGCCTGACGACGTCGCTGAAGGTCGAGCTCTCACGCTTGCGTGACGTCTACAAAGTGCCCTGAGCGCCCTCGCTTGTCCGTCCTTCCACAGGGAGGATAAGGTGTGCGCATGAAACGCCTCCACCGCACGCTCGCGCTCTTCTCTCTCCTCTTCGTCTCGCTCAGCTCGCTCGCGTCCGCTGACGAGAACCTCCACGGCAAATGGACCGGAGCCTCTGACTGGAACCAAGGAGAGGTCCTAGTCTTCGAGGCGGGCGGGAAGGCCAAGCTCGACGGAGAGGCCTTTGGGTGGTCAGTCCCCCGCGCCGGTCACATCGTGTACAGCTTCGAGGGCCTTGACCTCGAGATGACCTACACCATCCGTGGCGACGCACTCACGCTCTCATTGGAGGGTGAGCAGATCGCCTACAAGCGATCTGGTCCCGCGCCCCGGCCGGTCGAGAAGCCCAAGCCGGCGCCGAAGCCCGACGCCGGTGAGAAAGAGAACCCGCTCGGGAAGCGAGAGAACCCCCTCGCGAAGTCCAAGGCGACAGCCGACCCCTTCGCGCGTCGCTTCGAGGGAGACGGGCTCGTCCTGACCCTCTCAAGCGCAGCGGCGGGGTCCTACACGGGGACCCTGAGCTTTGGAGGAGAGGCCTGGCCCGTCACGTGCCGACGCTCTGACGACTCTGTCAGAGGGACCTTCGGCGAGGGGCAGGCGTCGTTCACTTTCACGGCAAAGCTCACCGGGGACAAGCTCAGCTTTGAGACTGGAGACAACAGCTTCCAGCTCACCGGCGAACCGCTCGCTGCCTCTGGTGGCTCAGCCATCCCGCCTGCCATGACGGGCGTCGCGAAGGGCGCGACGAAGGCGTGGAAGCACCCGCGCGGCTGGTTCTCGATGGACCTCCCCAAGGGCTGGGATGTGACGCACGCTGACGACGAGATCGTCTCCGTGAACCCTGGTCTCAAGCAAGGCGCCGCTCAGAACGCCATCATCCTTATGACCTTTGGCGGGCTCGGCAAGACAGAGCAGAACACCGAGGTCCACACCCTGATGGATAGTCAGGAGCGCGACTTCAAACAGTTCTTCGATCAGAACCAGATCGCCGTGACGAAGCCTGACGGCCCCGCGAAGAAGGTTCTCGTGGGTGAGGTCCCCGGCGCGATCCAGACCTGGAAGGGGACCGTCCAAGGCTCCGTGAAGGTCGACATCTGGATCGGCTCGATCATCAAGCGCGACGCCTTCCTGACGACGATCGCGATCATCCTCGACGAGGAGTCAGACAAGTTCCTGCCCGGGATCAAGCAGACCTTCATGTCCTTGAAGCCCACTCCCCCTGAGCTCAACCCGGAGTTGATGTCTGCGACCGCTGGTCGCACCCTCTCCCTCAACCTCTCTGGTGAAGGCGGCACTTTCATCACGAAGTACGAGTTCTCTGCGGGCGGCAACGTCCACCGCACCACGATGATAGGCGGGATCACGGGTGACTTCGACGTGGGCGGGGAGACTCAGCTCTCTGGGACGTATGAGATCATCGGTGACGAGCTCTACATGTACTTCAAGGACGGCCAAGAGGGCGGACAGATCATCCTCGAAGGCGGCCAGCCCAGCCACGTGAAGATGGGCAGCGACACCGCCCGCTTCCTGTAGCTCAGCCCTCGTCCTTCTTGGGCTTCTCGTGATCGAGGAGCCACATCGGATGCACTGAGGGTGTGTGCGCCTCCCCCATCAGGGCGGCGGCCTTGGCCGCGACCTCGGGCATATCAGCGGCGAGGTCCTTCCACTCTCCGATGTCTGCCTCCAGGTCGTAGAGCACGACGTCTCCAGAGTGGATCGGGTTTCGGATCGCCTTCCACTTCCCGAAGCGGACAGCCTCTGCGCCCTTCCACTCGTGGAACTCCCAGTAGAGGTGGCCGTGGTCGCGTTGCTCCACGGGGTTTCCGAAGAGCTCGGGCAGAAGGCTGATCGAGTCGAGCCCCTCTGAGGTCTCTGCCCCTGCGAGCTCTGCAGCTGTCTCGAAGAAGTCGCCGAAGTAGGAGACGTGGTCTGTGACGACGCCGGCTGGAACCTTGCCCGGACAGCGCGCGATGAGCGGGACGCGTATCCCGCCGTCGTGCAGGCTGCGCTTGTTCCCCCTCAGGGGGCCGTTGGAGTCGAAGAAGTTGGGGTTATAGCCGCCCTCTGAGTGCGAGCCGTTGTCGGAGGTGAAGAGGACGAGCGTGTCCTCTTCGAGTCCGAGCTCATCGAGGAGCTCAAGGATGCTCCCTACCTCAGCGTCGATGTTCGTCACCATCGCGGCGTAGCCCTTCTCTGGATCGCGCCACTCCTTGCCTGTGTACTCGCTGTAGTCCGGGACCTCCATGCCCTCTTTGCCTGCCTCGTTGTTGGCGTGCGGGACGGTGATAGGGAGGAAGCAGAAGAAGGGGTCATCGGCGTGCGCCTTGATGAAGCCGCGCGCCCGCTCGAAGACGAGGTCTGTGGCGTACTCATTCTTCTCGCTCGCCTTGCCCTGACCGTGTTTGCCTTCGTTCGGGACCACGTTGGAGAGCTCGACGCGCTCTTCTCCGTCGAAGAGGAAGCTCGGGTAGTGGTTGTGGGCGTGGTGTTGGCTGAGGAAGCCAAAGAACTCATCGAAGCCCTGCTTCGTGGGGACGCCGACTGATCCTGGAAGTCCGAGCCCCCACTTCCCGAAGCCGCCGGTCGCATATCCGGCGTCCTTCAAGACCTCGGCCATGGTCACCTCTTCGGGAGGGAGCGGCTTCCCGCCGTTCCCGCGGATGTAGGTGTGGCCCATGTGCTTGCCGGTCATGAGAACAGAGCGCGAGGGCGCGCAGACGGTGCAGCCCGCGTAGAAGTCGGTGAAGCGCATGCCCTCTGCGGCCATGCGATCTAGGACGGGGGTCGAGATCTGATCCTGTCCGTAGCAGCCCAGGTCGCCCCAGCCGAGGTCATCGGCGACGACGAGGACGATGTTCGGAGGCCGCCCCGCCCCGCTCTCCCAGAGAGGGAGCGCGCAGGAAGCGACGAGCGCGAGCGAGAGGAGGAGTGCCCGCATGGACGCTGCCCGGACGCCCACGATCACGCCATGGCGTAGTAGGACTTCAGGTCTTCGAGGGTCTTCATCTCGACGCCGGCCGCGTTTCCGGCCTGACCGAAGGAGATCATCCGCGCCTTGCAGACCTCTGCCATGGCCACGCGGGCGGGCTTGAGGTAGTAGCGCGGGTCGAACTCTGCGCCGTCTTCCGCGAAGGCCTTCCGGATCGCGCCAGTGATCGCGAGGCGGTTGTCCGTGTCCACGTTGACCTTGCGGACGCCGTGGCGGATGCCCTCTTGGATGTCCTCCACCGGGACGCCGTACGTCTCGGGGATCGAGCCGCCGTACTCGTTGATGATGTCCACGAGCTCTTTCGGGACGGAGGAGCTGCCGTGCATGACCATGTGGCAGTTCGGCATCCGCGAGTGGATCTCTCGGATGACCTCCATGCGCAGGACCTTGCCGGTGGGCTTCTTCTTGAACTTGTACGCGCCGTGGCTCGTACCTATGGCGACGGCGAGGGCGTCACAGCCCGTCTCCTCGACGAAGCGGCCGGCCTCATCGGGGTCGGTGAGGTGATCTTGTGCTTCTTCCTCTGAGAGGCCCGCGCCTTGGCCGTCCTCGATGCCGCCGAGGCATCCGAGCTCTGCCTCGACGGTGACGCCGCGCGCGTGCGCGGCCTCAACGACCTCCCTGGTGACCCGCACGTTGTAGTCCCAGCTAGCCGGCGTCTTCCCGTCTTCCTCCAGGGACCCGTCCATCATCACGGAGGTGAAGTCCATGTCCATGGCGCTGATGCAGGTCGCGGGCGAGTTGCCGTGATCTTGGTGCATCGCCATCGGGATGTGCGGGTTGAGCTCTGCGGCAGCGACCATCAGGTGCCGGAGATAGTTGTCGTCTGAGTAGGACCGCGCACCCCTTGAGGCTTGGACGATGACCGGTGATTCGGTCTCGTTAGCCGCCATCATGATCGCCTGGATCTGCTCCATGTTGTTGACGTTGAAGGCAGCGACGCCGTACTCGTTCTCGGCGGCGTGGTCTAACAGGGTGCGCATGGGGATGAGGGCCATGAGGTTCTCCGGGGGTCTGTGGGATGAGGTCGCGAACTTGCGTTCTTGGACTAGCGCACCCTGTTCTATCCGACTCCTTGACCGGGCGCCACTGGCGCATTCGACAGCGCTCGTTGGCTGCGAATGTCGCCCTGCGCATGTGCGACCAACCCAGCATCGTATCTAGGCGCTACCGAAGAGCATTTTCGTCGGATTTCCCCTACCACCCCGGGGCTCTGCAGGCGAAAGTTGGGCACTCGCCGTGCTTGTGCGGCCAAAACCCAACTTCAAATCATGAAACAACTCCTTCTCCTCCTCCTGGGGCTCGGCAGCGTCTCGCTCGTTGCCTGCCAGGACACGGGTCAGACCAACGAGGTGCGTGACGCCTCTGAGGTGACCCTCTCGATCACTGGCATGACATGAGGCGCGGGGTGTCCCCCCAGAGTGCAGTCTGCACTCGAAGCCATTGACGGTGTCGACGGTGTCACGGTTGACTTCGCTACGAAGACAGCGACGATCACTGGCACCGGCTTGGACCAAGACGCCCTCGTCGGCGCCTTCAAGGGTCACAAGAAGTTTGGCGCCAGCGTGAAGGAGTGACGCAGGCAGTCACGAACGCATGAGCGGCCCCGACCTTCACAGGCTGGGGCCGCTTTTTTCTACGGCGACCTTTTGAGACCTCCCAAGAGCCCCAGCTCCTACACCGTCATCCGCCCCTCGGTGCTGGCGTCGATCGTCTACTTCGGCCTCTCGAGCGTCTGGGCGATCTATACGCTCTGCACCGCCAAGTCTCCCACCATGGGTGCGAGCGAGCCCGTGGGGTTCCTCTCTAGCTCTCAGTACTTGTGGGTCAGCGCCGTGAACATCCTCTTCGCCCTGGCCTTCTTTATCGACGTGCGCGCCACCTTGAGGGGACCTGTGGAGGCGCGCCGGGCTCACCTCGCTGGGCTGGCTTTTGCCGCGGTCATCCTGGTGCTCGTCCAGATCGGAGCGCACCTAGCTAACGGTCCCATCGCGGCCGGCTAGTCGCTAGAATTACCGCCCGCGGAGGCGTGGCAGAGCGGCCGAATGCACTGGTTTTGAAAACCAGCGTGGGGCAACCTACCGGGGGTTCGAATCCTCCCGCCTCCGCCATCTTGCACAGCGGTGCAAGGAGTGGCACAGCTCCGCAAGTGGTTCCAACCACAAGCGTTTAGAGCGACCGCGCCTCCAAGCTCGAGCCGCTCAATGGCCGCCCACCGACTAACAGGCCCAAGCACGCTGAAGCGCCAAAACGCACCCTAGCTCCTAACCTCTCCCCTAACCCTTGGCACAGAGCCAAGTGGTGGCCAACGAAGATATTGGGATGCACAAAAATCCAAAGCGGCTGCATTGAGCACGTGGATCTATTTCGCCAGACATTAAAGAAAGGGAAGCTATTATTCG
>PVBE012580629.1_pt1 | contig 15789 bp, 14 predicted proteins | sample 1631181 | NCBI WGS metagenome assembly PVBE01 (sample SAMN08397723, study PRJNA350692) | Marine metagenome, whole genome shotgun sequencing project. | isolation source: water | place: Pacific Ocean | collected 2012-04
ACATGGAACCCATCTGGGATCAGATCACTGATTGACACCGCGCTTGGCCGATGTGCTAGATTTCCACGCTGGCCATTTTGCGGATCCCTGCCCGCATCGGCAGCCAGCCAAGCAGGAATGAGCCCCCGAAGAACAGCATCCAACCCAGCCAAAACACCGCCGCCGAACTGCCGCCGAATGCCCAGCGTGATGTCGCCGCCATCAGGCTCAGCATACCGACGATGTAGAGAAAGCTCAGCACGAGGCAGAGTGTGCCGCCGAAGCCGCTAACGATCTTGCTCGGGTTGTCTTCGCGAAAGTTCGGGTACACGGCGCCGAGACCCACCGCCAGCGCATTGAGCGTGAATGCCATCACGCCAACGGTCAGTGTGAAATACAAAATACGCTCCAACGGAATCGAGAGCATCACACACGACGCCCCCACCAGCGCCATCGTCACGCTCATCGATACGGCAGTGGAAAAAATGAACTTTGCTATAAGCGCACGGCGCATCCCGAGTGGTGCCATGCCGATGATCCAGATGCGTTTGCCCTCGAGCGAGATTTGAGGGAACACGAACCGAGTCGTCAGCGTGGCCAGATTCAACGCGCACGCGCCGAGGTTGAGGTATGAGGTGAGATCGATCCAAAAATCGCTCGTCAGCCGGTGTGAGAAATGGCGTAAGTTTACGATATACGCGATCAGCAGTCCAAGCAGGATCAGCGACTGGCCCCACTGCGTCGCGTCCCGCAAAAAAGTGCGGACATCCTTCACGATCAACGCCCGCGTGTCGGCGCGGCGCGACCATAGGATCTCTGCCAATCGATCGAGCGGCTTCGGCGCAAATGCCTCGTGCCCAAGCGATTGTCCTGCCAACAAGCCTCCGCCCCGGCTGTTCACCGCCGAGAGCGCCCCGTAAAAAGATCCACCCGAGCGCGTCGAGGCGAGATAGCCAAAAAACAGCGTGTGACTCAGCAAAACTAAGCCAAAAAACAGCGTCCCCATCAGCGCACCCTCGACCCACAGGGTAATCCCACTCGACACCCAGTAGCTGGGGAGGAAAGGGAACAGCGAAAACCGCGTGCGCGCCAGCAGTCGATCGACAACGTCAAGTACACGCGTCTCGAGCATCTCGTCGGTGACCGTCTCAGGCTGAAGCCACGAACTGACGAGGACGATCAACACGATGAGTGCCAGCACGGCGGCGACCTGAAAGGCGAGCCGATCCAGACAACGCGCCAGCCCGATAGCGGCCCAACTGCCAAGGATGCCCGGCAATACAACGAACAACGCCACAAATATCGGTGTCACAAAATAAAAATGCCACGGCGCTCTATAAGCGGTCCCGTACGCCGCTACGAGTGGCGCAATCAAAAATAAAAACGCCCATGACGCAAGAATGCCAGACTCGAAAATTTTCCACCGATAAATCACCCGATGCGGTACCGGCAACGTCAGCAGGAAATGGGTTTCCCTGTTCCGGAACAAGTTGGTGAAGTTTATGATGACGTTGCTGAGCAGCAGCAGCAAAAACAGAAACGCGAACAGCAGGAACATCATCCGCTCGATCAGCACCGGCCCCAAGCCAGGGAAGCTCGAGGTGAATTGCAGCGCCTTGTGAAACAGCGCATACGCGAGCCAGGCGTAGCCCACGATGAACAATCCCATCAGAAAAGCATGCAACCGCGATCGCGCCACCGCCGACTTAAGCCGCCGCCAGCCCTGCGCACGGTTGACCTCGGCCAAAAGTCGCCAATGCGGGATGGATTTCGCGTCATTCACACGCCGTCGTTGGTGAGTGACAGAAAGATCGACTCGAGAGTGGTGTCCCTGTTTGCCGTCTGCAATTCATCGTGCGAGCCGACAGCAACCAAGCCACCCCGGTGCATGATACCAATACGGTCGGCCATCTCCTCGGCGACGCTGAGTTGGTGTGTCGAGACGAACACCGTCACGCCTGCCTCTGCCTGCTCGCGCAGAATGTCCTTGAGCACTCGAGCGTGGTGCGGGTCAAGTCCGACCATCGGCTCGTCGAAGACGACAACCTCCGGTGAGTGCATCAACGCCGAAACGATGGCCACCCGCTGCCTTGTGCCATGCGAGAGACCCTCTATCGGCTTGGCCAAAAATTCACCTAGGTTGAACCGGTTGGCCAAGCGTTCGGCCTCTGCCGTCATCGAAGCCTCTTCCATGCCAAACAGCTTGCCCGTAAAGCGGAAAAACTCGGCCGGTGTAAGCTTGTCGTAGAGGAACGGAAAGTCCGGCACATAGGCTAGGCGGCGGCGTGCCTCGATCGGGTTGGTACCGATATCGAAACCGCAAATGCGCACCGAGCCACTCGTCGGTTTCATCAGCCCGGCCATAACCTTGATGGTGGTGGTCTTGCCGGCGGCGTTCGGGCCGAGAATAACGAAAAACTCCCCAGGCGGCACAGTCAGGTTGACGGCGTCGACCGCCAACAAATCGCCGAATTGCTTCTTCAATTGCTCAATTTCAATCATTTTCCGCCGATTTTTTGCAGAGGAATACTGTCGTTGGTGAACTGGAGTTGGCCGGGAAAGGTGACCTGCAAAATCTCCCCCACCCGGCTCACCAAAACCGTGATAACTCGCTCGCCGGGCAGTCTAACCTCGATACGATAAATGCGGACGCGCGTGCTGCCAAACCGAATGCCGTCGTTGTAGGCGGCCCACTCGAAGGCAAGCTCAAGGGGGACGCCGGACGCCGGGACAAGCGCGGGAGCAGACCGCACCAATGGCTTGAGCAACGGCGCAAAAACCGGCCCGGCGAACTGCTCAAGCAACGCGGTGGGGTCCCGCAGTTGGCCAAGCGGTGTTGAACGTTCCCACCTGCCAAGCACACCGTCGTGTTTCACGCTCAGAACCTGGTTAGTCGCCGCTGCGGCGAACTCCCAAGAATTGGGCGGAAGCCCGAGAGTGGCGCTGAAGGTTTGCCAATCGAGCTGGGCGTCGAGCATCGAACGGAGGGTAAAACGCATTTTTGTCTTTAGTGACTCGATCTGGACTCGGCCATCCATCGCAAGGGTGTAGCCTTGGATCGACTTAACACGCCCGACCGGTTGATTGGTGCCGCCGAAATGGACCTCGTCGGGGATGACTTCCCAATGGACAAAGCCAAGCGCCTTGCCATTTTGGGTGACCTGGAGATTGGAGGCGTCGGGCGCGTTGAAGATTTTCTCTAGCACCACGTCGCTGGAGACGCGGCTACCGCGCCCGGTGTCGCCATACTCAGCACGCCACAGGAGTGCATTCATCGCCACCCAAAACATAAGGATGACTGGGAAGGCCAACCGACGCACGACGAGCCTTACGGGGTGCGCTTGGCCGGGATGTAAACGGTGACGCCCGGTTTGAGGTCGCGGGAGTTCCGCATCAGTCGAGGGTTGGCCGCCTTCAACGCCGCAAACGGAATGCCGTAGCGACGAGACAGACTGTAAAGGCTTTCACCCTGCTTGAGGGTATGGGTCAGGCTCTGACCAGTACGGGCGCCATAATTGGGCCGAGGGGTGACTCGCGGATTGGCGCGGGGATTCACAGACGACGGCGGACCGCCGGTCACCGCGGCGACTGTCGACACGTCTCGACCGGATTGCTGCAATCGACCGCGCATGACTTCGACTTGGCTCTTGAGGTGAGCGGTTTCGCTGTTGGCCTTGGCCAACTGAGTACGCAACGTGTGGATGGCGTTGATCTCCGAGGGAGGGATGGGTGCCATGGCAATGTCCTTGGCAATCTCTTTTTTGCAAACCTTGATGAAACCCTCGATGTTGCTGGCATGGCTGGAGTCTTGTTGCAACTCGAGGTGCCGCTGGAAATGATAGCAGGCAGAGACGTAGTTAGTTTTCTCGTTGCTCGGCTCGTAAAAGATCAACCCCAACTCGAAATGAGCGGCTCCGTTGGCCGGGTTATTGGCGAGCGCCTTGCGGAAGGACAAAACCGCCCCATCGATGTCCTTGCGGGCCAGCCGGCTTTTTCCGCGCACAAAATCGGCGTCATCCTCCATTCGGGAACTGCTCCCGCTTGTCGGTTGGCAACCCGCCACCAAAGCTACCAACATCGCCAACGCCATCGTCTGCCCTAGACCAAGCCAAAATCTCATCTGCGAAAACTAAACAGGAACAGCCCCCAAGGCAAACCAAGTTCGCACCGATGACAAATTGCGCAATCAGCGCTTTTTCTTCGGCGTTGCTGCCACTACACTCCGACCCGTGCCGCGCAAGGAGAGTCAGGCAGCAACCAACGCTCAGCCCCGGATGGATATGGGATGGATCGGCATCCTGATGATTGCCGCCGCCGTCCTCTGCGTTCTGTCGTTGCTCAGCTACAACCCGGATGACCCTCCCCTCAACCACGGCGGCGATGACGACGGCTACCAAAACATGATCGGGCCGGTGGGGGCTTACCTATCTTACATTTCGTTCATGGCCATCGGCTTCGCGGCCTACATGGTGCCACTGCTGCTACTGCTGTTTGGTGCCTCTTTTCTTCACCCGTTTTTCCTCCACCTGCGCCACTCATGGCGGGAGCCGACCGCCGCCGCGGTTTACCTGCTCGGCCTAATGGGGCTACTGCAGGAACTGGACGAAAACTTCGGCCTCAAATTCTGGGCGGAAGGTTTCCAACTCGGAGGAGTCATCGGCAATTCGATCATTTATCCTGTTTTTCATACCTTCGGCACAGCGGGTGCGGTCATCATCTACTCAGCACTCATCGTCGCGAGCCTTTATTTTCTGACCAACCTCCAGCCGGTTGAGCTTTGGCATTGGACAGTGGATACCTGGGAAAGCTGGCGCGAACGTCAATCCGAACCGAGTCCAGCCACCAGCGGTTTGGGCCAAAAAACGATCAAACGCAAAACCAAGCGGCTCGAGCGCGACTTAAAGAAACAGAAAAAAGCCATCGAGCAGGAACTTGAGCAGGCCACCGAGGAATCGAAAGCCGATCTGGGCCTCGGCGCCGATCTTAAGCCAGTACCCAAGCCGACCGTTCGCGACCTGAGCGTGCTGGATGCGGAACAACGCAACAAGACCAAGGACGGCTCTGACCCGGACGAGGTTGAGATGGGTGAGGTGATCTTCGCTGAGGAGGTCAAGGCTTCCGTCGACGAAACTAAAGACAAGCCAGACAAGCCAGACAAGCCAGACAAGCCAGAAGAACCAAGCGAACCCATCGAGCACAAAGCCGCCTGCACAGACGACATTCTTGGCCAAGCGGATAAGCTGAAGACCGACGAGCCCAAGCCGGACGACGAGTCGGAATCCGAAGCCCCACCCAAACCCAAACTGCCCCGCCACTTGCCCAAACCCAAAGGGCCGACTTCCGTCGCCCTGACGCCCAAGGTCAAAGGCTACAAGCTACCCAAGTCGTTGGTGCTCGACGAACCGGAACCAGCCACCGCCCCTACGGAGACCCGCGAGCAGCTCCTCGCTAATGCCCGCCTGCTAAAGGACACGCTGCAGCAATTCCGCATTGAGGTTACCGAGGGCGACATCACCAAGGGACCCACCATCACTCGCTACGAGTTGCACCCCGCGCCTGGGGTCAAACTCGAGCGCATTTCCGCCTTGGCCAACAACATCTCCGCGGCCATCAAGGCCGAACGCATCAACATCCTTGCACCCGTCCCCGGCCGCAGTTCCGTCGGCATCGAGGTACCCAACCGCATCAAGACCAAGGTGCTCTTCCGCGACATCATCGACTCGCCAGAGTGGAAAAAAACTAAGGCAAAAATTCCGCTCGCACTGGGCAAGGATGTATACGGTAAACCCATTGTAGCCGACTTGGCCGAAATGCCTCACCTACTCATCGCCGGTGCCACCGGGTCCGGCAAATCTGTCTGCATCAACTCCATTGTTGCCTCGCTGCTCTTCCGTTTTTCACCCGAGGAACTGCGCTTCGTGATGATCGATCCCAAGGTCGTCGAGCTGCAGATTTACAACGGTCTGCCCCACCTTGCCGCCCCCGTGGTCCACGATCCAAAGAAGGTCATTCTCGCGCTGAAGTGGGTCGTCAATGAGATGGAAAAACGGTACCAGATTTTTGCCGATGTCGGAGCCCGCAACATCGCCGGCTTCAACTCCCGCGCCAAAAAAAAACCGCAAAAGACCGACCAAGCCGAGTTGCCCCTCGACGAAGGCGAAGGCTTCGCCGTCGAGATGGACCAGGAGGTCACCGTCGCGCGGGAGGATAAAATCGAGATTCCCGAAAAACTCAGCTACATCGTCGTCATCATCGACGAGTTGGCCGACCTGATGTTGATGGCCAAAAATGACGTGGAAAACTCGATCGCTCGCATCACGCAAATGGCCCGCGCCGCTGGCATTCACTGCATCGTGGCGACACAACGGCCCAGCGTCGACGTCATCACCGGCGTTATCAAAGCCAACATTCCAGCGCGGATCGCATTTCAGGTCGCGGCGAAGGTGGACTCCCGCACCATTCTCGATGCGATGGGTGCAGATAAGTTGCTGGGCAAAGGCGACATGCTCTTCCTGCCTCCCGGCACCTCCAACCTCAGCCGCGCCCAAGGCTGCCTCGTCACCGACGAGGAAATCAACCGCATCGTTGAAATCGTTAACGATCAGGCCAAACCCAGCTACGACCAGGAAATGGAGCGCCAACTCAAGGGACCAGCCAACGGGACCAGCAGCAACGGCGGTAGCGGTATCGACGAGGACGAGGAAATCGTCCAGCAGTGCATCGAGGTGATCCGCGTCGAACAAAAGGCCAGCGTCTCGCTCATGCAGCGCCGACTCCGCCTCGGCTACACACGCGCCGCGCGCATCATGGACGAACTCGAGGACCGCGGCCTCGTCGGCCCAAGCCGCGGCGCCGAACCGAGGGAAATCCTATTCGACGTGGAAGGTTAGCACTGGGCAATCGTTACTTTTTGTACCAGTCTCGCAAAAGAACCTCCGAGGCGTCACCGACCAGTTTCTTGAACTTGGCCCTATCACTACCCCGGTAGTGATAGGGATACACCAACCTGGGCTTGAATTCCCGCACCGCATCAGCAGCCTGTTCCGGCGTCATCGTGTACGGCAGGTTCATGCAGACAAATGCCGCGTCGATATTTTTCAGCGCACGCATCTCCGGAATATCCTCCGTATCGCCGCTTACGTACACACGCTTGCCTCCAAAAGTTATAACATAGCCATTGCCACGGCCCTTGTTGTGAAAACGCAGCCGAGCTGGCGTCAGGTTGTACATTGGCACCGCCTCGATCTTGACGCCGAGTTTCTCCACAAACTTGCCATTGGCCAAGGTAGTAATCCTTTTCTTTAGCTCTTCCGGCGCAAGCGCAGCCACGGACCCGGGAGTGATGACGATCGTCTTTTCTTTCACGATCTCGGTTAGGGTATCCTTGTTGAAGTGATCGCTGTGGATGTCTGTCACCAATACGAGATCAGGTATACCATACGACATGAACGGTCCCGCGCCACCGACCGGGTCGACAAAAACCGTCTTGCCGTTCCACTTGAACACCACTGTGCCGTGCCTGACCGGATGCACCTCCAAGTTGCCCTTTGTTGTCTTGATCTTGTCGGCGGCTTGGACGGTGAGTACGCCAGCCAAGGCCATTTCAATAACGAATTGAATCATTGTTTTCATGCCAGATAATCAAAGAGATTCGAGTGCATCCTACCGCTTGGCCAAAGAGCGCCGTCGCAGGAGAATGATCAGGGCGATGCCTATGGGTAGCAAAAACAGGCTGAGCTGCTGCCCCGGCTTCAACCAGTCAAACCACAATTGAATCGCCGAGTAGTCGCCCCGGAAAAACTCGACCAGAAAGCGGTTGACCGAGTAACCCACAAGATACATGGCGAACACCTGTCCGTCGAAGCGCTTGCACCGATACAGCCAAGCAAGCAAGCCGTACAGGGCCACGTTCAGCAACGCGGCATAAATCTGCGTCGGGTGTACGTACAACGAGTGGGCCGCATCTCCCGGCGCTTGGCCAAACGCGTCGAATGCAGGGCTGTAGGCCGGGAACTGGATGGCCCACGGCAGGTCGCAGGCCGATCCAAAACAGCAACCAAACATCAGGCAGCCCACGCGGCCCAGCGCGTGCCCAAGTGGGATGCTCGGAGCAAATGCATCCGCGATTTTCCATAAGGGCTGTTTGCCTTGCAGGCGGGTGTAAAGCATCACCGCCAGCGCTGCGCCAATAAAACCGCCGTAGAACACCAACCCGCCGCTCCTGAAATCAAGTACCTGCAAGAGCGGTTTACCTGCGTATTGATCATCCCAGTAAGTAACCACGTGCATCGCCCGGGCACCGATCATGGCAGCAATGATGATCCATACGCCAAGATCGGAGATGACTTTGCCATCAAGCTTGTCGAGGACACAGCGGCGGCTGGCGGTCCAAAGGCCGGCAAGAAAACCGCCAGCGACAAGGATGCCGTACCAGTAGATTGCAAAACTGCCAATTTTGAAGGCAACGGGATCCATTTCGCAGCTCAGCGCGTAATGTTCGTGACCACGGTTTGGCGAGGCGAGGCTTCATTCACCAAGCCGGGCAGCAACGGCGGCGCAGCCTGTTTCCCGAAACCGGGCGGCAACGGCGGCAACGGCGGCATCTGTGTCACCAGTGTCCGCCATTTTTTGCGTTCACCCTCATTCATCTCTTTCCAGCGCTCTGTGTTGCGGAAGAAGATCGCTCGGTCGCTTTGCGACTTGCTGGCGAGTTTGTCAAACGACTTGATGGCCAACTCCCGCTGAGTGCGCGACATCACCTTGAACTGCGCCAAGCTCGCCTCCATCCGAATCCGTTCCCGGCTCGAGAGGAGACGCAGCGTCCGCTCCTGCTCAGCAACTGGCATGTCGAAAAACTGCTGGAACTGGTGGGTCATCCGTCGACGATCCTGTTTCGGTTTTTCCCGCCAGTTTTTAAGTCGCCCCTCTAGCGCTTCGCGCAGGCGGGTTGGCATTTTTTCCATGTGATTCGTCAGAGCAACGCGTGATTGGCGACCGTGGCCGAAGCTGGAGAGGTAGCGAAAAAACGACTCGTTCTTGAGTAGGTCAGCGCGGATACCGCTGTCGAGTTGGTCCCAGCCAATCAATCGCTGCTCGATATCGGTGCGAAACCGCTCCGGGATGGAGGCAAGCCGATTGACTCGGTCAGCTTTGGTTGCCTTCATGAGCGGCATCAGGTGCCAGCGAAAATCCAGTGCATCGAGTTTGCGGTTGCGCTCAGCCTCCGACATCGCGGCATATTCGCTGACCTTCACCTGCACGATCTTGCGGTGACGCTCGGAGGAAATCTTGAGCTTGTTCACCGCCGCCACGCGCTCCGACTCAGGAAGCGAGACGATTTTTTTGAAAATTGCAAAGGGAGAGTTCACTGCAACCGCACCCGCCGCACCCGCCGCACCCGCCGCTAAAGTTGAGAGTAGGATCAGGCGGGCAACAATGACTCGCATATTCATGAAGTTACTTGAGCGCGGCCCAGAGTTCCTCGTCGATCGGATCAGCCTGGGTGATGGCTTCGATGGCCTCGAAGTCAGCCAAAAAGCCGGGTGCCACCTCGGCAATGGACGCAACGGCCGCCGCGATCTCCGCGCGGCTCTGATTGCGGTGCGACTGGTAGCCAATACCGCCGACCACCATGGCGAGCGTTGCCGCAGCAGCGATCTGAATGGGCCGAAGCTGCGGTGAGAGAAGTTTCTGCCACCACGCTTGGTCAATCGCCGGCGCAGCCGCCTCGGTGCGGCTAATTTCGTCCAGCACGCGGCAGGTAAAGTTGGTCGCGACCGGCACGTCTGGTTGCGCTGCCAGCAGGCGGTCGAGCGCCTCCCACTCGGCCTGTTCCACGGGGTTCGCAGCCAGCCAACTCTGCAACTTGTCTAACTCTGCACCGGTCAAGTCCCGCTTGCTCGCGGTTTGCAACAGAATTTCAAAGTCGGATTGATTCATTGTCGCCTTCCATTAAAAACCAAGGTTACAAAAAAGTTTTGTCGTTCGGTCATTTTTTCTGCCATTCACCTGATTTCAGGTAGGGTTTCAGTCGTTTTTTGAGTTCTGACCGCCCTCGGAAAATGATCGATTTCACCGCCGTCAACGAGATCCCGCCCAGCACATCGGCGATCTCCTCGTAGCTGACACCGCCCTCGCGACAGAGATGCAACGCGGTGCGCTGTTTTTCCGGCAAGTCCATCAGCGCCTCCTCGACCTTGGTACACAATTCGGCGCTGAGCGCGCTATCGACGGGGACCGGGCTGGAGGCGTCCTCCACCATGCGCAACGGCTGGGTGTCATTGTCGGGGCGCGGCTCGTCGAGCGAATCGGCCGGATGCCGGGTGCGCCGCCGGATCTCGTTCAGACCCAGGTTGCGGGCGATTGTGAAGAGCCAAGTGGTGAATTTGCTAGCAGGCTCGTAGCGTTCGCGGGTTTTCCAGACTTGAACGAAGACGTTCTGGGCGATATCTTCGGCCTCGTCAATATCGTTGATCAGTCGATACACGAGGTTCATCACCGGTTGCTTGAACTTCTCCACCAGCGCCTCGTAGGCCGACAGGTCTCCCTCCTTCACCCTCAGCATCAGGGCCACGTCGGGATCGTTCCGGTCAACCATGCCTCGGAAACCTAAGTTACGCTTGACCAAGCGGCAAGTTTACGAGTGCTTCAAGTGCCTCCTTGGCCAAGTAGAATTGTTTCGGTGGACTTGCGCGGCTAGACTCCCGCTGCGTGCCGAAAAAGACCACAGACCCGACTCCCGACTCGGAGTTGTTGGCCATCTCCAATGACAGTTCCCTTGCCGGGGAGTTGCCAAGGCTCAAGCGTTTCCTCAAAGCGGAATCGGCCAGACTACAGCGTTGGCATCGTAACGGCGGCAGCGGACGCGAGGTATGCCTAGGCAGGGCACAGATGCTCGATGCTCTTTTGCGGAGGTTGTTCGACTGGACACTGGCAACCTTCGAACTGCCCGGCAACACTCGAAAACTTCAAGTCTCCCTCGTAGCAATCGGCGGCTACGGCCGCGCGGAGATCAACCCGAAAAGCGACGTGGACATCATGCTTCTGCATGACGGCTCAATGCCAAACGTCAGCCGCGTTTTCACTCATCCCCTGCTCGAGAAACTCACCGGCCCAGGCGGCTTGATCTACACACTGTACGACCTCGGACTGAAGGTAGGCCACTCGGCACGCAATATTCAGGATGCTGTCAACGTCGCCAATAACGACATGCAGACCAAGACGTCACTGATTGAGTCGCGACTCATCACCGGCGCCACCGGGCTGTTCGGACAGTTCCAACAACGGCTTGAGGCAAAGTGCGTCCGCAACCACATCAATGACTACCTGCAAATGAGGATTGGCGACCAAGACGCGCGCCGCGTGAAGTTTGGCAACTCCGCCCTGCTTCAGGAGCCCAATATCAAAAACGGCTGTGGCGGCCTTCGCGATTTCCAAAACCTCCTGTGGATGACTCACTTCAAGTACGGCGCCCACACCCTTGAGCAACTTGAGACGGAGCGAATGATCCGCCCAAACAACCGAAAACAACTCGAGATCGGTTACGACTTCCTGCTGCGAACCCGCAACGAGCTGCATTATCAAACGACGCGTCAGGTGGACAATCTCCCGAAGGCCCTCCAGCCCAAGGTCGCCTGGCAACTCGGCTACAAGGACCGCTCCCCGGCGCGCCGGCTTGAGGCTTTCATGCGCGACCTGTACACCCACATGCGCGCGATCCTTCTCATCACCCGCATGATCGAACGCCGATTAGCCCTCCGACCCAAGCCGAACCATCGATTACCCACTCTCCGGTCATTGTTCGGCGGAGGCAAAAAGGAGAAGTCACTCGACGGCTTCAACATCATCGACAATGAGTTGGTGCCAGTCTCATCGCGCGTTTTTCGGGACCAACCACGACGGCTTATGCGCGTTTTCCTGCACGCGCAACAGCGCGGACTCGACTTTCACCCCGACCTCACACAGTTGCTCCGCGACAACGCCTCGCTGGTGGACGATGACTTCGTCCACGACCCCGAAGTCCATGAGACGTTCCTCGAGATTCTCAACCAGCGTGGCAACGTCGCCCCTGCCCTGCGCACCATGCACGAGGTCGATTTACTGGGACGCTACATTCCCGAGTTCGGACGCATGACCTGCCTCGTGCAGCACGAGTTTTTTCACGCCTACGCGGCAGATGAACACACGCTCGTCTGCCTTGAAAAGCTCGATCAGGTCTGGGACGCATCCAAGCCGCCGTACTCCCAATACACCCACATTTTGCAGGACATCGACCTGCCATTCCTGCTGTATCTCGCCTTGTTTTTGCACGACGCCGGCAAAGGCATGGAGAGCGGCGACCACGTGAAAGACGGCACAGCCGTCGCCTTGCGGGTCGGCGAGCGGCTTGGCCTCACACAGCGCCGCTTGGCCCGGCTAAAGTTTCTCGTCGAGTATCACCTACTTATGGCCGAGGTGTCGCAGCGACGCGACATCGACTCGCCAACGGTCATCCGTGATTTTGCTGAGACGGTGCAGGACGAGGAAAACCTGGCAATGCTCACCCTGCTGACGTTCGCCGATTCGCTAGGCACCAGCAACAACCTATGGAACGATTTCAAAAACACATTGCTGCAAACTCTCTACCACCTCACCGGCCGCCGACTCGTCAGCGGGAAGGACTACGAACAGGCGGAACAACAGCGCTTGGCCAAGCTCATGCAGGAGGCTCGGGAGCAGTTGCCACTGAAGATTTCCGGCGAGGAACTTGAAGCCCACTTCGAACACCTTACGCCTCGTTACTTCCGCACGCACTCACTGAATCAGATACACATCGATCTCACTCAGGTGAACCGCTTCCTCAAGCGCGTCGTTAACGGCACCGGCCCTAAGGTGCTAGAACCTGTCATCGCTTGGCACAACCAACTGGCACGCGGCCATACTTCGTTAAAAATCTGCACATGGGATCGACCGGGCCTGTTCACCACCATCTCCGGCGCACTCGCCACGGCGGGTTTAAGCATCCTGAGCGCGCGCGTCTTCTCGCGCGGCGACGGGATCATCCTCGACACCTTCCTCGTTGTGAACGCCCACACCGGAGGCTTGGCCAAGCGCCCCGAGCGCGATGCATTTAAAGAATGCCTCACCCAGGCACTGCTAACGGACAAGTCGACGGAATTTGAGACACAACTCGCCGGCTTGACCAAGGGCGACGACGATGGTGAATGGCAATGGCCAACGCGCATCCGCATTGACACCGATTCAGCCGAGTCGCGCACCATCATCGAGGTCGAGTCCGGCGATCGACTGGGTCTGCTCCATCGCATTTCCAAAGTACTCACACAGCACCGACTCAACATCCACGTCGCACGCATCAGCACAGAGAAAGGCGCGGCGATCGACACCTTCTACGTCCGAACCGCCCTCGGCAAAAAACCAACCGATAAAAAACTGCTCCAGCAAATCAAATTCGACCTCGAGGCCGAACTCAGTAAGCATTCGGCAATCGGCAGTTAGCAGAAAAGGGGCACCATTTTCACGGATTAAATTATCTGTGCCAGAACATGAAACTCCTCAGATGACATAGTCGAGCGGGTTTTCGAGCGGTCCCTGCAGGTCGCGCACACGGTCGCAAAGATGAGCAACGCTGACCCCCTCCAGCACACCTACAATCGCATCGCGCACCTCCTGCATCACGCTACGGATCGCGCACTTGGCCTCATCCGGGCAGGAGCAACGCTGGTAATAATTCGCGCTCACACAACCCACCGGCGCCAGCGGCCCCTCCAAGTGACGGATGATGTCCGCCAGGGAAATCTCGCCCGGCTCGCGCTGCAAACGATAGCCCCCCGCCACCCCACGTTTGCTTAATACAAACCCGGCCGACTTTAGGTCATTGAGAATCTGCTCCAAAAACCGGCGCGGGATGTTTTGCTGCTGCGCGATATCCCGGATGCGCAACACACCTGAACCATGGTTCATCCCCAGAACCAACAACGCCCGCAAAGCATACTCACCCCGTTGCGACAATTTCATGCCAAGGCCAAAACTAAAACCCCGACCGATTCAGTCAAGTATTGCTTGAGAAGAAAAAGATATGAATTTCAAGGAGTTAGACAGATCGTGTTATTCGTGTCTGCTCTACCCTTCTATCTCGATCAGCTCGATCTCATAGCCCTCGGGGGCGTCGATGAAGGCGAAGCCGCCGCCGTTCTCTTTCATCGTCGGGCCGTCGGAGTATTTGAGGCGCAGCTTGGCCAAATGCTGGCCGAACTCCTCGAGACTATCCACCTCAAAGGCCAGGTGCGTGAGATCCTCCTGCACCTCGACCGAGCCACTGTTCGGGAAATGACAAATCTCAACCGTCTCCTCGCTTTCGGGCGCCTTAAGGAAGGCCAACTCGGAACCGCGCGGCGACTTGTGCCGCCGCACCTCCTCCAGCCCGAGGACGTTCTTGTAAAACTCGACGGTCTGCTCCAGGTCGTTCACGCGATAGCGGGTGTGCAACAGCTTTTTTACCAATGCCATAACGCCGTTCAGCATACCAAGCGAAGCGCATTGAGCCAAGCGCGGGACAGCTTGTCTTCGGATCTGGCGGTGGGTACGTTGCCGGGCATGAAATACCTGCTGTGTTGCCTCGGATTCATCGCCATTATTGTCGCGCTTGGCCAACGCACCCCCGCTCTTGGCCAAGCGCCGGACAAGGACGTCCGAGTCGATCTCGAAAACCCGCGATACACCTACCGCGCAAAGCACAGCCGCGATGGCGTCGGCAAATTCTACATGGGCCGAGAGATCGCCCACGTGATGGGACACCTCGGTGCCGGCTGGCTTGAGCGCCCCTCGCGTGAGGTCGAAGAAAAACCCCAGACACTCATCAAATCGCTCAAACTTAACCAAGGTGACAACGTGGCGGACATCGGCGTGGGCACGGGGTACTTCGCGCGGCGCATCGCGCGCGTCATCGGGCCGAAAGGTACTGTATACGGGGTGGATATCCAGCCGGAGATGCTCGAGTTACTGGAGAAAAACCTCGGCAAACTCGGCATTAAAAACGTGAAAGGCGTGCTCGGCACGATCAAAAACCCAAATCTTCCCACAAACAGCATTGACCTCGCGCTGATGATTGATGTGTACCACGAGTTTTCGCACCCGCACGAGATGCTGCAGAATATCTGCCGGGCGCTGAAACCGGACGGACGGATCGCGTTCGTCGAGTACCGGATGGAGGATCCCAACGTGCCAATCAAGTTACTACACAAAATGTCGCAGCTGCAGGTAATGAAAGAGGCCTCACCGCACCCGCTCGAGTGGGTAGAGACGATATCTGCCCTCCCGCGCCAACACGTCATCGTGTTCAAAAAAACCACAACAACACCGGCCGTGGAATAGGGAAACTGATTCAACCGAGAATTCACGCAAATGAATTAGCGTTCGTTCCCGTTCATTAGCGGTTCTATCTTCACAACTTCTTCCGCTTGGCCAAGCATTGCCAGTAACCCGACAACGGGGGTTTTTTGGCCGGGAAGTATCAGGTCGGGGGCGATCTCGGCGAGAGGGGCTAAGACGAAGGCACGCTCGTGGGCGCGGGAATGCGGCAGGGTTAGCGTTGGCGTAACGCGGGTTTCATCGCCGAAGACAATCAGGTCGAGATCGATCTCGCGCGGCGCGTTGACCAGGCTGGAGCGGATGCGGCCGAGCCGGATCTCGAGTGCCAATAGATCGTCCAGCAGCGACTCTGGCGTAACACCGGGTTCCGGCTGCAGGCCAAGTACAGCGTTGAGAAACGGCGGCGAGCCGGGTGGGCAAGCGACCGGCTTGGTTCGCCAAAGC
>PVBE010145132.1_pt1 | contig 15787 bp, 14 predicted proteins | sample 1631181 | NCBI WGS metagenome assembly PVBE01 (sample SAMN08397723, study PRJNA350692) | Marine metagenome, whole genome shotgun sequencing project. | isolation source: water | place: Pacific Ocean | collected 2012-04
CCTACGCCCACGCCCAGGAGAGCCAGGAGGCCAAGACCGGCGAGGATCAGGCCTCCACCAGCCGCAACCGCAACCTTGGAGGTCGTGCTGACTCTACTGGTGCGCCGGTCTTCCACCTCCGGCTCGGGAGGAGGACCCGTGTCCTCACCGAAGGACACCGGCGGACCCGGCGCGATGTCCCCGGGCACCCGACCCGCCAGATCGACCCCCATCTCCGCCGCGAGGCTCCGCGCCGCCGCCTGCAGTGCCAACACCGAGGCGAAACGATCCGCGGGATCCAGAGCCATGGCGGTCTGAATGAGGTCGTCCGCCGCCTGCGGCAGCGAGGGATCCCGGGTGCGCGGAAGCTCCCATTCTCCGTTGACGCAGGCGTTGCCGACCGTGAGGAAGGACTCCCCATCGTAGGGCCGCTCGCTCGCCAGGAGCTGGTACAGCATCACGCCAAAGCTGTAGATGTCCGTGCGATGGTCAACCCGACTGGCGTCGCGAAACTGTTCGGGCGAGGCATAGCAGGGGGTGCCCATCGCCGTGTTGGTGCGGGTCAGCGAGTTGTCGACGTCCCGCGCCAGGCCGAAGTCCGCGACCTTGGCGACCAGATGCCCGCGCTCGATCACCGTCAGGATGTTCTCGGGCTTCAGATCGCGGTGGATGACGTCCACCGCATGGACTTCGGCGATACCGCTCATCGCCTGGTCCAGCAGCGGGAACAACACCGAGAAAGGACGTTTCCCCTGGGCCTTCACCGCCTCGATGGCCGCGGACAGGGAGGGGCCGTCGGCGAGCTCCATCACGATGGCCAGCCCCTCGTCCCAGGCCCCGTGCTCGAAGACGTGCAGGATGTACCGCCCGCGGAGACCCTGGTGGATGCGTCCTTCACGCTCGAAGCGCTGGACGAAGTTCGGGTCGTCGTGATCCACGTTGCGGATCATCTTGATGGCCAGCACCTCACCGCTCGATCGATCCATCGCCGGATAGACGTGGCCAGCACCGCCGGAGCCCAGACGCTTTCCGACGTGAAACCGTTCCGCAAGTCGCGCCAAGGCGCTAGCCTCCTTCGCCTTGTTCCATCGCTTGCTGCACGAGGTTTCCTGCCCCTTCCGCGGGCTCTTCAGCCGCCTCCTCAGCGCCGCCTTCTTCGCCTTCCTCGCCGTCCGTCCCCGCGGCCTCAGCCTCTTCCTCTTCCTTCTCGTCGCCGGTGGGAAGACCCGCGAGGAGCTTCTGGACCTGTTCGAGGTCTTCCTTGTTGGCCGCTTCCAGAGCCGTATTGCATGCCTCCTGGTCCACCTGGTACCAGTTGGGGTCCAGGCACTTCGCCGCGTCTTCGGGCAGCTTGGCGCAGAAGGAGATGAACTCCTGCTTGTCCGGCATGTCCGGGATCTTCTCGGCATCCTCGGGCTTCAAGGACTTCTTGAACTAGGCCAGCGCCCCCTCTCGACCGGTGTAGGCGCGCTTGCAGGTCTTCTCGACCGGGCTCAGGTTCGTGTTGGTGCCAAGAACTTCCTGGCCCTTTCCACTGCTCTGCTCGCAGGCCACGAGCAGCAAGAGTGTGCTCAACATCACGGTTCTCCGGTGGATGTGGAGGGTACCACCTGCTGGTACCCGAGAGCTTCGAGGGCGCGGAGCTGCGACCCTTCCAGATGGACCGCAGGCGTGGAAGCCGGTTCCACCAGACACAGCGCGCCCTCTCCAGACAGCACGGTACACGCCCTCGGCACGACCTGAGAGGTCTCGGCGAGCACGTCTGACCCCGTCTCCACCCCCTGCACCAGGCGATAAACCTCGCGACCGCTGATCGGGTCCATCACGCGGTGCGCCGGTCCCCCACCGGGAGGCCGAAGGACCAGAGGAACATGCAGCGCCTCCTCCACCAGCTGTCTGCCGTGGCCCACCCTTCCGTGCTCCCAGAAGCTCTCACCATGGTCACCGACCAGGATCACCGAGGCCTGGTCGTAGGGACGGAGGAGCCGCTCGAGCTGCTCGTCCAGCGCCACGAGCTCCTCGTCGTAGCGGGAGAACCACGCCCCTACCCGGTCCTCGTCATCCGGCAGGCGATGGCAGTCGACGGTGGACGCGAGCTGTTCGGGGCTCACCCGTTCCTCCCCTTCCACCGGCAGGCTGAAGCGGTGACTGCGCGGCGCCCAGTAGGGGCAATGCGGCTCGAAGAGGTGCACATGGAGGAAGAGCGGGCGCCCATCCCGCTCCAAGGTCCCGAGCTCCTTGATCAGGCGATCTGCTGACCAGCCCGTGTGGCCTTCGAAGCGTTCATAGCCCTGATGAAGTCCACGATCGTGGGTGAAGAGCTCGTTCACCCCAAAGAAGGCGGTCTGGTAGCCCCGCGCTCCCATCGCCTCGGCCAGGGTGCTGTGCTCCGCCGAGAGCGCGTGCTCGGTGCGCACCACCCCGGTCTCGTGGGGCCAGAGCCCCGTCATCATCGAAGCAACCGAGGGCAAGGTCCATGGTGCGGGACTCCAGGCCCGCTCGTAGAGCGTGCCTTCGGCGACCAGAGACTCCACGAAGGGCATCGTGTCTCGGGCGCTGCCCCAGCTCTTCAGTCGGTCCGCACGCCAGGTCTCGACCACGACCAGAACCACGTCGTGCTGTGCTGGAGGCTCCCGAGACGCGGAACAGGCCAACAGCAGGAACATCGCCTCAACCGTAGTACGCCGTGGCCGATGGACAGAGCATGAGACCCGCCATGAAGGCCGTCCGATTGCTGCAGAAGGAGTTGCTGGAGGGCTTGCCCCAAGAGTGGTGCACCGTCCAGCTGGACATCGCTGGTCGTCCCATCTCCGGGCGCCTGAGGAGCGGGAGCAACCTCTTCCTGCAAACCCCCACCCGTCTCCGTCATCGGGAGTCGGTGCGGGTGACGGTGTCCACGCGCTGGGGTCGACTGACCTTCAAGACCGCGGTCCGAGCCAACCTGGGGGTCGCGATGTACGCCCTCGCCTGGCCGCGGGACGGCATCCTGCTGCCTGGCCTGCGGGACGATCTGAGGCCCCAGGAGTGCAGCGTTCCCACGTCCGGCACGAGCGAGAACGAGGCCGCCTGACATACTGCGGGCCATGTGGGCCCGCGCGATGTGGCTGCTCTTGGCGGTCGAGGTGCTCGCCACGGTGGTGGACCTGTGCTTTGGTCCGTGGGGACCGCGGGTGCACTGGGAGGAGCGCTTCAACGCCCGGGCGGGTGTACAGCTCGCCTGCGGACATGGCGAAGCGCTGTGGCGCATGCAGTACCGCACCTTCTGCGGTGGCTGCAGCGCGGAAGCGGTCATGGCCGCTCCCCTCTTCACCTGGTTGGGACCTACGGTCCGGGTGTGGAAGACCATACCGGTCTTCTTCCACCTGGGAATCGTCGGCCTGGGCACCTTCATCGCGCGGAGGGCCACCGACGAGCGCGCGGCGGTGGCCTGGCTGCTGCTGATGATCGCAGCCCCCGGCTACTACCGCGACCTGGCACTGACGGGCTGGGGAAACCACGCGGAGAGCACCTTCTTCCCCCTGCTGGCCGTCGCGCTGCTGGTGTTCGGCAAAGGACGTCTGCCCGTCCAGCTGCTGGCCGGTGCCGTCGTCGGCCTGGGAGTGTGGTTCTGCCACACCAGCGCCCACGCGCTCCCCGCGGTGGCGGTCGCCTGCCTGTGGACCGGCCGCTGGAGAGCCATCGGCGCAGCGGCTGCCGTGCCCGCAGGCCTGCTGCCGTGGTGGCTCTACCACCGGGATCGTGCCCCTGCCTCGGACTGGACGATCGACTGGATGAGTATGATCGATCCGGCCCCGGTGGGCGAGCTGTGGCGATTCCTCACGGGTCACTTCGTTCGGGACGGCCTGTGGCCCACCCAGATCACCGAGATCGCGGGCCGGATCTCCACCGACTACCCGGACCTGGGGTGGGCACCCTCGATCTGGTGGGCCGTCCTCTGGCTGCTGGGTCTAGGCGGCGGCACGCTGGCGATCTTCGCCGTGCGCAACCGTCAAGCCCCCTCCCCCGCAGCCCTGCTGCTCGGGCCTCTAGGGCTCGCGGGGCTGCTCGCGGCCTACGCGCTGCGCCACGATCTCTGGGGCCAGACTCCCGAAGACGTCACCTTCGCCAGCTTCAACCTTCGCTACAGGACCCCCCTCGTCCCCATGCTCGCGCTCTGCGCCGGTACCCTGACCGCCTGGCGAAGCGGTCGCTGGGCCTGCTGGCCAGCCCTGGGGGCTCTCGCTCTCTTCGGAACGGGGATGCGGGCATCGCAGTGGGACGAGTGGCGAAGCGGGCACGCGGGCTTGGGGGTGTACATGCCCGACACCCGGCCGGACGGAACAGTGCCCTCGGGCAATCCGCCCCAGCGACGAAGCGAAGGTCAAGGTCGGCCCCAGGATGTGCAGACGGCGATCGCCTTCGTCCAGGAACACGAGGACCCCTTCCCCGAGTGCCGAGCCGACCACCTCATCGAGATCGGACGCCGCATCGGGCTGGGTGCCGACGACCCCGAGGTCCTGGACCAGGTTCCCGAGGCGCTCGCCCTGGTCCGAGACGAGACCGAGCTGCGCTGGCTGGGCGAAGGCACAGCGCGCTACCTCATCGATGAGGACGGGAGCGATCGAGGGCTCACGAAAGCGCTGCGCTCGATGGAGCCCGATCTGGCAAGGGCCCTGGCCCATGCCGCAGGCCGCCGGGCCTGGACCGTGGATCACGTCGATCCCCACCTTCAGGACGGGGCTTGCGAGCGAAGGGGTGAGGAGGAGATCTCACTCGCCACCGGAGGAGGTGAGCGCCGCCCGGTGGATCTCGTCTACCACCCCCTGGACTGTGGGCCGTCCTACTGGACGGGGGTCGGTCGGGGCTGGGCGCGCTTCGTGGGCTGCGAAGGGGAGCCGCCTGACCAGGCCCTGGCAGGCTGGCGAGATGCCTGCGCCACCTTGCGTCGCTGAGAAGCCGACCGCGTCATCTGCGAGCATGCACGCTGGAGGTGTCCGTGTTCATCCTGCTCACCCTGGCTCTCGCATCCGAGCAGCCAGCCACCGACCCGGCCGAAGACAGCTCGTACCGCGTGGCCGGGCGGCTGGAGTTCAGCTTTGGCAGCAGCCTGCTCATTCGCGAGCAGGCCTTGATGGGCCAGGACATCACCCGCATGGTCCCCGTGCCGTCGGTGCTCATGCTCGGCGAGTTTCTGGCACGCCCCAGGCTCAGCGTGGCAGGTGTCGTGAACATCCCCACGGGCACTGCCCGCGAGCTCCAGGATGACGGCAGCGTGGTGGAGCATCACGCTGCCGCCGCGTTCGCCCTGGGCGCCGCGTGGGCCCCTCTGGTGGTTCAGGTCTCCGACGACGTCACCTTCAAACCCCAGGTTGCGGCCTTCGGTGGGGTGGCGCTCCGATCGACGCGCGGACAGCTGTGGTTCCCGATGGTCGCCGCCAAGCTGAACCTCACCACGGCAGATGGCTTCACGATGTACGTTGGTTCCAGTTACGCTTTCGGGCAGAACACGCTCGCCATCATCTACGGAGCGGGGCACCGATTCTGATGCTGCTGATGCTCGCATGCACCACCAAGATCCAGCTTGGCCCGATCGAGGTCGCCCCCGCATCCAGTGGCACGCCACTGACCCTGACCGTCGTGGACGAGCGGAAGAACACCCGCCTCGGCCGGAGCTCGGGCATCGATGGACGGAGGACCATCGTGAACACCGGCCAACCCCTGCCCGAGCTGCTGGGGGCGTGGCTGGAGGAGGACCTGGAGAGTCGCGGCTACGTCTGCTTCGATCAGCCCTCGGAGGAGCGGCCGGAAGTACACCTCGTGCTGGAGGACTTCCAGGTGCACGGCAAGAAGGTCCGCTCCGGCGGGACGGTGATGTGGGAGACCTTCGACCTGAGCCTGGCCATGCGGATCGAGGCCTACGGGCCCGGTGCCAGCACGCCCGCTCAGAGCTACCAGGTCGACTACGCCACCAGCTGGATGCTGGACAGCGAGCTGCTGAGCATCGAGGACTACGTGATGGCCACCCTCGACGAGGTCTCGGAGAAGACGGCTCCGGTCTTCGAGGGGGACAAGTTCAAGGAGATCACGCGCTGAGCAGACGGGCGCTGAGCAGGCGCCGATGCAAGGTCGGGGTCGTCATCGCCGCAGCGCGGTATTAGCTTCGGCAACATGTCGGACGCCGGAAACAACTTCATCCGCTCGATCATCGCCGCCGATGTGGAGAGCGGGAGACACGGCGGGCAGGTCATCACCCGCTTTCCCCCCGAGCCCAACGGCTTCCTGCACATCGGCCATGCCAAGGCTCTCTGCGTGGACTTCGGGGCTGCCCTGGAGTTCGGCGGGACGTGCCACCTGCGCATGGACGACACCAACCCCGAGAAGGAGGACCAGCGCTACGTCGATGGCATCATCGACGACGTCCGCTGGCTGGGCTTCGATTGGGGCGAGAACCTCTTCTACGCCAGCGACTACTTCGAGCGCTTCTACGCGTGCGCCGAGCACCTCACCCAGGAGGGCAAGGCCTACGTCTGCTTCCTCTCGGCGGAAGACATGCGCGAGTACCGCGGCACGGTGAACGAGCCCGGACGTCCCTCCCCCTGGCGCGACGCCGAGGTCGAGGACAACCTGCGCGAGCTGCGCCGGATGCGCGCCGGCGACTACCCGGACGGACACTGCGTGCTGCGGGCCAGGATCGACCTCGCCTCCAACAACATGAAGATGCGGGACCCGCCCCTCTACCGGATCCGTCACGAGCGCCACCAGCGCACCGGCGATGCGTGGTGCATCTACCCCATGTACGACTTCGCCCATCCCCTGGGTGACGCCTTCGAACACATCACGCACTCCATCTGCACCCTGGAGTTCCAGGACAACCGCGAGCTCTACGACTGGGTCGTCGAGCACTGCCCCATTCCCAGCTGGGAGCCCCGGCAGTACGAGATGGCGCGGATGAGCATGGGCTACGTGATGACCTCCAAGCGCCGGCTGCTCGCGCTGGTCCAGGAAGGCATCGTGGACGGCTGGGACGACCCGCGGATGCCGACCCTCGCGGGCCTCCGAAGACGTGGCGTCCCGGCCGTGGCCATCCGGGAGCTGGTCCATCGGGTGGGTGTCGCCAAAGCGGACAACCTGGTCGACTACGGGCTCTTCGAGTTCTGCATCCGGGAAGCCCTCAATGCCGTGGCCCCCCGGGTGATGGCGGTGCTGGACCCCCTTCGTCTGGTGGTCGAGGGGCTGGAGCCCTCCCTCCGCGATGCACCCCTCTGGCCCCACGACGTGCCCCGCACGGGAACCCGCCCCCTGCCCATCGCCTCGCCGCTGTTCATCGAGAAGAGCGACTTCGCCGAGGAGCCCCCAAAGGGCTGGCGACGCCTCGCTCCGGGTCGCACGGTGCGGCTGCGCCACGGCCCCGTCATCACCTGCACCGAGCTCATCAAGGAAGGGGACGAGGTGGTCGAGGTGCGTTGTCGCGTGACCCAGGACAAGCCCAAGGGCACCCTCCACTGGGTAGCGGCCGAGCACGCCGTGAAGGCCTCCGTGAACCTCTACGACCGGCTCTTCACCTCCGAGAAGCCCGACGCCGAGGAGGACTTCCGCGAGCACATCAACCCCAACAGTCTCCAGACCGCAGAAGCGCTCGTAGAGCCCTTCCTACGCGACGCAGAGCCCGGTGAGCGCTTCCAGTTCGAGCGCATCGGCTACTTCGTCCGGACCGAGGAGGGCTGGAACCGCATCGTCGCCTTGAAGGACTCCTTCCGGAAGAAGCGCCCGGCACCGGTCGCTGAGAAGAAGAAGACCACGCGGATCGAGCGCAGCTACACCGAAGCCGAGCTCACCGCGGCCGCACCCTACGAGGCGAGAGGGGTGGGCAGGGAAGAGGCCGTGGTGCTGGGTGCGGACCCGGAGCTGTCCGCGCTCTTCGAGTCGGCGGTCGCCGAGGGCGTGTCGGCGTCACGCGCCGCAAAGCTGCTCGCCAACGAGCTTCGCGCCCTGGCCAAGACGGGCGATGGCTCCCTGACCGGAGCCGGACTGGCCGAGTTGCTGACCCTGGTCGATGGGGGGACGATCTCCTCCTCCGCCGCCAAGGAGGTGCTGGCGGTGATGTGGACCGGCGACGAATCGGCCACGGCCATCGTCGAGCGCCTGGGTCTGCGCCAGGAGAGCGACACCGAGGCCCTGGGGAGCATCATCGATCAGCTCTTCGCCCAGTACCCGGACAAGGTGGAAGCCTTGCGGAGCAACCCGCGCATGATGGGCTTCTTCGTGGGCCAGGTCATGAGGGCTACCGGCGGCAAGGCCAACCCACAGCTGGTCAACGAGCTCGTCCGGCAGCGCCTCTAGAACAGAGCGCCGCCCGCAACCAGGCCAGCACGTCCTGGAGATAGCGGTCGTTGACCAGGGGCACGTGTCCCACCCCCTCCATCGTCCAGAGCGACACCGGATGGCTGCAGCCCGGGTAGTCGATCACCGTCGTCTCCGACCCCGGAACACCGTCGATCAGATCCAGGGCTTGCCCGGCGACGGAGCTGCCGCATTGAGCCCGCTCAGCCCACCGCTCCACGCTCTCTACAGCACCCGGGTGGTCGATGTCTCCCTCGTAGGGGACGCTGTCGTCCTGATCGCCGTGGATGTGCAGTACGGGCACCGGGTCCCCGACCGCACAGTCCGCGGGATCCATCCAGGGTGCTCCAGCGAGAGGAGCGATGCCATCGATGCGGTCAGGGGCCTCACAGGCCATGCGGAAGCTCATGAAGCCCCCGTTGCTGTGCCCGGTGATGAAGACTCCCGAGAGCGCATCCGGCCACAGGGCCTCGGCCTCGTCGACGAGCGAGAGCAGGTAGCCCACGTCGTCCACCCCGCTGCCCCAGCCGCAGCAGGCATCGGTGGCATTCCAGAAGAGCTTGCCGTCCTCGTTCTCGGTGCCTCGAGGCATCAACAGGACGAAGCGCTGGTCCTGCACCTGGGGTGAGAAGCGAAGGAGCAGGTCCTGCGCCTCCGGTGTGGCACCAAAGCCGTGCAGCAGCACCACCAGGGGGAGGGACTCCTCGGAAGGCCGCCAGTCGCTGGGCCCCACCGGGACCACCGGCCGGCCCGCCGCTTCACCCAGCGTCAGGGCATGGAAATCGACCGGGTCCTCACGGGGCTCAGCCGGTCCGGCGCAGGCGATGAGCAGCAGCAGCACGGAGCGAGTGTAGTGTGCGAGCGGGGCCTCCGCTCAAGGAGATGACTTCGGCTCCGGGCAGCTCCACCCGCGCCCGGCCCACGAAGGCCACGACACGCCCCGGCGCCCTCCGGGCAAGCTCCGCGACGAGCTTGCCCTGAAGCGTGCCGGCGTCCAGACTGCCCTCACCGGTAAAGATCCGATCGAAGCGGTCCAGGTCGAGGTCCAGGTGGTCCAGGACGGTGGCCGCCCCCGGGCGAAGCTCCAGACCCGCAACCTGCGCGGCCAGTCCCAGGCCCCCGCCCGCCCCGAAGCCCGGGCCATCGCCAAAGTGTGCCGCCAGGACCTCCAGTCCTGGCCGGGCCCGCTCGCACTGTGCCGCGGTCGCACCCTTCTGCGGCGCGTAGTGGAGGCACTGCAGCAGGGTCGCGCGCACGTCGTAGAGCGCCACGCCTCGAAGCCCGTCCTGGCGCTCCTGCCGAATCCCCGCGAGCTTGGGCAGCGAGCGACCCACGGGCTCCAGCCGCCGGCCCTTCCCATCCAGGAAGACGTAGCCCAGCTCCGAGAGCAGCCCCATGCCCCCGTCCGTGCTCGCGGTACCCCCGATGGCCAGGGTGTGCGCGGAACGCATCGGCTCGGCCAGCCACCCCGTGCCCAACGCCCAGGTGTCCCCTGGGGCACGGGCGCTCTCCACCACTCCCGGCCCCAGGAGCTCGGCGGTCCCCTCCCCCCCATCGGCCAGCGGCTGCACCACCGCCTCGTGGCCAGCGGCTCGAACCCCGTCCGCCAGCGCCTCCGCCGCCTCAGGGGCCCCACAGGCTCCACGGAACTTGTCGGGCGCGCAGAGCACGATCATCGGCTCACCTCATGGCGTCCAGAGACCCTTCTCGACCGCGGGATGCGTCCACGTGGACCCATCCTCGTAGATCACCACGAGGGGTGTGGCCTGCACCTGGCTGGCGTCCGGGAAGAACAGCACACCCGCACCGGGAACGCCGAAGACGGCGTGCTCACCCGAGCCCAGCGATCCTGCCAACAGCGTGCCCGTGAGAGCGTCCTCGCCATCGACGTTGCGCAGGGTCCGCCCCGCGCTGTCCCGCAGCTCGAAGCGCACCGTGACGCTGCTCACCCGAAGCGCACTCCGGTTCTCGATGCGCGCCTTGGCGTCCCGGAAACCGGGCAGGCGGCGGTCCTGGAGCCACGCCGACGTCGCGACCACGGGGGTCTCCGCATTGAGCACCGGATCCACCAGCGCCCGAAGCTCCGCCGCGACGGGGTCCTCCGGGTGGTGAGCCCCATAGGCCTCCAACTCGAGCCAGATCGAGCGGTCGAAGTCCGCCGAGAGCTGATCGAGCAACTCTCGGGCTCGGGCTCGGGCTCGGGTCTCCTGCAGCTCCTTGTACTGCTCTTCCGCCGCGTCGAAGCTCAGGCCCGTGACCTTCCAGCCAGAGTCCAGGCGCTGCATCTGCACCACCGCATGCACGCCCTCGCCCCACACCAGAAGCGGCACGTCCACATCGGCCCCGCCCTCGTAGCGGTGAACCACCATGTCCGAGGGATCGCCCGGTGCGAGAGCCGGACAGACCTCCTCCATCGACTTCCGGCCGAAGTCCTGCCGGGCCTGATCGGCGATCTCGGGGCCACTGAGTTCGACCACACCCTGGACCAGGCTCTCCTCGAGCACGATGCCCAGCTGGGTCCAACCGGAGCGAGGCTGGAATTGCCGCTCGCTCCAGCCATCCAGCGCACTGAGCCGGACGCAGCCCTCCACGGCCTGGACCGCGACCGTGTCCAGGTCCACGAGCTCTTCGAAGGTGGCGAGATCCCCCGCCGCCCACGCGTCGTTGGCCTTCTTGAGGGCCAGCTCTGGCCGGTCGAACAGACTGCACGCGGAGAAGACGAGGATCAGCATGTTTCTCTCTACGAACCGAAGGCGGGACTATGGCATGCGAGGATGCCCTCATGCTGTTGATCACGACCCTCGCGCTGGCTCAGGAAGCAGACACCATCCCCCTCGAAGAAGCGGTGGAACCCGGCGAGCCCGAGCGCTTGCAGGAGGAACTGAACCGGCTCCAGTCCGAGTTGGAGGCCAGCAAGGCAGGCAGTGCCCGCGCCGTGGCTCTGGACGCCATGCTCGTCGATGTCGCCCTGGCACAGGACCCCCGAGAGGACCTGGACGTGCGCGCTGCAGCGATGACCCGCATGGCGAATCGAGCCGAGGCCCTCGATGAGCAGGAGCTCGCGCGCCAACTCCTGCTGGGAGCGGCTCAGGACCGCAACCTGGCGGTTCAGAGCGCCGCGGTGGAGGGCCTGACCCGCCTGGGAGCCGTCGAGGAACTGGAGTGGCTGGTCGGTCATGGGCGGCCCATACACATCGCCCACGAGGCCGTCGTCGCCCTGGAGGGTCTGGGTACCCCCGAGGCCGGTCAAGCCCTGTTCTGGATCGCGACCGGGGAGCAGGCGCCACGGGAGCTGCGGATGGCGGCACAGGAGGCGCTCGAGCGCAGCTACCCGGAGATCCTGGATGAGCAGGGACGCCCTCAAGCGAGCAGCAGCGGTGGGGGCATCACCGGTGCCGCTATCGGGAACGCCATCCTGTCGGGTACTGCCCTCTCGACCGTCGGCGTGCTGGGCCAGACCGACGCGGGAGCGGGCATCGGGATCTACGGTGGCGCAGGCATCGGGGCAGGATCCGCCATCCTCTACGGCCTCAACAACCCGGTGAGCACCGCCGACGGGACCCGCTACGCGAGCAGCGTGGGCTGGGGTCTGGCCAATGGCGTGGTCCTGGGCAGCGCCATGTTCTACAACGACAGAGGCCCGGCCTACGACAACCGCACCGCCTTGATGCGCACCGTGGGTGTGAGCCTGGGCGCCGGCCAGGCGTGGTGGGCCTACCAGAACAACCTGACGGACGTACACAACGTCTGGGAGAGCAACGGCGCCGCGTGGCTGGGCACCGGATCTGCGCTGGGTCTGGCCATCATGGCCACCGACGGACAGGCCGGAGACAACGGTCAGGCCCTGTTGTTCAGCGCATCGGCGGGCTCGATCACGGGCCTCGCCGCACAGGCAGCCATCCGGGAGCACTGGGATCCCGCCCCCCCCGACATTGCCCTGGCGAGCATCGTGGCCTTCAACGGCGGGTGGACAGCGGGCTGGCTTCCCTACGTCGCTCGGGATCCCGACCCTGTCCAGGGCCGGGTCCTCTTCGGGACCCACGCCACCGCGGCCATCGGCCTGGGGGCCGCCCACGTGCTGGAGCCGACCTGGAAGCAGGACGCCGTCATGCTCTGGGGTTCCGCCCTGGGCTACTCGCTGGGAGCTGGGGTTCCACTGCTTGTGGGGCAGGACGACGAGACCGTCGTCCAGGCCATGCTGCCCATGGGGCTCTTCGGTGCCGGAGCGGGCTACGCCATGGGCGCGGGAAGCGAATGGAGCACCGGCGACAAGACCATGCTCGGCGTGGGAGTGCCCGTCCTGACCCTCCAGGCACTGGGCTACGGCGTGGTCCTCGAGAGCAAGACCACGGGCTTTGATGACACGCAGGTTCCCGGCCTCATGCTCGTCGGCCTTGGGGCCTCCGGGCTGGGCCTGAGCGCTCTGTCCCAGCGCTGGGATCCCAGCGCCGGCCAGATGCTCTTCATGGGGACAGGCGCGCTGTGGGGGGCCTGGTACGGCGTGCTCACCCCCGTCGCCCTGGACCTGGACGGCGAAGCCGAGGATCTGCTGCTGATCACGCTGCTCGCTTCCGACACGGGCCTGATCGCCACCGGCGTCGGGACCTACGCGCTGGGCATCGAGCCGCGCTCAACCGTCGCTCCGCAGATCGGAGGGCTCGCCGGAGCCACCGTCGGCTCCCTGGGCGTCGGGCTGGTGAACGGCGGAGCTCAACCCGTCGCCGCGGGAGCGGTCATCGGCAGCGTGCTCGGTTTCGTCGGTGGCAGCATCGTGGAAACACGTGTCATCGAGCCGCGCCGAGCGGAACTGGAAGCCCTGGCCCCAGGACGCCCAGGACGCGTCGACCTGCCGGGAACGTGGTCCGCTGCGGCATCCCCCTGGGCTGACGAACAGGGCGACCTGGGCGTCTACGGGACGATCGCCTGGCGCGAGGACTGAGCACGCAGGGAGCGGGTTAAGCGGCGGCCCATGCTGCTGCTCCTCGCCTGCTCCATGCCCCGAGCCGACCTGTCCACCAGCGCGCTGGACGCGCCCCCGGAGGATCCCTGGGCCCAGCTCGAGAGTCCCGGGCCGCTGACCCACCAGGTCTTCGTGAGCGCCTACGGGTCCACCAAGCTCTCCGGCCTGGTCAACCTGGACAACCCCGACGCAGCGGAGCTCGAAAACCACCAGGTCCGCATCGCTCTGCCAGTCCACGTGCTCACCCACCCTGAGCACGGCCCGGTGGTCATCGACACAGGGCTGGCGCGCACGCTCCAGGTCCGGGGACCCGCGCGCATCGCCATGCGCGCCCTGGAGGAGGTGATCCCGCTCGGAGACATCTTCGAGCAGGTTGGCGCGCCCTCGGCTGTCTTTCTCACCCACATGCACACCGACCACGTCCTGGGCCTGCCCGACGTACCGCAGGGAACGCCGATCTACGTCGGGCCAGGAGAGTGGGAGGTGCGCGGAAATGGCCTTGGCCTGTTGCGCCGCAGCTACAAGGCCACCTGGAAGGGCCACCGCTTCCGGGTGCTGGACTTCCCCGAGCCCAAGGCCGGATTCGAAGGCGTCCTCGACCTGTAGGGCGATGGCAGTCTGTACGTCCTGCACACACCGGGGCACACGCCCGGCAGCATCAGCCTGGTCGCACGCACCACGGAGGGAAGCATGCTCTTCACCGGCGACACCTGCCACACCCTCTGGGGCTGGGAGCACGGCGTCGAGCCGGGCGGCTTCACCGAGGACCACCAGACCAATGCCCGCAACCTCGAGGCGCTGCGAGCGCTCGCCCAGGCCTACGATCTGAGGGTCTGGGTGGGTCACGAGACAGACGGCGAGGGCACCGGGGTCGAGTGATGCGGTCGTGAGTCGCTTTCCGGAACAGTGGCTTCACCTGCGGGAGCCCTTTGATCACGCCGCACGGTCGGTGGAGCTCCCGGGGGCTCTCCTGCCCGCCTTGGCGGCGACTCGCCCACTGAAGGTGGTCGAACTCGGTGCGGGCCTGGGCTCCGGCATGCGCTTCCTGGCCCCTCGCCTGCCGGGCCCACAGCACTGGACCCTGATCGATCACGATCACGATCTGCTTTCAGCGGTAGGCGAGCCGCCGGCACCGGACATCATCGTCGAGACCCTCGTGCGTGATCTGGAGGACCTGAGCACACTGGACCTGCCTGTAGACCTGGTGAGCACCCAGGCCCTGCTGGATCTCGTGTCGCAGGAGTGGCTCGAGGCCTTGTGTGGGTGGGTGGTGAGGCGGCGGGTTCCGCTGCTGGCAGCACTGACCGTCGATGGACGGGTTCGGTGGTTGCCGGAGGATCCCCGGGATGCGGCGGTGCAGGCAGCCTTCCGGGCACACCAGCACACCGACCGCGGCTTTGGACCCTCGCCGGGTCCCGAGGCCGCCACCGTCCTCGCCGGCCTGCTCTCACGCTCGGGCTACGAGGTCTCCCTGGCTCGTGCTGACTGGGAGGTCGGGCCGGACTCTCGGCGGATGCTGGAGGAGATGGTGGCCGGAACAGCCCACGCGGCCGCAGAGGCTGCGGAAGGCATCACGAGCAGCGAGACGGTGGCGGCATGGCGCAGCGCTCGCATGGCGGAGGTCGCCGCCGGGACGCTCTCGCTGCAGGTGGGTCACCTGGACCTGCTGGCCCTGCCCTGAACTAGTCCGAGACCAGGTGGTTCGTACCCGCCTGGATGTCCTTCTCGCCCCACTCCTTGTCTCGGAAGCGCTTCGCCTCGGCCTTGCGGGCTCGAGCTTCCGCCTGCAGTTCGACGAGGTGGTGATGGGTGGTGAGCGACGGCAAGCAGTGCCCTCGCATCGCCTCGATGGTCTCGAAGCCATGTTTCTCCATCACCTCCAACAGGCCCTCCTGCAGCTCGGTGACCATATCGAAGCCTTGAAGCATCGGACCGGTGCAGGACTGCACCGTGTTGGCTCCCATCAGGATGAACTCCGCGGCATCCCAACTATTGGTCACACCACCGATTCCGCTGACGCTGAAGCCCGGAAGGGCGGATGCAAGCTCGGCCACCATGCGCAGGGCGATGGGCTTCACCGCCAGGTAGCTGTAGCCCCCAAAGGTGCTCTGGCCTTGAACCGTCGGCATGGGCTTGAGGGTGCGCTGGTTGATCCCGATGCAACTCAGGATGGTGTTGATGGCGGACACGCCGGCAGCACCGCCGGCCTGCGCCGCGCGGGCGGGCACGGTGATGTCCGTGATGTTCGGGGTCATCTTCGCCCACACCGGGGCATCGCCCACCGCGTCGACGACCCAGCGGGTCACGGTCTCGACACGATCGGGATCCTGTCCCATCGCCGCGCCCATGCCCCTCTCCGGGTGCCCGTGCGGACAGCTGAAGTTCAACTCCAGCGCGTCACAGCCCGCCTCGATGCAGCGCGCCGCGAGCTCCTGCCAGCGCCCCTTCTCGTAGCTCTCCATGATGGAGCCGATGAGAATGCCGTCCGGATGCGCATCCTTGGTCTCGCGGTACCAGCGCTCCCAGTCC
>PVBE010403845.1_pt1 | contig 15787 bp, 11 predicted proteins | sample 1631181 | NCBI WGS metagenome assembly PVBE01 (sample SAMN08397723, study PRJNA350692) | Marine metagenome, whole genome shotgun sequencing project. | isolation source: water | place: Pacific Ocean | collected 2012-04
ACCCGCGCTAGGACGTTGTGAGTGACCTGTTAAGCCACATTGCCCGAAGGAAAGAACTTGTAGACGCCCCGCCCCGTGGGGGCGGCGGCACGGATGAAAAGCCAGTGGGGCTCGTGTACATGGCCGTGTGCGACGCGGACGGCGTGTACGGAGAGCGATGCGAATTCGCGGGAACGCGCGAAGAGATTAAGGAACAGACCGCCGGCAAGGCCCTGGGACTACTGCTGGAGAGAGCTCGATGAGTGCTGGAGAAAACTCGATGAACGCCGGTTTCACCCACCTCCATTGCCACACCGAGTACAGTGTGCTCGATGGCGTGTGCAAAATTCACGAACTCCTCGATAAGTGCAAAGAATTCGGCATGTCTTCGTGCGCCATAACCGACCATGGCGTTCTATTCGGCGCGGTCGAGTTCTATCAGGCCGCCAAGAAGGCCGGCGTCAAACCGATCGTCGGCTCGGAGATGTATGTGGCCCGAACCACGCGGGACGACCGCTCCGCACGGGGCGGCAACTACTATCACATGCTGCTTCTCTGCCAGAACGAAGAGGGCTACCACAACCTGTGCAAACTCAGTTCGCTCGGTTATCTCGAAGGCTTCCACTACAAGCCGCGCGTGGATGACGAACTGCTGGCCAAGTATAGCGGCGGGCTGATAGCGACGAGTTCGTGCCTGGCAGGCGAGGTTCCGCGGCGCCTCATGGAAAACGATATGGACGCGGCGAACGACGCGGTCAAGAAGTTCGTTCAGATCTATGGGCGGGACAACTTTCTCATCGAGCTGATGGACCATGGGATGCCCAAGCAAAAGAAGGTGAACCCGTTGCTCGCCCAACTCGCCGAAGATCACGGCCTGATGAAGATAGCGACGAACGATTGCCACTATATCGAGCGCGCGGACGCGAAACCGCATGAAGCGCTGCTCTGCATCCAAACGGGGACGACGCTCGACGACCCAAACCGCTTCCGCTTTTCCACGGAGGAGGTCTATTTCAAGAGCCCCGACGAGATGCGGGATATGTTCAGCGAATGGCCGGACGCCGTGGCGAACACGGAGAAGATCGCCGAGCGCTGCAACCTGGAATTGCCCCTTCACGAGCATCTCATTCCACAATATACCCCGCCGGAAGGCATCTCTCAAGAAGAGTACCTCCGCCAACTCGTGGCCGAGGGAATGAAGGAGCGGTATGGCGAAACACCGCCCAAGGAGTATCCCGAGCGCGCCGATTTTGAGCTAGGTGTTATCGAGCAAATGGGATTTGTCGATTATTTCCTCGTGACCTGGGACCTGATCAACTACGCGCGAGAGCAGGAGATTCCTGTTGGACCCGGCCGCGGTTCGGGCGCGGGCAGCATCGTGGCCTACGCGCTGATGATTACGAATATCGACCCGATGCGCTACGGCCTTCTCTTCGAACGCTTTCTCAATCCCGAGCGTGTGTCGATGCCCGATTTCGATATCGACTTCTGCTACGAACGCCGCGAAAAAATGATCGCCTACGCACACGAGAAGTACGGCGAGGACAACGTCTGCCAGATCATCACTTTTGGCCGGATGCTTGCCAAAGCCGTCGTGCGCGATGTGGGCCGCGTGTTGGGAATGAGCTACGGCGATGTGGATCGCATTGCCAAGCTGATCCCAGCGGAGCTAAAGATGACGCTGGACAAGGCCTACCAACACGAAGAAGAACTAAAGGCCCTTGTCGATTCGGATGAGCAGGTGGGAAGACTGTGGGATATCGCGCAGCGCCTCGAAGGTACAATCCGCAACTGCGGGACGCACGCTGCCGGTGTCGTGATCTGCGACCACGCGCTGACCGATCACGTAGCCCTATTCAAAGCGGCAGGCGAAAACACAGCGGTCGCCACCCAAGTCGAGATGAAGTGCCTCGAAGAAGTCGGCCTGCTTAAAATGGACTTCCTCGGCCTTCGCACCTTGACGGTGGTTCACGACGCAGTCCGCTTAATTAAGCAGACCCAAAATATTGACATCGATATCGACAATCTCGAACCCGATGACGCGAAGACCTACGAGTTGCTGCGCTCCGGCAAGACGACGGGCATCTTCCAACTCGAAAGCTCGGGCATGCGCGACTTGGCCAAGCGGATCGGGCTTCAAAGCCTCGAGGAAGTATGCGCGCTCGTGGCGCTATTTCGCCCCGGCCCCATGCAGTTTATCGATACCTATATCGAGAATAAGTACAACCAGGACAACATCAAATACGACCATCTGTTGCTGGAGCCGATCCTCTCCGAAACATACGGGATCGCCGTGTATCAGGAACAAGTGATGCAAATCGTGCAGGCGCTCGCGGGATTCTCGCTGGGCCAGGCCGATATTCTCCGCCGCGCAATGGGCAAGAAAAAGGCCGAGCTCATGGCCGAGCAGCGCGACAAGTTCGCAGCGGGCTGCGCGGAAAACAACATCGATGCGGAACTCGCCGGCAAGCTCTTCGATATGATCGAGACCTTCGCAGGCTATGGATTCAACAAGTCGCACAGCATGGCCTACGCCTTCGTCGCCTACCAGACCGCCTACCTCAAAGCCAACTATCCCGCCGAATTCATGGCCGCGCTCCTCACCAGCGAATCGGGAAACTTGGACAAGGTCGCCATCTACGTCGAGGAATGCCGGCGCATTGGAATCGAAGTCCATCCGCCCGACATCAACCGAAGCGAGTTGCGTTTTACCGTGTCCGATGGGGATATCGTGTTTGGGCTGGTCGCGGTAAAGAATGTTGGCGACGGCCCGGCCGAATCCATCGTGTCGGAACGTGAGGCGGCCGGACCCTACAGTGATGTGTACGACCTCTGCCGGCGCGTGGGAGGGCGTTTGGTCAACCGAAGGCTTATCGAAAGCCTGAACAAAGCCGGCGCGCTCGAGAGCACGGGATGGAGTCGGGCGCAAGTGGATGCCTCTGTAGATACCGCGCTGAGCGAAGCGCAGGCAAGTCAAAAAGATCGTGACGCGGGGCAAACATCGCTGATGGATCTCATGGGGGCCGATGACGAGGCCTCCCTCGCGCAGCCGCCTCCGAAGGTCGAGGAATGGACCGAAGCCGAAACGCTCACGCACGAAAAGGAGATGATCGGCCTGTTCATCAGTAGTCACCCTCTCACGAAGCACATGGATACGCTGGATCGCTTCTCCACGTTCGGGCTCGAAGATCTTGAGACCTGGGACGATGGCTCGACGGCCCTGTTCGGCGGGATCGTCACGACCGCCAAGATCCACGTCACCCCGAAGGGCAAGAAGATGGCCTTCGTGACGGTGGACACGCTGAAAGGGCCGTGCGAGATCACCGTGTTCACGGAGGCCTACGAAGCCCATCAGTTGCTGCTCCAACCCGACACGGTTGTCATGGTGCGCGCCAAGATCAACTATCGAAACGATGAGCCGGGATTGATTGGTGAGGAAATCATGCCCATAGAAGACGCCGAGAAACGGCTCACCCGGGCGGTCCACATTCGCGTGAAGGGGAATTCCAACGGCGAAGGCGCGCTGGAGCAACTCGCCGAGTTGCTCGGGGCCAAGCCAGGCGACTGCGACGTGTTTCTCCATTGTGCCAGCGAGATGAATGCCGAGGTCGTCATCCACGCGACGGGCGTGTGCCGTGTGCAGCCCTCTCAAAAACTCGTCGAAAACGTCGAAGCGCTGCTGGGCCCGAGCTCGTTGTGGTACTCGGCGGGATTCGGAATGCCCACCCATGGCTAAGATCACGCTCGACCTTCACCCGTTCTTCTCCAAAGGCCACTCAATCGACAAAAACTGAATCGCGTAATCGAAGAAGCCGTCGCGGAGCGGATCAAAACCGTCGAGATTATTCCGGGAAAAGGGAGCGGACAACTCAAGAAGAAAGTGCTCCGCTTCCTCTAACAACCCCACATCAAACAGCAATACCACCGGATCGAAAAAAACAGTAAGAATTTCGGCCGGCTATTCGTCCACTTTCAACACAAGTAGGGAATATTGTCGACAATCCTCTCTCTTGATATCCACCCCTTCCGACTGGGATGACGCTACCGACAAGAGTCGAACACAAGCCCTGTTTGTCATTGCGAGTCAGAACCCGCCTCGCTGAAAATTGGAATAAGAACGCGGAGCAACGTGGCATGGGCTTCCAGACCATGAAACACGGGCAGGATGCCCGTGCCACGGGATTGACATGAAATTAGATAAAGCATGCAGGAATAAGGTCTTACAGGAAGCTGCAAGAAGATGCGTCCTTAACAGTTGGGAGACTCTTGTCGGTGGCGTCTTGGACCGGCAAAAAGAAGAGGCCCTCTCGACGGTTCCGTACTACAATTAAACCAACTGCGAAGCTCTGTACAAGCCCAAACAAGAGACGATGAAGATTGGAAGCACCTGAGGTGTCGAGCTTCGCGGTTCTCATTTCTCTACGTCCTTTCCCAGGTCAAAAACGGCGGCGCTGAACACGTTGGGACCCGTCGCTACAAGGCGGAGTCGGCCACACCGGTTTACCGTTCCTTCCCAAGGCTCACCCACGGCGGGTGATGGAACTGGGTCAAAGGCATAGTACGTGTTGGCTGCGTCGAAAGCGTCCATTGATTCCTGCTCTCCCAAGTCGCCGGAAGTGGCCAATGGCCAATGGCGCGCGCGACTGTTCGGGTCGCAGCCCGGCTTCGAGCGCCGTCGCGCCGGGTGGGCGAACGGCCTTCCAGCTCCAGCCCGATACCGTGCGTTCGACACTCGCTTCGAGGGTATCCGGGAGTTTGAGCTGCGTCGCCGGATCGCCGAGCAGGGCGTACATCAACACTTGGTCGCATTTGAGTTCCGGAAGATCGATCCGATCCTCGCGTTTGCCTTCAACGTCTCTGAGCGCGATTTCGACAATGGCGTTTCGAGCCGTGCTCGCGCGGCGGTGCGCTTCCAGCAAGATTGACCCGATCCGTTTCTCTTCCCCCGAAAGTCCTTGCAGCAGCGCCACCGCTGAGAAGTAATTGGTCAGCGGGTGCGCGACTCCGTTGTCGCCGCTATGGCCGCCACGGGGCCTCCGGGTGTCGAGATAAGGGACTCCGCAAAACAGGGCCGACACCCCGGCAAAGCTGGCGGAAAGGCACGCGAAGATTACCAACGGCGGAGTCGGCGAAGCGCCTGTCAAAAAGTTGCGCGCATACTCAGCCGTGTATCCTACGGCCCGGCCTCGTTGGGCATAGCAAAGAAATACTCCTCCTTGGCATGTCCCATGAGCGCCGCGATCGCTCCGCTCTGCCGTATCTGTTGGCTGAACATAGCGGCCTGATTGGGCGGCCAACCGCACAGTGCATGGTATCGGTCGGCAGAGATTAGCCAAGGCTCGATCCAGTCGGCCGCATTCGTCTCGACGCGTCCATCAGAATCCCGCTCGCCACACGGTCGATTACCTCGCCGTATCCCGCGGCCCCGGCCCACACGGGCAACCGCAAGTCATCTACCGTGGCATCTCCGCGCTCGAAGGCGAGTATCTTGACCACTATAACATCGGCCTCGTCGCGGGTTCGTGCGGAAATGCGCCCCACGGGGATGTCCGGAATCCCATCGTTGTCGAGGTAGCCCCAGACCGCGTCCGACGCAAACAGCTCCGCCTGTTCCCTTCGCCACCGATAGGGAGGTCTGCGCTGGGCCGCCAAGTACCAGGGCTCAGCCTCCTTGCCAGCCTCGTCGTCTCCCACCAACAACAGGAAACTGGGTGGCCACAGCGCGGAGGCTATTGCCCTTTCGATCGGCTCCGTCGAAGTTACGGGATACAGGCCCTCTTCGGTCCGGCACACCACAAGCGGCTCAACCGCCTCTACATGGCGCTCGCGAAAATCGCACAACGTGCTCTTGGCGCATTGCCCAGCAACCAGCGAAACTCAATATCCTCCTCGCACAGCCGCGCGACCATCACCGACGAGGTAACGCCCCGCAACAGCGCCGTTATCCAAACCCCCGCCAAACAGCGCGGACCCACAGTGGGTCGCCCTATCGCATCATTCCCATACGCCTAGTCAAACGCCGCGAAATCCAGTTCCGCCAAAGCTGCTCGCACCACACGGGCCAGCGCATTCGCGGGCAACAACGAGTTCAACGCGTAGCGGGACCTGACTCATACGGCGCAAGTGTTTCCGCCGTCGCCGTGCACAAATCGTGCCACTGGAAATACAACGCCACCCGCGCCAAGGCCAGCCGGCTCTGTTGCGCGATAAGGTCGCGTTGCGCCTCGTTCAACCTGACCAGGGATTCTTGCCCCGCATTATACCCGCGCTCGACAAGGCTTCGATTCCGATCTACCAAGTCTGTCGTATCGCGTTGAAGTACGAGTTCCTTCTGTGCGGTCGATAGATTGTCCATCGCCTCCCGTACATCCGCCGCGACCAACAGCTTGGTGTTGTGTTCGGAGTATTTCGCTTCAGTGTGAAAGGCCTTAGCTTCGTTGATGACCGCGCGCCGCCTCCCGCCCGAATAGAGGTTGTACTGGACAGAAACGCCGACGGTTGAGGCGAAGTCGTCCGAATCGAAATAGCCATTGCGCGAACGGACCCCGTCCTGCGATGCGAACGCGCTTACGCTTGGCCACAGAGCGGATTTCTGAATTTCGACCATGCTTTCGAAACGGCTAACGGCCGACCTCGATTGCGCCAGATCGGGACGGTGCGCGTCGGCGTATTCGAGGAGGGGCCCCAATTCGGGTAGAGCCATATCGCCGGCAGCCTCCTCGCGCAATCTCACGATGACCGTGTCCGCCGGGAACGCCGCGCCAGAAAGCCCCATTAATTCGGCGAGGGAGATAAGAGTTACCGCGTAGCTTCGCTCCGCTTCTAGGAGCGCCGATTCCGCCGATTTCACGCGCACCTGAAAGTTCAGCACATCGCTAAGCGCGCCTGTTCCGACACGCTGCCGGGCTTCGGCCTCGGAGAGTTGTCTCTTGTTGAAATCCAGGTCCGCCTCGGCGATCGCGATATTCTCCCGCGCCAACTGGACGCCGTAAAACGCCCGTGCCACGCCCGCGAGGAGCAAGCGTCGAGCTTCGGCCAGTCCGGCTTCTGTTTCCTTCGCGCCAAACCGCGCGGCGGCAACCGAGAACTTCCGCCCGAACCCGTCGAAGATGAGCCAGGTAGCCGAAAGGCTCGCGCCGTACGACTCGACAGTATCGTCGATTCCGTCGCCCACGCTTTGAACGCTCGACACGATGCCCACGCCACTGAACAGCGTGGACAGTGGAAAGGCACCCGGAAGCTGGGCGAGGATTGAAGGTATTTGCGCGAGGGCAGACGCGCGCGCGGCATTCGTCGTCTCGTCAATCGCCCTGTCCGATAACTCTGTGACCGACGCGGTGTACGAGGCATCCAACGCAGGATAGTACGCGGAGCGGGCCTGTTTAATCCGTTCCAGGGCTTGTTCCACACGCGCTCCAACGGCCATCAGCGACGGGTTCTCGCTGAGCGCCACGCGCTGCGCCGACTCGAGATCGAGCACGCTAGGAAGGGCGGCGCCGACGCTGTCCACCTGTTGCGCGGACGCGAGAGCGCTCACCCACAAAGCCGCGAACGCGAGGCGGCGAAAGGGGGTTTCGAATGTAGGCAAGAACATAGTTCATCCCTCGATTCTAGTATCCAACACCTCGCCACACGGTAAAACATTTCCTCGCTCCGCCCTGCTACTTAGCCGCAATCGGTCCGCCGACCGAGGTTCCGTCCGCGGCGGACTCTTCCTCGGCAAGAATATCGATGTTTCGCAGACGCGCCGGCTCTACTTCTTCACGCGAGGGCCAGCGATTCCGAACACCAAAATGAGCGAGACGCCGAAAATCGTTCAAGATCGCCAGGAGGCAGGGCACATAGATCAACGTCAACAAGGTAGCGAACAAAACACCCGACGCGATAGACAACGCCATGGGAGTGACGCGCACGGCCCCCGCGTCCGTTTCGATAATCAGCGGGAGCAATCCTCCCACCGTGCTAATCGTCGTCAGTAAGATCGCGCGGAACCGCCGCGCGCCGCCGCGTTCTATCGCGTCGAAGACTTCTCTCCCGCTGGCCAGGTTGCGGTTGACCGCCTCGATGAGGACGATGGCGTCGTTGACCACCACTCCGGTGAGCGCGACCATGCCGAAGACGCTGAACATGGCGAGATCGATCCCCATAGCCCAATGCCCCCAGACCGCGCCAATGATTCCGAGGGGCACGGTGGCCATGATAATCATGGGCTGAATGTACGATCGAAAAATCGTAGCGACGACGACAAAGATGCCGATAAGCGCAAAGGGAAAACTGATCATGAGGCCCGAAAACGCGTCGCGGCTGTCCTTCTGCGCGCCTTCGAAAGCCCAAAGCAGGTCCGGATACTCACGGTCCAGACCGGACATCGTCGTGACGGACAAATCGGAGATGATCTCGTCGGCGCTGGCTTCGCGCGGATCGTTCTCCGCCATGACCGAAATGCTCTTGATGCCGTTTACGCGGCTGATGCTCGAAAAACCTCCGGCGAACTTGACGTCGGCCACCGAGAAAAAAGGCACTTCGTGGCCTTGCGGCGTTCGGATGCGCATCTGCTCCAGATCGGCGAGCGTCCCACGCTGATCTTCGGTATAGCGAACCCGCACACGGATGTCGTCGCGGCCGCGCTGGATGCGAAGGGCCTCTTCTCCGAAATACCCCGCGTACACCTGGCGCGCGAGGTCATCCAGCGTAAGCCCCAAAGTGCGCGCTTCCGGCTTCACGTCGATTTGCAGCTCATTCTTGCCGGGCCGAAACGTGTCAGAAACTTGGTAGACCCCGTCATACGTGCGCAGCTTCGCCTTTACGACTTCGGACGCGGCAAGCAACGTATTCAAGTCTTCGCTACGAAGAGCGACTTGAATGGGGGCGCCCGGCGGGCCCATTTCCTGGGTCGTGAACGATTGCGCAAGCGCTCCGGGAATCGTCCCCATTTCCTCCTCCCACGCTATAAGGATATCTTGAGCGCTCACCAAGCGTTCGCCCGACTTCACCAGTTCGGCCCGCACATGGCCCACGTGATTGCCGCGGGTCCGCTCGAAGTCGCCGGCGCCGCTTTGCCCCGTGATCGTTTGGGTGTTCCTAACGACGGAAACGCCATTCTTCTCAGGCAGGCGCGCGATGACGCGCTTGAAAGCATCCTCGGTATCGAGGATGGCCGCGTGGGTAACGCCGCCTGGGGTTCCCCGTGGAAATTCAATGTTCGCGACCAGGTCGGCCCCGTCCGATTGGGGAAAGAGAACGAACTTGACGTGACCGCCAAAGACAAGCCCCAACGTGGCGAGAAAGACCAGGATTGAAGCGCAGAAGGTCACGTAACGAAAGTGGAGCGCTTGGGCCATGAAGGGAACGTACACATGCCCGACAAACCATTCGAGACCTTGGGATATGTGCAATCGGGCCCGTTGAGGAGCGCTTCGATTTTCCGTCGCCGCACTCGCGCCAGGCAAGTTATTCAGGTGGGCAGGCAACAGGAACAGGCTCTCGATAAGCGACATCGTCAGCGAGGCGATTACGGCTACGGGAACGATCTTGATGAATCGGCCCATGATCCCATCGATAAACAAGAGGGGAATGAAGGCGATGATAGTGGTGCTGACCGCCGCGAGTACCGGCAGGCCCACCTCCATGACGCCGCTGGTAGCCGCCAAAAGGGGCGGCTCTCCGCTCTTGCGTTGGACGTATATGGACTCGCCCACGATGATGGCGTCATCCACCACAATTCCAAGCACCATCAGCAGCCCGAACAAGGATAACTCGTTCAACGTCAATCCCAAGAACCACATGATGAGCAACCCGCCCGACAGCGAGATAGGAATGCCCATCGTCACCCAGAAACTCAGCCGCAAATCGAGGAAGAGCCACAGCGAAAAGAACACGATGCACAATCCGATGAAGCCATTGCGCAGCAACATGGCAATGCGGCCTTCGATAACGAGCGACCGGTCGCTCCACAAAGCGGCATTCAGCCCCACAGGCAACTCGGATTGCTTTTGGGACACATAGCCCCGCACTTCCTTCGCGATGGCGACCGCGTCTTCCGACGTCGTCTTGAACACCGCGATCGTGACGGAAGGCTCCCCGTTGAAAGTCGAAATCATCGAGTCTTCCATGAACCCGTCTCGGATAGACGCGATCCGGTCCAAGGTGATGATTTCGCCGTTCGGACGCGCCAATACAACAATCGAAGCGAAATCTTCTCCCGAGTATTTCCGGCCCACCGTGCGCAGCCGGATTTCCTCGCCTCGTGTCCGAAGCTGACCGCCGCCGAGATTGAGGCTGCCGCGGCGGACAGCGCCGGCCACATCGGCGAAGGAAAGTCCGTACTCGCGCAAGCGTTCTTCGGAAACCTCTATCGCCATTTCATAGTCGCGCGTGCCAAACACGGAAACCTGCGAGACGCTGGCAAGGGCTTGCACCTCGTCCTTGACCGTCTCGGCAAATTCCTTGAGGACCCTCTCCGTTTGAGCGCCCCACAGCGAAATCATAATCACTTGATTCTTGATCAAAAGTTTCGAAATAACCGGCTTTTCAGCGTCCCTGGGAAAGCTAGAAATGGAATCCACCGCGTTGCGGACATCCGTGTAGAGTTTGTCGATATCGAAGCCTTCCACCACTTCAATAATAGCGGTGGCGGCGCCTTCCGACGACACCGTCGTGTAGCGTTCGATGCCTCCGATGCCGTCGATGGCCTCCTCGATCTTCCGCGAGACACCTTCTTCGGTCTCCGCGGGGTCAGCGCCAGGATAGGCTATAAAGACTTGCAGCGAGTTCACCGCAATCTCCGGAAATTCTTCGCGGACCATGAGCCTTGAGGTGATAAGCCCCGACAGCATGATGACGATGATCGCAACGTTTACAAATACGGTATTCCGGATCATCGTCGAGATGAAGCGTTTCACGGCTCGACGCCTTCCCCGGAGCCGCGAGTGTCCAGGAGCGTGTTTTCGAGCGGGTTCACCAATCGCGTAACGATGACGAGGTCGCCTTCATCGAGGCCCTCGGAGATGAACACATACTCCCCATCGACGTGGGACTCGCGCACCCGCAAAGTCTTCAGGCGCAACTCATCCGTCCCCTCGATAGGCACGGCCGCATACACGCTGCGGTAGCCCGAGGCATCCCTCTCGAACCCCACCGACTCGGCGGGAACACGCACCACGCGCCGCGCGGTCCTCCCAGCGATATCGACTCTGCAAAACATGCCTTCGACGAGAGGCAGGCTCCTTTCGAGATCTGCGCCCGCCTGCGCGCCCTCCACGCGCACGGCCACGGTAAGCGTCCGAGTCTGCTGATCGAACTTCTCGACCCGGTGCAACGTTCCGGACCAACGGCTGCGGTCCTCGTCCTCAGTCCAGTAGATGTCCGCCGCGACCTGCTTCAACTCGCCGAACCACCCATTGCGCTTGTGCTGCCCCGCGTTCTTCGCGCCTCCAAAACGGAGCCAGTTTCGCGCCTCGCGGCTATCCAGCGGCACCGATATTTCAAGAATCGCATCGTTGGCAAGCGTCAAAATATTATTGCCGGGTTGGACGTATTGACCCGCCTCGAGCGCCACACTCTTCACGCGCGCATCGAATGGCGCGCGTACTTTCGTGCGTTCGAAATTGGCCTCGGCCAGGCCAGCCATCGCGCGCATCGAAGAAACGCTGCTCTCCGCTTCCTCAATGCGAATGGGATAAAGGTCAACAGCCTGCGCCAGCAGGTCCGCCGCGTCCGCCGCGGCGTTCGCCGCCCGCTCCGCCTGGTCAACCGAAGACTGCGTGCCCACGCTGTCGCTCTCAAGGAGTTTCCTTAAACGTTCATACTCCCCGGCGGCCAGGCGTTTGCTGCGCTCAAGGGTCTTAAGGCGACCCCGATCGATATCGAGTTGACGCTTGAGCCGCTTCACCGTATTTTCCCAGAGCCGAACCGCCGCGTTCGCCTCATCCAGGCGAGCTCTATAATCCCGCTGATCGATAACGAAAAGCACCTCGCGCGCCGGAATGACTTCGCCTACCTCCAACCGCGGATGGATGGAGACGACGCGGCCGGGAATCTCGGGGGCAATCGTGACCACATCCCTCGCGCGCACTTCACCCCAACTCGTGATGATCGCCGAAACGTCGTTGAACGCCACTTCCTGAACCTGAACGCGCAACGCGCGCTCGCGCGTCTTTGCCTGCGCCGGGGCCTCGCGCATATTGGCGAGCGCCAGCATGATCGCCACACCCACCGCCAATACTGCCACGCAGACGATGACCCGCGTCGCGATGGCCGCCCAAAAGCGCCTATTCATACCGCGTCACTCCGTTTCTACGAGCGACCCGGCTCGCATCGTTCACGCTCTTCCTCGTCCAACACCTCCTGGACTTTTCCAAAAACCTCGCACCACTGGGCCGCCGATTCCACCCCAATCTTGTCCAGAATTTCGACGATGGATTGGTGGATCTGAGATTCCATCTCGCCAACGGCGCGCTCCCCTTCAGAAGTAACCGACAGCAACACCGCCCGTCGATCCGCCTTACTCCCTTCCCGTGAGACCATGCGCAGCTCGACCAGCCGATCGGCCATGGCGGATGCCGAAGGGGCCGACACACTCGTGGCCTCGGCAAATTCCTTGACCGTCATTTCACCGCGATCCCGAATCACGAGAAGAGTCGTCAGTTGCGTCAGCGTGAGTTCTCTCGCGAGACCGCCAAAGGAAGCGTTGTCCGACGCGTTCCTTAGAAGCACCCGTTTGCGCAGGGCCCGTATCGTCTTGTACAGATTTCTCGCTTGCTCCAGAATAGGGGCATCCAAAATGAAGACCCTTCCTATGTGGACGTTAGTGTCCCTAATGATTAGCAACTCTAATTATAAGGAACGCTACGAGAAAAGTAAACTCACTCGAAAAGGTTGGCGGTCGAAGTAACCCTGCCAACTCTGCTCGAGCGCATTGGCAAAAACCATTATTCCTTCTCGAATCTCCGGATCTTTCGACGGGCTCGGTATACATAATGGAGTTTAGGTGGGGTGAAGTTTGCCGTCTTGAGCAGCGCTTGACGATATAATGCGGCGGTCGCGCTCTGGAACTGGTGCGCTATACCCACCGCCAACGCCTCGCGATGGAGAACATCCGGTTCATTATCGAGCAGCGCCTTGAGGGCCGCAGCGTCGAAGTGGAGAAGGCGGATTCTCTCTACGCCGAGTCGGTGGCTGACACGATGAAAAAGGCCCAGGCGTCGGTCGTTTCGGATCGAATGTCGTTCATCTGGCGCCTGCTTAGCTACATGCTCCCGTACAAGGGCATGGCGGCCTTGGACTTGTTTTCGGCGATGATGATGACGTTGCTGACGCTTGTCCCACCCAAGTTGACCGAGTATGCCATCGACGCTGTCTTCACGCCGGTCGAGTCGGGCGCGTTGGACAAGTCGGACGCGGTGTGGCCTGCCGTGCTGATCATCTCGATTATCGCGATGGTCTACCTGGCCCGCCAGTTCTTCGTCTGGGTTCGGCTCCGCACGATGACTTTTTTGGACGAGTATTTCGTGTGGGATCTGCTCAATGTAGACTACGCTAATCTCCAGAAACTGAGCCTGAATTACTACTCAAGCAAACAGACAGGCAGCATTATCGCCCGGATCAGCTCGGACACGGATCGCCTCTGGGAGTTCCTGGCCTACGGCGCTATAGACTGCATAACCGAGCTAGCCATGCTCATGGGCTTGGGGGTCGTGCTCTTGTTGACTGACTGGCGGCTGGGCCTGCTGATGCTGCTGCCATTGCCTCTCGTCTTCTGGGCGCTGCGCTGGTTCGGACGCCGAATCCACGGGGTCTTCCTGAGATGCTGGCGCAAGTGGTCGGGCTTGACGGCAATCCTGGCCGACACGGTGCCCGGTGTGCGGTTCGTGAAGGCGTTCAACCAGGAAGAGAGTGAAGAAGGCCGGTTCGGCAAACAGAACACGCGAGTCACGTCGGAATTCCTGTCGGTGCACCGGAACTTCACCTCGTTATACTCCCTGCTCTGGCTTTTCCTCCACTTGATGATACTTCTTGTATGGGTATTGCTCGTGCCGCGCGTGCTGGGTTTTGACATTACGGGACCGGATATCTCCGTGGGTGTGTTCGTGTCGGCTCTGCTGTACATGGGCATATATTTTCAGCCGATCGACATGCTTTCCCGGATGCCCGTGGTCCTCAATCGCGCGACCAGTTCGGCCCATCGCGTCTTCGACTTGCTCGACATGGAGCCCGAGATTGTCCAACAGCGCGATCCGGTGCGTGGAAATGTACTGTTGGAGAACGTTTCGTTTGCATACGACGGGGTGCGCCAGATACTACGAGATATCTCGTTCGAACTGCGCGCCGGCGAGATGATCAGGCTGGTGGGTCCCTCGGGCGCGGGAAAGTCGAAGGTAACCAGCCTCATAGCGCGATTCTACGACGTGAGCGCCGGAGGCGACGCTGGAGCAGGTGATCGAAGCGGCGCAGACCGCGAACGCTCACGACTTCATCTGCACGATGCCGCAAGCTTACGACACCGTCGTGGGAGAGCGCGGCCACACGTTGTCCGGCAGAGAGCGCCAGCGCATTTCCATTGCGCGAGCGGTTTTATGCGACCCGCTAATCCTGATACTGGACGAAGTGACGAGCAGCGTCGACACGGAGACCGAGTATGAGATCCAGGAGGCGCTCCAACGCCTGATCGAGAAGCGCACGGTTTTCGCTATCGCGCACCGGCTGTCCACTCTGCGAAAAGCTTCGCGCCTGTTCGTAATCGAGGATGGCCGGATCTCGGAACAGGGGACCCACGCCGAGCTTCTCACGATTCCGGATGGCAAGTACGCGCAACTCGTCAATATGTAACGCCAACTACACGAAGTCCACACGGCATAAAACAAAATGAATAGCAACGTCGCAGAGCCCCCATACGCCGACGCGATTCCGGTCGAGCCCAGCTGCCTGCGCGTCCAGCGTCAAGAGAACGGCCAATTCATCGCCCGATGGGGCGGGTCTTCCGCGCATGTGAAAGCGGTCTGTTGTTTCCCGTGGTCGCACCCGGACGGGTTCGTCTCTCTTCGCGACGACGAAGACCTCGAGATAGCGTTCAACCCGTCGCTCGATGCGTTGGAAGAAGCTTCTCGCACCTTCGTGCGCGAAGCGCGATTTGTGCTTGAGATCACCGAAATCCACGGACTGGTCGAAGAGTATAAAATCCGCAATTGGCGCGTGGAAACAATGCAAGGCTCCCGAACGTTTCAGACGCATCGCGAAGAGTGGCCGACCCGAGTAGAAAACGGCGGTTTCCTGGTCCGCTCGGTCGCGGGCGATCTGATCTTTATTCCCACGCCGTCGGCGTTGGACCCGGCCAGCCGGGAACGCCTTCGCATCGTGCTCGATTGATGCGGCCCACCATGCCGCGCCACGACAGCACACTTCGGCGCCTGCTGCTCGACCGCGACAGTCGCGCAATCGAGGAGGGCCTTCCTCACTGGGGAGGGAAAGGCTTCATATGTCTCGACAGGAAGTTGGCTACGGCATCTGTGTAGGTCTTGCCGGAAATCCAGAAACCGTCGTTGTGCCCGCCGCGAAGTTCCAGGAACTCTTTCGGCTCCGTTGACGCGCTGAATAGGGCTTGGCCGTGGGAGTAAGGGATTAGCTCATCGTCGGGGCTGTGGATGTGAAGGATCGGCTCTTCGATATCGGCTACCTTCGATCCGCTCTCGAACCTGTGCCGTACAAGCAGGCCGGCGGGAAATACGGGATGGAGTTCCTTGGCCAGGCGGGGGATCGAGAAGAATGTGCTTTCGAGAATGACGGCGGCGGCAGCGACTTCAGTGGCGAGTTG
>PVBE010863102.1_pt1 | contig 15786 bp, 9 predicted proteins | sample 1631181 | NCBI WGS metagenome assembly PVBE01 (sample SAMN08397723, study PRJNA350692) | Marine metagenome, whole genome shotgun sequencing project. | isolation source: water | place: Pacific Ocean | collected 2012-04
CGACCACCACGACCACCACGACCACCACGACCACGACGACGGCTGCACCGACAACGACGACGGCTGCACCGACAACGACGACGGCCGCACCGACAACGACGACGGCCGCACCGACAACGACGACGGCCGCACCGACAACGACGACGGCCGCACCGACCACCACCCAGGCGCCCGTGACGACGCTGGCCAGGGCCGCCGAGACGACCGCCGCAGCCTCGGACGGCGGCGGTTCGGGCCTCGTCATCGGCATCGGCGCAGCAGCGGTCCTGGCGGCGGGAGCAGCCGCCCTCGCCCTCCGCAACCGCGGCGGCGGTTCCGAGGAGCCCGACGAGACCGGGTAGCCGACCCCCACACGCGACGAAGCCCCCTTGCGGGGACCTCGTCTGGGGACCCGGTCCGGGGGGACCGGGAAGGGAACTCGGTTGTGGGGGCCGGGCCTAGAAGTCCTCGTCGAAGGCGACGTCGCCCTCGACGCCGACCTGGTAGGCGACGACCGTGCGCTCGAAGAAGTTGGTGAGCTCCTGGACATCCTGGAGTTCCATGAACCCGAACGGGTTGTTCGAGCCGTACTTCGGGCGCAGCCCCAGTTGGGCGAGGCGCTGGTCGGCGACGAACTGGAGGTACTCGCGGGTGTCGGCCGTGGACATGCCCGACACGCCCTGGCTCAGCAGGTCCTCGGCGAACTGCAGCTCGCACTCGACGGCCTCGCTGATCATCTCGGTGATCTGCTCGGCCAGGCGGTCGTCGAACAACTCGGGCTGCTCGGCCCGCACCGTGTTGATGACCTCGAAGGCGAAGTTCATGTGGCACGACTCGTCGCGAAACACCCAGTTGGTGCCGGCCGCCAGGCCGTTGAGCAGTCCCTTCGAGCGCAGGAAGTAGACGTAGGCGAAGGCCCCGAAGAAGAACAGCCCCTCGATGCAGGCAGCGAAGCAGATCAGGTTCAGCAGGAACGCCCGGCGCTTGTCGTCGGTGTCGAGGTCGCCGAGATTGTCCACCGAGCCCATCCACTTGAAGCAGAAGTCGCCCTTCTTGCGGATCGACGGGATGTTGTGGATCGCAGCGAAGGCGGCCTCGCGCTCGGCCATGTCGGGGATGTAGTTGTCGAGCAACGTCAGGTAGAACTGGACGTGCAGGGCCTCTTCGTAGAGTTGGCGCGACAGGTACATCCTCGCCTCGGGGGCATTGATGTGCTGGTAGAGGTTGAGCACCAGGTTGTTGGCGACGATCGAGTCGCCCGTTGCGAAGAACGCCACCAGCCGGTTCACGAGGTGCTTTTCGGCGGGGGAGAGCTTGCGGTCGAGGTCGGGGATGTCGTCCGAGAAGTCGATCTCATCGACGGTCCAGGTGTTCTTGATGGCGTCCCGGTACATCTCGTAGAACACCGGATAGCGCATGGGGCGCAGCGTCAGGTCGAAGCCCGGGTCGAGGATGTTGCCCCGATGGGTGGCGGGTACTGCCACCAGTTCGTCGGGTGCAGCGAAGGGAGATTCGGCGAGGGCCATCAGTCGCACGCCTCACAGGACTCGGGGTTCTCGAGCGAGCAGGCCACGGCCTCGGCGTCGGTGAACGCCTTGGCCCCGCCGGGCTTCTGCCCCGGCGTCGGGGTCGTGCCGTTGCCGTTGGAGGTGGTCTTGTTGATGCGGGTGGCCGGGCGGGACCGCAGGTAGTAGGTGGTCTTGAGGCCCGATTTCCATGCGTGGAGGTACATCGACGAGAGCTTTCCGATGGTGGGCGACTCCATGAACAGGTTCAGCGACTGGCTCTGGTCGATGAACGCCCCGCGCTCGGCGCCCATGTCGATCAGCGACCGCATCGGGACCTCCCAGGCGGTGCGGTAGACGGCCTGGAGGTCCTCGGGGATGTCGTCGATGCCCTGGACGGAACCCTCCGCTGACTTGATCTTGTTGGCCATCACCTCGTTCCACATGCCCCGTCCCTGGAGTTCGCGGACCAGGTAGCGGTTGATCTGGAGGAACTCGCCCGACAGGGTCTCGCGCTTGAAGATGTTGGAGACCTGGGGCTCGATGCACTCGTAGCAGCCGACGATCGAGGCGATCGTGGCGGTGGGGGCGATGGCGATAAGCAGCGAGTTCCGCAGCCCATGCTCGGCGATTCGGTCGCGCAGGCCCTGCCAGCGCTCCGGGTCGGTGGGCTCGATGCCCCATAGGTCGAACTGCAGGTCGCCCTGCGCCGCCCTGGTGATCGAGTAGTTGTCATGCGGGCCGGACACCTCGGCCAGTTCGGTAGAGGCCCACAGGGCGTTGAAGTAGATCTCCTCGGAGATGCGGGCCGACAGGGTGCGTGCCTCGGGGGAGTCGAACGGCAGCCCCAGCTTGAAGAACACGTCCTGGAGGCCCATGAGGCCCATGCCCACCGGCCGCCACAGCGAGTTGGAGTGCTCGGCCTCGGGGGTCGGGTAGTAGTTGATGTCGATCACCCGGTCGAGGAACGGCACGGCGACGCGGACCACCTCGGCGAGGCGCTCGAAGTCGAAGGCGTCGTCGACGACCAGCGACCCGAGGTTGACCGAACCCAGGTTGCAGACCGCTGTCTCGTCCTGGTCGGTGACCTCGATGATCTCGGTGCACAGGTTCGACAGGTGCACGACCCGGCCGGGTTCGCCGGTCTGGTTGCACTTGGTGTTGGAGGCGTCCTTGAATGTCATCCAGCCGTTGCCGGTCTGGGCGAGGGAGCGCATCATGCGGCTGTAGAGCTCGCGGGCCGGGACCTGGCGCTCGTAGAGGCCCTCCTCCTCGGCCTTGACGTAGGCGGCCTGGAACTCGTCGCTGTAGAGGTCGGTGAGGTGTGGGACCTTCTTGGGGTCGAACAGCGACCAGACCCAGTCCTTTTCGACCCGCTCCATGAACAGGTCGGGGACCCAGTTGGCGAGGTTGAGGTTGTGGGTGCGGCGCTGGTGGTCGCCGGTGTTCTCGCGCAGGTCGAGGAAGTCCTCGATGTCGGCGTGCCAGGTCTCGAGGTAGATGCAGGCTGCGCCCTTGCGGCGGCCACCCTGGTTCACCGCGGCCACGGAGCTGTCGAGGGTCTTGAGCCACGGCACGATGCCGTTCGACAGGCCGTTGGTGCCCTTGATGAGCGAGCCCTTGGCCCGGATCCGGTGCCATGCCACGCCGATGCCGCCGGCGAACTTCGAGAGGCGGGCGATGTCGGTGTAGCGCTTGTAGATGCCCTCGAGGCTGTCCTCGGGCGAGTCGAGCAGGTAGCACGACGACATCTGCGAGTGGGTGGTGCCCGAGTTGAACAACGTGGGGCTCGAGGGCAGGTACTGGAGCGACGAGATGAGCTCGTAGAACCGGATGGCCTCGTCGGGGCAGGTGGAAAGGCCGCAGGCGACCCGCAGGAAGAAGTACTGGGGGGTCTCGAGGACGTGGCGGGATTCGGGGTGGCGCAGCAGGTAGCGGTCGTAGACGGTGCGCAGGCCGAAGAACTCGAACAGGTTGTCGCGGTCGTGGACGACCGTGTCGTCGAGCTTGCGGGCGTTGGCGGTGACGAACTCGACGGTGGTGTCGCCGATGATGCCGAGCTCGTGGCCGATCAGGACCGACTGGGAGAAGGAGTGGATGTTCTGGTTGCGCACCTCCTTGTCGATGACCGTGGCGAGGAGGCGGCCGGCCAGGCGGGAGTAGTTGGGCTCCTCGACCATGAGCGTCGATGCGGTACGGATTGACAGCGCATCGAGTTCCTCGGTGGTGGCGCCGTCGCAGAGGCCGGAGATGGTGCGGGTGGCGATCTTCATCGGGTCGACGCCCGACAGGCCCTCGGCGCAGCGGTGGATGGCACGCACGATCTTGTTGAGGTCGACCGGTTCGAGGTCGCCGTTGCGCTTGCGCACCATCATCCGCGATCCGCCGATGGCAGGTGCTTCGTCGAGGCCCTCGGTGGAGAGCGCGCTGTCCTCGGTCAACGCCATGTGGGGTTCCCTTCCCTTCCCCGACGACACTCGTTGCCGGCGGGGTCCCGTTGTGTGTCCCGGACGGCACGGCGCTTCGCAGGGGCGATCCTGCTGGGGGAGCGGCGCGTTGCCCGGGTCATGTATTTCACGCATGTAATTACACCCGTGTCAAGAGAATCCCCTTGGGAGGAGCGGATTTCTTTCGGCCACGCGCCCAGCGTGGGCGACGAAGCCCGAAAAGGGGTAAGTCGACGCGCGCAGAGCGCTTCAGGAGAGCGTGATCGAGAGCACGAGGGCGAGGCCCTCGACCGTCGCCTCGACCGTGTGCGTGGCGTCGACCGCCGCGCCGTAGAGGACCTCGGTCGCCAGCACCTGGCCTGTCACGTGCGCCTCGTGGGCACGCACCGCGTCGATCAGTGCCTTGTCCCCGTCGAGCCACAACAGGATCCGGTCGGTGACCACCAGGTCGGCGTCGCGGCGGGCCTGCTGTACGTGGCGGACCACGTCGCGGGCCAGGCCCTCGGACTCGAGTTCGGGGGTCACCCCGGTGTCGAGCACAGCGACGCCGTCGCCGCTGCCGAGAGCCGCTGCGGTGACGCCCTCGGGCGACTCGAGGGCCAGGACGAACTCGTCGGGCTGGAGGGTCTCACCGGCCACGTCGACGGTGCCGTCGTCGTTGCGGGAGAACTCACCCGCCCTGGCCGCTGCGAACACCGCCTGCACGCCGCCGCCGAGGCGCGGGCCCAGGACCCGGCCGTCGGGCTGGAGCCGGAATGTGGCGTGGGCCTCGAGGTCGTCGGTCATCTCGACCGCCTTCACGTTGACCTCGTCGACCAGCAGGTGGACGAGGTCGGCCAGCGACTCGGCGTCGGCGCCGGCGACGGTGAGTGACGCCAGCGGCAGGCGCACCCGCAGGCCGTGCTCCTCGCGTAGGCGCAGCGCCGTCGAGGCCACGTCGCGCAGCCGGTCCATGCGAGCCACGAGGTCGGGGTCGGCGGGCAGTTCGTCGGAGTCGGGCCAGTCGGCCAGGTGGACGCTGTCGCCACCGGTCAGGCCCCCGTGGACCTCCTCCATCACCATCGGCAGGAACGGCGCCGCCGTCCGGGCGAAGGTGACCAGCACCGTGTAGAGGGTGTCGTGGGCGTCGCGCTTGTCGGCCTCGTTGGCAGCGGTGGCCTTGGCCCAGAAGCGGTCGCGGCTGCGGCGGATGTACCAGTTGTTGAGGGCGTCGATGAACCCCTGCAACTCGGCCGTGGCGCCGGGCAGGTCGTAGGCGTCCATGCATTCGGTGACCGCCTCGACCATCGCCCGGGTCTTGGCCAGCAGGTAGCGGTCGAGCAGGCCGCCGGCGTCGGTGCGGAACCCGGCCCGGTGCCCGTCGACGTTCGCATAGAGCGTGAAGAACGAATAGGCGTTCCAGATGGGCAGCAGCACCTGGCGGACCACGTCATCGATGCCGTGGTCGCTGATGCGCAGGTCGCCGCCCCGCACGATGTTGGCCGACATGAGGTACCAGCGCAGTGCATCGGCCCCCTGCCGGTCGAAGATCTCGGAGGGCTCGGTGTAGTTGCGCAGCTTCTTCGACAGCTTGGTGCCGTCCTCGGCAAGCAGGATCCCGTGGCAGATCACGTTCTGGAAGGCCGGCCGGTCGAACAGCGCCGTGGCCAGGACGTGCATCGTGTAGAACCAGCCGCGCGTCTGGTTGATGTATTCCACGATGAAGTCGGCGGGGAAGTGGTCCTCGAACCACTGCTCGTTGTCGAACGGATAGTGGAACTGGGCGAACGGCATCGACCCCGACTCGAACCAGCAGTCGAGCACCTCGGGCACCCGGCGCATCGTCGACCTACCCGTCGGGTCGTCGGGGTTGGGGCGGGTCAGGTCGTCGATGAACGGACGATGCAGATCGTCGGGGCGCACCCCGAAGTCGGCCTCGATCTCGTCGAGGCTGCCGTAGACGTCGGTGCGCGGGTAGGTGGGGTCGTCGCTGCGCCACACCGGGATCGGCGAACCCCAGAAGCGGTTACGGCTGATCGACCAGTCGCGGGCGCCGTCCAGCCACATGCCGAAGCGGCCGTCGCGGACGTGGCCGGGCACCCAGTTGATGTCGGAGTTGATGGCCAGCATCCGGTCCCTGATGTCGGTGACCTTCACGAACCAGGACGAGATGGCCTTGTAGATGATCGGCGTGTCGGTGCGCCAGCAGTGCGGGTAGTTGTGCTCGTAGGTGTCGTGGCGGACGATCCGGCCTGCCTCCTTCAGGTACCGGATGATGTCGGCGTTGGCCTCGAACACGTTGGTGCCGGCCCAGTCGGCGACCTCTTCGGTGAAGCAACCGTGGTCGTCGACGGGGACCACCCGGCCGATCGGAATGCCGTTGGCCTCGCAGGTGACCTGGTCGTCCTCGCCGAAGCCCGGGGCCATGTGGACGGCGCCGGTGCCCTCGGCGGCATCGACGAAGTCGGCGCCGAGCACCCGGAAGGCATCGGCGCGGTCGGCGAAGTACGGGAACAGCGGCGTGTAGTTGCGGCCAGCCAGGTCGACGCCCTTGAGCGTGCCGATCGGCTCGGTGCCCTCGAGTTGGGCGGCGTAGCGTTCGACGGCCTCGGCGCCCAGCACGATGACGTTGCCGTCGGCGTCTCGGTGCATCGAGTAGGTGACATCGGGGCCGACGGCGACGGCCAGGTTCGACGGCAGGGTCCACGGCGTGGTCGTCCAGGCCAGCACCCGCATCGGACCGGGGTCGTCGTCGGCCGGTTCGAGGTCGAAGCCCACGGTGATGGCCGGGTCCTGGCGGGGACGGGTGGCGTCGTCGAGCCGGATCTCGAAGTTGGACAGCGGCGTCTCGGCGCCCCACGAGTAGGGCATGACCCGGAACGCCTCGTAGACGAGGCCCTTGTCCCAGAGTTGCCTGAACGCCCACATGACCGACTCCATGTAGTCGCGGTCCATGGTCTTGTAGTCGTGCTCGAAGTCGACCCAACGGGCCTGGCGGGTGACCGTCTTCTCCCACTCGCCCGTGTAGCGCATCACCGACGAGCGGCAGTGGTCGTTGAAGGCCTCGATGCCGTACTCGATGATGTCGGCGCGGCCCGAGACCGGCAGTTGGCTCTCGACCTCCATCTCGGCCGGCAGGCCGTGGCAGTCCCAGCCGAATCGGCGGGTGACCTTGTGGCCCCGCATGGTCTTGTAGCGGGGGACGACGTCCTTGACGTAGCCGGTCAGGAGGTGCCCGTGGTGGGGCAGGCCGTTGGCGAACGGCGGCCCGTCGTTGAACGTGAACTCGACTTCGTCGGGGCGGGCGTCGATCGAGGCGGCGAAGGTGCCCTCGGACGCCCAGCGCTCGAGGGCCCGCTCCTCGATGGCGGGGAAGTCGGCCTTGCCGACATTGGGGTACGGCTGTTCAGCGTCCATGACCGGAAGCAGGCTAACGGCGCACCCGGGTCGGGCCGTGGGAGGGTCGGGGCTGCACGGCTCAGACGAGGAGCCTCGTCTTTCCGAAGACGTTGCCGTAGAGGATGCGGCCGTCGTCGTCGACGTGGACGCCGGCGCCGAGGCTGTTGAACTGCGAGCCGCCGACCGTCCACGAACCGACCGACTCGCCGGTGGTCCAGTCGAGGGCCTCGATGGTCCACATCCCGCCCCGGGTGCCGCAGGTGTAGACGAGGTCGGCACCCTGGCTCACGCCCGGCACCGAGTTGGGCGAGCTCACCCCGGTGTTGACCCAGGCTTGGTGGAGTTGGCGGGCCTCCGGGTTCCACTCGTACTTGTGGAGGCCGAACGGGGTGTAGGCGGCGTGGTGGCCGAGGAAGAAGCACAGCAGGCGGGCACCTCGCTGCGGCAGCCACGCGGGCAACGAGGACGGCTCGTTGTTGACGGTCATGGCGCCGTAGCCCGACACGGTGATCGACTGTTCGGTCTGGATGGCCGGTAGGTCCGGGTTGCCCATGTTGGCGGGGCCGATTCCGGCGATCCGACGGGATGGGGCGTCCGGCAACTGTTCCCAGTCGTCGGGGATGGCGTCGCGCCACATCAGCGTGATGTTGACGACCGGGTCGCCGTCGCCGATGACGACGAAGCGGTCCTCGTCGGGCCCGAAGCCCATCAGCGACGGTGTGGTGCCCGAGCCGGTGCCGTTGCCGTTGCGGTACCCGGCGCTCCAGGCGCCGTCGGCCTCCTCGAGCGAGAGCCGCTCGCCGGTCCAGACGACCTTGTGCGTGTGGTCGACGGAGCTGACGTAGATGCCGCCTTCCTCATCGACGCAGGTGCTGGTGCGCACCCAGCCGTAGCCGGTGTTGCCGCGCTGTTCCTCCATGCGGGCGCAGTGGGCGGCGGCGTCCTCTGCGGCCCGGGGCAGCCGGATCGCCTCGTACGACGAGAAGTCGCGTTCTAGGCACACCACCCAGCCGTGGTCGGTGGTCAGCACGAGGCGGCCGTCGAACGTGAGGTTGACGCCGACGAAGAAGCCGTCGATGTGGTCGGGCTTGTCCCAGCGGGCCTTCTCGACGATGGCCGAGTGCCGGTCTCCCGGTGTGGCTTCGGCGTAGGCGACGGCGTGCGTCTTGCGACCCAGGAACAGGGTGTGCTCGTGGTCGAGCAGGGCGTAGACGCCGTCGAGTCCGGTGAGGTAGCGCATCGCCAGGTCGGCGGCGTGCATGAGGGCCTCGTCGCCGTCCAGGTCGTCGAGGCCGGCCAGGTCGACCTGCATCGTGTCGAGAGCCGTCGGTTCCTCGCCGGGGATGGTGTAGGTGGCGAGCACTTCGAGGGTGTCGTAGTCGAGCTTTGCGAGTTGCTGGCGGCCGTTGCTCCAGATCACCCGCCGGCCGTCGGGGTACGGGCCCGAGATGAGGCTGCCGAAGTGGCCGGGACCCAGCCAGGCGTGCTGGCGCTGGTCGCTGCCGAGGACGAGGTGGCCGTCGGGCCGGGGGCCGGTGAGGGCGGTGTTGTCCTGCTGGTCGCAGCGCCCGTGGGCGATCGGGTTCTCGGAGTCGGCGAGGAACGGGTTGCGGGGTCCGGTGCGCATGGTGAGGGGCGGGTCCGGCTAGGCGCCCTGGGCCGACCGGGCCCGTTTCCGCAACTCGTACTTGAGGACCTTGCCACTGGCGTTCACCGGCAGGGCGTCGACCACTTCGAAGCAGCGGGGCGCCTTGTAGTTGGCCATCTCGGTGCGGGCCCACGCCACCAGGTCCGCCGGGTCGGGAAACGTGCCCGACGTCGCCACCACGAACGCCATGCCGACCTCGCCGAGGCGCTCGTCGGGAATGCCGACCACCGCCACCTGGGCGATGTCGGGGTGCGCCAGCAGCAGGCCCTCGACCTCGGCCGGGTACACGTTGAACCCGCCGTTGATGAACATGTCCTTGAGCCGATCTGTGATGTCGAGGTAGCCGGCGGCGTCCATCACGCCGATGTCGCCGGTGTGCAGCCAGCCGTCGGCGTCGACCGCCTCGGCCGTCTGGTCGGGATCGTCGAGGTAGCCGGCCATCACGTTGTAGCCGCGCACCACCACCTCGCCGGGCTCGCCCCGCGGCACCTCGTCGCCGTCGGCGTCGACGACCAGCACCTCGACGTCGTCGATGGCCCGGCCCGAACTCCCGGAGATGACCTCCGGAGGGTCGTCGTGGCGGCACATGGTGGCGATGCCCGAGGCCTCGGTGAGGCCGTAGCCGGTGATGACCGTCTCGAAGCCGAGCGTGTCGCCCATTGCGTGGACGAGCGGCACCGGCACCGGTGCCGCCCCGGTCACGGCCAGGCGGAGCGACGACATGTCGAGGCCCGCCAGGTCGGGGTGGTTGAGGATCGTCTGGTAGATGGCCGGCGGGCCGGGCAGCATCGAAATGCGCTCCTGGGCGACCCGGGCCATCACCGACGGCACGTCGAACACCGGATGGGGGACCAGCGTCGCCCCGGTCAGGAGGCAGGCCAGGATCCCGGCATTCAGCCCGAAGGCGTGGAAGAAGGGGTTGACCACCAGGTAGCGGTCGTCCTGGCGCAGGCCGATCACGTCGCTCCACGACCGGTATGCCCGACAGATCGCCCCGTGGCGCAGGATGGCGCCCTTCGGCGCCCCGGTTGTGCCCGACGTGAACATGACATGGCACGGGTCGTCGGGACCCACGGCGGCGGAGCGGGCCGCCCGGTCGGCGTCGTCGACGATGGCTGCGGCTTCGAGGAACCCGCCCCAAGGGGTGCAGCCCTCGGGGACGGTGCCCCTCAGGATGACCGTCTCCTCGAGGCCGCTGCCCGCACCGGCGTCGTTCAGCAGGGCCACGTAGTCGGTGTCGAGGAAGTCGGTGACGGTGAACAGCACCTTCGCCGACGTGCGGTCGAGTAGATCGCCGGCCTCGCGCCCCCTGAAGCGCGTGTTGATCGGGATGAGCGTGGCGCCGGCGCAGTGGACCCCGAGGGCGGCCACTGCCCACTCGGCGGTGTTGGGCGCCCACACCGCCACGCGGTCGCCGGACTGGATGCCGTGGGCCATGAGGGCGCGTGCTGCGGCGTGGATGCGTTCGCGGTACCCGGCGTAGGTCCAGCGCTGGTCGCCGTCTACGAACGCCTCGTGGTCGCCGAAGCGCTCGGCGGCATCGTCGATCAGGCGGGGGATGGTGGTGCCGGACACGGCCCGGACCCTAGCGGTGGCCCTCAGGAGGGTTGCCAGACCAGCGGGATGTCGGGATGGTCGACCACCTCGGTGCCGTCGAGTTCAGCGGTCTGGTGTGGCTTGGTGGGGGCACCCTGGCGGAGTCGGTGCCGGACCCCGTCACCGCAGTAGCGCACCGACACGGCCCGACGGCGGGTTGTCGACGAACGGTTGGCGCCTGCCCCGTGGAGGGTGGCTGCGTGGTGGACGACGATGTCGCCCGGGTGGATGTCGAAGCTGACCAGGTCGGGGTGGTCGTCGTCGGGGCGCAGGTCCGGGACGGGTATGCCTTCGGTGCCGGCCAGCGGCTCGGCGGTCACGAAGTAGTTGGGGCGGTAGACGTCGCCGGCCAGGTGTGAACCCCGGAGGTAGACGATGGCGCCGGTCTCGGCGGTCACCTCGTCGAGCGGTACCCACATGGTGCAGATGCGGTCGCCCTCGAGGTGGAAGTAGCTGAGGTCCTGGTGGAAGGCGGTCTCCTCGGCGGTGCCGGGCTCCTTGACCAGCACCGAGTCCTCGTAGAGGTGTATGCGGGAGGCGTCGAGCAGCGCCCCGGCAATTCCCGGGAGCGGTGAGCGCATGGCGAAGGCGGCGAAGTCGTCGTCGTGGAGCCAGTGGTCGACGCCCGAGAGGAACCGGCCGCCACGGGTGCGGTCGTCGGTGAGGATCTCGGCGCCGAGTCCCTCGGCGAGGGCGCCGCCCATCTCGGTCAGGTCGGCCGTGACTGTGCGGTCGAGGATGGTGCGGTCCACCGGATCGGCCAGGTGCCCGAGCCATGCCGCCGGGAGGATGTGCGTGAGGAGGACGACACCGTCGCTGCGGAACGTGGCGACCTCATCGTCGGTGACCGCTCGCAGTGGCGCCGTCGGCAGTGTGTCGATCATGAGTCGTACCGGCTGGTGGCCCTATTCCTCTTCGTCGCCGCTGTCTTCGGCGTCGGGTTCGGGCTCGTCGTCTTCCCCTGCCTCGGGTGCGTCTTCCCCTGCCTCGGGTTCGGCGGGTGTGTCTTCGGCGGGCTCGTCGGGTGTGTCTTCTCCTGCCTCGGGTTCGTCGGGTGCGTCTTCCCCTGCCTCGGGTTCGTCGGGTGTGTCTTCGGCGGCGGGCTCGTCGGGTGCGTCTTCCCCTGCCTCGGGTTTGTCTTCGGTGGGTGTGTCTTCGGCGGCGGGTTCGTCGGGTGCGTCTTCGGCGGCGGGTTCGTCGGGTGCGTCTTCGGCGGCAGCGTCTTCGGCGTCGGGCTCGTCGGGTGCGTCTTCGGCGGCCGGCTCCTTGCCGTCGCGGATGTCCTGCCAGGCCTGGACGGCCTCGCGCCAGGTGGTCTCAGCGGCGGCGAGTTCCTCGCCCCCTCGAGCCCGCTTCACGGCCTCGGAGGCCTCGTCCTTGGCGCTCTCCGCCTTGGCCAGGCGCTTCGCCGCGGCGACAGCCTGCTTCTCGGCCTCGGCGCGTCGGTTGAACAGCAGCAGGGCCTGTTGGGTGTCCTCGTCGATGTCGACCATGCCCCCATGATCGCCCGTCCGGGCCCGGGTCACACCCCTCGCGGCAAAAGGTTCCGGATCCGGCGCCTGTCCGAGCGTCGTTCCTAGAGCAGCGGTCGCACCTGTTCGCTGAAGGCGGCGAGTTGGTCGAGGTACTCGTCGAGGGTTCGGCCGCGGAACTTGAGGTGGAACACGTTGGCTCCGACGGCCCTGTCCTCGCGCAGCGATTCGGCGATCTGGTCAGGTTTGCCGGTGAGCCATGCCATCGGTAGGTCGTCGGGCGGATCGCCGATGTAGGTCCAGCCGGGCATGATCCCGATGTCGAACGAGGCGTCGTCCCGTCCGGCCTCCTCGGCGGCCCGGTGGATCGTGTCGATGATCTCCGGGTACGCATCGCGCGGGGCGCCCATGGGGATGTAGCCGTCGCCCTGCCGGCCACAACGCTTCCAGGCAGGAGCACCGGCGCCGCCCACCCAGATCGGGAGGTTGCCATTCGGTGGACCGGGCGCCACCCCGACGTCCGAGTACGAGAAGTGGTCGCCCTCGTGGTTCACGTAGGTGTCGGCCCATGCGCCCCGGACGGCGTCGATGCACTCGTCGAGGATCCTCCCCCGCTGGTGGTAGTCGATGCCCAGCGCCTCGAACTCCGCCTCGACGTGTCCGGCACCGACACCCAGGATCACCCGCCCACCGGTGAGGTGCGACAGGGTGCCGAAGGAACTGGCGGTGAGCAGCGGGTGGCGGTAGGCGGCGACCCATACCACCGACAACAGGCCGATAGACGCGGTCTGGGCGCCCAGCCAGGCCAGTGTCGCAACCGGGTCGTACCAGGTGGTGCGCATGTTGGCGGCGTACTCGTTGTCGGGGACCGCAACGTGGTCACACACGCCCACGAAGTCGAGGCCCGCTGCCTCGGCCGCCCTGGCCACCGTGAGGAGGTCGTCGGTGGTGGCGTCGTCCTCCCAGGGGTCGACCAGGGTGCGCGTCAGTGTCTGGATGGGGAGTTGGATGCCGTAGAGCGCCCCGCCTTCGGGGACCAGGTTGGCCATCGGAAACCTCCGGGTTCGTGCCCGACTCAGGATGGCACGCCGGGCCGGCGTGGGATCAGTCGGCCCCGAGTATGGCCCGGGCCCGACGTGCCACCGGCTCGTCGACCATGCCGCCGTCGACCTGGATGGCGGCGTCGCCGCGGGCGACGGCGGCCTCCCAGGCCTCGACCACACGGCCGGCCCAGGCAATCTCGGCGTCGGTGGGCTGGAAGCAGTCGTGGGCCAGCGCCACGTGGGCTGGGTGGATGCAGAGCTTGCCGGAGAATCCCAGCGCACGGGCCTCCGCGGATTCCCTGCGGAACCGCGCCTCGTCGTCGAGGCTCCGGACCACCATGTCGATGGCGTGGACGCCGCCGACCCGGGCTGCCTGTGCCACCTGCGCCCGGGCGACGGCAACCTCGTCGTTGGAATCGGTACGCACGCCGCCGAGGTCGACGACGTAGTCCTCGGCGCCGAAGTAGCACCACGCCACCCGTGGGTGGGTGGTGACGGTGCGGGCATCGACCACCCCGGCGACCGTTTCGAGCCCCGCCATGATCGGCAGGTCCGTGTGACCGGCGGCGTCGAGGGCGTCGGCGACCGCTTCGACGGCCTCGCTGGAGTCCAACATGGGCACGACCACGCCGGCGAGCCCCGGGGACAACCCGTCGGCCACGTCGTCGGCGAAGTGCCCGGTGTCGGCGGCGTTGATCCGGACCAGCAGCGGCAGGCCGGGATGCGAGGCGGTCAGGTCGGCGGTGACCTGACGGCAGATGACCCGGGCCTCGGCCTTCTGGTCGGCAGGGGTGGCGTCCTCGAGGTCGATGACGGCGGCGTCGGGTCCGCTGCGGGGCAACTTGGCGAGCACGTCGGCCCGGTTGCCGGGGGCGAACAGCACGCTGCGGAAGGGGAGCTGCGTCACCCCGTGGAGGCTAGCCCGGTGCCACCAACCGGGCCTCGGCTTCGGCGATGGCCACGTCGAGGTCGTCGATCCGGCGTTCGACTGCCGGGGTGCCGTTGGGCCCTCCCACGAAGCAGAAGACCATGTGGTGCACGGTCAGACCGGTGGCCCGGCCCAGGGCGAGGGCGTAGGCGGCACCCTGGTGCCGGTAGCGGGCGACCTTGGCGTCGAGCTCGGACTCGGTGGAGAAGGCGTCGGTCTTGTAGTCGAGGACCGTGAAGCCGTCGATGCCGTCTTCGGTCGAGCGCCACGCCAGGTCGAGATAGCCCTCGAGGAGCACGTCGTCGGTTGCGGGTACGGCCACGTAGAGCTCGCGCCAGTGCCGGGAAGCGGCAGCAGCCTGCACCGAGGGTGTGGCCAGAGCGGCGGCAACCATCGCCTCCACTGCATCGGAATCGACGTCCTCCGATGCCGCAGCCGCACGTGCATCGGCGGCGCCGTCACCCCCGAGGTCGGTGACCTCGAGGGCCTGGTGCACCGCCCGCCCGATCGCCGGACCGTGTCGTCCGGACTCGCCGTGCCATCGGTGGTCGGTCCCTTCGCCTCCTGTGTCCGGTTCGGCGGCGTCGGCCGCCAGCGACGTGGCGGCGACGGTGCGTCGCCTCTTGCCGCTGGTCCGGGCAGTGGTCAGTTCGGTCGCCCAGGTCGACTCGTCGGGGATCGGAGTTGTGTCGGGGGGAAACAGTGGCGGCAACGGCCGGATGACGGGTTCGAGAGCCAGGTGGTTGTCGATGTCGGCGGAGGCGGTGGCGAGGATCTCGGCGTTGGTCACCGTGGCGGTGTGGTCGGGCTCCTTGGCCGGGGTACTGCGGCGCAGGGCGAGGACCAGGTGGTCGCGGGCACGGGTGGCGGCGACATAGAGGAGGCGCAACCGCTCGAGGTGGTCGGCGTCGAGCAGGGCATCGGCGTGGGTCCGGTGGGCGGCGTTTGCCAACTTCTTGGTGAGGGCCACGGCGATGCCGCCCTCCTCGGGGAAGTGGACGGACATTGCGCCGCTCATGCGCTTGCTACCGAGGTCGGCGAGGACGCAGATCGGGAACTCGAGGCCCTTGGCGCCGTGCATCGTGAGTATGCGCACGGCGTTGTCGTCGGGCTCCGGGGGCACGACCTCGTCGACCCGGACGTCGTCGGCCGAGTGGAGTCGGCACCAGGCCAGGAACGACCGGAGGTCGCTGCCCCGTGTCTCGCCGAAGGCCCGTGTGGTGTCGAGGAACGTGCGGATGCGTCGCCATGCGTCGCGGGGCCGGGGCGAGCAGAGTGCCAACTCCATGGCACGTCGGTCGCGCACCAGGTGTTCGACCAGGTCGGCGGCCCCTTCCCATGGCCGGCGGGCGTGCAGGGCCGCCATCCAGGCGATGCCCTCGAGCACCGGGTGGTCGGCGGGGAGGCCGGAGGAGCCGGGGTCCTGGTGGTTCCAGCGCCCGCCCGCCGAGGCGAACTCGAACAGGTCGTCGTCGCCGCAGCCGAACAGCGGCGAGCGCAGCGCCGTGGCCAGGGCGAGTTCGTCGGTGGGGTCGTCGACGGCCCGGAGGGTGGTGAGGAGGTCGCGGACCTCGTCGGTGGCCAGGGGGTCGAAGCCCGCTTCGATGCGGTGCGGTATGCCGGCATCGGTGAGTGCGGCGGCCAGGGCATCGACCGGGGTGCGGCTCCGGACGAGGATGGCGATGTCGCCGGGTTCGCAGGGACGCCAGTCACCGCCCAGGGGTCCGCCGTCGGGGGCCGGCAGGTGTTCGTCGAAGATCGTCCAGCCCTCGGCCAGTGCCGTGCTCACG
>PVBE012917426.1_pt1 | contig 15786 bp, 9 predicted proteins | sample 1631181 | NCBI WGS metagenome assembly PVBE01 (sample SAMN08397723, study PRJNA350692) | Marine metagenome, whole genome shotgun sequencing project. | isolation source: water | place: Pacific Ocean | collected 2012-04
AGGTATCTGGGCAGGTAGTTCGGCTTGGCCAGGCGAGTGTTCCATGGGTGAAAGCCCGGCAGCACGCGCGCCGCGAACGGGTACGCCTCATGCGCGGCGGCCACGTGGTCCGCGGTGTCGACGAACCAGCGGCGCGTGTGGTCGGGGCCCTCGTGCTCGATCTCGCCTTCGCCCGCGCCGTACGTCTTCTCGGTCGCGATCCACACCTCAACGCCCGCGTCGTGGATGCCCTTCAGCCACCAGTAGTTCCCGGCCCGGCAGTCATCCTTGCCCGCATAGACGCGCGCCTCGTAGACCTGAATCAGCGGGCATCCCCACACGTCAGCGATCACCTCGCCGACCTGTCGCCCGCGGTGGTAGTACATGCCCGCAAGCCCGAACTCATCCGCGAAGCACCACGCGTCCACGTAGTCTGCGACGTCAGCGTGCTGCTCGCGGGCCGCCTCCGTGACCCCGCCGTAGTCCTCCGCGTCATAGACGACCCCGCGGAAGCCCAGCTCCTTCGCCCGCGCGTATATTTCGCGCATCTCGCGCAGCGTTGTCTGCCACGCCCGCTCACTTCGCAGGTCCTCGGGGCTGTTCACGAGGAACGTGAACGCCTCGTGCTCAGACAACCAGTAGCTGATTCCCCGTTCGCGAAAACGCTCGAAGGCCCCAGCGTCACTCCATGGAGGGAAGCCCGAGTTGTTGTTTGTCTGCGGGAAGCCGGTCTCGACGTAGTCCAGCCAGAGATCCGTCGCCCCGAGGTCGTCGGTAAGGTAATCCAGCTTGTCCAGGAAGTCCCGTTGAATGTCGCTGGCCCAGCACATGAGGTGGCGCTCAGGTTGGGCGTCTCCGGCGACGATCTCGACCTCCGCGATTGCGCCTGTCGGCCCGCCACCCGCGAATTCAAGCTGCACGCATCGCGCTACGGATGGCGGCGTTTCGACATCCGTCACAGCCCCCGCGCGCGTCATCGCCAGGTTCACGGGCCTGCCGAGCAGCGGGCGCAAGTGCTCCGGGTCGGGACCTGCGCTCACTTCGCGTAGCCAGACCAGCCGATCGGTCTCCGCCGAGGTGATCCTCACAGCCGTGACCACGCGCGCCTCGCCCAGATCGAGCGTGATCGACGCCCCGCCGTTGCCCCACTCGAACGTGAACGCCGTCGCCGGGTCGCCGTCGATGGCATGCTCGGGATTCGCAACCACGCCGCTCTTGGCCTCAGCCGAGATCACGCGCGGCTGGGCCGAAGCGGGGGAGAGGGCGCCAAGCATTACCACTGCCTAGAGGTGTCCCATGCGCTTCACCCCAGCCCCAGCGACAGCGTTACTGTACGCCTATCCGCCATGCTGCGGGCGACAGCCTCGGTGAACTCCATGTACTTGACGCCATCCTCGAAGGTGGTCAGCCGGATCGATTCGGTGCCCCGGATCGCTCCGATGAACTCCTCCTCCACGCGCCACTCCTCCGCCAAGTCATCCGGGATCTCGACGGGCACGAGTCCATCGTCGTCCTTCCCGCCCAGCGTCAATTCATCACCACTGAGCCGCAAAGTGCCCTCGCTGCCGAAGATGAAGACCTCATTCGGTCCCGCATGGCCCGTCACGCTCGAGCACTGTACGTGCATCTGCGCGCCGCAAGCCATTTCTGCTACTACATCGACATGCTCGGGGATCCGCACCGAGGTCATCGAACCATCTTCACCCGCGCGCATCTTCGCGAACGTCCTGCCCATGGCACTAACCTCGGTTGCCTCGCCGACCCACCGCATCACCGCCTCGTACCAGATCCCCATGCTCATCACGTTCAGCCCGCTCAGATCCATGTCCTGGCGCCACGTGAGTGGCGCGTCTCGGTCCAGGAAACCGGCGCCGGCGCGGATCTCGATGGCGAGGATCTCCCCGAGGGCGCCGTCAGCGATGAGTTTCTTGATCATGGCGTCCACCTTCAGCGTCATCGGTGAAGGCACGATCTGCGCGACGAGGTCCCGATTGGCCTGCGCGGCTTGCAGCATCACGCGCGCCTCGTCAGCATTCATCGCCATCCGCGCTTCGCACATCACGTGCTTGCCCGCCTCAAGCGCCGCCACGGTCGCGCGGCAATGCAGGTAGGGCCACGTGCCGATGCAAATCGCGTCGAGGGCCGGGTCCTCGACCGTATCCATCCAGGTTGCGTGGATCCTCCGGATCCCGAACTCGTCGGCAACGCGTTGAGACGACGCGATGCTGCGGTTGCAGACGCTGCTGACCTCCACGCCCTCGATTGCCTGCAGGCCGGGGATGTGCCTTGAGCGAGTGTTGCCGCCCGCGCCAATGATGCCTACCCGAATCGTCTCCGCGCTCATGTGGTGGACCTCCTCGATGCGATGGACCTCAGATTAAGCGCGCCCGCGAACCCGTCCTCCATCGACGGTGTTGAACGGGACACGCGCGCAAGCAGAAGTGACACGAAGGTGGTCCCGAATCGAGCCGACCGTAGCCGTCTTTGAGCCATATCCATTCGCCGTAGGCCAGAAGATCCGTCTCGACGCCGGCCCGAGACAAGGCGATTGGGAGGTCATCGGGCTTACGGATCGAAAAGTCACGCTTCGTTGCCCAATCTCGGGTAAGGAATTCGAGTGGAATCGGTTCTGTTACCTCGTGCAAGAGCGCGAGAACGAGGAGTGGCCCAAAACAGACTGACGACTCGGGAGAAACCGATGGCGCTCGCGTGTTCTGGTGATAGAAGAATTCGAAAGGAGTCGTGGTAATGGCGACGACAGACAACCTACAGGACGCGTTTGCCGGCGAGAGCCAGGCAAACCGCAAGTACCTTGCATTCGCGAAGAAGGCGCAAGCCGATGGACTCCCCCAGGTGGCGAAGCTGTTCCGTGCCGCCGCACACGCCGAGACCGTACACGCCCACGCGCATCTGCGCGTGCTTGACGGCGTAGGCACGACCTCGGAGAACGTGGCCGCCGCCATCGAAGGCGAGGGCTTCGAGTTCAAGGAGATGTACCCGAAGATGCTGCAGGAGGCGCAGGCCGAGGGCAATAACGCTGCCATCACCTCCTTCGCCAACGCGCTGGCGGTCGAGGAAGTCCACCACACCCTCTACAGCGAGGCTCTGGCAGCCGTCGACGCCGGCAATGACCTGTCGGCGAAGGCGATCCATGTCTGCGAGATCTGCGGGAACACGCTGCACGAGGCCCCGGATACCTGCCCCGTCTGTGGCGCTTCCGGCGACAGTTTCACCGAAATCTGCTAGTCTGCTCCGAAGCCAAGAGCGAACGCGAGAACCCCTCCGGATGGAGGGGTTCTTTGCGTTTTCAGTCAGCCCGATACAGTCTCACTTCGCAGGCGCGCATCGGCTGGTTGCTTCTCGGCGCGCCGGTGAAGGTGATGCGCACTCGATCTGTCGTCACCGGTTCGAACTCGTGGACGCGCCGCCGCAGCGCGTTGTCCTCGATCGTCGCTATCCGCCTCCACTCATCCCCGCCGGGCACCGCGATGTTGTAGAAACTCGCCGCCATTTGCTCCGTCTGGAAGGTGATGTGCAGCGTGTCGAAAGTCCTTGGCCCGCCGAGATCCAGTTCGATCCAGTGCGGCGGAGCCTCTTCCGGATCCGGCCCCCACGAGTGCGGAGTGCCATGCACCGCCCGATTCCATCCATCAACCACGCTGTCAGGCGCTAGATCCACCTGCCCCGGGCGCTCCCATCCGCCCGGCGGCGCCGATTCGCCTCCGGGGTGGAGCCTGTGCCGGTAGCAATGACTCATCGGCGTCCAGTTTGGCCCCCCGTAGGCCCGCCACGTGCCCTCCGGGAAGTACTCGTACAGCTCCCACTTCAGCCCTGGCGCAGCAGGCAACCATGCCCAGTAGATGTCGCCCGGCCTCAGATCCGCGCTCAGGCCAAAGCTCACCCAGCCCGCGCTGTGGGTGGGCGCGGTACCCGTGGCCGTCGCGATGTCGTCGGTCGATCTGAACTCGCCCAGCTTCTTCGCCTTCCGGAGCCTCAGCGTCAGTTCGACTGGGGTTGGAGTCTCATTACGGAGGTACAGGTCCACAGCGTCCAGCCGATCATGTTCCGCCGTGAACATGAATGCCCGCGATGTGGTGAGGTCGTGCACCGTGCCCTGATTCGGGAGCTTCTCGGCCGTAGCCGGGTCGTCTACTTGCGCCACGCTCGAGGCCGTCACGGTGGCCCCGAGCGCCAGGTCATTCGCGTCCTGATTGGGCACCCCCATCACGTACGCCCCGTCACGCAGCAAGCTCTGCTGCAGCTCGGCGAGGTGCTTGTTGTAGACGCCCCTGGGCGTCGCGCCGTGCTCGTTGGCGACGGCCGCCGCAGTCCCGACTGCTTGCCCCATCAGCGCCGTCGTCCGCATGACCCGCACGCCGCCCAGCGCCACGTGGCTGACCGAGATATCGCGACCTGCCATGAAGAGATTGCTGACGTTTCGCGAGTAGAGCGATCGGAGTGGGATGCTGATCTTCTGGAAGTAGGCGTGGTAGTACTGGTTGCCCGGCGTCCAGAAGCCCTGGGGGTGATGCACGTCGATGCTCCAGCCGCCATACGCGACGCTGTCGGGATGAACGGTCTTCTCCTGGTAGTCCTTCTGCGTGAGGATGTAGTCGCCCATCAGCCTGCGCGACTCGCGCTTCCCGGCGATATGGTTGATCCAGACCAATTCGCGATTGCGGTTCGCATCCGCATTCTTCGGATCGTGGTTCTTGGCGTAGTCCCATAGGCCGACGTGGACGCGGAACAGTTCGTCGCGGATCATCTCCGCATCCGTGATCCGGTCGTAGATCCCGCCAATCTCGACCCACCACGTGTGTCTCACCGCGCCTAAGGGGTCGCTAGGCCTTCGGCCGCCGCCACGCGAGAGATCCCCAAAGCTCACCGGCGGCTGGTCGCCGGGCGTGTGGATAGCGCCCATCGGATTGCCCTCGAAGTCCTCGGGCGATTCCCAGCTGTACGCCCAGGCGGGGCCCTCGAATTCCACCGGTCCATCGCGGTCGACGATTCTCGCGTTGTAGAGCGAGCTGCTCATGCCTTTCTTATCGGCCTTCGGCGGCGCCAGCGGCTCGTTGAACTCCCTGCGGGCCTCGCGCCCCTCGCGGAAGTCGGCTCCGGCCCAGAACCCAATCCACCCGTCGCCCGTGCAATCAGCGAAGAGGGCTCCCGCGAACTCGGTTCGTTCTCCGGTATGGACATCCATCGCGATCACCGATGCGATGGTATCCTTGTCGGCCATCCGCACGCTGATGGCGCGCGTGTTGAGATGCAGATCCACGTTCGCCTCGGCGCGCACGACCTGCTCGAACAAGTCCGATCGCCCGCCCTCGCGCGGACCTGGATTGAGTTCAGCTATGATCCCCGTCTCGCCCGGATCGAGCGGCTCGCGGCTCTGGTCACCGCCCGGCGGCACGGCGACCTCGCTCGACGCGTTCCCTCCGAGCACGGGCCGGTCTTGGATTAGCGCGACCTTCAGCCCATGCCTGGCCGCCGCCACTGCCGCGGAGCACCCCGCCAGCCCGCCGCCCGTCACCACCAGATCGTACGGCCCGAGTTTGCGGATGTTCTGGCTCATGCCGCCGTAGGCGATGCGCTGCTCCAGCAACTTCGAACCGCCATTCGCCGGACGCTTCTCCGTCGTCAGGACCACGGCGTCACAGCGTCCCCACCAGCCGCCAAGGTCGTGGAGACCTACCTCGATTTGGCCTTCGCTCAGCTCGAAGACGCCCCCATCCGCCCATTCCCACTTCCCGCTGCCTCGGCCGAATGCTGTGGCGGAGGGCTTCCCGTCGATGCTCACCTCAAACGTCCCTGGCGAGTGCTCTGGTAGCCAGTCCTTGCACCGCACCCAGAGGCGGTGTTCCCCGCCGCCGACGGTCGCCGTCGTCACCGCGTCATCAACCGGCCGGCCCACCCCGTGGGCCAGCATGTACGGCGATCCCATGATGTCGACAAACTGGGGATCGCTCACCCATCCACCGGGATCAGCGAACTGCTCCGCTTCCAGCCAGATGACGTCCGCATGCCCCGCAATAGCGGTGAACACGCTCAATGCAGCCAATAGCGCCGTTCGTCCCATGTCGAATCCTCGCGTAGCACCGGTGCCCCCGCCGGTGCATCTGAACGTCAATGAGTCGCCACTTCGTTCCGCAGCGTCGGAGGCCCTCTCGCCGTCTCAGCCGAACCACCACGGCATGCCCGCCCCGGACTTCGTAGGACAGGCGTCCTCGCCTGTCCACTCGCTGAGTAGGAGAGACTTCATGCGCGCTCTATCCGCCGCTGGTGCTGCCCTCACGCTGCCCCACGCCGCAACGAGGGCCGACATGCCTGCTGAGCAACCGAACATCGTCCTCATCATGACGGATGACCAGGGGTATGGCGATCTCGGATGCCATGGCAACGACGTCATCGACACGCCCAGCGTCGATCGATTCTCGACGCAGGCCATCGAGATGACGGACTTCGCCGTCTGCCCCGTCTGCGCGCCGACCCGCGCGGGGTTGATGACCGGGCGGCACTGCTATCGCACCGGCGTCTGGGAGACGTATCGCGGCGGCGAGACGCTCCGGCTCGATGAGGTTACCATCGCCGAGTGCCTCCGTGATGCGGGCTACGAGACGGGCATCTTCGGCAAGTGGCATCTCGGCGATATCTACCCCTGGGTGCCCTCGAATCAGGGCTTCAATGATGGCCTCTACTTCCGTCACGGCAACTGGCCCTACTACGACGTGCCGATTGAGCGCAACAACCAGCCGGTCGACAACCCCGGCTATCTCACCGATGTCTTCACCGACGCGGCCATGGAGTTCATTGAGAAGAACCAGGACGGTCCCTTCTTCTGCTACGTGCCCTACAACGCGCCTCACGCGCCGCTGCAGATGCCTCAGCACTACGAGGACAAGTACATGGCGATGGATCTCGACGAGAACACGGCCAAGTGCTACGGCATGATCGAGTGCATCGACGACAACGTGGGCCGCCTGCTCAAACGCGTTGACGAGTTATCTCTGACCGACAGCACGCTCGTCATCTTCATGACTGACAATGGCCCCCAGTGGCCGCGCTACAACTGTGGCCTGCGCAACGTCAAGGGCAGCGTCTACGAGGGCGGAATCCGAGTCCCGTTCTACGCTCGCTGGCCCGAGCATTTCCCCGCGGGCGCGAAGTGCGACAGCATCGGCGGCAACATCGACCTCCTGCCGACGCTCCTCGACGCTGCCGGCGCGCCGCTGCCCACCGCCCACAAGCTCGACGGCATCAGCCTCATGCCCCTGTTGACAGGTGAGGTGGACCGCCTGCCGGATCGGATGATGTTTCACCACTGGCAGCGCTCGATGGCGCCCGAGAAATACCCAAACGGCGCTGCCCGCACGCAGAAGTGGAAGCTGGTGAACGGGGAAGAGCTGTACGACATGGAGTCTGATCCCGGCGAGACCACCGACCTCGCCGCCGATCACCCCGACCTCGTCCAGGACCTGTCCGCGGCCTATGACGAGTGGTGGGACGATGCCAGCACGGAGCGCGGCTTCGTCCGCCTGCCCGTGCCGATCGGCACCGACGGCGACAATCCTGCCAAGCTCATCGCTATGCACGCTTACATCGATGGCGACGCGCGCTACCAGTACGGAGGCCTGCTGCAGGATCGCATCATGGACTGGGAGAGTACGGACGACGTGATCTACTGGGATGTCGATGTCGAGACGACCGGCACTTACGAAGCCTCCCTCGAATATCGCGCCGCCGATGCGTCCCAGGTTAGCCTCACCGCCGCCGACCAGACCCTTGAGGCCGACGTCGTTGCCACCGAGGGCCGGGATTGGACGAGCCTCCCTATCGGCACGCTCAACCTCACAGCCGGCCCGGTGAAGCTCTCCGTTCAGGCCTCATCAATCACCGGCAACTCCGTCATGGACCTACACGAGATCAGGCTGAAGCTGCTTGGCTAACCGCCATCCATGTAGCAGGGGCTTCAGCAGGGAAACTCCGCGAGTTTCCACGACGCCGTTCCCCAGGGGAGCCAAACCCATGCTCAAGTGCATCGCCATCGTCGCGTGCCTCACCTTTGCATCCGTCGCCTTCGCAGGCGCGCCGCTCAGACTGCCCGACGACCGGCCGTTCGTCGGGGTCTACTACTTCGGCCACTGGTGGGCGCCGTGGACGACCGATGACGATCGGATTCGCAAGGATTGCGAGGGGCTGAGGAAGATGGGCGTCTCCGTGCTCTGCACCGACCACGAGTGGTCGCAGGCCATCGATGGCGACTGGAAATGGCTCGACCGCGAGCACCGCATCGCCAAGGAGACGGGCGTCCAGATTCTCCCGTGGCTGAGCCTGAAGTGCTGGGGCGATGTGGCTAACGAGGATCGCATGGCGCTGATGAAGGAGTGGTATGGCGTCGATCTCGCCCGGACGGAGGTGCAGGACGGCTCGCCGGGCGGCCTGCTGCTGTGGGATGAGGAGACCATCAAGGCCGGCGCCGCGTATGCCTCCGAGTACATCGACCGCTACCGCGACCAGGCGCTGCTGCACGTCATGTGGGATGGCGAGGCACGGCCGGTCGTCGCGCTCAGCGTTGAGTTGGCTTGGCTCGGTGGCTTCGACGCGTTGACAACGGAGCGCTTCCGCACGTGGCTCCGCGCCCGCCACGGCAGCTTGAAAGCCATCAACGAGGCGTGGGGGACAAGCTTCACCCGCGTCTACCAGATCGATCCTAAGGACACGACCGTCTTCGACTACGCCAACCACCAAGCGGGCGTGTCGAAGCACCCGCAGGCCGTTGAGGATCACATCGAGTTCCGCTCGCAGACGATCTCTGAGTCCCTCGGACGCCAGGCGGAGTTGCTCCGGCAGACACACCCCGATGTCCTCATCCTCGCCGAGTTGCCCTACCAACTCGCGAGCCAGCACGAGCACGCTGAGGCGTACCGAATCGCCTATGCGGCCAATCCGTCCTGCACGCGTTCGGCCGACATCCTGTTCTTGCGCTGCACGGGTCCTCTGAACCAGAGCGAGGCCGAGTACCTGGCGGAGTGGATGGCTGACACGGGCCAGCCGGTCATCCTGACCTACCGCACGTATAGCGACTGGTGCAACGAGCGCACGCTATCTGAGACCCGCAAGTCTGCCAAACTGTATGGGGAGCAGGCCGCGCAGTGGGGGAACGGCTTCGGCTTCTACTCATACAACGAGATGGTGGATACCCACCTCGCGCCATCCCGGCCCGAGGACACGGGGCACAACGGGCCCCTCACGCCGGAGCAGTCGGAGCGCGGGCTGGATCTGATGGGCCGGATGATTGGCACCTATCTCCGGAACGCCGCCCCACGATCCCGGCAGGATCGGGTAAGAAGGAGGGGAGGCAACAACTAGCAGTAGCATCGCGGAGGGAGCGAGGTCTGATGGGAGCGGTGGATGTGCTGAAAGCAGCACAGCATATGGAAAGACGCGGTCGTGATTACTACCTGCTTCACGCCGAGCGCGCCAAAGGGTCACACCTGTCTGGGCCGCTGACGACCCTTGCCGGCGATGAGGATAAGCACGTCGGCACGATTGGCCACTTGTACGAATCGCTACGTGAAGGCGAGACATGGCCAGCCGTGCCGGAGGATGTTTTGCCGCCAACCGTGATAGCTCAGGCGGTGGATTACATTGTGGATGCCGGTGGCGCGGGATTCACGTCGGGTTCCGCGCTAAAGGAAGTCTACGAGCACGCCTACGACTTCGAGCGCCGGGCTCTGGAGTTCTACACTCGCGCGGCGCGTGAGTCGACAGACCCGAAGCTGGTGCAGTTTCTGAAGTTCCTCGCCAATGTCGAGCAGCTTCACGTCGCCGGCATCAAGAGACTGCTGATGCGCGCCGAGGGGAACGGCGAAACCGTGTAGGCGCGGCGCGACTGTGCTCCGGGGCAACGACTCCGTGGCGCCCAACGTTGTCCTCAGTGAAAGGGGCCAACGCCATGGACGTCGCAGATCTACTGAAGACCGCCCAAGGGCTCGAGCGCCGAGGCCGGACCTACTACATGGAAGCCGCCGAACGAGTGTCTGATCCCGTGGTCAAGGCAGTCTGCGTAGCGCTTGGTCGCGACGAGGAGGAGCACGGGGAGATTGTCAACCTGTTCTACGCGGCATTGGAGAAGACGGAAGATTGGCCGAAGCCGGCGGATCTCGACTCCCAGCCAAAGTCAGCGCGCGAGCGGCTCGATGAGATCGTCGGCGACACGGCGGGCGCGATAAGTCCTGGTGATTCCTACATGGATGTCTACCAGTCTGCGCTGGAACTGGAGCGGGAGACGCTCGTCTTCTACAAGAAGGGCGAGGCGTCCACGGACGATCCGGCGCTGATCAAGTTCTTCCGGTACCTATGGCACACGGAGAAGACTCACGCTGAGATGCTACATGCCTTGCTTGAGGCGACGCGCCAGGCCGCCGAAGCGTAGCCCGAGCAGCCTGCTCACGCGTGCTTCTCGGCCGCCTCGATCGCCATTCGGGCCCATTCCCGGATGCGATCGGGGTGGCCGTGTAGCGATTGCACCTCGCGTAGCACCACCTGATAGTGACTCCCCTTCAGCCTCCGCATGCCCTCGTCCAGGTGTTCCCGCATCCTCGTCGTGTCGTCCGGCATCATGACCTCCGCCGCGGGCTGACGCCACATAATCGTGTACTCCGTCCCGCACTCGTCGACCACTCTCTCGAGATCCGTCCACGCCGAGCAAACGAAGACCCGCAGATTCGGGATGCGCTGCACGATCTCGATCTTCTGGGTGAGATCCTCGCAGCACCCATACCACACCGCGCCGAACTGCTGGAAGATGGGGATCTGGTAGTTCAGGAGGAACTCTTCCTGCATGGCGGGCGAGACTTCCTGGAATTCCTGACTGTTCGCACCGGTCCACGTGTTGTGCAGCCGGATCTGCCCCTCGCCGGGGTCGCCGTTGGGAACGTCGCTGCACTGCATCGGCTCATGGTGGTTGGTCGTCAGCAGGCCGGTCGCCTCAGCCGCCCGAGATGCGGCGAGCACGCCCTCCGTCAGCTTCGCCATGCACCGATGCACGCGCTCCGGGCAGAACGCCAGATCCTCCAGCATCGGCTGCATCCCGCGCAGCTTGTCGAGCAGCGTCCCTAGCTGAGGCCCGAGCGGCGGCGCGCACGTCAGCCGCACCGGCATCGCGTCGCCGAGGATCTCTTGCATCGCCTCGACGCCGCGCTCCGTGCGCTTGGCGTTGTAGCTGAAGCTCGGCACGGTGACCTTGTCGTAGTCTTCCGGCTCCTTGATCGGCGGGTCGTACCGGAATCCGCCCAAGTCCGTCCCATCAACCTGACCGGGGATTCTCACGCCCCACACGTGCTCGCTATCGCAGTCAAACGCCGCCCCGACGCCCCACCACGGCTCGGCGATGTGGTCGTCGCCGACCCACTCCTTATACAGGTGCTGCCTGAAGGCGTGCTCGATGCTTCGACAGGTTGCGTCCTCACACTCCATCTTGTCGGGGGTGAGGATCTCGCTCCAGACAGCGGCCGGCCGGCACCACACGGGCGCGCGGTCGCCGCTGCGCCGCTCATTGGCGTTGCGCCAGCGCCGTCGCCTCGCCTCGTATCCGTCGCTGAGCGCGAGTTCCATGACTTGGTGGGCAAGGCTGCGGACAATGTCGAGGTCTTTGGCCGGCGCGGATGGCATGGCGTGTCTCCTGGCGTGACTGTTGCCAGGGGAGTTTCTCCGTCAACACGCCAGGCCCTGCGTTCCTGCGGCTTCCCCTCAAGCAGGGCTCCGGCCGTGTTCGCGGAACCTCGGTCTACTCCCACATCGGAGGTGCGCCTTGATTCGTCGCCTGCCGCTCGCCCTCGCCCTGCTGGTGCTCGCCGCACCGGCGCTGGCCAACACTCGACCCCGTGTCAACCTCTCGGGCAGTTGGCGGTTCCAACTGGACCCCGACAGAATCGGCATCGACGGCGAGTGGCCCTCGCGGCCCCTAGTCGACTCCGGTCCCATCACGGTGCCCGGATGCTGGGAAGCGCAAGGCTACGGCGACGAGACCTCAGATGCCCTGCGCGAGTTCACCGGCTGGGGATGGTACCAGCGATTGGTCCGCGTTCCCGCCAAATGGCGGGACGGGGGGCGGGTCATGCTGCATTTGGGGCCCGTCCACCGCTCGGCAAAGGTGTGGGTCGGACCCGACCTCGTCCACGAGCACTTCGGCTACGTCACGTCCTCTGAGGTTGATATCACCGACGCCGTCGCCTTCGGCCGTCAGGTTTCCCTGACGGTTCTCGTTGACAACGAGCACCACGTCGAAGTGGACGGCCTCGCCGGCTGTTACGATACATACGATTTCATCAAGTGGGGCGGCATCTACGGGCACTGCTGGATCGAGTTGCGTCGCGACGCTCATCTCAAGGATCTGTTCGTCCGAGTAACTGATCGGCGTGGGTCCGCGCGAATTAGCGCAACCGTAGTCGGCGACCCGGCCAACTGCACCGTGCGGTGCGCGATTCGTGAGGTCGGTGGCGAGGGGGGCTACGAGTATGAGTCAGGCATCGAAGGAGCGCGCGCCGTCGAGTTGGACGTCCCCATCCCCGGCGCCAAGCTCTGGTCGCCCGAGACGCCTCATCTCTACGACGTTACGCTCGAGTTGCTCCGGGACGGCAAGATCATTGATTCCGTGTCTACCCGCACGGGCTTCCGAGAGATCGAGATCCGCGGCAACGATATCTATGTGAACGGACATCGGACGTTCCTGCGCGGCTACGGGGATGACGCCTGCTTCCCGCAGACCATCGCGCCGCCCGCGCAGAAGCGCTTCTGGCTCAATCGCTTCCGCATCGCCAAGGACTACGGCTTCTTTTTCGTCCGCCACCACAGCCATACCCCCGTCCAGGAGTACTTCGACGCCGCCGACGAGATCGGCATGTTGATCCAGCCCGAACTCCCCATCGCGTACGAGAACCACATCCACAATGCCACCGACGCCGCGAAGCAGCTCTTCAGCGATCAATGGCGCGACACTATCCTTCAGTACCGCAACCACCCGTCGCTGATGATCTGGTGCATGGGCAATGAGGCGTGGAACTCCCACCCGTTGGCCGACGATCTCTACGCGATGGCCCACGACCTCGATGGCACGCGGCCCGTCTGCGATACCGATGGTGTGCCACGCAACCCCTACGCGACCGGCGGCACGCGCGACACGCTCGATGTCCACCACGTGCAGTTTTCCGAACACGTCATCCCCTGGGGCGAGAACACCGGCAAGTACGAGATCGACGCCGTCCCAGCCAAGCCCGTAACCGTGCACGAGATGGGTAATTTCGTGGCGTTCTACGACGCCCGGGACGCGCGCCACTACACGGGCCTGACGAAGCCCTCGTGGCTGGTCGAATCAGGCGAGCGCGACCCGGTTGCATATCGCTCCCATCGGGAAGAGAACGCGCGGATGTGGGTGGTCCGCCAGCTCGGCGAGCCGTGGTTGATCGAGTGGCGCTCGGACCGCGTGCCGGAAGATCCGCGTGATCGAGTCGTCTTCCACTTCACTGCCGCTACCGGGTACCGGCCCGAGCCATCCGGCTTCTTCACGCTTCATCTCAACGGCGAGGCGCTGCTCCGGTTCAACTTGCCGGAGGAAGGCTCGGCATCGTGGAAGTCCGATGATGGGCAGTCTGAGCTGTCCTTCGACGTGCGCGAATCGGGCGTCGATCAGTTCGGCGTCATGGCCCTTTCGGTCCCCGCGTCCCTCGCGGCGGGCGAGCCCGCCAAGCTCAAGGTCACCGGCTCGGCGTCCGCGTCTCAACGGTGGTTCGGTCTGTACGATTACACCGACACGCCTCGGCCCGGTGGCGACGACGCGACCCATGTCAACGGGTTCGCTGAGATGCTCCGCTGGGAGACCGACGAAGCCAGCTCCGTCGCGGGTCTCGCCGAGCGCCATGGCACGATCGCGATGCTCCCGACCTTCGTCGAGAACTCCCGCAAGCTGCAGGCGCTCTGTCGGAAGCTCAACACCGAGGCCGCCCGCCGCAGTCCCGAGATCGATGGCTACACGTTCTGGTTGCTCCAGGACTACTGGAAGGGTGGGCAAGGGCTCCTGAACCAGTTCTACGAGCCCAAGGGGATCAGTATCGAGGAGTCGCTCAAACGCAACTCCGCGACTGTCGTCCTCCTCGACCGCGAGAGCTGCGAGGTGGATGCCGGAGGGCGCCTCACGCCGACTGCCGTCGTTAGCCACTTCGGTCGCGAGCGTCTCGACGCTCCGACGCTCCAGGTGTCGCTTGTGGGCGAGTCGGGGCGACCGCACCACACGCAGACCATCGCCCTGGATCCCATCCCCGCTGGCACGGTAGCCGAGATCGCTGACCTAAGCGTGCCCGTTCCCACAGTGGAGGAGCCGACGAAGCTCGCGCTTCATCTTACCCTCGTCGATGGCGAATTCACGCGCGCTAACGAGTGGGACTACTGGGTCTTCGCTGACGTCGCCCCGCTGCCGGCACCAGGCCGCGTTGCCGCCATTGGGGGAGCGTGGATGGCCGATCTTCACCCCGGCATCCGCACGCTCGCTTACGGCGAGGCGGCTCCCGATGATGTCGGCGTCCTCCTCGCCGGCTCTCTGTCTCGCCCGGTGCTCGCGGAACTGGATTCCGGGACGCCCGTCCTGCTGCTGTCGCGCGGAGCGTTCATCGGCGACGGGCTGCGTTTCAAGTCTCCGTGGTGGGTCCCCAATCCCAGTGACAGCAACCTCGGCACCATCATCTCAGACCATCCTGCTCTGGACGGCTTCCCGCACGAAGGCTGGTGCGACCTTGCGTGGTATCCGATGATCGAGGGGTCCAGGGCTGCCCGCCACAGCGGGGCACTGTCGGGCGTTCCGCCGATTATTCAGTCGATCGATCTCCCGCTCCGTCAGCTCACTCGGTCCCTGCTGTTCGAAGTAGAAGTGGGGGAGGGGAAGCTCCTCGCTTGCTCGCTGAATCTCACTCGCAAGGTCCTCACGGACAGCAGCGCCGCCCGGCATCTCCTGGCCGGCCTCCTGCGCTACGCCCTCAGCGATGAGTTCGCTCCGAGCGCCCAACTCACCGTCGACGCCCTCCGCCAAGCCATAGCCACGCCAGATTTCATCGACTCCACCCTCGTCGAGGGCTTCTCGCGGGTGGTCGCTGCCTCGCCCGATCCCCACAGCGGCCAGACCTCTAGCGAACCCGCGATCGGACTCTCCGCTCGCGGTGAGCGCGTCGCGACCTGGTTCGCCCGCGAAGCCGACGACTCGCGGTTCGTGACCTGGCAGACGGCCGCCGTGCCCGAGGCGCTCGCGGCCGGGACGGTTACCTTTGCCTGGACCGGTGTGCTGGGCTGGCTCCCAGAACCCGAGGGGGTGCTGCGACTGCACGTCGGTGAGGCGCCGTTGCTGGACTTTCATGTCACCAACGCGGACGCCGAATGGTCCTCCGATGACGGGGCCGCGAGTCTCCGGTTCACTCCGGCCGCCCACAATGGATCGGACACGTCAGGTACCTTCGCCCTGACCGTTCCGTTCTCGATGGCCACGCCTGGTCAGCCGGTCACGTTGACCGTGCGCGCGTACGGAGGATCGAATCGCTGGTTCGCCGTGCAGGAGTACAGCGACACTCTCGACTGGCTCCTCGGCTTCCACTAGAGCCGGTCTCGGGCTCCGCAGTCGCCCGTCACCCGACAGGTTGGTCAGCTAGACCCGCATTGCCCATATGAGCAGGGAGGTTTTCGGTAGAGGTGCCAAGAAACTGGCCTCAGAGCATCGCAGCGGGCATCGCAGCAATGATCGCCGGAGGCACCGCATGGGTGAAAGCC
>PVBE011490676.1_pt1 | contig 15785 bp, 16 predicted proteins | sample 1631181 | NCBI WGS metagenome assembly PVBE01 (sample SAMN08397723, study PRJNA350692) | Marine metagenome, whole genome shotgun sequencing project. | isolation source: water | place: Pacific Ocean | collected 2012-04
ACTCAGCCAACTAAACGACCAAGGGCTCGTCAGAGAATCACGCTCCGTCGAACATGACGCATCAGCCGTTTTGCGTATAGACTATGAGGATGACGCCTGGATACCAGGGTCGTCAGGAGTTGACTGCCATCTGCGCGTGCTTAAAAACAGACACGGCAGAACTGGCAGCGTCTCACTAACATTTGAGCGTAGACACCAGCGGTTCGTTGAGAGGATATACGAATGAGCACCCAAAACCCAACAGTCCTATCCCTTGGTGGAGGCGTTAACTCCACCGCACTGCTTATCGGCCTCGTGCAAAAATGCACGCCTCCAGACCTCATCCTCTTCGCAGACACCGGGGCGGAACATGAGCGCACATATGTTCACCTCGACGAAATGGATGCATGGCTCGCAAAACAAGGCATGGACCCGGTTGTCAGAGTGAATAATGCTGCTAGAGAAGGCTTCCCACACAAGTCACTCGAAGACGAATGTATCAACAACAAAACACTCCCATCCCTAGCGTTTGGCTTTAAAGGCTGCTCCGTTAAGTGGAAACGCCAACCCATGGATCGATACGTCAAAACCTGGGAGCCCGCCATTAAACACTGGGAGGCTGGTGGACGAGTTACCAGACTTATCGGCATTGATGCTGGCGAAAGACATCGAGGGCAGATTCCTGATGACAACAAGTTCGTCTACAAGTTCCCGCTGATTGACTGGTATTGGGGACGCGACGAATGTATCGCAGCTATCGAAGGTGCTGGCCTGGAGCCTCCAGGCAAGTCGGCCTGCTGGTTTTGTCCCGCATCGAGGAAGTGGGAAATCATCGAACTGGCAAACAAGAGACCTGACTTATTTGAGAGAGCCGTAAAGATGGAGCACAATGCAAAGTCAGCCCTCTCAACCGTGCGAGGGTTGGCAAGAAACCTGTCGTGGGAAGAGATTGTGGATGCAGACAGACGACAGGTTAAAATGCCATTCTTTATGGCACCATCAGAGCCGTGCATGTGCTTCGATGGTGAGGAATAGTAGGAGGCAGACATGACACCAGAAGAATACAATCTAAGAGAATTTGAAAAGGGTAACCTTACCCATATCATGATCGCGCAACTTGTCGAGTTCTGGCAAGGATGCAAAAACCTGGAACCAGATGGCAAGTGCGGACCAGACACACAACAAAGCCTCATCGACTCAATGTTCGAAGGCGATGGTGTCGATATCGGACCACTCGCAGCAGCAGCCCTCGAAATTGCACGCCGCGAAATCGGGTACGGCGAAGAAGGTGGAAACAACTCGGGTATGCATGTCGCCAAGTATCATCGCATCGCTGACGATGGAAATGATGACGACGATGGCGCATGGTGTGCCGCATTCGTTTCATACTGCTTTGAAGAAGGCGCAAAGCAAATCGGTATCGAAATGCCGTTCAAAAGAAGCGGTGGGGCCAAAAGGCTCTTCAGCAATGTCACCGTCACTGGCGCAAACGTACAAGATCCCAAACCCGGTGATGTCGTCCTCTGGGATAGAGGTGCCCCCGGCTCATGGCAAGGGCACATCGGCATTGTCGAATCAGTGTCCGATGGCATACTGCACACAATCGAAGGCAATGTCGGCTCATACCCGGCAAAAGTAAAACGACTTAGCTACGACATGCATGACCTACTACTCGGCACTGGTAGCCGATGGGAAGGCTTTGCACGATGCGCCGAAACTGGCTCATGGGTCGAAGTACACGCATACATAGGAGAGTAATGTGAGCGACGAACAAATCAAAAATGATGACTTCATCACGGCAATCGAAGAAGGTGAGTCAACACAACCACCCGGAGGAATGATATGGGGCAGCTTCTATGAAACAGTCTCTTCCATCAAAGACTCACTCAAAGTCACCCATGACGTTGCTAATGGCACGGAGACCTCCCTCACGTTTAACCAAAGCGTCAAGGCCCTCCTTCTTATTACCAGAGAAGAACTCACAACTACGGCAAAACTGGCGGGTACTGATTCTTATATCGAGAGTACCCCAAGTCTCCATGCTGCCGTCTCACTGGTAAGGGGCGCACTACACGTCCTCGAATCAAAGCCTGATGACACCGATGCCGTTAGACTGATTGTAGAATTCTTAACTGCTGCTTCTCAAGTTATGGGGATGGATGATGAAGGCGACGGCTGCGACGTTCACAAAGCAATGTGCGGGCGGATTATCCGTGACTGGGACGTCGCTACCGAAAAGGAAGCGCAGCACTAAGTCATTCAAAGATAGCAGGCTATTCAAGCGCATCAGTAGCTACCCAGCTAGAGATGGCGCAAAGCCATGCCACTTTTGTGACTCAGAGCTATACCAGTACGACAAACGCACAGACTTCTGCTGGGCTCCAGAATGTATGACCAAACTGGTCCTGGGCCTACGAAAGCAAAAGCCAAAGCTCGAAAGTGTACTGCTGCAAATTGCAGAGCTTATGCGCTCCGATATCAAGGATGCAGCATACGAAGTGGCAATCACAACCCTGCTCTCAAAGACCAGGGAGATGAAGAAGCGCGACCACGTTGGCGCGTTCTTCTCACCGCAGATTGTCTACTACCGGGCACTAAATGTACTGGCCAAGCTGGAGTGTCAGTACAAAAAGGATGGCAGAACCGTCAGCCTTGCGTACAACATGATTGAAGAAATTGTAGACACAGAGGCACCCTTCGCCACCGCGTCAACAAGCCCGTTACTGCGCCTTAAGGTAGTTAGACTCATCGAGGCCATCGATGAACAGGTGGGTAGACCATACGTCTATCTGCTCCTGGGGTTGATAACCCCGGTTGACTTCCGTAAGCTTACAAGGTGTAGCCGCGCAGTTTTTGTTGAAGATATGAACCGCATAAGGGCAATCGCGTCAGAGCACTTTACTGTCGCGTATTACCGATGATGAAGGACCGCCATGAGTAGCAGGGACGCCAAAACACTCTCCCAGGTCATCGCACAGTTGCCCACCGTCGATGTTGATGATATTGGAATCAAAGAACTGGTGCTGCGGCTCATTGTTGAGACGCCCGACGATGCCCCCGATGGAAACAACGCCTCAAGAGCAAAAGTCAAACTCGACGCTCTCAGGCTGCTGGCTGACATCAACAAGAATAACTCGTCGAAAGAAACGCACCAAGACCTACTCTCTATCTTGGCAGGCGACGAATGAGCGACACAAACGAAGAACTTATCAATCATCGCCTCGGCGTCCTTGAGCGAGACGTTAAAGATTTAACGGCCAACATCTACGACCTGACCACCAGCGTTAAATTACTGGCTGCCGGGATGGCACACGTCAAATGGGCAGGAATGGCTGCGGCTGCAAGCGTAATTGCTCACGTAGCCAACACACTCCTCGCCGCAAGCTAGGGTGCAGTACTCAAAGTCAGACCTTGAGCAGATACGTAGATGCAAAGACGACTTTCTTTACTTCTGCAAATTCGTAAAGATAATCAATAAGGGCGGTAAGCTCGTTAAGTTTGAACTCAATGCATCCCAAAAGATGCTCTATGAGGCACTTCAAACTAACCAGTGGCAAATCGTTCTCAAGGCACGGCAGACAGGAACATCGACCTTTGTTGCAGCTTACTACCTTCATAAAGCGTTGTTTATCAGAAATCACCGCGTCGCAATTGCTGCCCATACTCTTGAAGCTGTTAGGCAGATTTTCAACATCTATCAAACGATTTATGACAATCTTCCGGCGCAACTAAGGCTCCCATCTACAAACGAAAACGCCAACGAACTAAGGTTCAAACACGGCTCTCGAATCAAAGTCGGCACCCCAAACGGGTTCCGTGGTTCGACCTACCAAAGCATCCACGCCTCAGAAGCCGCGTTCTGGAAAAGTCCCGACGAAGATATTGCCGCTCTGTTGCAGACGGCTGGTGAAAACCCAACCATCATCTTCGAGAGTACGCCCAACGGCCTGAACCATTACCACAACCTGTGGACCACTGAGTCCGGGTACAACAAGGCGTTCATCTCGTGGCTCATTGAGCCCAGCTATAGCCAGAAGAAGAAGGTCGAGCCAGCACCGACCGACAGCGAAAAGGAATTCCTCAAGTCTCTGCCAGCACTCTCAAAGAGTCAGAAGAACTGGGCGATCCAAACACTCCGCACCAAATGTGCAAACTCAACAGCCACATTCAGGCAAGAGTACGCAAGCGATGCCGTCTCATGCTTCATCAGCAGCGGTGAGCGCGTATTCGACCTCGTTTTCCCAGATGCCAAAGTCGGAGTCGGGCTCATCGAGTACGAAACACCCAACCCCCTCCAGGCATACATCATGGGCGTCGATGCCGCCGAGGGTGGGCCAAGCGGTGACTACTCAGCATTCACAGTGCTGACCCGCTCCAAGCCACCACGGATTGTGGCGACATACTACAACAAAGAACCCGTGCAAGACTTTGCGTGCCAAGTCATGGCAACCGCGACCAAGTACAACGCCATGGTCAACGTCGAGGCCGCGTCCACCGGATACGCAGTCATTGAGTACCTCAAGAGGGGTGAGCACCCGCATCTGTACCGACGCATGATTAAGGATAAGACCTCGGCAGAGCTAACCGAGAAACTAGGGTTCAACACCAACACAAAGACCAGGGCACTACTGATGGCCAAGCTCCACGAGCTTCTTATGGGCCAAAAGATGAAGGTAATCGATGAGCGTTTACAGCATGAGTTGAATACTTTTGTATATGTAAACGGAAAGCCGAGACATGACACCGGCTGTCACGATGACCTCATATTCTCCGTAGCCCTGGCGTATGTGGCCTATGAGCAGTCTGATTATATCTACCAGACAACAAAGCTCAAAAAGCCCACGTCAATTCAAGAGGTACTCAAGTGGGAAGCTGTACACGGTAAGAAGTATAGCCCGAATAAACAGGATGACTATACTTTCGAGAGTGTGTTCAGTATGATGAACTGATTTTTATGACTTTCTTTGGGCGGTCTAAAGCCCATCGTAGGGGACGCAATGAGCAACCTGTTAGATGAAGGCGCACTTGACGATCTCGCCAGTCGTTTGTCTGATGCTGCGGAGCCAGAGGTTGAGGTGGAAGCCCAGCCTGAAGCAGTTGAGGAAGTTGAGGAAGAGTCACCGTTAGAAGAAGATGTATCAGAAGAGGTAGAGGCCGCTTCTGAAGAGGGTTCATCACCTGTTGACGCCGAGGCGTCTGAAGACGGAGACGAAGATGACAAGGGAGACGATGCTGATGGTCACGCTGTGCCTTATAAAAGGTTCCAAAAGATCATCCAGGCCCGAAACTCTTTTAGAGAAGAGGGTGAGTCGCTTAGGCAACAGATTGAAGAGCTTAAAGCTCAGGTCAATCAGCCGAAGCAAGCAAGAGCCCCCAAAGAGCCAGTAGAAGAAAAAGACTGGCTAGACGAGGCGTTGGAAGAGTCCCAAGTACCTGATCAGTATGAGGAACTTAACGAACGACTTACACGGTTTGAGGTGTCGCAACAAAAAGCGCTGTTAGAACAAGAACTTAACGGCGTTCTGGAGCAACACCCCAACGTACCACGCGAGCTACTGATTCAAGCTGTGGTGCAAAACCCAAACGAGAATCTCAATACTGTGGCTGAAAGATACAGCAGCTACATTGCAGAGGTTCAAGAGAAGGCGATTGCAGAGCACATGAAGACAGTAGAAGTCGCACCGAAGAAAAAAGTAGGGCCTCCGCGCCCAAAGAAAACTGGTGCAGCCAAAACTGAGGAAGCACCAAAACCCCTCGACCGTGATAGCCGGTACAAAGCAGTACAAGAGGCTATCGCAAGAATGACTTAAAGGAGCCTCAAAACTCATGCCTCTCTCAACAAACGAAATTGGAAAACTTCTCAAAGAGTTCTTCCTGTCACCAGTACAGGAACAGCTAAACCGCGAGACCATCGCACTCGATATGTTTGAAAAAGCCCGCGTTAACTGGGCAGGCCGAATTGCCGTCATCCCCGTTCACACTGGAGTCACCGGCTTGAGTGGCGATGTTGCCTTCAGCGATGATGGGACAGTCCCGGCAGCGCGAGAGCAGACCTTCGCCAAGCTCAACGTCGAAGCCCGACGCCTTTTGGCTCGCTTCCAGGTTGACGGCATGGTCATGACTGCTGCTCGCAAGGGCAACACCGACCAAGTTATCAACTGGATGGAAGGTTCCATGGACCTCCTGACAGAAGATGTCCGTGACACCATGAACCGCACGGTTTTCTCCGGTGGTGCCGTTGTAGGCTTTGCCACGATGAACACCGGAGCCATCGCCGCTGGCGTTGTTGCACCAAACATCTCCATCTTTGGAGACATCCAGAAACTGTCGGCTGAAGTTGTTGCCGCAGCAGCAGCGGGTGGTGCCGCTACGGCAAACCTTATCGACGTCAATACGGGCAACCAAATTGGCGGCGCTGACGCTGTGACAATTACGGTAGTTGATACTGTTGCATGTGATTGCACGTTCACGTTTAACGGCGTGGGACCCGGCATCAGTGCAGCAGAGTCGAACATGGTTCTGGCCGTTGAGTTCACAAGGGCTGGCACAACCTATGCCCAAGAGCCTGTCGGCATCTACGGAAACCTTGGGTCTCTGTCAATGTTCGGCACTGCAAGGCCCGGAAACAACCTGAACTCAAACGGGTTCAAGCCGGGTGCGCTGGTTGGCCGTCAGGCGCTTGACCTGGACATCATCCAGAAGGCTATTGATGGCGTTCTTAACGAAAGCGGCGAAGACATCGACGTTATCTTCATGAACCCATTGCAGCGACAGACCTACACCGGGCTGCTTACTGCAAACATTCAGACCATGAGCGACAAGGCTGGCCGTGGCGACGGTGGTTTCACCGGACTCAGCTATGGTGGCGTGGAGATTCGCTCCAGCCGACATTGTGGTCGCGGTGGCATCGTTCTGATGTCCATGAAGCACTGGAAGCTGTTGCAGCTTGACAAGGGCGGATTCGCAGACTTTGACGGTTCAGCACTGTCTCGTGTTGCGAACACCGACGCAGCCGAGGGTTACTACAGGCACTACTACAATACTGCCTGTACTCGACCCAACGCCCAGGCGGTCATTGCTGGCGTTAGCATCGATTGATGAAACGGGGCCTCTTCGGAGGCCCCTTCTTCAGTTGCGATTGGAGAGAATATGTCCTGCGCTCCATATCTTTGTTTGATTGCGTTTATGATGCTTCCTGCATTTATAAATCAGTCACTCAAGCTGTGGGGCGTTTGGCATAACTACCAACAACAGAAGGCGAACATTGGTGTCACGCCAATCGAGTCTGTCGCTGACCTCCTAGAGATTGATTGAGGTAGCCTTATGAAGTATGGCCGCAAGACAACGTCTATTGCCAGGATGAAGGCTGCTAAAGAAATGTCTGACAAGGGGGGCAGCACCTTCGCTGATATACTTCCGCTTATCGGTATGGGTACTGGTGCGGTCCTCGCCGCTCCAGCAACGGGCGGTGCAAGCCTTGCTGGTCTTAAGGCTATAGCTGGCGGCGCTGCACTCGGCGGCTCCCTGGGTCGGGGCCTTGGTGCCATGGTTTCAGGTGCTGGTGAAAAGGATGTCGCCCGAATGGGTGCTGGCGCTGTAGGTCTTGCCAACCTCGCCACTGACAAGAAGTCTGCTGATATCATTAGAAAGCTGCTGGGTGGCCCTGCTGGGCTTAACGTCAATGTTGCTGACTTTGGCAACTTCAGGCGATTCAATGAGACGGACGAGGCATATGAGGCGTCTTACTAATGATGGAAATTAAAGACATCGCCAAGCTCATCGCTGATGCCAAGAAAGAGAACAAGCCCGTTGTTCGTACTTGGGATTTAATCTCTCGTTATGTAGCGGGCAAGCAGTCACTTAGCTTTGACCGCAAGATTAACCAGTTCATCAGACGGCAGCGCACTGACAACCGGGTGGTCATCAACAGGCTTCTCGGCATTCAGCGCACAGTCATTGCCAAGCTTCAGATTATCTATCCATCGGTAGGTGTCTTGCCTGCATCACCATCTAGTGAGGATATCTCCAGGGCCGAGTTGAGCGAAGAGGCGATTCAGTACAACTTTCATAACGACAACATGAAAGAGACGCTGAACGACCACATCCTCGACTTGGTTCAGTTTGGTACTGCTGGGCTGCACACCTACTACGATGCGGATATCGACCGGGTTACGACCAAGACGGTCTCACCCTACGACCTGCTTGTTGAGGTTGGGGCCACCAGCATTGATGAGTCCAGGTTTGTGGCCATTAGGCACTTCATCCAGAAAGAGGTGTTGAAGAAGGCGTACCCTGAGCAAAAGGAAAAGATCGAAGACTACACGCCACCAGTTGTCGATGACGACAAGCCTACGGAGAAGTCCCTGGCTGACAGGTGTGAGGTCTTTGAGGTGTACTGCGACGATGGCAGGCATCTCATCATGTTTGAGGGCAAGTGTTTGTTTAAGGGTGAATGGGACGGTGTTCACCCTGTGTGCGTTAGCCGGTACTCAAAGCTTCCACGCGAGTTCTGGGGCATTGGCCTCATTGAGCCCTGCCTGGAATTGCAGAACCTCTACAATCAGGCGAGAACCCAGGTTCTTAAGAACGTAGAGTTAATGTCGAACCCGAAGTGGCTCATCCCCAAAACCTCCGGGGTGAGTGCAGACAGCATCAGAGGGAAGGCCGGGGAGAAAATCTACTACAACCCCGCTGGTGGTGTACCGCAGCAGTTAGCGGCTGCGCCGTTACCATCTTACGTGTTCGACAACATTCAACGTCTACAAGCCGAGATTCAGGATGTCGCTGGCATCCACAATATCTCGATGGGCAAGCGTACTGTAGGCGTTACGTCTGGTAAGGCAATCGAAGCGTTGGCGACTCAGGATGTCAGCCAGCTTCAGCTTACCCAGTCGAGCATTGAGTACACGGCGGCGCATGCATTCTCGAAAGTGCTCCAGCTTATGAAGGCGCACTATACCGAGGGCAAGATGATTGCCATGTTCGACACCTACGGTAAGGCTGTCTTCAGGGAGTTGAAGTCGTCTAACCTTGTTGAGAACCCAGACGTGTTCATTAGCGCGTCTTCAATGTTTCAAGATACGAAGCAGACCAGGGACGCTCAGATACTTGAGCTTTTCCAGCTTCAGTTAATCGACCAGGAAACCGCAATGCGGGAGTTGTCCTTCAAGACGGGCACATCCTTTAGGCTCCAGAAAGCTGCCACGATGTCTCATGCTCGTGAGGCTCTTGCCGCAGTCATTGCTGGTTTCGAGATTGAGGTCATGGCTAATGACGACATTGATGCATTCAAGACTGTCTTCAGCGACTTCATTAAGAGTTCTGACTACTATGACCTTCCTGAAGAAACGCAGGATGTTATAGCCTCAATCCTGAATGCGTTGCTTGTCCCGCTTGATGATGCAGCGCTTCAGGGTCTTGAGGGCAAGCCGGTTGTCTACCCAAGACCACCGGCACCTATGCAGGCTCCTGCGCCCGGACCCCAGCGACAGACAAGGCTGGTGCCGCCGAATGCAGGGTTTGACCCACAGGCTATCCTTGACGAGAACGCAGAAGCCCAGGGAGAGATGCCGTGAATACTGGTGAGTTGCTGCGATACTTCGAGATGGTGATTGACGAGAGTGACAACACGTTCGTCAATGAGACGGACAAGTACCTATTCCTCAAGCTGGGCCATAACGAGTTCAGGACCATCGCCTACGAAGAGACGCCTCTCGATATGGTGTTCTCTGTCAGCTACACCCTGAGTAGTGACAAGACGATTGACTTGACGACAGCCGTGCCGACAGATGGGGGTAGTCCTATATTGGGTAAGCCACCCAATACGATATCAGACCGGACGATGCTCAAGATCCATTCTGTGGCCATGATGTCTGCAGGTGATGTGTCGTATTATTACGACTTGGTGGTAGATAACCGCGAGATTACGGACTACCCGTACCCGATTCTATCTACACCTATCGCATGGTTGAGGGCCTCCACTCTCCGTTTTGCCACAGCGCAGACGGGTACAGTCAGGGTTAACTACCTCAAAGAGTCTGACGTTGACTTCTCTGCGGCCTCTGGGTTTGTTGACAACTTCCCTCAGTTCCACCCCCTTATCGCCATGTTTGCTGCTAAGCACTACAGCGTAATTGATAACGGTGTGAACGAGCAGCTAGAGGCTAAGACGGCACAGTTCACCCAGGAGATGCGCTCATTCTTGCAGAGCACCAGGGTTCCACGAGGGGCGAGTTGGGTACAGGAGTAGTTCAGTGGCGACATCTAAGCAGCAACTGGACATCCTTAGCCCCACGATGTCGCTCGACCCGGCAAATGACGGCAGCTTTGTCCGCAACATGGAGAACAGGCAGGGCTCCTGGGCTGTAAGGCCGGGTTTTGGTCTTCTCTATCGTGGCGATACAACCATGTCGCTCACCTCGACAAGCCAGGGATACAAGAAGCACCTCGGTAGTCGCATCATTAAGACAGCCTTTGGCCACACTCAGATAGTTACAGTGCTATCTGCTGACGTGTTTACTGGTGAAAGCCGAGAAGTTGGCACCTATAGCTCTGTTTACTCTGTTTCTATCTTTGATGTTGAGGACAACACGAGGGTTGAGCACATCCTGCACTCTGTAACGGGTGATGGTGGCCGCAGTTTCCATGAAGCCAGGGTCTTAAAGGCGTGTTACGAGGAAGCATCAGACCGGACAGCCGCTAAATGGCGTCTCTCTGATGCCAAAACGGTGGCATTCCAAGAGTTGGCTGGCAATCTCTACTTCTCAAACGATGATATCGGCGTTTATGTCTATCGCCCAGCCCTGGTGGTGGAGCGTTCAGCGCAGGTTCAGGGTGCAGACGAGTATGACTGGTCTCCAGCGCGGGGTGAGTCTAGCTCTGTGACCCCAGTGGTGTTCTCTGATGGGTTGAACACCGAAGCCTTCAACTATATCAGCAATAATGACCTGTCTGGCGTGTCTGCCATGTGCGAGCACCAGGGTTCGTTGGTGTATGCTTCAGGCAACACCATCTTCTACTCTGATGCCTACCTGCCCAACAACATCAAGGCATCAAATTCAGACATAATCCCGGTTTTGTCTAACATTACTGCAATGGCGTCTAACGGTGAGCTGATTTACGTCTACTCTCGTGACGAGACCTGGGTCATCCAGCCCGCATTGTCGCAGACTGGCCTGCTTGCTGGCGGTGTGTTGACCCGTGTCTCTGCCGAGGTTGGGTGTGTAGCCCCATCTGCCATCATGTCCATACGCAACGTGCCTATGTGGATCTCAGAGCAGGGTGTTCACGCAATCAACTCCAACTTTGGCTATCAGACAATCTCTGAGCCCATTCAGGAGTACTGGAGAGAGGGGGTCTCAGACCCATTCTCTCATTATGCGACACAGGCTGGCGCAACAAACCTTGGAAACCAGCAGCCAGAGACGTTTAGCGCACCGCCCATTGACCCAATGATTGGGTATAATGAGCGATTCGATGAAATCTACTGCTCATTCGATGACAAGGTTTGGGTTTTCTCTAAGGGTACATGGCTGGTTTGGGACTTTGAGAGCTACTATTCTAGCTCAATCAACCCGGCGGTGACCGCATACGACCTTGTTAATGGTTGCCAAGTTCTCTCGATGCTTGGCCAGACGTACATGGTTGCCGTAGATAACCCGCTCACTGAGGCTGGGCTTGTTGCTGGCCAGTCGCGCACAATCTTCCCGTACAGCATTTACGAGCTTGGTCGGGGCGGCGGCAAGGACAACAGTTATGTCAACGAGCAAGACCTGATCGTTAGAAATAGTGTTGTTAGGTTGAGGCAGACGACGGGGTTTTCCTATTTGGCTAACACCTCGTTCTATCTTGAGCTTACAGAGATAAATGCGGCTGGTGAGTATGTGTTTCTCCTGTCTGGCGTGCCCCCAAACGTGACACCTTCCGCCGCCCCGCAGCACTGGCAGTTTGAGGTTAAGTTTAACGCTACGTACTGGGAGCCGGTCTTGTCTGGCGCGAGCGTGCTTGATTACATGCTGCCCCACGAGAGGCTTTCCACAGACATCGACTTTGTAAACGTGGATCGATGGGAGCATGGCGTTGGCCCATCGGGCGTGGGCGACAGCATTATGATTGAGTGGGGTGGCGCACTGGTGCGGCAGGAGCTTAACCAGTCGAACAGAAACCCTCTCATTTATGTCAAGTTTAAGCCAACAGCAGCAAACACCACTGGAACAAACACCTTTGGTTGGGAGTTTCCCGCTGGCTATGTAGCAACGATTGATGACGGGAATGCCCCAACAGACTACGATGCGAGCGTGTACGTAAACGAGTTAAGCTATGCACCGCAATTGGATGGCGAGGGGCTTGGGCAGTCAGTGGCCTATCTCTACAAGGCTCCAACTGCAAGACCCGGTGAGAATCAGCAGATAAGAACTCGTGGGCTTTACACCAGGGTGACCTCTCATGGTGAGGGTGTGCTGGTCAATCAGAACTACCCTTATCGGCTGTACAATGCAGCCTTTGGTTCAGACAAGAAGCTGTACAACGATCAAGTCATCTACAGCGCAAGCGAAGTTGTAACTCTGCCAAAAGAGACATCGATTAGAACCAGGATCCAGAAGGCTGGCGAGATGGTCGATAAGACCTTTAATGGTGAAGCCTATTATGCAGACCCTGCGAATGCAGCCACAGGCAACCTGCTCATCGATAACCAACAGGTTGACGAGATTGCCATGAGCACCAGCGCAAGGGGTGGCAGCATCGGGGTTATGCTCTTTGGCTTTATTCTAAACAAGGCGGAAGCCATCAGGCTGTACGCCGCGAAGATGACCTATAAGGTTGTCGGTGGCGCAAGAAGGCGGGGCCGTTAATGACTGAGCTTCGCCAGATTCGCGACAAGAACATGTCGCTAACCCAGCTTCGCAACGAGGGGATAGTCAACGGCTATCACCGGCTGGACGTTCAGCAGAACCCAATCAAGTACTCAAAGAAGCGAGATGAAACCGTCTTAATCGAAGGCGAGTTCAAGGGGCACACTGCTGACAAGCCTCACACCCTCATCAGGGCTGTAGAGGTTGCCGAGTTCAGTGGCGTGATGAAGGTCGAGGCCGGTGCAACAATCCAGGGGGTCACATTCAAGGGTGACGCAGTGCTGGCAGAGGTTACGGGCACAATGCCTGCGATGTTCAGGGACTGCACATTCATTAGGGACGCCTCAACAAACCTGACAACAGCCTTCGTCACCGTCGCATCTGGTGCCAAGGCCACATTCTCTGGTTGCAGGTTCAGGTCTGCTGAAGACACCGGTGTGATGCAGGGGGCTGGTAATGTGGTATATAATGATGCCGCAAACGCAGCTACCGACGTCTCTGTTGTTGCCTGCGTTAACGAGACCGGATGGTCTCACTCAAACGCTACTGTTTTAGGCGAGGTGTGAACGATGTCAGTACAGCCATCAAACCGCATCATCAGAGAGCAGTTCAGTGAGGGCACAACCATTGACTCCGACAGGATTCAGGGAGCCCTCGATACTGTAGAAGCCCGCATTAACGAGATCCCTCGTGGCGATATCCTGCCTCGGTACGTTGAGCAGACGGTGCATCTTGGGTTTCTTCCCGGTAGCCTCACAACGCCGTCCGACTTTTACCCCTGGGGTCCGCTCTACAACTCATCGAACTGGGTTACCGCTGCTGGCCTTAGCAATGTGGAGAACGAGTTGAGGGTTAAGGGGTGCTACAATAGCAATATTGCATCCCCCTCAACTGGCGACCAGTATGTATGGTCAACCGGGATACACCACACGAGCCCATGCCTGCTCACAGAGGTCCACTTCAATGCGGTGACCGATGCGTACCACGTAAACGCTCTAACGGATAACGTGATGCACATTATCGTGAGCGTTGATAGTGACAGCGGGGGAAACGATAGGCACCTGAACTCATTTGAGGTGGCAAAACATCTTATTAGCGACCCGGCGTGGAGGTTCAGGAGGACAGCGGCAACCGCAGTACCGGATATGCTACCGGCGCACACCGATGACCTGGGTGGCAACATCGTATCGTTTCAAAACCTAAAGGTGACAATCCCAGCCGGGGCAAAGGTGAGGTATCAAGTAGTCATCCCGAGGAATGTTGGGGCGTGGGGGGCGAACCCGTTCTCAACAATCGTGGCGGGCTTAACGCTACATTATCTTGAAGAGGTGGTCGAATGAAGCATGTCTTCAGCAGGCTCTCAAGGGGTATCAAGCTTCAGGTTGGCCACATCTATACGGCGGTATCGTCTTCACTCAGCAATCTTACAGATAAGGCGGGCACTTCTGACGGTGTGGTTGCTGACCAACTCCTTTGTGGAGATGGTCCGTTTACGGTGCATCTGTCTGTGCCAAACTTTGATGCGACACAGAAGGCAACATCGATCCCGTTTGTGCTTCCAGCATATCAGGGTGACACAATCTGGTCGTCTTCATATTCTGGAGAAGAAACCCAGGTTTTCAGGGTTGAGGATGTCGGATTCTACTTTGACTCTCACGATGAAAAGGCTGCAATCGGGGGCCTTGCTGGCGCTGTGGCTAATCAGGCGGTGTTTGAGGATATCTCAGACTATAAGCTTGAAGTTGCCATTCTTGAGACCAGACAGAAGAGTCAGGGCGAAGACAACGCAACCCAGTCTCGGTATTCAAGTATATGGTCTACCACAATCTACCCCGAGGCATGGATGGCAGGCTTGAACCCTGTCACATTCCCTGACATAAGTGCCGAGCTTTCACCTATGCGGACCTACATAGTTCGCATAATTGCTCCTGACCTGGACTCTGTATCAGCAAACAAGTATGCGCTGCCAAACTTGAACGTATGGATAAAGCTGAGAACTGAGCTTGCACCGAGGGATGTCCACGCGCCATCTGAGGATAAGTATGTTCAGAACATACCAACATCACACAATGGGGCGGTTCAGAATGTTGCGGTGACAACGACATCACCAGTGGTCGGAGATAAGATTACGGCAGAGTATGCAACCCCGACGGATGCATATGATGGCGTTCAGACTGCGCTCGGCAAGGTCGATAAGGTCTTTAGAGATAAGCTTCGCGCCAACTACAACATTCACTCAGAGTTGCCCTCAAGTGAGAACCTTACAGACGGCGCAGCCTATAAGGTTCTTGCCGTCCCGATGTGGGGCAACTTTCGAGAAACCGTGGACGGGACCATCTCTGGGGGTCTACCGTATGTCGGGTCTTTACCGTTCACCACCATGATTACGGATAGAAGGGTAATCCCCATCTCCAACAACTTTACCGTCCACCACGTCATAGCTTGCGCGAATTACGAGACGGGGGACCTGTATCCAAGCCCCTCGACATTCTCGCATCATGTTGGGGTTGGTATTGGATCAGGGCTGCGTTCAGACTTGCACGTCTACCAACAGGTTGCATATAGGACATGGGCTCCATACTCAGCAGCCGCGTACGAAGTAGACAATTGCAGCGTTACGCTAAACGACACCCTGACTGACTCGTGGGAGATTGTGAGCGTTCCGCTTGTTGAGGTTACGGGCGAGTCAAGCACCAACTATGGGCAGCAGGGGAGGCCCTTCTTTATTGGCCAATCAAGGACCGGGACCAACTCAAGAACCAGTGTTGGCTCCCCTGGTGGCGGAAGCGGAAACACGCCAGCAACGCTTGGGCAGGAAAGTTTTATTGAGGTCAGGTGGGGCATGAAAGACACGTCGGGCCTAAACAATCTCGCATCAAAGGTTATCGTCCCCCATTACGGCAACTGGGTTTACATTATAGGCAAGACCACCACGGTCACGAGCAATCAGGAGTA
>PVBE011282174.1_pt1 | contig 15784 bp, 14 predicted proteins | sample 1631181 | NCBI WGS metagenome assembly PVBE01 (sample SAMN08397723, study PRJNA350692) | Marine metagenome, whole genome shotgun sequencing project. | isolation source: water | place: Pacific Ocean | collected 2012-04
CGCGAATACAACGAGGAGCGCCCGAAGAAAGGGCTGGGTGGGTTAACGCCCGCTGCCTATGCCCAGCGACTTGTCGCAGAACGGAGTACAGTCACCGTCGGACTCTAAACCGAACCGCTACTGAAAGCGGGGGGACGTCGATCTGACCGCTCCCTTGAGCAGGTGATCTATCCGCTTTAGCGGTAATCGGAGTACCACTCGAGCCGAGGAGGTTCGAAGGGCAATCCAGACGCCGCGTGGGAGCGGGCGATGACGGAACCGGCCATCATCGACATCGAGGCCCAGCGCCAGTTCCAGACCATGAACCTCAACAGGAACTGGTTCGGTTCAAGGACCTCCGAACCGAATTGTTTGAACTTCCTATAGTTCACCTATTTGGCACCGTGTGGTCCCCCTCGCGAAAACCCAGATCCGCACTCGATGGCATTGGGTTTCCGTTCACGACCTCTGAAGCGTTTGGCCGGGCCTATTTCGATCCGGAGTATCGGTGGGCCGTGTCATACCGGCAGAACTTCCTCCACTTCCAACTGTTCAATTCTGACGACACAGGCCGAACATCCAGTCGACGGCTCAGCCGCTTCGACGAAGTCGGACACATCGACGATGCACTCGGTCGGCGTATTGCCTCAAGCGCCTGCCAGCAGGCTGCGCTCCAACGTAGACCAGTCGACGCTGTGCACCGGTCGGTTGCGCTGATTCCCACCTGGCTACCAATCACGACCCCGGCGCACGATTCCACAGCGGCTTAGAAGGTGACCAGCCAGATAATTGGACCAGCCTTGGGGGTCCTGTGCCCTTTAGCGTCCAGTGCTCAACCGGGTTACACCTGTCGCAGAATTCAAACCACTTGCAGAATTGGAGCCACAGTGCGGATGGCCTTGCGTACAAGGAGCGCATCCTAAGATGAATCCGGAGCTTGTAGAAGTGTTTCCGGAATCTCCGAACTCGCTCTCGACCTCGTCGGATCCCACGCAGCTTAAGCAGCGCGGCTCTGATCCTCTCGTCGCAGCGATGCAATAGCACTTCAGGTTGTTCCCACATCGTTACGAATACGACGTCCGCTGTCTTGAGCTCCTTAAGGACGCGATCCTCCTCATACGCGCAACGACGAACCCAGAGCATGTTGTGATCGTAAGTCATGAACGTCCGGCCCAAGCGTGACTCAAAGAGCATCTCCGAGTGCCCTGGGTTCACTATCCACGATGGGATGCCGTCCAGACGGAATTGTGCTCTCACAGCGGGCTCTGTCTTGACTCCTCCCATCACCATGCTCTTCCCAACGCACGACGGTCCCGAGATAACGGTGAAGCGCTTGGCATCCGGCATAAGGGTCAATTGCCGAGACATCGCCTCGAAGTCCGCGCTAGCTCCAAACGATCTCACAACCCTCATTCCACGGGCGGTGTTTTCTCCGCCCTCAGCTCACAAGCCGTTATGTGTCTATTCCGAGTGCTTCTTCGTTGACGCCTTAAGGTCACCGAGGTACTCTCCGTCGGAGTCTGAGGCGTGTCGAGGGCCATTGCGAAGAGTCGCGACGATCAGATACAACGCAGCTAGGGATCCAGTCGGCTGCCTCACAAGCGCGCGTACCCTTCGCCCTTGTTGACATATGCTGTCGGATCGACACTGCCCTTGGCGTGTCTAGCTGCCACGGTCATGGATTTACCAGCCCTACATGACGCTGATGACAATAGCGAGGTTGGGCGGGTCGCGGTCCACGAGTCTCACAGCCGGGGCGCAGCCTCCGACGCAATGCCTATTATGGCGGAGGCCGGCGACTTGTCAAGGGCGTGTCCGGGTCAGTGTAGGGAGTATATGATCTGACCGCTCCCGGTAGCAAGTGATCTGTCCGCTTTGGCGGTTGGCGGGGTACGACACGAGCTGAAGTGACTCGATGGGGTATCCAGACGCCGCGTGGGAGCGAGCGATGACGGTTCAGGAAGTGCTGTTGAAGGCGGTGAGTGGGGAGATCCCCACAGGCAACGGATGCAGCCTCAAGCCACTGTAAACGATCAGCCCAAGGTGCAGAGCCACGAGGAAAGCGCCAATGACTCCGGCCGGACGACCGAAGACACGCATAGCCAGGGTCACTAACAGCACCTCACATGGATCCGGCCTGTCGATATGCTCCGGCAGACTCTGACGAGAACGTTGCCGTGCGAACGCCCGCCAACGCCTGCTCGACAGCCAAATAGACCTCGTCGACCTGAATGGATGTCAGGCACTTCTTCTCGAACGGGCAGTCTCCCCGGAGACCGCATGGTGCGCACTCCACGTAGTGGCAGACCACGCGATGCTTCTCCCGATAGGCCGCGAAGTCCGGCATTGTGGTGCCGCCCCACACGATCACGCTTGGCACCCCGACGGCGTTCGCGGCATGCATGAGACCACCTTCAAGCCCCAGAAACAACCGTGCCCGTTTCATTATGAGTACCGCGAGCCTAAACGGAATCTCACCGCAAAGATTGGTCACGTTTGGCAGGGCGGGTCGCCCACCTTCACCGATCTGCACGACTTGATACTCTCGGCCAACCCGTATTCGGTCGACTACCTGCTGCCAACGCCCGAAAGGCCACGCCCGCAGATCGCTGAACCACGTTTCGCGACTGTTCGGTTCGATCACGATATAGTCACCGGCGATGCCGTGTGCGCGACATACCTCGACGGACTCTGCCACCTCTTCGTCAGTAAAGTACATCTCGCACTGGTGATCGATTGCCGGGATGCCGAACTGGTTCAGGATGATGTCAATTATGTGTCCTCCGGATTTCCATTCAAGCCGCCCGGGTGTCTCCCGCTTCACGTAGCTGTACAGACGCATGTCAACGCATGCGGAGTGCTGGCCGGCGGCTTCATCGTAGACGCGGGACAGGGCAACGATCGCGCGCTCGTATACCCCCCCAAGTCGACAGCTGCGCAAGACAGCGGCAAAGCAGCGATCAAGCATCGTCTGCCAGCGCCATTTGCGTCGCTGCGGGGGAAAGTCCAATCTTGGGTTATGCTGAAAGACTGGGTCGTTCGCCAACGAGGCATCCCCACGATAGAGTCGGCCTGCGAGGACGTCAGATAACGCCGGGGTGTAATGCACCCTCACCCGCCGCTGGGTGGTCTCGTTTAGCGAACGGACCACAGAGGACCAGAGTAGATGCCCTCCAAGCCCCATCAGCGCAGCTCTACAGCAATCGCCGCTCGCTCGGCGTGGATTATCATGAGCGGCTCCCACGATCGGGGGACTGTCGGCATGTCTTCATGAACATCCTCGGAATCAGCCTCGGACACGATTCGAGCTTCGCGCTTGTCGAAGACGGCCTGATCCGCGGCATCATGGAGCCAGAGCGTTATTTTCGTCAGAAGCGCTTCAAACTCCAGTGCGTCACGCTCGCTCCGGGCAAGCACGTCTCCAGTTTCCAGTACGTCGACATTGAGGACCTTCGGTTGTTCTTGACTTTCGTTGGGCACGCATGGGGCACTCGATTCGATGCGGTCGCTGTCCAGAACCAGGGCCGGGTCGACGAGGTACACAACCTCCTTCAGATCCTCCGCGAAAGCGGATTCACTTTCACGCACAACCATAGCGTCGACCATCATCTCAGCCACGCATCACTCGCGTATTACACCTCGCCTTTCTCGCAGGCGGTCATCCTCAGCTACGATGGCATGGGCAATGATGGGTATACGGTCGTTTTCGAGGGGTCGAAGTCGACGATCCGATACATCAAGCGAGACGCACGAATGTTCGGTCGCAGCTACAACAACCTCGGCTACATGGCTGGACTCACGCCGGACGTCTCGGGCTCCACTGCAGGAAAGGCAATGGGACTCGCAGCCTATGGGCGAGTTCGCAACGAGTGGTTGCCGCTAGCTACAGAGTACGTCCAGCGATACAAGAAGCTACCCTATCACCCAGTCGACGGCGTAAACAGTCACGGCCGGGGGCATCGAATCAACGCGGTAGGGCTCAATCGGATCCCGGAGCTGCGGCCCTTTGTCTGTGAGCCCGCATCGAGGGGCCGCTCGTGGCGCGCACGGCTTCGTTCGGCCCTCCGAGATCCGGATCCTCCGGAGGTGCGTCTGCCAGGCCCTGAGCACGAGCTATCCCAGGACCTTGTCCACACGGTGCAGCACGCGTGGACACGAGAAGTCTTGAACATCCTCAGACCGTTTGGCGCAGTTAGCCCCAACTTTTGTATCGTTGGCGGCTGCGCGTTGAACGGCGTTACGAACTACGCGATCCAACAGGAGTGCCTGTTTCCCCATACCCACTTTCTGCCCAATCCGACCGACTGCGGCCTCTCGGCTGGCGCCGCTCTGTATTCATACTACGCCCTTAGCAAGTCGGCATTCACTGGAAGTGACACTTCCCTGAGTCCGTATTTGGGTACCGGGCCTTTCGACATGGACGACCTGCCCTCCTTGCGAGCTCTTTATCCGCACAGGACCTTCGACGCAGACGTGCTTCCAGCCGTGCTAGCCTGGTTCATTCATCAAGAGCTGATCATCGGGGTCATTCGTGGTCGGTACGAAATCGGTCCGCGGGCACTCGGCAACCGATCGATTCTCTGCAACCCACTCAACCCCGACATGAAGGCTATTCTCAACGAGAAGGTCAAGCACCGGGAGTGGTTTAGACCGTTCGCACCGGTCGTTCCCGCGGAGGATGCTCATCGGTACTTCACGAACACCAGTGACATTCCCTATATGTCCGTGATCTGTTTCACTCGCACCGAGTATCGGGCGATGCTTCCGTCGGTCACGCATGTGGACGGCAGTGCCCGACTTCAAACGGTGCGGCCAGAGCAGCACGGGTTCCTCCATGCCACGCTCAGAGCGTTCGAACGGCACTCCGGCGTGCCGATATTACTGAACACGTCATTCAATCCAAGTGGTGAACCGATCGTCAACTACTGTGCAGCGGGCCTCGAGATGCTGAAAACCACAGACCTGGATCTAGTGCTCATCGAAGACACCCTGTTTGTGAGGCCAGGGAAGGAAGCGCTGCTCGACGGGTTTCCGTCCAACTTAGCACAATAGACGCAGACCACATCAGATGTCTGCCGAGAGTACGTCGCTTCACCGACTGAACGGCGATTGCGATCTGAGGGGAGCCGATCAGGTTGCTATTTCGTGCTGAACTGGCTCAACAACCGGTTTCCCTACAGCAGCGTCGACCGCGGAACCGCAATCCGGAACTTTCGTTGCGCTCCCCACTAGGAATGTGACGCAGGCAGCGTCAGAGGCTTTCCTCCCGGCCAGGGAAACCCTAGAAGACTCCAGGCAAACAGCCCGATGGCCCGGGGATACAAGTGGCCAGATCGAATCGCGTTTGCAAGATGCATGCGCGCGGTCCTGGGTTCATTGAGCCCCCGAAGCGCCAACTCGCCCCAGTGTGCGTACAAGCGTCCTCGCAGCGGGTACTGCGCCGCAAAAGCTTCAAGGTCACTTGAGTAACGCCTTAGCGTCGGATAGGAATCGACACCGCGCAATGTGCGCTCATGGGCGAAGGTAAGCGCGAGGCCGCTGTACTGAAGTTGATGACGCCGGCGACTTCCGTAGACCGACCCAGCGGTCATACGCCAGTGGTACAGCGGCTCGTCGAGGTTGTCGATCTCAAACCGCTCGAGAAGACGCAACCACAGATCGAAGTCTTGTGAAGCATGGAAGGCTTCCCGGTAGCCACCCACGGCCGCCAGTCGCTCTTTGCGTAACATCATTGAGCCATGCACCGGTGTCGTTCGCATTGCGCACAGTCCGTCGCGCACTGCCGCTGTCCCATGCGCAGTGGGAAAGCGTCCTATCGGTCGGCCCGTGGCGTCGATGACGACTGCGGCTGTACCCAACCCCGCAAGGCCACTATCTGTTTCGAGCCGGCGAATCTGTCGGTCCAGGCGTTCCGGCATGGACACGTCGTCTCCGTCCTGGCGCGCCACGTATCGGCCTCTGGCGACAGCAATAGCTCGGTTCAGTGATGCGGCAAGTCCGCGCTTCTCCTGGTGGAGCACTCTGATCCGCCGGTCTCGGGTCGCCGCCTGCCGCGCGATATCACCGGTGCGATCGGTGGAACCGTCGTCGACGATGATCACTTCGAAATTGGGGAACGTCTGTCCAAGCACGCTCGCCAGCGACTGCTCGAGCGTGCGTTCGACGTCGCGGACGGCAACAACAACGCTGATGATTGGTTCGTCCATGCTTGGACTGGATGCGCGCCTATGACAGTGCAGTCAGGACAGCCAACTCCTGTCGCGCGATGTGTGATGGGGAGAGCCGTTCACGCACGTATCGCACCCCTCGCCGGGCCAGACGCTCTCGGAGCGCCTGGTTCGCGAGTACGTCGCGGAGGGCCGTCCGGATTGCCGACGGTGACGTGCCACAGAGGAATCCAGTATCTCCGTGCCGAACAACTTCCTGAATGCCTGGCACGCGAGCCGCGATGACCGGCACGCCGCATGCCATCGCTTCGAACAGCGCTTTCGGGTTGCCCTCATAATGCGAGGGTAAGATAAACGCTTCTGATCGGTTGAGGCACATGGGAAGCTCTTCGTGCTGAACTGTCCCGAGAAACTCAACGTTCAGTCGATACTCGCTCACGATCCCCTCAAGCCTCGCTCTCAGCGACCCCTCTCCGATGATACTCAGCTTGACCCCAGGGAGCTCTCTCATCGCCTCGAGCAGCGACACAACGTTCTTCTGCTCCTCGAGCCTACCGACAAACGTCACATGTCCCTGCTCGCTCGGTGCGGATGACGGTCGAAACCTCGTCGTGTCGACGTAGTTCGGTATGACGTGGACACGCTCGGGACTAATACCGTACCGGTGGATCACCACGCCTCTGTCGGCCGTGGTCGCGACAATCGCGGCGTCGGCGGCGCGAAAGGCCATGCCCTCCAGACAGCGCGCAAGAACGCGACGCCACCGGCTGCTGGTGAGACGAGCCATGAAATCCGACCACAGAAAGCCACAACGTACCACGAGCCGCTTGCGAAACAGCCGCTTTGCGATGACACCGCACCAGGCCCCGTTGATCTGATTGGTCTTGAAGACATTAGCGCGCCGCAGAGTCGCGCGATGCAGCCACGGCGCCAAAATGCTGTAGAGATTCGGCGGGAGCTTCCAGCCGTTCGGGAGCACTTCGAGTCCAGGAAGTTCATCCGCCAGGGCCAGGTCTGCGGTTTCGGCGTAGGTCAGAAACGCGATGTGGCTAAAGTGACGTGAAAGCTCGCGGTAGAGCACCAGCTCTCGCTGCAACAATCCGGCATCTTCCCATTTCTCGAGCGACATACCACGCGTGAAGAAGACCACGAGATTCATGCAGGAGCGTCCCCCTCGACACGCCTCGGCCAGCTATCTATCACTTCCCGCGCGCGTCGTGCCTAAGTGGCATCAAGAAACACATGAGCGATGAATGCTGGTCCGCGCACAGCGAATCGAATATGTGAAAGTATCGCTCAGCGGGCTTCCCTCGTGTCACCACGATGGTCCCGTGTCAGAACAAACGGTTCTTACCCACGCTGCTCATCGACTTAGGGCCGTCTCGACCAAAGACACAAATCTGGCAGCTGGTAGAAGACTTCGACGTCTGGCCAGGACAGCATGGCTCGACCTGAGGTGAGCAGTGAGGATCTGGTCACTCGCGAGGCGCTGGTCCGTCAACGTGGATTTTCGCTTGCCACCTTGCGACGAATCACGCACTGGTCACAATAGCGTGGTGGGAGCGATAGGCACAGCACTTGAGGCTGAGGATTACGCAACACGACGAATCCACAAGCTGCTCGGCCATCGGCCAGCCGGGTCATACGACTGAAACGCCGAGGCCAGCGCATCCGGGTGCCTGACGTGCATGAAATTGCCTCCCCAAAGCACGTGGAAACTTGAATTGAACGCCAAGAAGGCCTGAAAGAGATACTGCTCATTCCAAAATCTGTGCTTCCGCGTAACGACCGCTTTCGGGTACTCCATCGGAAAGTGGATGTCATGAATATGAACGACCACTCCCTTCTGCAATCGTGGCAGGAGCTCAAGATATTCATACTGCACGTCGCTGCCAATCTTCAACATGTGACTGGAATCAATGAAGAGAATGTCGTTGTCGTGTAAACGTTGAAACTCCTCCAGCGGCACCTCCTGGGCCTGACGTTGAATGAGTCGGGAAAGACCAGGGAATCCTCGCTTGAGGACCTCGTTCGGATACGGCTCTATAGCAATCAACTCACAGGTTACATCCGAATCCTCGTCGCGATTCTTGAGCACGGCCTGTGCGGAGAGGCACGTGGAGCTGCCCGAACCAATCTCCATTATGTACCGTGGCTTGAGGTGTCGAATCATACAGTAGAGAATCTCCGCATCAACGCTTGGAAATACTCCGTTGTTCAAATAGAACCTATGGGCTTCGTCAGTTTTCTCGACAGGAAACGCATCGTACTCCGCCTTGAACCGAGCTGCGAAGAGGGAGAGCAGTTCGACTTGTACTTCCTCCTTCATGTCAAGCCCCGGTAGCTCAGATTGTGTTGTCCACAATTCCTCCTTGAGTTTGCTCGTGTCGGGTACGGGCTCATAGTAATGGTTCAAGGTCAGGTGAAACCCGAGCCGCTGCCAAGAGAGGAATGAATGCCGGAAGAGCTTCTTGAGAAACTCCCCGTACCGCTGCTTAGCTCTCAACCAGAGTGTCTGCCACATCTTGATCTGCCTACTGTTTTTCGGACCAGCTGAAGCTTGAGAGAATGGCGTCCTGAGGGGACCCGGTTATTAGGACCGCTCCAACGGTGAGTCCGCGGCGGCCGAGAACCTACTTCCACGCGAAGCCAGATTGCGGAAAGACAGCTGTCAGCACCTTCGTTTGGAAGAAGGCTACCCGTCCTCTCCACGAAAGCCGTGGCAAGTCGACCCCTTTCGCGACCAGGGAGGCCCGCTCCAAGTATCACGGCCGCCCGTCTCGGCGCCGTGTCCTCGCTTCACTCTGTTCCCGTTGGGGAGAAGCTGGTGATGTTTCAATGACGGACGTTCGCTACAGCTATCACTCGCACACGGTCTCGTCCGCCGGAGGTATGCATAGCCAATGACGACCGATCACCTCTATGGAGTACCCTCTGTCCGTAAACAGACTATGCATCCTCTCTAAATCAAGCGCGCCGCAGAACTGTGCGTGGGTCTCCATATACACGATCGGCTGCGTCTCGCCGACTCCAAGGAAAGGCTCGATGTCCGCCAGCACTCCGACCTCGCAGCCTTCGACATCCATGAACAAGAGATCGACTGAGATACTTCGTGAAGCGATGAAATTTCGCAGCGTGGTGCACGGCACGGCATCTCGCCGCTCCTTGCTAGCGCCCGGCACGACGGACTGCGTCGGATATTGATACCCCGAGATCTTACCAAGGGAGCCGTACGGGCTTGTTGCGTCACGGTCGAAATAAACGATCTCAGTGCCTGGAGGGGCTATTGCCTGATTGATACATTCCACGTTCTCGAGCTCATTCAAGGCAACATTCTGGCTCAGAATCGCAAAGTAACGCGGTAATGGTTCGAACGCGTAAACCCGGCCAGTTGGCCCCACGAGGCGAGAGAGGTGAATCGTGAACGCACCGTAGCATGCACCCAGCTCCACTACGGTCATGCCCCGCTTCGCGATTCGGTCGCACACCGAGTAAGTCCACGGCTCGTACATCCCGAACCGACGCTGTGCGACTGTCTTTCCTAAGAAAATTGGCAGCCACATTTGGCAGTCTCGACCAGGAATCCTGTAGACCCGGCCCGGTGAACCTCGCCTCATGTGATGGGCCGCGTAGGCACGAATGAAGGCTCTGAGCGCCCCGTAGTAAAGTGAGCCACATCGCTGGTACAGGGCCAGGAGCGGACCTGGCAAAGTACTTTTCATGATCGGCCGGAGCTTTGCCACGAGCGTCAGCCCGCCTGCAAGCACTGCGGCAAACGCCTGGTTGCTGGCGAACCATCTGACCGCTGTCCAACCCGGTGGTTTCACACTGTCGCTCTGCGACTACCTGTTCAGGGGCGCTCACTCGGATCGTGATCAGCCCTGTTCACGCTAGATTTTCGCGGACTGCTCCATGCGAGCTGCGACATCCCGGACAAAGCAGCACGGTCGGCCCCTGTACTTGGTCAGGAGGTCTCCCAACCACCCGAGACCGCCATAGACGATGTCTCGGTCGTGGAAGGGGACGATGCCCACGTTGCCAGCGATCACCAATTGGCCTTGTCGTCTGGGCTCGGTGGCGCATGACACATAGCGCAAACCGCAATCACTCGCAATCTTGAGCGTCGCGGATGTAAATACGTTCCCAGGGGGCACGAATGTAACGACCGCAACCTGAAAATAGTCCTGCAGGATGTCCTGCGACCTTCGCAGGTGTCGTTCTTGGGTTTCGGGCGGCACCCACCCCCAGAACTCTCGATGATAGATCCTGTTTCCTGACCAGACCTTTGGCCTGAAGTTGTTGTTGGCGAGAACGCAGTGGGTCAGCCCGTGATTGGCAACCTCAATGAGATTCGCACGAACCCCGTCGCGCAACACGGCCGCCTGGTCTGGAAAGCGCTCGGGAAATGGGATGACGACACTCTCACGTTCCGCCCACGCGGCCGTCACCGCGACCGTGAGCACCGCCGAGTGCGCCGAGAGCAGTTCAAGAATCGCTGACCACTCTCTAGCTGAGAGCTCTCTGTACGGACCCCAGGCCTTGATGCCCGGCAAGTACTTCAAAAACAGACGGTCTCCCGACAAATGCAGCGGTCCCAGTCGCCAGTAGCGTTTCGAGTACACCTCGTAGCGCTTCGACGAAGCACCCACGTCATCGAGCCTCAAGGCCAGCTGTTTGTCGCTCGACACCGGTGGCATTGGTCGCTCATCGGTCCCGAGCCTCACCATCGTCATGGACCTCGAGAGTCAGACGGACCGGTCGACCGAGAGACAGCGCGAGTTCATACGTATCCGAGTCTCTGCAAGAGCGGATTCGCCGTAGCTGTGATCTCCTCAACGACCCTAGGATCTGCCGACCGCCACTTTCCAATACGCGCCGTGCTCGGAATCCTCGCGATGGTCGACACATCCGCCCTCACTAGTTCGAGCTGTTCAACTAGTAACTCGATGATCCGCTTGGGCTCTTGGCAAAGAGCCTCGTACGATATCTCCAAGAACTGCCCGTGACCCCGAAGTGCAAGCAGATGTGACGTGGATTCCACCCACTGTTGGGCAGCGAATACATGCGGCCTTGGAGGCGATTTCGAAGCGAGGAAGGGGATGTCGTCAAAGGCCACACCGGCGTACCCCGTGGCCGTAGTGTTTCCAACGAGACACTGTTGCTTCACACGACGGAAGTGAGTCCACGCATGACGTGAAGCGTAAATGGCGTCTGGAGGGTAACGCCACACTCTCGAGAGCCCGTAGAACCGCAGCCAGCGGCGCCATCCTAGGTCCGACACGCGCGGTAACCCGGTAGGCACACCGATTCCCAGCTCCGATAGTGCCACGTCCCGTCCGTCTCGCACAACGCCAACAATCGTCGCGTTCGGGTAGAGTCGAAGGAAATATGGCGACACATACGCCAGGACCGGCAGCTTGAAGCCCCACGGCCCATCAGTTTTGATGTACGTTTCGAGCGTCCTGTGAACAAAAGCGGACTCCTCAGTTGATGGAATCATCGCATTGGGCGACCTAAGGACGAGCCCCAAGCAGAAGTGACTAAATGAAACGTCACTGAAATCGCGGGTGATGGGCGCGTAGGCAACGCCTTCTTGCCCAAAAGACACGCCAGCTTCCCGAAGAATCTCCACGAGCATCCGCGTACCAGAATGCCACATGCCAGTGACAATAATTGGATCCCTCATCTCACTCGCACAAAATGATCATCCTGGTGCTGTGTTACTCTTCCTGGAAGCGACGACGATTGTGTCTGTGCTTCAATCTAAATAGAACAGGCTGTTGCGAAACAATGAAACGTCTCAAGAACCTGCATCGACACGAGCGGGCCGCCATCGTTTTTGGCGGCCCTTCGTTAGTGGAACAATCGTTCGACTTCCAGAAGCTACGAGACAAGAATCTCGTCATCTTCCTCGAAACGCAGGCCCTGACGCGATGGTTCCTTGCGACTGGAGTTTCGCCAGACTACTATCTAATGCCGTTTCCTGAGAAGTCTCGCGGCAATTCCCTGCACAATTTCATCTACCGCGCGTTCTTGGCAAGAATCGAGCCTCGGTGGTTCCTGAAGCGCAAACACCTATCGATTCTGCAAGACATGAAGACAAACTTTCCAACCTACTTCGAAACCTGGCGCCCGCATCGTGGACCGCACAAGAGCCTTCGGTGGAAGCCGGGAGTCTTTCTGCAAGACTCCCCGCACGATCTCCTCCGCGAGTTAGGTTCGCAGGTCCACATCATTGCCAATAAGCAGCTGCTTGATGAGCACTTTCCTAAAGGACTCGGTCGAGACGGGCTCCGTCTCTTTGCGCGATCGAGTCAACAAGAAGAGTTCGACCTACTGCGCTACTACAACCCTGATGACTCGACCGACCTTCTTACCCTTCGATCCGTCCCCTTCGTGAACTCGGCCGCCATCGCCTTATACCCCTTGCTGCGCTACATGGGATTCAGAGAAGTGTTCTTCTTTGGAATGGACATGTCGATGCTTGGCTCCTTTGAGTACGCAGCTCCGCACACATTCAAGACGATGTGGCATTTCCAAGCATACTTTAAGATGACAAGTCGCGTCTTCAATGCCAACTATGTCCGCAACCGACCATACTATTTGAGACCACCGTATGAATTTGAAGACCTCAAGAAGATACTACGATCTGATCTAATGAGCTTCACACGCGTCTGCGACCCTTACAAGTGGGCTGCTCCAGCAATGGACGGACTTCGCAACATCACATTCCGCCATTTCCTCGATCAGTGATCAGTAGACACCACCATCCACTAAGACCGCGCGTTCTCGTGGAATACAGATGAGATCATGGAACGCTACGAGGTCATTCACGGACTTTACATTTTTCATTTTCGTATTCCAGTTCCGCGGTAGACCGAACAGGTTATAGCCGTGTCGTTCAAAGAATCCCCAGTACTCCTCGCAGCCATGGTCTGACAGAGCCCTCGTCAACTCATTGTATTCAAGGAGCATGCAGGGACGGCATCTTCCAATACTCTTTTCTCCACCTGATAAAACTTCGTATTCGACTCCCTCAACATCGATCTTCATCAAGTCTATGGTCCGTACTGAACGTGCCTCCACGAACTCATCGACCGTGATCAAGTGGCAGTCAAATCGTTCCGCACCGTCACCTTTCACGCTATAGAGGCCAATATTTAGCTCGCTTTCCTTCGGATCATACCGCCTGTGTTGCGCCGGAGTCGGCATACTCAGATAACGCGTCTCTCGTCTATCCGAAAAGCCGAAATCGAAGACCTCCACACGAGACGCCAGGTTGGCCTCGAGGCCGACGTTTCTCCTCAAGGTTTCGAATGTCACCCGGTGAGGCTCGAACGCATGAACCTTGCATCCAGGACCGAAGTGTGTAGCGAAGGCTAGCGACATGATGCCTATATTCGCCCCAATATCAAGGACAGTCGGACTCGGCGCCAATGGCAACTGGGCGACGACGCGAATTACTGGTGTCAAATCCTCGTAGTTTCGCGACATCTCGTCGTCGAGGACCGTGACCGACTTCGAGCCGACCGTCAGACGTCTCGTCCTCACTGATCGATGTGTCTCCATTCAAGCGTGACATCGGCATCGAGATCGAGCAGTAGCTTCGCACCGATGACCTTCTCAATGTCGACAGGCGATATGCCGGTACCGGGTTCTTTGACCGTCAGATCGTCCTCTGTGAAAACATGGCCCATTCTAAGGGAAACCGCCGTCACGAGCGATCTCCGATAACTGTCGCGTGCGAGTCGTTCGCTGACCAACACCTTCTTCTCGGTGGTTCCCATGGCCTTCTCCACGCGTCGGATATCGGAACACAAGGTAAACAGTTCCTGCGGCGAAAGCGACAAGCTGTGGTCGAAGCCGGGCAGCTTCTTGTCCATCGTGAAGTGACGTTCGACCGCTAAGGCGCCCTTCACCACGGCGGCTACCGTAACTGTAGTCCCCTCATCGTGACCGGAATACCCAACCAGGCAGCCGTATCTGTCGCGCAGAAAGTTCATGATATTCAGGTTGGTGTCCTCATCCGAGTGCGGATAGGAGGACACACAATGCAGCAGGACCATGTCGCTGTGATATTCACGGATGGCTTTGACAGCGGCGTCGATCTCCTCGAGTGTTGACATCCCCGTCGAAAGGAAGAGCGGCTTTCTCAGCGAGGCGACTTTGCGAACAGTGGGTAGGTCGGTAAGGGAATGGCTGGCAATCTTGTAACAACAGACGCCCAGTTCCTCGCAGAACTCCACCGACTGCATGTCGAACGGTGTCACCATGAAAATCAGTCCCAGACTCTCCGCTAACCCCTTCAACTGGCGGAACTCCTCAAGAGTCAGCTCGTGCTGTTCACGAACCTCACGGTAGGTCTCGCCCAGCTCAGGAATCGGGCTCTTTGTCGTCTCGTATACCAGCCGCGTGGCCATCTGGTCGACATCTCTCTTCTGGAACTTCACACAGGTGGCACCGGCAACCGCTGCCAGCTCGATCATCCTTTTCGCCAACTCGAACTCTCCGTTGTGATTAAGGCCTGCCTCAGCAATGACCACCACGGGATCACCATAGCCCACCTTCACCAGTTGCTCTTCGCCCCGGCATGCCACTCTGCCGATGACAATGCTGCGTTGCTCGTCGCCCATATTTGCCTCACTGCCAAGAACTTTCCTATAGAGATCGGCGCTGTATTTGTGTTCGAAAAATACAGACCCGGCCTGGATGATTCCAGACTCACCGCGATTCTTGCGAAACTTGTCGTAGTTCGAAACACTGTCATCGAACTTCCTTAGACTAGGATAGTCGACTGGCAAGTGGCGAGCCTTCGCGTAAAGGTCAAATTTGAACACGCCACCGTGCGCGAAGACTTGGTACGCGAAGTCCACGTCATCCATGCCATATTTACCATCGTATCTCTCGTCGAACCGAATGCCATGTCGCCCCACAAAGTCCCTTCCAACCCCAAGATTGCATCCGAAGGCATACAGGTAGGGTTTAGGGCGCCACAGCTCATGCAAAAAGATGTGAAAGCGTTCGTCCGACGCAACACCCGCCTCCGCCCGGCGGATGCGACTTCCGACGCTGCAATCCGCGCCGCCTTCCAAATTCGTCGCGTGGCGAAGGAGTAGGTTTCCATGGGGTAACATGTCTCCATCCAGAAAGACAACCCCGTTGCCACTAGCCAAAGAGAGGCCGTAATTGCGGCACGTGTTCAACCGGAAGCCAGAGTCAGGCCTGCGTACGTAGACCCAGTTGAACGAAACGTCAAGGCAATGCTCGTCGATAGCCTCTGATAGCCCGTCTGAAGATCCGTCATCGACAAACACTACGTCAAAGTCTTGAAACGTCTGATGGCAGAGACTGGCAATGAAGGACTCGAGGTAGTGGCTCTGGTTGTACCAGATAGAGACCACAGAAAGCGAGTAGCCACTCAGTGCTGATTCAGTCAAGCAGATACCGCCTCGAGAAGGGCCCGGCCAAGCTAACCTTCTGCCGGAGCTCCTGAGCCAGCGACGTCCCCCCACATTTGAGTAGCACGCGGATTTAGAGTTCGATCTCAGAAGGAAGGAGATCGGACGTGAAGAAGCGGTTCACGGAAACGCAGATCATTGGGTTCCTGCGCGAGGCCGAAGCCGGCGTGCCAGTGAAGC